>ERZ779729.620-NODE-620-length-32407-cov-4.044078_pt1 | contig 32407 bp, 13 predicted proteins | sample MGYA00511072_ERZ779729 | MGnify/ENA primary metagenome ERZ779729 (study PRJEB29588, sample SAMEA2156675) | human gut metagenome | biome: human gut; feature: human-associated habitat; material: faeces | place: Denmark | collected 2008/2010 ...
CGCCGTCACGCTGACGCCGTCGACATCGTATTCGTCCTTGCCGTTTTCGTTGTCGAAGCGGTTGTAGCGAAGCTGCAGAGCCGCAAACGGACCGCTTTCGGCGCTGCTTTCAAACGCAAGATAGCCGCCCACCGAATAGCCGCGGAATTCGCCCCGGGCAATCTTGCCGTCGACGTTGGACGAAAGATCGAACTGGCCGTCGGCGAAGCTGCCGAGAACGCCCCAGCGAACCGTGCCGGCGTCGGTCTGCTGCGTGATCAGATCGGCGCCAAGATGCGTCGTATAGACGTGTCCGTCGGCGCTGAGCTGGCCGCTCGCGTTGTCGAACTTGGTCCAGTCGCCGCGCTGAATCATCCAGAACGTCGTGCTGCGTTCTTCACCGGTCAGCGGATCAACGTAAAGCGTTTCGCCGATGTGGTCGTGCAGGCTCAGATCGAACGTCTGAGCTTCGACGAAGGCAAGCGCCGAACGCGTGCCGCCGCCGACGTTTTCGACGTCTTCCGTGTCCCAGGAACCGTCGCCCGGATCAGTGACCGAGGACTGCAGGTAGTACTCGTTTTCGTCCGAAGACCACATGAGTCGGTACCAGAGGTCGCCGATCTTGATCTTGTCCTTGAGCTTCAGGCTTTCGCCGTCGTCGCCGCCGTTCACGCTGACGAGCCCGAGGTATTCAAGTTCGCCGCCGGTACTGGCCTTTTCGTCGTAGTTGACGTCGATGTAGCCCTCGCCGTTGATCTTGCCGGTGATGGTGACGTGGTCAGCGGAGGACTTGTCATTGCCCGCGATGACGGCGTTCATATCAAAGATGCCGCCGTTGTCGCTCGCCGTGACGTTGTAGTCGCCCTTGATCACGAGTTCGTTGCCGATGTAGCTGCTGTCGGCAGGCGCCGAACCTTCGTCGGTCTTCGAGCCTACATAGATGACGCCCTTGTTGTTGACGTCGCCGTTGACCGTGAAGGACACCGTCTTGCCGTCGTCAATCGCTTCACCGGATTCGTCACCTTCTGCGAGCGTCGCAACGCCGTTCGAGAGGATCGAGTTGTAGCCCGCACGACCACCGACATAGAACGAACCCCCACGTTCGACCGTGAGCGTACCCACGCCGCCGAAGCCCGCTGCCCAGCCGTCTTCACCGACCGTGAGATCGGTGTCGAAGGCGTCCGTCTGACCGGCCTCGCCGAAGAAGGCGCCACCCTCTTCAACCTTGACCGCACCGGCGCCCATCGCATTGTCGGAAAGCTCAAGAACGCCGTCGCCCGTCTTTTCAAACGTGATGCCGGACGTCATGCCCTGCGTGATGAGGAGCGAATCATTCTGACCGATCAGCACGTCGTCGTATTCAAAGCGCAAAGTAGCCTTGTCATACGTGTCGCCTTTTTTGTCGGTCGTGATGAGCAGTTCGGACCCTTCGCCGCCGAGCGCAGCGATGTTCGTCGCCGAAACAGCTACGTTCGCGCCCAGCTTGAACGTACCCGTAAAGTCGACCGCACTGCCCATCAGCGCATAGTTGGCACTCGTTGCACCTTCGGCCTTATCAAAGCGGACCGTACCGCCGGTTTCACCCGTCTTATCGGCAAATGTCGTTCTGACGGTCACCGCCGAAGCGCCGTTCGACACGAGCGTGTACTCGGCGCCGTTGCCGGCAGCCACCGTACCCGTAAAGGTCTCGTAGCCGTTGTCGGCATTGACTGCAATCGAGGCCTTTTTGTCAAGCTGCAAGGTACCGGTACCGGTAATCACGCCGTTAACGACAGACTCGCCGTTGGCTTCAAGCGCAAGCTTGCTGCCTTCTTCTAGATCCAGACGGCCGGACACGTTAATCATGCCTGCCGTCGTGTCGTTCGACGCGTTGACAAGACAACCGCCTTCGTCGACCGTCACGGCGCTCGTATTGCCGAGACTGCTTTCAACCGTCAGCACGGCACCGTCGCGAACGGTCGTAGAACCTTCGTAGGCATTGCCTGCGCCGGTGAGCGTGAGCTCGCCTGTCTTGAGTTCAATGCCGCCAGCGCCAACGATGTCGGCGGAGAATTCGGAAGCATTCACCCAATCAACGGGCTTGGTTTCTTCATTAGCACCGGAAAGTGCGAGCGAAACGCCGGATTCGACATCCACGCTGACAAGCTGGTACGAAAGTCCCAGCTGCTTCCGATCAGTCGAAACGCCAAGGCCGAAGTCATAAGTGCCGGTCGCGACTTTTTGGCCGTTGTTGGTGATATCGACTTCTGCCTTGTTGTCGGTGCCGATGTTTTCAATCGACAGCGTCGTATTGGCAACTTCGATAAGACCGGCTTCTGCAATGACGTACTTGATTGCCCCCTCGTCGGCCATGGTAATGGCATTCATGTCGAGTGCTTCACCGGGTTCCATACCGGCATCCAGTTCGCCATCGACCTTCACGGACACATGTGCGCCGTTCAAGGTCAGATTGTCGCCGACCACGAGTTCAGGTTCAGCTGTTTCAGCATCACCAAGGTTCAGCAAATCGTCAAAGACCAGCTGACCGCGATTGCCGTCAGAGCCGCTCACCGTCACGTTCTTACCGAACTCAACGGGCGTTTCGCCTTCAATGACGATCGCAGCGTCACCGCCTGTTGCAGCTACGTTGCCGTTGCCGAGCTTATCCGCATTCGAAGCCAGATCGAAGCGACCGCCGCCAACAACGAAGGTACCGTCAAAGGAATCGCCGAGACCGCCTTCAATATTGACGCTCTTATCGGCACCGCCGGAAACAGTCAGCGTGCCGCTGCCAGTTACGGTGTGGTTCCAAACAACGTTTTCGGTGTCGAACGTGATGTCGGCTGTGCTGCCTGCCACGAGATCAAGAACGCCGGTACCGAGGCGATCGGCGACGCTTTCATCGGAACCGTCGTCGTTCTTAGCAACCGCCGCAGACATGGTCCAGCCATTTTCAACGCGGATCGTACCGTTGAATTCTGCGTTTTCACCAGAAAGCCCCGTCGACTGGGGATTACTTGTCGGCTTCGAATTTGTACCGATTTGAAGCACACCGCCCTGACCGTCAACGCCATGGATGTCATTGTCGATCGTACCGTTTTCGTCTGTGATGACGAGCGTGTAATTTTGGCCGATCGACACGTTGCCCTGACCGAGGCCTTCGGCATCAGCCACCGTACCGGTCGTGCTCTGTTCGGTATTAAAGACGAGACTGCCCTTGAAGCCCATGTTCTGTTCATAAATCGTGGCCGAGCCGGTGATCGTCAGCACCGCATTTTCATCGCCAACAAGCGCATGATCGTCGTAGGTGATGAGCGAACCAACGGTCTGCGTGAAGTTGCCGAAATCAACGGAGCTGCCGGCATCAACGCGCAGGTGGCTCGTTTCGCCGAATGCGTTGTTGGCAGCAAACTCAACATCCGCGCCGCCCGTTACCCACGTGCGGCCCGTGTAATTGTTTTCGGCACCGTCGGCATTGCCGATCTTGAGCGGATCATTCGCGCCACCCGTGATAACCAGGTTGCCCTGACCGTTCAGTTGAGCGGTGAGCTGATTCGAGAGATCCGAAGACGATACCGTCAGGCCCTTCCACGCACCGTCGTCGCCATAGACGTCATTGTTCGAACCACGGTATAGCAGCTCAATCGAGTTGATTTCGTAACCCACATAGAGCGCGTTGCCGAGTTTCTGGTCGGCCATGTCGGCGTAACCGAAGGCGCCGAAATCGCGATCGACGCGCGCGACCTGCTGAACATCGGCAGGCTGATCGGCACTGGCGATCGACTGATGAAGCACCTGGTCTTCGGTGTTGTCAGCCAGTTCGTGCTTCAGGTAATCCTGAAGCACAGCCTGTGCTTCATCGGAAACCGCAACGTTTTGGCCGTCGACATAAAGATTGCCGATATTGTGGATCAACACAATCTTTGAGCCATCCGCATCGGACGCGTTCACCACTTCGGAACCCTTGTCCGAAATGTAGTTGGTCGCATCCTGACGGAACGAGATTTCGACCTGGCGATCCGCATCTTCAAGGCGTAGATCGTTACCCTTCAGATTGATGTGCGTGGCGCGCGCTTCGGCCTGTTCGCGGTCAAGCGCAAGCGAACCGAATTCAAGCGTCCCGCTAGCAAGCGTCAGCCCGCGAATGTTGCGGTCCTGTGTTTCCGAAGTATCCGTACTGATGTCAAGGGTCGCATCGCCGTCAAGCACAACGTGCACGCTCTGCAGCACATCGGCTTTGCGGTCGGTGAACTTGAATTTGCCGACTGCGAGTTCGAGCGTACCGGTGAAGGCCTGATTGTCGCCGTCCTTATAGTCGTACTGGGCTTCAGCAAAGTCGAAGTAGTCTTCCGCGTCGTCGAGCGAGATGCGGACGGTACCGTCGCCGGAAATCAGATTGTCGAATTTGTGGAAGGAGTAGACCGTCCCGTCAACTTCGACTTTCTGCGCATCGTCGGCATTGCTGTTGATTTCAAGCGTCGAGTGTTCATTGAGCGTGAGCGTGCCGTCCGCACCGAACGAGTTCATGCTTTCGAGACGCACATAAGCATCTTCAAGCGTGATGTCGCCATAGAAATCGTCGTTTCGAGACGTCACGACGAGGTCCAGGTCGGTGTAATCGCCGCTGTTGCCCTTGATCGTGATGAGCGAATCCGCACCGCCGACGATATGGCCGTCAACGGTACTCTTCTGCCCGTTCGTATTGTTGATCGTAAGCTCGGTGAGATCGCCTTCACCCGCTGCACCGAGCGTCAGGGTCGACTTGCTGTCGATACGGAGACCGCCGACCGCTTCGTCGCCGTTGATCGTCGCCGTAGCGCCTGACGCACCGGTTCCCGTCTTATCAACGAGCGAAAGCTTGGACGTTTGCCCAAGCGAATGCCCGCCGATACCGGTTACCAATTCTGCGCCATCTTCAACAATCGTTTCGCCGAAGTAATTGTTGTTGCCGGTGAGCGTAATCGTGCCGGCATCAATGCGGAGACCGCCCTCGCCCGTCACGGCGATAGCGAGCGTGTTGTCAGTTGCGTCGGAATCGTAGCCCGTGAGCGTCAACGTCCTGCCGCCGCTCACGTTAACCCCCGTCAAGCCATAGGAGAGGTTGAGACCGTTGTCATCGAGCGTCGCCTTGTAGTCGAACGTGCCCGTGGCCACCTGGACGGTGCTGTCGTCGCTGTTGAAGATGCCGACCTGCAGGCTTTCATTCTGGTACGTACCACCGGTGACTTTCAGCTCGAACGACTCATTGGTGCCCTCAACCGTACCGGCACTGATCAAGTTCGCAAGCTGCTCGCCCGTCTGATCGCCGGCAATAACGTCATAGGCTGTGAGCGGAATGTTCGTCACCTTGTCCTTCGCATCGGCAACCTTTTCAGCCACCAGATCCGCATTGACAAGGTCGACGTCGGCTTCAACCGTCACCTGACCGGTCACGGCGAGCTTGCCGCTTTCGCCGAGGTCAATATGACCCTGGCTGTCTTCAAGACCGGCCGAACCCGGCGTCGCACCGCCCGCAAAGACGAGCGTCGACTTGTCATTGAGCGCCAGGTTGTCGACGGTTTCGGAACCGATATCGGTCGAAACCGAGACGCGACCGCCTGCATTCACGGCAAGATCAGCATGGTCGAGCGCAGCCGTGTTCTGTTCTTCGGAGAGATTGAATCCGCCGCTCGAGATTTCGAGCTTGCCGGCGATATTCGTATCCTTTGCGAAGATGAAGCTGCCTTCAGGCTTCTTCATCGAAACGGAAAGCGTGCCCGTATCATCGACATTGATCACGTTGCCGAGAACGGTTGAGCCTGAATCGGTATTCGTAATCGCAAGAGCCACATCCGAACCGTCAATATCGAACTGACCCTGGTATGCCGTCAGCTGATCGGTACTGAGTGAAATATCGGAGTTCGCGACATTAACCGTCGTACCGGTGCCGCCGACGAGCACGTTCTTAAACGCGCCGCCCGCATCGCCCTTCGCATTTTCAATGGTGAACTTGGACGTTGTGCCGGAAAGTGTCACTTCTGCCGAACCCAGACCGACCACATTGTTGATGGTCGCATCCTGTTCGAAGGCAACCTTGCCGCCGAGGTTCGTGTTGGCTTCGTTGATAAGCGCATCGCCAGAAACGGTGAGATCCACGTCGCCGGTGAGCGCATCGTCGCCGAGCGCAAAGAGTTCGCCGACCGTCTGAATGTGGCCCGCGAAGTCGACCGTACTGCCGTTGTCAATGCGCAGCGCCTCCGTCGTACCGAACGCATTGTCGGCACCGAAAGCGATATTGGCATTGCCGGTGACCCAGGTCTTCCCTGTATAGGTATTGCCCGAGAAACCGCCTTCTGCTGTCTCAGCACCGGTGAGCGTTAGAACGCTGTCCTTGGCATTTTCGTTGCCGCGGAGAACAAGGTTGCCGGCCACGCCGTTGCTGCCGTTAGCAATCAGTGCGTTGAACTGATTACGGGCAGGATCGTCAGAGTCGGATGTCGTAATCGTCAGACCCTGCCAGAGCGAATAGTCGCCATAGTTTTCAGCAGTGACTTCACCGGTCGCATGGCGCAGGCCGACATAGTCAATGTGATAACCCAGCGAAACCTCGTAACGATTGTCTTCACCCTCGACTGTCGATTTTCCAACGGTGAGATTCTCATTAAACGTACGGACCACTTCCGCAACATCGGCGTACTCACCGGTCTCCTTCAGCTTCTGTTCGAGAAGCTGCTGTTCGCCGGCTTCGTTGTCAAGAACCAGATAGTCGCTCAGATCCACTGTCAACGGATTTTCAAGCGGGTCAACATCGTCATTGAGTGCTATCGAACCGATATTGTGGATAAGCACAATACTCGTCCCGTCGTCTGCCGCCAGCAGCTCGGTGCCGCTATCGGAGATGCGGTTCGTTTCGTTCTGCGCAACAGTAATCGTCGACTGTACAGCTTTTTCGTCTTCATCCTTATTCTGGAGACGCAGTACACCATCGCCGCCCAGATTGATGTGCGAAGCATGCGCGCCCGCAACAGCCGAATCATCGGCAGCGTTGTAGTTAATGGAACCGAAAGCAATGTTGCCGCCGGTAAGCGTCAAGCCGCCGAGGTGGGCTTCGTGTGATACGCCTCCGTCCTTGCCGGATGCGGCCAGAACAAGGTTGCCCTCAGCATTGAGCTGCAGCATGGCATCTTCCAATACGGTACCGCTGCCGCCCGACTGGGAACTGTAGAGCTTCGTGTAGTCAACAGTTCCTCGGTCAAGGACAAACGTACCATTGAAGCCCGCAGTGTCCTGAGCCGTCGTAAATCGGAAGAGATTGCTCTCATCGGCCATTGAGATCTCAACCGTACCGCCCTTTTCCTCACCATTTTCATTCTTGATATTCGTGAAAATGCCGGCAAAGGAACCTTCACCGTCGTAAGTGGACGAAATCGTGAGTTTGGACTTTTCGTCAATGCCGATGTTCGTATGGATGGTGCTGTTGCCGAAAAGATTGCTGCTGTCAGCCGCAATCGTGACCCAGGCACCGTTCTCAAGCTGAACGTCGCCGTCGAACAGTTCCTGCGATCCGTGAATCGTGAGGTCTGATTCAACACCTTTATCGACCGTGCCGTTACCGAAGACGCGAAGCGTCCCGGAGCCTTCCAACATGCCGTAAATGTGATTAGCCGGAACGGTTTCACTCGTGGAAGAACGAAGCGTCAGCGAAACGCTGTCATCATCCCCGCCGATATTGAGCTCGCTGTCATCAGCAATATCCAAACCCTTGACGACATTCGAACCGACGATGTACGCCTTGCTGCCCGATTCAACATCGAGACTGGCCGTCACGTGCATTTCATCAACAGAATCGTCGTCTTTAGCCCAGCCGAGGGCACCGGACTGCGCATAAAGCGAAGCGCCTTCCGTTACGGTCGTCGTACCGGTGTAGTCATTCTTACCTGCAAGCGTTACCTTGCCACCCGTAATTGCAAGATTGCCTTCACCCGTCACCTTGGCTGAGAGTGTGTTGTCAAGTGACGTTTCATCGTCCGAGCCCTCAAGCTCAAGTTTCTTGCCGCCGATGATTGAAACTTCGTCAAGCTTGTACTCGAGACTGATCGTATCGAAGGCACCAGAAGAACCGGAAACAATGTCGAAGTCATAGTGGCCAGTTGCAACGACATCGGGATTGCCTTGCGCATCCTTTCCAAGAATGTCGAACGTTGTTTCGCGGCCGCCGTCGAGCGTAACCGTACCGGTCGAAACTTCGGCACCTGTGATGTCATTCGCCGTGATGACGTCAATGCGCATGCCGGAATCGTCCTGCTTCAGGAGCGAAGTCTTACTCTGATCGACCTTTGCATCTGCTTCAGTCGACAGCGAAAGTTCGAAGCCGCTTTCGAGCGTGAGCGTTCCGTCAATCGTAAGATGCGTTGAATTTGCGGTGTCGTTTTCAGAGCCGGGCACAGCAATGCCTTCGAAGACGAAGCTGCCGCCCGACTGCATCGTGACATTGAATGCATCCGCATGGGTGCCAAGCGTCGTCGCTCCGTCAAGATGCAGATCCGAACCCGACTCGAGCACCAGATGATTGATGTTCGAATTCGCGATCGTTTTAAGCGACTTCGATTCTGCTCCGTCAGACGAGAGCGTCATCTTCAGGTCACCAAGCGAGAGCTTGCCGGCAAACTCTGCTAAACCGCTCTCAAGAACGAGTTCGTGACCGGCATCCGAAAGCGACAAGCTTCCCTCACCGGACACATTGCGGTTCCAGTTCCAAGCCTCTTCGCCCGTCGTGAATTCGGTCTGAGTAAAGTCTGCCGTACCCGAAAGAACGATGCCGCCCGAGCCAATGTGAGTATCCACATCGCCCGCAGCAGTAACCGAGCCCGAGGCTTCAACAGTCAGATCGCCAGTAAACGTATTTTCGCCGGTAAGCGAAACATCCGTCCCGGCTGCAATCGTCAAACCGCCGCTCCCAGTGACATTGTTGGCAAATTCACCGGAGAAGCCCGAAAGGACGACATCCGTTTCTTCGCCAATCACATTGACCGACGCACTGCCGATCGCTTCGGCGTCGCCTAGCTTCAGATCAGCAGAACCATCCGCCAATTCAATTTCGGTATGGAATCTGGTGTTGGCTCCGGTGACCGAACCGCCGTTCTCAATCGTAAGCTTGCCGCTCGTCTTTTGATCGGACGACAGTGCACCGTTGCCGGTCGCGTTGATAGAACCAATGATCTGCGAGGTTGAACCAAACTCGACCTGGGCGCCATTGGAGACAGATACTTCATCAGTATGCGAATCGGTCTGACCAAGGACCTGGTCAGCGCCGAGCGTCAGCACCGCGCCATCACCGGAAACAATGGTGTCGCCGGTATAGGAATTAGCAGTATTCGTGAGCGTCAGCTTGTCATAGACACCGAGGTTGCCGGTTCCCGAAACCTGCAGCGCGATCGTGCCGGAGTCATGAACACCATACGTGCCCGCCACAAGCTCGAGAACCTTGTTGGTAAGGCCTGCCTCGACATTTTTGGTGCCGTCATTGGTAGAGAGTGCCAGATCGCCGATGGTGCCGTGGATGCGCGCTGTCGTCACGCCACCCTGAACAAGGTCGTGCGTAAAGCCACTGCCGCTCGGTTCAAGTGACAGACCTTTGAGCACATCATTCGCTGTATCTGCCGAGACATTACCGATCAGGACCAGCGAATCATCAATGACGCCTTCGAAAGCCGCATTGCCGAATGCATCGTTTCGATCGGCCAGATTGGTTTCGAAGGAAAGCGTCGTCTGTTTGCTTCCTTCCGCAGTGAGCGTTTGGCCCTGCAGATCGATGTAGCCCGTTCCGTTCCCGATCGTACGGTAGCTGATGGCGCCGCCATTGAGCGACATGCCGTTAACCAAACGATTCGCCGTATCTTGCGCATTGTTGACGACCAGCGTTGTGCCGTCGTTCACCGTCAGCGACACGCCTTTCAGGATGTCGTTGGCATCGTTCGTGAAGTCGTACGCGACATTCGAGAGCGCGAGTTCGCCGGTAAAGGTGGGGCCGTCTTCTGCGTTCTGGCCTGTCTTGAAACTGAAGTTTTCGCCGGACGCACCGGAAACCGAAACCAGGCCGACGCCGGAGAGCAAATTGCCGAGCGTGGCAGGCGCGTTCGTGTTTACCGTCAATGCTGAAGCTTCGTTTGCGAAAGCAATCGTGCCCGAACCAAACTTCGCGCCGGCACCTTGTTCAAGGATCATTGATGCAGCAGACGCACCAGAACCGAGCGTCACTGTTCCTTCATATCCCGACGTGTTGCCCGTTGCAACCGTCAGGCTGCCCGAATTGACGGTCAAACCACCGGTTCCTTCAACCATGCCATCGGTGATATGGCTTTCACCGTCTGTGGCATTCGTCACCGTCAGCAAATCATTAAGCGTCAGCGTACCAGACGATTCAAGCTCGTCAACGATATTGGCGCCGGCGTTGGTGTAGTGGCCACCAATCGTGAGCGATTGCGTATGCGACTGCGAGGTCCCCAACCCACCTTCAGCGGCGGTAAGAACCCCCGTCACATTCGTCGCAACCGTGTAGCTGTTCTCACCGCTCAGAGTGAGCTCTTCGGAAGAGGAGATCGTGAGCGAACCCGTACCCTTCGTACTGGCAATGTCGATGGCAAATGTGCCGGATTCACTGATCGTCAGATTGCCGACGATATCAATCGCCTGCAGGCCGTAGTGAACACCGAAGCTGTTGCCGTTGATCTGAAGCTCCGGTCCGAAAGTGCCGACGGCGACTTCCGTCGTGCCGTCCATGATCGAACCGGCTACGGATTCAAGATCATTACCGCCGAAGTCCTTGAGCGCAATACTGCCGTAAACGATTCTGCCCTCATCATCAACGGCTGTACCGGCAATCGAACCGGCCGTAATGAGGTTCTGGAAAGTACCTTCGTTGGCTGTCTGAACCAGATGATTTTGAGCAACAGAACTTGCTGCACCCGTTTGGTCAACAACTTCTACATGAACGGTGCTGCCGGTATCAAGCGTCAAAGCACCGGAAACAGCGAGCTGTCCGAGATCCCGACTGCCAACGTTGCCAACCCCAAGCGAACCTTCAAAGGTGATTTCAGCACCGTTCGAAAGCGTAAAACCGGCTACCTGCTGAGCAGCATCGCCTTGCTCAACCTTGACATGAGCCTGATTGCCCGCCACGACGTTGGCGCTGGTCAGCACGGAACCGTCGCCAAGCGACGTCACCAGTTCGGTGAACGTGACCTTGCCGTTAATCGTCTGATTGGTGCCGCCGAAGCTGAATTCGTTAGCGATGCCGCCGGCAGAAACAGCAAGTTCAGCTCCTTCATCAACCGCCAATGTATTGACAAGGCTCCAACCGCTGTCGCCATTCAATTCGGCGTAAGCACCAGAATCGAGAACAAGCGCTGCATCATTGAGAGCTGTTGCATCATTGTGCATGCCATCGATCAACAGATGGCCCTGATTTCTAACGTATAGCTTCTCGAAGTCGTTGTCTGTATTGGTCAGATTGACATAGGCAGCATTTTCACCGTCACTGTCGCCGATGTAGTAGGTACCGCTGCCGTGGAGTTCATTGTCAACAACACCATAACCGCCTTCAGAACCAAACTGCGTAAACGCAATCGATGCATTCTGACTTACAGTCAGCGTTAAGGCGCCGGCTGCGTCGGCATCCTGCAATTCGAGGCCGGCCGTGCCCGACACATTGAGCGCACCGGCTGCTGCACCGGTATTCTGACTAGCAATAACCGAATCGCCGGACAGCGTGAGGCTTCCACCGGCCGCCATCGTGAAGTGGCCGGAATCAGTAACGTTGATCGCGCCGATCGTCTGGGACGTTCCGTTGAAGGCAACGGTCCCGTTTTCGACATCGAGACTTGCGGTATCGCCAAGCGCCTCATCCGCCGCAAGATTGAGCGTCGTGCCGTTTGTAACTGCCGTCTTGCCCGTGAACGTATTCGAATCGTTCGATAGCGTGACCGTACCGCCGCCGAACTCGACATTGCCGGAACCAATAATGAGCGCGGAAATCTGACCTGAACTGCCGGTTTCAGCACTGGCATCGATCAGCAAGCCTTCGCCGGAAGCATCTTTGAGTTCGATTTGAGAAAGCCTCCAGCCGGCTTCGATGCCATTGACTGATCCTTTCAGTTCACCATCGGCATACGTGAGCTCAGCAGTGAGGTCGTTAGCTGCCCCGCGATTGGCCTGAATGACGTTTTGCGTGAGCGACGCAGAACTTTCGAGCGAAAGCCCGGATAGCTCTGTATCACTCGCATCAAAACCTTCAATGAGCAGAACCGACTGGCCCGAATGCGCATCAAACACGCTGGCTCCGGTCGACTCAGTCTTATCGGCAAGCGAAACGTTGATATTCGTCTTTGATGTGGAATCACCATCGGTATTGATGCCAAACGTCCCCGTTTTCGAAACAACGATCTGACCCGATTCGCTGCCAAACGAAAGTTCACCGAAATTGAGTTCGCCGCCATTGAGCGCAAGAGATCCCACATTGCGATCAGCAGTGTTGTCGGTCGTATTGACATTGACAACCGAATCTTCTTCCGCTGTCAGCGTTGCATTGGCGAGACTTTGATCCTCGTAAAGGTTGTAGGTTGCATTCGAGAGCAGGAGCGTGCCGGTGAAGTTTCCGGAAGTCTTCTGTTCAGTGCTGAAAGCAAACACGCTGTCGCTGCTACCGAGGTCAACATTAATGACACCGTTGCCCGAATAGAAATTCGAAAGCGTCAGCGATGCATTCCCGTTCACGGTTGCCTGACTGTCCTCATTGGCAAAAGCCACCAAGCCGCTGCCGAGACCTGCAGCACCGTTCGTCAGTGCAAGCGTTGCATCGGTGTCGGCGTTCCCAAGCGTGACAACACCACTGTAATCACCGCTAACAACGCCCGAAACCGTCAACGTATTGCTGTCGACGTTCAGTGCACCTTCACCATTGAGAGTTCCATCGGTAATGCTGCTTTCCTGCGCTCCGCTAAGTGTCAGTTCGCCATCAAGGGTCATGGTCGCGGCACTACCTGAGAAGTAGCCCGCTACATTAGCGCCGGTATTGGTGAATTCAGCCCCATCCTTAAGGATCAAGCCGGATGTATAGCCCAAGCCGCTCTCGTAGGCTGTCAGTTTGCCCGTAACCGTTGTCGTGCCCAGATACTTATTTTTACCAGTAAGCGTCAGACCTTCATTGTTCGAAGAGATAAGCAAGCTACCGGATCCGGAAACCAACACGCCGAGGGAACCATCCTCCGTCAGCTCAAGTTCCTTGTCTTCATGGATCTCAATTGTCTTCATTTTGAAGGCAATACCAAGATCAGTCCCGTCACCATTCGAAATCTGATAGCTGTAAATAGCGTCGGCTACAGGTTCAGCGTCATCACCTTGCGTAATGGTCTGACTAACTTCACTGTTGGAGAGCTCCGTGTTGTTTTTATCGTTCAGCGTCCATTTGCTGACGTCTACCGTGCCGGAAGTTCCGTCAACAAGCGTGAGGAACGCTCCATCATTGGCTTCAGACACAACAGCCGTATTTTTGAGATCATCAACAGTCCGATCTCCGCTCGCACCTGACTCAAACCTAACAAAAATATTACCCGTTTGACCATCAGCAACCGTCAATTCGCCGCCGATCTTGAGCGAGCCGAACGTGTTTTCAGGATGAATTGCAAGTTGGCTATTGAATTCGATCGTTGCACCGTTGCCGACAGTCACGTCCTTAAACGTTTCAACTAGGCCGCCGGATTCAACGGTCAGGAACGAACCGAATGATCCGCCTGTGATTTCGATATTCGCATTCGCAAGATTGGCGACGACGTTGTATGCGCTTGTTCCAGTCTTGCCGACGGCTAACTTAATATCGTTGCTGAGTGCTAGCGTCCCTTCAAACAGGGCTTCGTCGCGCCAGTTACGGCTGAAGTCGAACGATTGGATACCGGCACCTGTGCCAAGCACTTCAAGACGACCGGTACCTGCAAAGGCATTGTCGATTTCGAAAGTATCGCCCGTTTGACTCAGGGTAAGCGTATCGTCGGCCGTTGAAAGCGTTACCGTACCGCTATGGCCAAGGATGTCATTGGCAGTTCGAGTATCCGAACCGTTTACCGTGGCGGTCGAACCGCTTTGCAAGAACCAATCACCGCCGAAGCCTGAGTTATTGCCAGTAATCGTTACATCAGTGCTGTCCGTGAGCGTGACAAGACCCTTGCCCGTCAGCGTTGTGCCAAAGGCGTCATTGCTGACGTTCTGAAGCACCAGTGCTTCGCTATAGACGTTGTCGGTCCCAGTAAGCCCTTTAAACGCCACAGTGGCCTTATCCAGGCCGGCCGTGCCATCAAGCACCAATGTATGCGGCGCATTGCCGTCGAAAGCAATCGTACCGGTGAAGCTCTGGTCGCCCTTGACAGTGGACGTAACGTTGTCGCCAACAAGCGTGATCGTGCCCGATCCGCTCAGGCCATTGCTGCCAAGAATCGTCAACTGATCAACGGATTGCGTATACCCGGCGATATCGACATAGGCTCCGTTACTGATTTCAAGAAGCGACGTGTTGCCGAAACCGTTATTCGCAGCAAACGTGACCGACCCCGACGTCACGCGGGTTTCGCCGTGATAATCGTTCGCTGAATTGTTGACAGTAATTGCGCCGCCCGTGAAGGCAATGTTGCCGTATACGGTCTCACCGACGCTGGGCGCGTAGTCCGTAATCTTGGCAGACAGTACTGCATCACCGGAATTGTCCGTTTTGAGCTCAAGACCGTTTCCAGTCTCCATGGAAAGCTGCACATTGGCAACCTTATATTCCATGCCGACCGTGCCGGACTGACCTTCGGCTGCGCTATCGCTCCAAACAATTGAGCCATCCCAGCCAACGTGAGCCAACGTATCACCGTCTGCATTCTTCAACTCAGATGCAGCGAGGTTGGGAGACGGTTTCAAATCACCAGGATTTGAAGGATCGCCAGGAACACCTGGATCTTCAACCAACTTATCAAACGAAATGATCGTGGATTGATAGGTATCGCTGTCGTTCTTAAGTAAATCGAAGCTGTCGTCGATTTCAGCAGCGACAGAAAGCGTCCCGGATCCGGAAATATCGAGAACGTCGGTATGAATAACAGCGTCGTTTGTCGATTCATCGACGGTCGTCAACGTGACACCGGAAACCTTAAGTTCTCCCCCGTTTTCAAATGAAAGCTCGTTGTATTCATAGGCACCGGCTGCATCGGCAGTCAAATGGACGACCTGACCTTGCCCAATGACAAAGTCCTGAGCCCTATGGGACGTTAAGTAATCAACATCCTCCAGACTGCTGATCGTAAAGTCCGTGTTCTGAAGCGTGAGCGCAATGTTCGATAGATTGCTCTCATGGGCAAACTCAAGCGTTGCCTTACCGCTGCCATCGGCACCATACGCGCCGTCAATCAGGAACTTAGCGACATCGCCTGTCGTGTTTTCTGCAAAAGCAATGTTGTTATTGATGGTAATAGCCTGAGCCCCGCTGGAGCCATTGGCCGCATTGCGAAGCGTAAAGGAAGCACCGCTTTCAAGATACAGGTTGCCCGAGCCGGTAAGAGCCCCCACCGTCTGCTGCAGGCCGGCTTTGAGCGTCACACTGCCGCTGCCAGCGAGGTCCAGCTGTTTTGTCTGACCGAAGGCATTGTTTTGGGCAAGGCTGACGTGCGCATCGTCCTTGACATACGTGCTCCCGGAGTAGCTGTTGTCACTCTCGCTGCCGCCAACACTGAGCGTCCCGCCGAGAATCAAGTTACCGTCGCCAGTTACCTGAGCAGACAGATTGGCATCGGTTTTTCCAGTTGCATCAATCGTCAGGCCTTCGCCGGACGTCGTCCAGAGCAGGTTGATTTGTTTAAAGGTGTACTGCAGAAAGACATTGTCTTTATCGTCGTTGTAATAGAAGGCGCCGCTGTCGCGCGTCATCGTCGCGACGAAATCATCTTGGCCGTCACCATCGGCATCTTGGAAAAGATTTTCGCTCGTGCCGCTGAAGCTCGAATTCGTCGTCAGACCGCTCAAGGCCTGATTTCCTGAGTCATCAGCTTCGCCGCGTTGCCCGATGACGTTTGAAACATTGCTGAAGATCGTCAGATCAAAAAGACCGCCGGCAAGCAGTTCCTGCCCATTCCCTGAAAGCTTCCGGTCGCCTGACTCGGTTGTCTGTGCCTGCGAATCCAGAACGATTGTATTGGTGGAGCCGTTTGCAATCGTCAGCACTCCATCGTTCAGACTGATCTGACCCGTGCCACTCTCGAGCGCACCGAGGTCAACCGTACCGCCGTTGAGATTGAGACCTGCAATCGTTTTGTTCGCAGAGCCGTCATTGGCAAGCGTTGAACCCTGATTGACAGTAATGACAAGCTTTTGCGCGACATCGTCGTTGAAGTTCGAATCAGAAGCAGTGAGATCGAAATTCGCCTTGTCAAGGATCAATTCACTCTGGTTACCCAGATTCTGCTGATTTGAACCGAAGGCAAAGTCATGCGCTGAAGAATCAGACCCAACGAGCGAAACTGAAATGACGCCCTGACCGGACATCTCATTCTTGAAAAGGACGTCTTGATCGTCTTCAATTTCAACTCGGGAATCAGCAGTAGTGAACGCAATCTTGCCGCTTCCAAGACCCGAAGCGCCCGAGAGCTTCAGCACTGCATCCGTTGACTTACTGGAATCACCGAGCACCACGGTGCCCGTGTACTTTGTCCCGGCATTTGCAATGATGTCGAGTTCACCGGAACCCAGCGAAACATTGCCTGCTCCGGAAAGCACGCCGGCAATCGAACTGGTGACACCGTCGTTCAAGTTTTCATGCTTTAACGACAAGCCGGCATCAAGCTGCAGCAATGTTTCGCTTTGAGCAACTTCAAGGCGATTAACCGTGTTGGCACCCGTATTGATGTAAGTGCCTGAAATTAAGAGATCATCTGTGAAACCAAGCGCACGCTCACCAGCCGTCAGCTTACCGCCCGCTTGCACAGTTGTATCTCCGGTATATTTGTTGCCCGAATTGGTGAGCTCGATAACACCGTTCTCAGCAATCACAAGGTTGCCGCTAGCATTATCAGAAGTTATCTGAGCACCCAGCGTCCCTGATTCGGAAAGCGTCAGCGTGCTCAGGATATCAACTCGTTCGAGTTCATACTGCACACCGAGATTGTGATTGGTACTGTCGTCGAGCGCTAGACCGATACTGTAGTAGCCCGAGGCGACCGTACTCGTACCGTTTTTGATTTCCTGTGTGAACGTATCGGCGACATTGGCACCGATCAACGCGAAGCGGTCCGTCACTTTCCCGCCGTTAAGCTCGATGCCGTTTTCGGTAGCAATCAACGTCTGGAAGGGATTAAGACCACTGCTGATCAAATTGGATTCCGAAACATCGCCAAGCAGATCTGCACCGGATGCCAAATTGTTGACCTGAACGTTGATCTTTTGCCCGTCTTTAAGGTCAATACTGCCGACAGTAATTTGATTCGTTCCGGCAAGCGGGTTTTCAGTAGTTGAGAATCCCAGACCGCTCAAGATGAACGTACCGCTCTGGCCATCGGCCACAGTCACATGATCAAAGGTATTGACGTTGCCGGAAACACTAACCGCAGCACCGTTCGACAATATCAGATCTGCATTCGCAAGATTGCCTGCATTGTGATCCGCAGTGCCGCCCACCGAGAGATCAATGTTGGAGAGCGCCAGCGTACCGGAGAATCCGGTGAAATCCTTTTTGAAAGCAAACGACTGTTCGCTGGTACCGGCGGTACCTTCAACAGTCAGCAGCCCTGCGCCTGTAAAGATTTCGTCAATGGAAAGAAGCGTGGATTCAGCATCAGCCAGCTTCAGCGTGAGCGACCCGCTTTGACCAAGGTTGACGGTTGCACCTGACCCAAGTGTTTGGTCAATCGCGTCAGCCGCACCCTGCACATCGGTTGTTGCCGTGCTGGAGGTGCCGATCAGCCATGAACCGGTAAAGCCGCTGTTGTTGGCGGCAAGGGAAAGCGTTGAATTATCGATCTGAACGGAACCGCTGCCTGCGACACCCTTCAAGAACGTACCGCTCGTTATGTCATGCATATTGAGCGACGTACCGTTGCCAAGCGTCAACGTACCGGAAGAGCCAATACCTGCAACATCGTTGATGTCAAGCTTGTGAGCGTTGGTCAGAGAAATATTCGCGTTGAGAGTGACATTCGGACCGACGATTTTCGACGTCAGACCCTGACCGTCAAGCGTGATGCTGCCGGATCCGGTCAAGGCATTCGCATCCGTCGTCAGGATCTGCCCGAGCAACTGCGTCTTGCCATTGAAGTCGACTGTCGAGCCGGCACCGGAGACCGAAAGAAGGGAGGCATGACCGAGCGCATTGTTCTCACCGAGGATGATAACGGCATCGCCTTCAACGTAAGCACCACCGGTAAAGTCATTGCCGGTACCAGTGATCGTCAGAGCACCGCTCCCAGAGAACGTAATATCGCCGGCCGTTTCTTTGGAATTCGTGAGCTTGGCAGACAGCGTCGCGTTTTGGCCGGTCAAATCGAGAATCAAGCCTTCAGCGTTATCCAATGCAAGCTGAATTTCGTCGAGCTTTACGGCTGCATAAATCGTGTTTTGATCGATAGTGACTGCGTTGGCCCCCAGCGCCGTCCAAACGCCGTACGCAGCGACAGGATCGCTTGCGTCGCTTCCAGCATTCTTAATTTGGCTCAGGCTGATTTCTGTCTCTTCGATTTCAAGCTTGGCACCGTCCCCACTTGTAATGCCGCCGGTTGCCGTCAAAAGCGCTTGCTTTAGACCTTGATCCGCCGCAGCAAGAATATTCGTTGTGCCGTCGAGATTGATGCCGCCGAAGGTAAGTGCATTTTCTCCATCGAAATGCATTGCGCCGGAAACAAGAAGTTGGGCTCGATCTTCATCCGCACCGAAATTCACGGCGCCAAAATCGAGACGACTGCCGCCGTCGAGCGTCAGCTGCTTCAACTGGCCCTGATAAGTATCCGTGCCAATTACCTGCAGTACGCCGTCCTGGCCGAGGTCAAGCGAAGCCGTTCCCATGACCTTTTGCGTCACTTCATCGGTTGCGTTCAACGCCAAAGAGCCGCTCGCGAGCTTCACCGTACCGCCAAACGCCGAACTCGATTCATTCGTAAAAGTAAGCGCGTTAGTGCTGCCGCCGAGATTAACGGCGAAAGTACCGTTACCCGAGAGAATGTTGTCGATTTCAGCTTTACTTGACTGCGTCAGAGAGAGCACGGCACCCTGCTTAAGTTCAACCTTGCCGGAACCCTTCAAACCGCCGATCGCCTGCTCAACATCTTCATTTAATATCACATCGCCCAAAGCGTTAAGGGCTGATGTTTTACCGAAAGCATTGTCAGAAGCCAAAGTCAAGGTGACGTTCTGGTCGACAGTCGTAGCACCCGTATAGCTATTGGCAGCGTTATTAACCGTCATCTGAGAAGAGGTTTCGGCATTCTCGCCTGTAACCAGCGAGAACTGGATGCTATGAGCACCCTCTTCGTCAGAATCCTTGATCAATGCCGTGAGTTCTTGACCGCTGCCGGAAATCACCGTGTTGTTGATCAGGTGAATTTCCTTGAGCTGCGCACCGACCTTGAAGGAATTGTTCTCTTGAGTGAGCGATTCATTGACACTCCAAACCGTCTCGGCAGCGAGTGCACCACTTTGGTTGTAGTCGAGAACAAGATTATCGAGTGAAGAGAAAGCACCAGAACCAGAAAGCTTCAAGTTGCCCGTACCGCTAACCAACGTAGCATCGATAAAGTTCTGAGAAACAGACGCTTGGTCGTAGCCAATCAGCGAAAGATTGTCTTGGACTGCTACACCGGTGAGCGTAATCTGAGCGCTGCTTTCAAGGTTCAGGTTGCCGGTCGTAAGCTGAGCGCCGGAAGCGCCAATAACCAAGCCGGCGGATTCAAGCTTGGAATCTGCCTTGATGGTCAAATCGTTGACCTTATGCGTCCCTGTACCAAAATCAAAAATGGCACCGGAATCAAGAACTATGCTGCTCGCACCTGAAGCAAAAGCAGCATTGGATCCCGGCGCATCGAGTGAGAAGCGTCCATTCGAAAGCGACAGATTGCCCTTAAATTGATCGGCCTGATTAGTATTGTTAAAGACAAGCGAAGCTCCATTGCCGCCAAGATCAACATTCAGGCTGCCGGTTCCAGAAATAACGTTATTGATGGTCTGATTACCGGTTGCATCAATCTCAAATGTTGAGCCTTGAGAGAGCGAAATCGTCCCAGTACCCGCCGCATCAATGCCGCCAACTTTCTGATAGATGCCTTGGTTGAGCGTTACGTCGCCTGTCGCAAGCAGTTCAGAAGTGTTGCCAAAACCTGAGTTTTCAGTAAGAACAACAGTGGTCCCTGACTCAACAGTGGTCTTGCCTGTATAGGTATTAACTTCTGTCGTAGCGACGTTCCCGACTTCAATCACGGTTCCGCTGCCGGTAGCACCTGCGCCTGCGGCAAAAGAAACACCGCCATTACCAGTACTAGTAATTTGCGCGATAAAGTCCTGCGTTACCGAAGCATTCGCGTCCCCAACAAGCTCTAACGTCTCATTATTGTGAACATCGACGCGCGTTAAGGTATAGGCAAGATCGTAAGTCTGAGTGTCTTTGTCGTTATAACGAAGGTCATCTTCGAGCACCCAGTAGCCGGACGCAACCTCTTGCCCATTCGGGTCGTTCTTGATCGAGGATGCTTGTTCGCCTTGTTGATTTCGCTTGTCAAGCGTCAGCTTATGGTTGTTGTCATTTACATCGCCTTCAACCTGAACCAGCGTATTTAGGTAGCCGTTATCGGCAGAAAGAAGGCTTTTCCCTTCTGCTTCGCCTTGCAAAGTCTCAAAGTTGAAATCCTTGATGTAAACGTTGGCATCTGCATTGAGCGTCAAATCGCCGTTAATAGTTAACGCAGCATCTTCGGCGACATTGCCAAGCTGGCTAAATTCGAAACCACCGGCATTGGCATCAACAATTAAGTTATTGAGCTGCCCTTCGCTATCGACCCGAACCCAACCCTTGTCTTTTAGTTGAAGTGTCGATCCGAGAAGAATACCGTTAACGTTTTGGTATGTATCTTCGCCAACGGTTTGAACGTGATCGGCGTCATAAGCTGTCAGGTACCCGTCCTTGAGCGTAATCAAGCCGGTGTATTCGGTATTTTCCGGCTGATCCGTAAAGAAGACTTCATAACCCGCTACATTGCCTTTGCTCAGGTCAATGTTAAAAATGGCTCCACTGCCTGTATCATTGCTGCTGCCAGTGAAGACATTGTCAATGCGAATCGTCTGGCTTGCCGTATCGGTGTGGCCATTATCAGCGCTGGTTTGGAGTAGCGTAACTTCAGCTGCTGAGCCGAAGTTCAGTTCGCCAAGACCTGTCAGTCCACCAACAGTCTGTACATGTCTTGTTTTCTCGTCTTTATCGGCAAACCAAACAGATGAATCATTATGAATATAAAGATTTGATGTGTTGCCGAAAGCATTATCTTTGCCAAAAACAACAGTAATTGCTTTGCCGTTGCCATCGCCTCCTACATTACCGACAAATGTCTGACCGGTATAGATGGATTCTTTTTCTTCAGCAACACCGTCTGCCAGAATCGCGGCATCCGTATTCAGATATAGCCAGCCCATCTGAGTATCGCCGCCCTGCTGCTCAGTAAAGGCAAATTGAATATTGCCGGTGCCGGTGATAGCGACATCCAAGTCCTTCATAAGATCGGAATCAACACCGTCAGCGCCGCCATAAACGATCTGGCCGTACTGTGAATTTTGATTTTGCTTTAAATCAATTCGAGTTAGCTCTCGTTTAACCTTTGCATAAACACCTTGCGGAGCATCCCCAAAGCCAAGCGATAGTTTGTAGTACAGGTTCGAATCATTCCCTGTAAGTTCTAAACGATTTGTGGTTTGAGTGCTGTTGTAGATTTCAGTTCCATCTGCATCGACAACTTTGATATTTCCCACAGGCATTATTTGCCCTGTAAACCATGCCAAGTTACCGACAGCATTGCTGGTGTCCTGATCTGACAGATTGGATGCACCCGCCTGGAAAGCAGAAGCATCGATTATGAAAAAGTCCTCGGACGTCGGAAGATCAGAAATTGGATATTGATTCGGCGTATTTGTACCTGGACCTGCCATATCGAATGTACCGGCCAGGAAATCATCGGTCAAATCCAGATCGGCGGCAAAAACAGGCGTCCCTGCAGTCAGCAGTGCCAATGCTGAACCAGCAGCGACTACACCAACCTTCATCGTCTGCAAAAGAGAATGCGATCCATCTTCTGTATGAACCGCCTTCACCGAACACGCCTTCCGATGGCTTCGGCATAGTTCGTTGACGACCTGATAAACGCGGAGTGCATCGTTCCAGATGACCTTATAGATCGTATTCATAGAGCTCTACTCCATAAGGAGGTGGCGTGCGGACTCGGCAAACGTTGTGCCGCAGCGCTTCGCCAGATTTTCAATTGATAAACCGGTACGTACGGTCGAAAAAGATTTGAGATCGACCGCATGAAGAGAGCAGCCAAAACACAGGGACGCGACAAGGCCTTCCACGCGAACGGCGGAATGAAAACCTTCAAATTCGGGGACTCTAAAAAGACAATGCCCCCAACCCTGCAATTGCTGCATGTAAATAAACTCGCTGATCAGCCCGACGAGTGCGTAGAATTTGAGAAAAGAAGAATGAGAATTGATTCCTTGATCAGGGGAATCGCTCAAATCCGCACACATATCGGCACGGTCATTTTGCCGACTAGACTCGACTCCACAGATGCAGGGCTAATACTTGAAATCGCCTCTTGTTCACCTGTATACAGATAACAAATTCAGTGTTTCCCCGCCTAGATTTACGCATTAATTAAGCATCCCTATGAGAAAGATAAGGATCCTCTTTGCATGTCCGCAAACATTGTTTGATGTATCAAACGGCGCCACCATGCAGTGCTACACGATGTTGCAAACGTTGTCCCGAATGGGATTTCAAACAGCAAGTATTGGCGGCGGCATTTTTGATAATCCTGCCGGTGAAGCACGCATACCGAACTTCAAAGCACAGCTTGACCAAAACAAGTCGAAGACCATTCTGGTGAACATTGATTCCTCTGCCAATCCGGATAACCCGATTCGGCATTACTTCTTCACCGGCTTCAAAAGCACCGCGTGGGGTGAGATCACATCGGACGAAGCAGGCAAATTCCTTGTGCATTACTCAAAGCTTCTGAGAAGCTTCAAACCGGATCTCGTGATTGGATTCGGCTGCGATGCCTTGTGCCGTTCTATGTGGATGGAAGCACGTCTCTTCGGCATTCCCACGGCCTATATCATCTGCAACGGCAACCACCTGCATTACCGCTTCCCGCTTCACGACGTCCTGCTTTGTGATTCACAATCGACCTCGGCTTACTATCGCGACAGAGAAGGTCTCACGGTTCATCCGATCGGCAACTTCATCAATCCCGATCTTGTTGTCGCCAAAGAACCAACCCCCAGATTCGTCACCTTCATCAACCCGAGCTACGCCAAGGGCGTCGGCATCGTTGCCCGACTCATTCTGATAGCGAACAATGAACGACCCGACATTCCGTTTCAGATCGTCGAAACGCGACAGAAGTTTGAAGACGCGCTCCGTCATCTGCGCAGCCCTGGCGGCGATATTGGCTCGGCATTCAAAGAACAAACCGTCCAGTTCCGCAACCTCAGCATCCGACCTGCTGCCTTCGACGTCAAAGAAATCTACAAGACAACTTCCGTTTTGCTTGCGCCTTCTCTCTGGTATGAAAGCTGGGGCCGCGTAGCGACAGAAGCCGTAATGAACGGCATTCCGGTTCTGGCCTCCTCGAGCGGCGGACTTCCAGAAGCCGTTGATGTGGGCGGGGTCATTCTTGACGCACCGAAGGAATGCGGCTCAACGGAAGAAAGGGAGAAATGGCTGACGCTTCCTAGCGAAGAAAGCTGCCGCGTCTGGGCAGATACGCTCTATAGGCTTTTCGACGAACGCAATTCTGCAGGTTGGCAAGCCCGATGCGCTCAGGCTGCCATGCGGAATTCGACCGAAGCCTGCGCAAAGAAGCTTCTCAACGCCATCGGCCCTTGGCTTGAGAAGCGCGCGGGCGACGGTGATTTCTCAAACAAAGGATCCATTCGATTCGATTGAAACGAAGAATCCTGCTCATCCCCTTAATGAAGTGCGCCTCACCAACATTTTGATGAGGCGCGACTCTGCTTTAAGAAGAGGCTAAATCAGACCGTTACTTGGCCGCATGACCTGCATAAGCCGCAGCATTCGTACCAGCGATACGACCGAAGGTAACGATGTCGGCCACGGCGTTACCCCCAATACGGTTTCCGCCATGTACGCCGCCAGTCACTTCACCAGCGGCATAAAGACCCGGAATTGATCCGCCGTCTTTCTTCTGAACCTCAGCCTTCGGATTGATCGTTACGCCGCCCATACAGTGGTGAATGCCGGGCGAGACCTCAACCGCATAGAAGGGGGCCTTATCAAGAGGAATAACCATTTCCGGACGACCGAAAGCCTCATCCTTGCCGGTCTTCGCCGCCTGCCAGTACGCTTCGAAAGTCTTCTTCAGGTTGTCGGCAGGAACGTTCATCTTCTTCGCCAGGTCGTCGAGCGTATCGCCCTTTACAGAGTACCCGTCCTTGAAATCCACTTGTTTCCGCGAATGAGAATGGAACCGCCGCCCGGATGGCAGCTCTCAAGCATGGCGCGATTTGCCGAATAGCCGCCGGTTGCAAGAACAACGGCTTTGGCGCGAATGTCTTCAAATCCCTGAGCGGTCAGCACACGGCAGCCGCAGACGGCACCCTTCTCGTTGAGGAGGAGCGCTTTGGCCTTGACGTCGAACCGTTCCTTGCCGCCGGCTTTCTCAAAATCGCCGTGCAAAGTATCGAGCAGCTTCGGCATGCCGCGGTACTGCCCCGGCGAAGCAATTCGCACGCCGACGCGCCACGGCGCCTGCTGCAGCCACGGCTCAAACGCAGCGCCCTTGGATTCCGCCCAGCGCACCGCTGGCAGAATCCGTTCGGCCAGAACCTCATAGAGGTCGACGCGGCCGCCGCCCATGGACTTTGCTTTGACGTCCTCAACGAACGCCTTTTTTGCTTCGGCAGAATCGTCCTTCGGCATCAGGAAGGAGCCGAGGCAGACGCGGGAATTGCCGCCGCGCTGCGCGCGCTTCGCCTTGTCGATCATGACGACGTCCGCACCGGCTTCTCGTGCGGATAGTGCCGAAACGACACCGGAGAGGCCGCTCCCGATCACGAGGACATCGGTCTGTGATGTTTTTTGAGCCGGCCCCGTCGTCCAGGCCTTCGCGGGCATCGCCGCAAAAGCAGCTCCAACAGCAGCCGAACCCGCAAAGAGTGCTCTTCTCGAAAGGTTTCCAGTCATAGCCTTTCTCCTTTGTTCCATCCGCGTTCTCAAGCCTTGTTCGACGCCGCTTCCCGACCGGCAATGCGGCCGAAGATCATGCACTCGGCGTTCGACGAAGCGCCCTGGTAGATGCTCGTCCACATGGAACCGAGTTCGCCGCAGATGTAGAGATGGGGGATCGGGTCGCCGTAGACGTCAAGTACCTGACATTTGGCGTTCTTCTTCGGGCCGCCCTGACAGTTGTAGGCAACCGGAACAAGCGGCACGGCATAGACCGGTCCGTCGAGACTGATTGGCGCAGAGAGCAGATCAACGTCACGCCCTTCAAAGACGACCTTGGCATTCGGATCCTTCATGATGCGGCGACCGAAAACCGTATCGGCACCTGCCTTCATGTCGGCATTCCATTTCTTGACCGTTTCGACGAGCTTCGGCATGCCGAGCTTGTCTGCGAGCTCTTCGATCGTTGCGGCCTGGATGATCACGCCCTTTTTGATTTCCTCGCTGTTGTCGGGACTCCACTTGTAGTGCTCGCGGTTGAGCGCGTAGCCGGACACGGCCGTGCCGTAGATCGGACCGGCCTTTCTGGCGGCCTCGTCGAAGATCATGTAGCAGGGATTTCGCGGATAACGGTGCTTCACGGCGTCGTAGATGTTCACCGCAGTGATCTGCGTGTGGCCGTCAATTCCTTTTTCGTTCACGAAGCGAAGGCCGTCCTGATCGACCCAGATGAAGGAAGGCGCCTTTGCTGAAAGCTGGAAAGCGGCCTTCACGCCCGGCACCTGAATCCCCAGCGGCGCAGACACGTCGGTCATGTGCCAAAGCTGCGCGCCCATGGACTGCGCCAGAAGCAGTCCGTCCCCCGTATTGCCGGGACTGCCGAGGAAGGCAAGCTTCGCGCCGCTCACGTACTTGCGGACAAGGTCGGGATTGCACTGGAAGCCGCCCGTTGCGATGATGACGCCGCGCCTTGCTCGAATGGCGATCGTTTTCCCTTCGTGTTCGGCCAAGGCTCCGACCACGGCATTCCCTTCGCGCACGAGCCGCGTGGCGCGCGTGTTGTAGAGGACCGGCGTCTTCTGAACGTCTTCCACAATTCGCCGGAACGTCTGAAAAAGCGAATCGCCGCCCGTGAAGCCCTTGCGGCCGTATATGCTCCACTTCTTGATCGAATCGGCGCCCGGGAAATTCTGCCAGCCTGCGTGACCGTAAACGCGGAATTTCGCTTGCGGGTCAAGCGAAGCGATCCAATCCTTGATCGAAACGGATCCCTCGCAGAAAATCCGAAGAAGCTCTTCGTCGCACTCGCCTTTCGAGAGCTCGTAGGTCTTCTTCATGTACGCCATGCCGTCCTCGACATTGTCGACGCAGACGAAGCCGCCGGAAGAAACCGTGCAGTTGCCGCCGCCCACGGACATTTTTTCAATGACGAGGACATCAGCACCTGCTTCCTTGGCGGAAACGGCGGCCGGACCGCCTGCACCGCCGAAGCCGATCACGAGGACGTCGCATGTGCGGTCCCAGTGATGTTTGTCGGCATCCGGAATTTCAAGCGCTTTGGCAGCACCGCCCAGAGCGGCTGCGCCGGCGGCAGCGCCGGCCTTCAAAAGCGTTCTTCGGTTGAGAGTCGTCATATCGTGAACCTCCTTTGCAGCAAGGCAAATCTGGCGAAAACAGATTTTTTCGGTCATGCTCTGCTGCTTCGTTTACGATGATGCTCTCATTGTGCCGCGCTTTTCGATCGTGGTTTCCCTTGTGTGGAAATAAAGGAAACTATTCGTTGTGTATGTTTGTTAAGATATCCGTTCTAGGTCTGGCTGTGCTTTCTGATCGACACCCAGCTGTCCGACCGTAGCTACGAAATAACCTCCCCCTAAAGACGTTCCGTAGCTTTTTAATTGTGAAGGGTAACCTCAGGATGACACAGAGTATTTATACAGCTCGCGCCCTCCTAGAGGAATTTTGGGATTTTTCAATTCCAATCTCTCCGGAGGAATATGCTGAGAAACTTGGTCTTCAGGTTGTCGAATCTGATGACATGGGCACAAAATCAGGATATTTAGACGCCGAGAACAAAAAAATCTGCGTTAATGCCAATGACTGCCGAGAACGCAAGCGATTTACGATCGCTCATGAGTTGGGGCATTTCTGTCTAGGACACGGCAGTTCACTCCGGGACACGACAAAAGCTAATTGGTATGCAGTCAACCCCGAACACGAACGCGAAGCCAATCAGTTTGCTGCGGAATTGTTGATGCCGGCAATCGCTGTTAAGGCGATGATTGAGAAGCGCAACGTTAAAGATTCCGTGGCGCTTCGACAAGCATTCGGCGTTTCATCTCAGGCTCTCTACTATCGCCTAAAGGATTTGGGCTACTTTTTATGACTTCGGAAAAAGTCAATCCTGGTTCAGAAGTACAGAATCAAAAGGTCAATCTTGGCACAGAAGTGCAGGAACTGGCTGAAACTATTGATTCTGACGATGAACGATCGAGTCTTTCGTTACAAATATCTGAACTGAAGCTCGAGCAGGAAAAAGTCAAGTTGCAAATTGCGAAAACGCAACTTGGCATTGAAGAAGAGCGCTTGGATCGAATCCAAAAGAATTCGGCTCGAAGACCGAAACTGTTCTTTGCAATGTGTTCCGTAATTGCAATTTTCTATGTCGGATTTTTCTTGATGGTTTTTTGCGGCCCCACTGTTGGAATTTGCGATGCAATCCGAAGAATACTATGCGATCCAACCGTTGGAATTTGCAATGAAACGTTGAGCGATTCTTCGGTTCGCTTATATGTCATAGAAATTTTCCTTCTCGCTGTCATCCCCACCATTCTTCTTACACTTTTAATGAAGGCAATCTTTTCGGCGACTGAGAAAAAAGACGATAAAACGGCTGAAATCAAGATTTCAGATGCTATTCCAATGAAAGTGATCACAGAAAACATCACGAAATCGTAAACATCAGTAGGTTTGCCCCTTCGAATGTGCCTTAGAAGTCTTGAAAGCGGCGGGAAGTCTTGGCTGGTCTGCCAAGGACTTTCGCCGCTGTTTTGGACATTTATCCACAGCAGGAAAGTTCGTTATTTTTAATGATCAGATTGCCAGGTATTTGCTGCGACGGGAAGTTCGCATGGAATTTAGCAGTTCCAATGTGATGGCCTTCGTCATTCGCTTTTGCCAATCCGCCGATGCGCCGATCCACGTGGACAAGGCGAAATCCCAGAAGCTGCTTTACTGCTGCTACGGTGCCGTTCTTGCAGAAACGAATGAGCGTCTCACGGATGAACACCCGAAGGCTTGGCCTTACGGACCCGTTTTCCCTCGCACGTTTACTGACATCAATAAGGGGCGACTCACGGTTGGCATGGCCCGAGCGTTCGAGTAACAGTGCCCTGTCGGAACGCTCGATCTTGTCAAGCAAACTATCAGGACATTTGGGAAATACACCGCTTCCCAGCTTTCGAACTGGTCGCACATGAAGGATTCGCCTTGGAGCAAGGCCGACCCTCTTGCCTCGCTTGACGATCGAGAGATCGCAATCTTTTTCGCTCGGTACTTGCCGATCATCAAAGGTGAGGGAAACTGAAAAGGCAAACCTTCCGAGATTTAAATACAGGAACCAAGCCAATTCGTCACAGAAAAGTACTTGACCTGGTGTGCAGCTGCCGCCTGACGTCCCCATTCCCATGTCCGGCATGGTTGCTTTCAGCGCACCAGCGGGCTTGCGCCCGATCCTGGAACAGCAAGGTTCCGAAATTCGTTGATCTGAAAAAACCGGGGCCAGGCATCGGATGCAAACACAGACGGAGACCGCCAGATTTGCCGGCCATTAAGCTTTGAAAGGCAGCTTCATGATGACGCAGAGCACGCTTGCAGCCCGCGCCCTTCTGAAGGAATATTGGAATTTCACGATTCCGATCTCTCCGAAAGAATACGCTGAGAACCTTGGCCTTCTGGTCGTCGAATCAGACGGCTTGGGCGCGAATGCCGGATATCTGGAAGCAGAGAAAAAGCGAATTTGCATCAATGCCAATGTCTGTCCAGAACGCAAGCTTTTCACGATCGCTCACGAGCTGGGGTATTTTTTCCTTGGGCACGGCAGTTCACGCCGAGACACAACAAAAGCCGATTGGTAAGCAGTGAATTCTGAACTCGAGCGGCAGGCCGATCTCTTCGCTGCGGAGCTCTTGATGCCGGCCATCGCTGTAAAGGCAATGATTGAGAAACGGAACGTAAAAGATTCCGTTGCCCTCCGGCAGGCATTCGGCGTTTCGTCTCAGGCTCTCTATTGCCGTTTGAAGGCGCTGGGCTACTTCTTGTGACGGCTGCTTTTTTTTGTGCCGAGGACGACGGCCGACGTCTTCCCGCCATGATGAAAAGCGGCGAATTCGTCGTTGATTTCAGCAATCGTGCGGTCGAGCTCCTCGACGCTCGTCAGGCGCCATAGATCGAGCGAAGAACGGACGATGTCCTGCAGCATCACCAGTTCGAGGGGATCCGCTTCCTGCGACGCGCCGTCCGGAAAAGACCGGCTGATGAGTTCTATGCCGTTCCAAAGCTCGTCGCGGATCGCCTGCGCGTTCTGCATCCGTCCGGCTAGGCCCCAGGAAATGATGAGATGCGTCGAAAGCGCATCGACATCGCTTTTGTCGGCCGTGCCGAAATAAAGGCGCAGCAGATGCGTGTCGTTGGTCGATTGGATACGGCGAAGCGCTGAATCTGATATCGGCAGTCTGTTGAATAGATTGGGGAGCCGCATGCTGAAGCGGGCGGCGGGAAAATGCGGCAGATGCGGTTTGGCTGACATTCGTGCGGATAGTGAGCCCTAAAACTTGAGCTTCAAGTCTACAGCTTCTTCGGCGCCTTCCCCTCTTCCTCGCCGCCCTGCGTGTCGTCCGGCGCCTTCAGCGCTTCCTGAGCACCAAATTGAGAAATCCAGCGGCGGCAGGTAGCAGGACTGATGCCGGTCTCTCTTTCAAGCTGCTTCCATGTCATGCCGGAAAGACGAAGATCAACGACTTCACGCTTGAATTCTTCCGTGTACGTATAAAGCTTTCTGGAAGCCTCTACATTGAACTTGCCTTTGCGCCACTGCCGTGCCCAGTCGCGGACGGTAAAGACGGAAAGCCCGAGCATGTCGGCAACGCGCCGGTAGCCGATATCATGAGCAAAAAGCACCGCTGCCTGCTTCCGTTTCTGGTCGTCTATGAGCCGACCCGGACGAACACGGAGGATAGGGTCGTTGTTAGGCATTAAAACAAGCCTTTGCCTGTAAAAAGCATGTGAAATAAGTCAGAGATAGTGATTGTGCCACCAGCGGAGAAAAACAGCAAAGGACAAGGTCGAAATCGGGGATTGTTATATTGCAAAATCTCTCCCGATCTTTTGTCCGAGGCCCAAGATGGAGTCGATCTCCGAAATTTATCTCAATCATTTCGGTTCCCTTGACTCCCGCAATCGCGTCGAGTACGAGCTTCACGCGATTTCAAGAATGCTCAACATCACGGGCATCGACGACATCGACTGGTCAAAGTTCAGCCGCGGCGACATTCTTTCCATTGCGGCGTCGGCGGGCTTCCGCGCCAAACGGCCGAACTCCCAGAACTTCACGCTGCGAATCCTGAAGGGGCTCTGCAAGGAAGCCTATCTGGCCGGACTTTTGCCCGAAAGCCGATATCTGGCAATCGCAGACATTCGGACGGTGCGCGGCGAACGCAAAAGTCAGAGGCGGGTTCCCGGACATGGCGAAATTCTCAACATTCTGAAGAAATGCGAGAACGATCCGATCGGCATCCGCGATGCCGCCATCATTTCCGTCGCTGTCGGCTGCGGACTGAGAAGAACTGAGATCACGGATCTGAAGTGTACGGACGTCGACCTTGGGAGACAGGAGCTGCGCATCATCGGAAAAGGCAACAAGGAACGCTATGTGTTCTTCTGCGACGCGGTTTCAGAACGCCTGCGCGCCTGGCACGACTTGCGCGGCGACGACGGCGCTTCCTTCTTCTTCGTCCCTGTGCACAAGACGGGCCGGCTCCTCGCCGAGCGGCACATGAGCGACGAAACTGTTTACCAAATTATTCGACGTCGGTCTGCCGAGGTTCTGCCGAATCCGATATCGCCGCACGACATCCGCCGTTCGTTTGCTTCGCAGCTCCTCGACCACGACGTCGACCTCAATACGGTCCGCATCGCAATGGGACACAGCGACATTCGCACCACGCAGATTTACGACAAGCGCGACGAAATGGAGCGTCTGCGGCGAATCGGCAGCATTCGGCTGCTGTAGCCGAATCGTTGTTGATCTCCTCCCTCTTGACCTCGAGCAAAGTTATTTGTCAATTCTGAGCAATCGGAGCAACAGCAAAACAATTTGTCGATATTGCCGCCTGTCGAAAGGCAGATTCGAGTATCTGTGTGGTGCCGCACATGAATGGGTGCATGGAAGCAAAATTGACAAATTAGCTTTCCCCATCATTGACGGTTTGCATTACTCCGAAAATTGACAAACTACTTTTCTCTCGAATGCAGCTTTTCAGCCGATTCCGTCGGCAACTCCACGCGTTCGCTTCGTGCTGCGCTTCCTTGATTCGGCTTTTGTGATTTGATGAGCTGCAGTGCTCGCCGGCGAGCTTCAACGACCTCCGCCGGTGCTGCCTCGAAATAAGGACAGTCTTTTTCAGACGTAATGCTCTGGACGACGTTCCAGATGCCGCCCGGATGACGATCGTCGTTGCAGTAGCCGCGATTGGTTCGAAAAAGGAAAGCCGTGCGGTCGCGATCGCGGCCGGCAAATTTGGCGCATTCGATGCACGCATGCTTCTGCGGCGCTTCTACTTCGAAAAGATCTTTCTGCATCATCCCCTCCCCAACCAAAGCCACATCGCTTGCTAAAGCATACAAGATCGCTGGAAACCATACTTTATTGTCGCACTATTTTGTTGAAATGAGGATTTCAACAAAATGAAAACGATTCTCAACGCGGCGGTGACGGCGGCGCTTGCCGTCCTCGTC
>ERZ779729.624-NODE-624-length-32303-cov-18.910227_pt1 | contig 32303 bp, 33 predicted proteins | sample MGYA00511072_ERZ779729 | MGnify/ENA primary metagenome ERZ779729 (study PRJEB29588, sample SAMEA2156675) | human gut metagenome | biome: human gut; feature: human-associated habitat; material: faeces | place: Denmark | collected 2008/2010 ...
CCGCCGCGATGTCGTTGCGGTGGGCGCGGATGAGGTTTCGCCACGCCGCGGCGTTATCGAAGCCGAGCCGGGCAGCATCCTCACGCTTGAGGGAGATGATGTGCGTCCACACATTTCCCGTGTAGCTCTCCAGTTCCTCCATGGCCTTCTCCAGCGAAACGGTGTCGTCATCACTGAACAGACCATGAGCGCCGATGCGCTCCGCGCGAGGACGGGTGGCGATGTACTTCATGTACTGCTCTGACTCGTGGATGGCATCCCAGTTGGATTCCAGCGCCAGCGTGATGAACGCAGAGGCGCTGACCTTAGTGGGCTTCGTCAGGTAGTCCTCGTACTCATAGCGCGTCTTGCTGTCCGGAAAGTCCTTGACCAGTTTGGCGATCAGCTGCTCCTGTTTTCGTGTGGGCGGACGGTCATTCGAAATGAGTTCTACCCGCTCCCGGGTCGCGATGTAGCGAAGGTATCCGGAGGCCCCGCCGGTGCTTTTGATATAGGGACTCTTGAGGATCAGTCTTGCCATTCGTCATCATCCCAGTCCGGCTCCTGACGGGAGCGCGCGTACTTCTCCAGAGAGATAGTACCGTTGGTCGCTCTAACATTCCGGACACTCTGCGCGCGTCTGCGCTTCAAGTCATCCCGGTCCATCTCGAACGCTTCCGCGATGATACCGTTGGTCATGTCCTGCTCCACGCATCTGGTAAAATCTCTGCGGGCGATATAGTCCTCCAGTCTGCTCAGCCGGCCGTCGATGGCAGACGTGATTGCCATGGGCAGCAGCGATGTGTTGTCCTGTATTCCCAGATAGTCCACATAGAAGTTCACGGCTTTCTCGATGAACTCATTTTTGCTCTGGCAGTTGTCGGCAGCGTACCACTGCTCGATCCTTCTTCTGGTTTCCGGCTGCATCCGGAATGCAATACGATCTCTGGTTTCTTTACTCATTCAATTCCTCCTTTTTGCTGTAAGACATCCTTGAAAAGTCCTGCAACACGGGGCTTTTCGGGGAAGCTGACGCCATCGGTGCTTTTTTCGCCTCTCAAAGACGCCAGCTTCAAACTCCCGAAACTGCCCGCACTGCGGGCAGAAGTGGCGGCTGCGGCGGCACGTGCGACGCCATGCCTTTATCCTGCTTTTTCTTTCGTCCCGCAAAAGTCTGCCGAAAACGGCTCACATCCGGCTTCAATCCCCTGGTCGGGACTGGGACTCGCTTCTTCCCGGAAAGGCGCACACAAGGCGTTCTGGCGACCCTGGGCGTTGGACTTTTTGAGGAGTTCTGCCACACGATAGCGGGCGGCAGCCTCCTCTGCCTGCCGGAACTGCCGCTCATAGAACGCTTCGAGTACACCTGGGATAGGACGAATGGTGTAGAGCAGATTCCCGTTCAGGGGTCTGCCATCTTTGCTTCGTACCATCGTCGGCTCCGTGTAGATGAGACCTTTCTCCTCCAGCTGCCGCACATACTTTGCCACCGTATTTTCACTCATGCCGATCGCATGGCCGATGGTTTTGTAACTGGGGTAGCACTGGTAGGTCTTACGATTCTCGCACCGGAGCAGATAGATGTAGAGAGATATCTCCCGGTAATCCAGACCGATGCTGAATATCTCGTTGGGCACCATAAAATAGTTTTTCTCTGCGCTGCGCTTGGGCCATTTGTTGTAACTCAATTCATACCTCCTGTGTTGTTGTAGACTTCTGCGACACTCACACAGGGAGCGTACGGAAAATTCTCATTGCTTTTCCGCTGCCCGTTTGCTATACTTTGATTAGTTGATTTGCGCGTGCCTGTGTGTGCGCCGAGCCGCCGGACTGTTGCCGCAGTCACGGCGGTTTTTGTTTTGCGGTCGGACTGGTGTGTCCCCCTCCTTTGCTTTGCAGCTGAGTCTTTTACTTTCATCTGTGAGCTATCTTTTTCGCCTCCTCCGTGTTAGAATGATTTATATAGCCGTGCCGTTGGAAACGGCACATGGCAATTTGCTATGCGTATGCATAGCAAAAGACCGTGCTCCCGGGCGCACGGTCAGAGATGGAATGACCTTCCGAGCGGATTGCCGTATGGCGGAGAGCGCTCATGCTCTCATAGATGCTCTGTCGAAGGCCATGTGGGTTCGTCAGCGCGGAGGCCGTGCCGTACCGAACCGAAGGAAACTCCACCCGGGTGAAATTGTCCTTCTACTATTACTTAGAGACAAATTGCAAAATCGGAAGGTCCAAAATTGTAAACTTTTTGTAAACGCAGAAAGAGTGGTGAGCTCATGTCTTTCAAGGATACCCAGTCTTACAAAGAACTGCAGTCTGACTGGCGCTGGATACACTCTATGGACCCGGAAGCTGCCGCTGCCGCAGACCAGTGGGTGAAGGAGCATCCGGAGGAGTGGAAGGAACTGGAGCACATGCTCTACTACAGCGAAGCCAACTTTCACAAGCGAGTTGCGCCGGATACTCTGGAGGATGTGGATATCAAACAGCCTCGATCTTACAATCCGGAAGCGTTCCTGCCGGAGGAAGTGCGCAACGCGATCTACGATGATATGCGCTGGTTTGACCGGGCGAAGTATCTGCCAGAGGGATCTGATGAAGACCCGCTCATGTATGTGCGCAAAGAAATTGACGAGGGACTGCGTGAGCTGACTGAACTACAGCGGGAGGTTCTGTTCCGCACCGTCATCAACGGCGAGTCCACCGAATCCGTCGCACAGGACAAACAGTGCTCGTCCAGAAACATCCGGGAGATCCGCGACCGTGCGCTTCGACAGATACGGGCCAAAATCAAAAGACGTGAAGGCTACGGCAGGCCCGACGTTGCCATCATTATTTTGCTGTTTATGCTGCTTGTTGGTGTTCCGCTTGTTTGCTGGGGAGAACAGCTTTGGACCGCATATCCCTGGCTGGAGCCTGTGGCTGCAGTGCTTAGCGCATTGGTTATGGCTGTCATGTTCCAAGATTCCTTTCGCAGAGAAGCAGAAAGGCTGCTGCGCCAGCATTGGGCCAGCCTGAATGGATCGCAGAAAAAAGAATAGTCGTTACGAAAGAAGGAGCTGAGACCACCAAGTCTCAGCTCCTTCTAACCGTATGGTGTTATCATCGTTTTCAAGCAGTTTATCGTCACATTTTATCGCCACTTTTATCGTCACTTTCATCACTTGTCGCCCGTGTTTTTACTGCCGTCTATTGCTTGCGAAGGTATCAATGGCATCGACTATTGGCCAGACTGTATATCAGATACCAGTTGAATTAATGTTTCTTCCCGGCATTTCTTTTTGAGTTCGCATTCCCAAACAATGATAACTTTCCACCCAGCCTCGCGCAGTAACTCAGCGTTGCGCTTATCCCGCGCTACATTGCCAAGGATCTTGGGTTTCCAATATTCTTGATTAGAGGACGGCCAAACGAAACGAGGGCAATCGTGTTTATGCCAAAAGCATCCGTTCACAAAAATAACCGTACGGTATTTAGGAAGAACAATATCTGGGCAACCGGGTAAGCTGCGAACATTTTTGCGGTAGCGAAAACCTTGGGAGAACAGAAACTTCCGCACCATTTCTTCAGGTTTATTGTCCTTGCTACGAATATGTGACATATTCATGCTTCGTACTTCTTGAGAATGGTTGTCCGCCATAATTCATCCCTCTGCTTTCTAATAGCGGCATTGCAACATCTATAACCAGATGCAAACTACAAGAACATAGAAAGAAACTTCAACTTCTCATGAATCCTGTTGCTTTTTTGTAGTTTTTGATGTATTATAGGATAGTTGAAGGGAGGTACGCATATGAAAATTAGTTACCATAGGCTTCTAAAACTCATGATTGATAAAAACATGAAAAAGAAAGATTTACAAGCCCTTACTGGGTTAAGTGCCTCCTCCATTGCAAAATTGTCACGCGACGAGATGATCAGCATGGATGCACTTATAAAAATCTGTGCTGTTTTTGGCGTTCAGTTCTCTGATGTTGTAGAGATTGTTTACGAAAACGCGGATGACACAGGACAATAACATACAGATTAGATTCCGCTTGCTTTTGGTAAATTTATGCACTTGACTAATAGGTTAAGCAGAGTGAAGATACCTCAACGGATTTCTTATATTTGTGTGAATGCAATGATGTCTTAGACTGAATGGTCACTACAGCGAAGAGAAGGTAATTGAAATGGCTTATAAAGTGATAGACCTGTTTGCAGGGGCGGGAGGATTGAGTCTCGGATTTATGCAGACAGGAAAATTTGAAATTGTTGCAGCCGCAGAAAATAATCCCGGCGCACGAAAGACATACAAACGAAATCACAGATTGGCTCGCCTGTACCCGGATGTCCGTACAATTGATTACAAGGAATTAGAGGAATCGTGCGGCGAAATCGATGTGGTTATCGGCGGACCTCCCTGCCAAGGATTCTCGAATGCAAACCGTCAGCACACTACTATCATCAGCATGAACAACCGTCTGGTCAAGGAATATGTTCGTGCTGTTCGAGAGCTGAAGCCCAAAGCGTTTGTTATGGAAAATGTGGCTATGCTTAAATCCAACATCCATCGATTTATGGTAGAGGAAACAGATATCGATGATCCCGTTATCATGGGGTTGACTCTCTCTGAGGATAAAATTGAGTTACTGCCGAAAGGCATCAATTTCCCTAATGCGGTCAACTTTGCTAAAGATCCCTCCAACATTAAAACTTATCTGTGGGACGAAAAAGAGCTCAAAGCGATTACTGTGTTATACCGCTTTCGTATCAACGAGCCCAAGTTTGCCAGCTCTGTGGAGCGCTATCGAAAGTACCTCACCAAACTGTTGGCAGATATCGCCGCGTCCACTGATGAAGATTGGGTGCGAACGCAGGAGCGCAAAATGGCACAAATGCTGCTCTCCTACATGAATGGAGACAAAGTTGAGTTTGATGCATTAATTCGTGCTATCGAAATACCTCTCTCTGTGCAGCGTATGTTGGGCAGGATGCAGGAGCTGTTGGACAATAACATCCATGTAACTGAATATCGTTCCGAAAATGGTACAGTTATTGCAGCAGTACAGTCTTATGCTGTTTTTGATTATGTTGATGGTGTTTTGTCTGCCGCACCATATAATTACGATATTACAGCGAAGGTCTACAACGCTCTTGATTACGGCGCGCCGCAGAAGAGAGAACGTTTTATTATTGTCGGCACAAGAGGGGGAATTGTTTATGATCCTCCGAAGCCTGAGTTTACAAGTGATGCATTCCGCACTGTGCGAGACGCTATTGCAGACCTGCAGGATGTCCCTGCCGCAACAGAGGTTGATGCGCCCCCTGTTGAATTACCTCGTATGGATAATCTAAGTGCTTTGGCTCAAGCTCTTCGCGGCAAGCTGCTGTATAACCATGTATCCACAGCAACCCGTGAGGTCGCACAAGCCCGTTTCGCGGCGTTAAAAGAAGGCGAGAATTTTCATGATCTGGGTGTGGAATTAAAGACTACATACAGTAATGCGGACAGAACACAAAACACCATTTATATGCGTTTGAAATACAATGAGCCCTCTGGTACTGTTGTGAATGTAAGAAAATCTATGTGGGTGCATCCTGAGTTGGACAGAGCCATATCTATCCGAGAGGCTGCCCGCCTGCAGACTTTCCCAGACACCTTTATTTTCGAGGGTTCTAAAGACTCACAGTATCAGCAGGTAGGAAACGCGGTTCCTCCAGTTTTGTCAAACGCAATTGCGCGAAGCCTGGTTAAAGCATTAGGTGCAGAAAAGGAATAAGAGAAGGGTGACCTGAGCAGCTTGCTTGGGCCACCCTTTTTGTCATTTAGCAAGTTCACGAGCCTTCGCCAAGGTCTTGTTGTAAATAGTATCGTAAGGCAGGCAGTCCAGAATATATGTACCACCCAATAGATTCAGATACTTTGACAGCTCTCCAACTGTATCGGTGTTGATATTCAATCCTTCAGTACGTGCAGTAAGGATAGCGCTTACAAACGCGCGAATAATGGTAGGACTATTGGAAGTGTTGCGTTCAATGATATGCAGCGCATGATCGGCGTTTTCACATACGAACTTTGTAAGTTCATACGGATCGGGACGCGAGTCATCATAAGTTAGTCTGCCGATCCACCATAGCCGTGCAAGAGCATTTCTGCTCAACGAACGTCGAGCACCAAATCCGAAGAAGTAGTGCGCCTTTATATCCTGTTTGGTACACTTTTTTGCTATTTTCCATCGGTACTGTGTGTACTCATAAAATGGGCCTAAACACATACCTGCCCACAAGCGTTCATCCGATGCCTGAGAGTCGGAAATGAAACTCAGTTTGCCGTAAACTTCCTGAACATTGGCTGCATCCGTCAAATGTGCTTTGTCGACCGGCTGGGACATATCCAAATGAATATCCGGCATCGGATACTTGGTATTGAGGAATGGGGAGTGTCCCAATTCCTCTTCGATCCATGCATTGGAGGGCAGAGCGAACTTGCTGACATACTGATCTAAGTTTTCTTTTATGGCGTTCAGATCATCCCAGCTTATAAATTGCAGATTCATTCGTCATCCCCTCCTATTGTTCCAAAGCCTTCACAGAGAACCTTGAATGCTTCGGCAAGCGGATCATTAATCAAGCGCTGTGCCAGCACCACCATATTCTGCTGATTAAAATCATCGCTCTCAATATCTACATCGAATTTTGTCAGCAAAGATTTGCGCACAGTTCTATACCAGCCACATTCGGATAACTCCTCACGTTCCTCTATGCTTCTGCATTTCAATTCCTCCAGCGCATATGTAAGAGCCGGAATAATTGTAATCGCATTCAAAACAGGCTGTGTGATCGGAGCCTTGGCAAGCTGCTTATAACTGTAGTAGTCGTTCAGCGGCAGTTTAACAACGATTTTCTGACCATCAATACCCACAATCATGTGTGTTACTAATGGGTCTGCGTTTCGAATGATACTGAAAACAGACGGAGTGTTTGCCAAATCTTCTATTTCTTTAGTGATGGTTGCATTGACCTGCTTTCCAACCGCTAAGACGCAGCCGGCTTCAATCTCAAAGGTCGCTCCACTATAGTCATCATGAAATCCTGGATTACTATACCCAGCAATATCCTGAGTCGCAACGATAAACGGACATATCTGCAGTTTACCGCATATTTTCTTATCGGAAAGCACACGGCTTTCCGATACCTTCTCAGTAGTCACGACTTCACGGAAACCAGTCTGAGCGCATTCCAGGTGATATACATACTGGGCCTGTCCATCCTGAATCAGCTTTTTCAGCCCCACGTTGGTAAGAGAGGCCATAAAGTCGATACGGATGTTATAGCCATCTTTCTGCAAATCAATAGTAGTATCAAAACTACCGTCTTTGTAATCATCAGAATAATATGCCAAGACGGGGTAAGGATACAGTTTATACCTTATTTCCACACGCCTTCACCTCCATCGAACAGTAGTCATGGAAATTAATCTTTATAGACAGTTTCACAGGAACATTTTCGGTAAAGGTTAATCCGCTGATTTTATTTCCACTCACTGTCAGTTCAGCACCATCTGCGGCTGCAGAAATAAGTGTTGCATCGTAGTTCTGGGATTCTGCAGACATGAAAAGGCTGATAATCCCGTCTGTTGCAGATACATTGGGAACAAAAGTGACGGTATACTCACCCTGACTCTTGTTCGTACACATAACGCGCGACTTTACTGCAGACACTGCGGCCAAGCTCTTGCGGTGTTCGATAGGCTTATCACCCTTTCCTCCACCTTCGCCGCTTCCACCGCCACCTCCGCCATTGCCTCCGGTGGAGTTGCCTTCGCGGCTGCCTTCACCGGGGATATCATCTGCGATAATATCTCCATTGGGGTCATCTACCTCAGTAGTACCTGTTCCAGCCTGACTCATACTGCCTGGCTTGGGACTGCGGGACACAGTCTTTGTTTCAATCGCTTGTATGGTGTCATTGATGTTTTCGCCTTTATCTTCAGGTTTCGGTTGTGCTGGATCTTGTTCAGCAGCGAGATACTCACCAACAGAAGGGTCAAGTGCTTCTTCGCCATCATCATTTTTCAGCTCATCCAGACAGGCTTTGATAAACTTGGTAAGGGCAGACAGGACGCCCTTAGCCTCGGACTTATTTTCAGCACGCTCAATTTCCCATTTTGTGTGCTGAGGATTCTCCAGCGTTCTGAGATATTCATTGAGTTTGTCACCTTCAATATATAACACTCCGGCAAAGGGAATTAGTCCGTTGATGTTTCCTTTATCCATAATTTTCATACCCGTGCGGCGAACCATCGCCACTCTTCTGTGAAAATCAGGCTGTATCATGAGTCGAAGCGTTACCTTGCCCATTGTACCGATGTCTTTGGTGTATGTAGGCGATTTTTGCTCGTCGGCAGTAAGAACCTGATAGTACTCGTCGGCATATTCAGAAAAATATGCTTTGTGGGATGTAACCAGTTCTGGCAGGGTCTCCTTACTGATAACGATATCTTCGACCTCAACAATAAGTTCCTCAGCATACACAGCATACAAAAAGCCGTCAAGGACAGATGCTACCATGTCATGCTTCCAATCCTTGCTGCCATTGAAGCCTAAGACAAAGATGTCTGTGCCGCTCTTTCCTGCCTCACGGCTATAGGAAGGGTCAATGGATATTTGTTGCTTCACGGGAGCGTTTTTATCTGCTCCGTAAAATCCCGTCCCCTGCGTGGTCTCACCTTTCTTGTCTTTAAAGCTGGTGAGACGGGCCACGCCCTGGTACGCAGCGACTCCCTCACTATCCAACGTACTGTAGAAAACAGTTCTAAAAACGGAGCAGGCATAAGGAGCAAATTTGCCGATGCCAAAAGAGCCTCCATGAGAGCCGCTTTTGTCAGAGGCACCCTGAGACTTAGTAAGGTTGCACCAAGGAGAATTGTATTCTTCATCAGAGCCAAGGAGTCCTGTGGTGTTGGTATCGCTGATTCTTAAACAGGTGATCTTAGGCTGTTTCGCTAATTTAAGAGCAGACTGGAAAAAGCTCTTTGCTTTAGTAGATTTCTGCTTAGACCAGTATTCCAGCGACTTGGAAAATGCATCTTCCAAGTCATCAAAGCCCGGAATTGCAGACGGCGCAATCTCAAATGTGCGAAAAACAATACGAGTAGGTTCACCATTCTTCAGATTTGCATCGATGGAATTCTGGCAAATCTCACGCGCCAAAGACTTAATTGGGGTGCCATTAAAAGTTTCAACGCCAGAATCTGCGATGCCAAAAATTTGACCATGGTTGTTAGAAGGAAAATTCCAAGCGTATCTGCGAAGAGAGAATAGAGCCATTTAAGAACACCATCCTTACTTTAATGTGAACCTGGAGGTTCTGCTGCTTTCGACCTTCTGGTATTTTTTCTTCGCCTCACGAAGTTCAGTTTCGATGGCAGAGAAAATCTGATCGACATCCTGCTGAGTATACTCATAGGTGTTGGTGTTTGCACAGTTCCCCAGCAATTGAATCATATCGATGATTTTGTTTGTTCTGGCTTCTGCCAGCCGAACAAATCTATCACGCTTGGATTCTGGTTTTTTCCCCATAATAACCGCTCCTTTGACTTGTTTTGATTTTATTATATAGAGTGGATTCATTTGTGTCAACACATTCTTTATATATTTTTTGTATTTTTTAAATATTGTTCGTCATTTTTTGTTTCTGCTATTTGCAAGAGATAAAATATGCTGTCTACATAATGGTATTTTGAAATTGTCCTGTGTGTATTCATCGTTATCGCCATTTAAAGACTTTGTGAGAGCGTTTCATGCCGCTCCCACGACTATATCCTTGTTGATCAAGCTGATCGACTGTCGTTCCTTTCATGTTTACGCTTATCGTCGATTTTTGTCGCCGACATTTATCACCGATTTTTTATCGCCGATTTTTCAAATCGGTTGTTTCATTGTTTATGCGGCGCAGTTTTTGAGGTCAGCCCATGATGCCGATTTTGTTGCCGTTTTCGTAAATGTCCGCGCCGTATTCGCAGTGATTTGGCCCTTGGTATTCCAGCCAGCCGAAGCCCTCCACATAAACCATATCGCCGGGTTGCAGGTCAGTGACCGTCTGCGCCGGGGCGGGTACGGGAGTAGGTTCCGGAACGTGCTCCGATTCAGCCGTTGGTTGTGTGTTGGGAGCTGCAGACGCTTTCGCCGGTACAAACTCCGGCTCATTGGTGGTTTCACAGGGAGGCTCCGGCTGTGGAGTCGCAGCCTTTTCTTTCTCTGGTGGCAAATCGATTTCTGTTTCTAATTTGGCCTCTGCGACAATCGGCTCTGGGGCGCTTACGGCGGGTGTTTGGGGCGGCGCGGGTGTTTCCCCGACCGTTTCGGTCTGCGGCCACATGGCGGCGCACAGGGCCAGACAGGCGGTGATTGCTGCGACGATGATGATTCTATTTTTCATTTTGGTTCCTCCTCTTTGGATGTAAAATGATTGAGTTCTGTGGACAACTCACCTTTTGCGGAATAGCTATCAGAGCTTCAGAAGATTATCCAGAATATTTGCCGCCTGTTGCAGTTCGCTCTGGGTGGTCTCGTTTGGCAAATCCTCATTTTGTACCTTGTGGGGCAGATAGGGTCCATAGTTCTGCCGGGTGATCGTCGGTCGGTAGTGACCCAGCATCTGCGCCAACTCCTTGGCATCCATGCCGTTCTTTAGAGCGAGGATGGCGCAGGTATGACGGAGATCCACATACCGAATGTGGTCGATGCCCGCTTCCTTGATGATCTCATTGTGCATCCGGCGCACCATCTGCGGCGAGTAAGGTTTCAGCGTAGCCGGGTGCATAAACATGAGCGGACTGCTTGGGTGCTTGCTGTGCTCCATGATGAGAAGGTCGACCACCTCCGGGGTCAGCCTTATTGACCTCGTCTGACTGCCGTACTCCACCAGCTCTCGCCGTACCACGGCACGGTTTTCTGCGATGGTCAGCGTCCGCTTTTCGATATCAAGGTCGCTCCATTTCAGGGCGATTAGCTCGCCTTGGCGTAGGCCTGTCGTCAGCGCCAGCATGAACATGGGGAGGTAGCCCAGCCGCTCGGCGGCGTCCAGATAGTCCTCCATTTCCAGAGGCGTCATGATATTCGCTTTCACCGTTGTGGACTTGCGGTAGCGGAATGCCTTGGCGGGATTCTCTGTCAGGAGACCGTCCCGTATGGCTTGATCCAAGCATTGCTGCAGCAGGCGGTGGATGTGCCGCATGGTTTCTTCTCCCAAGCCAGAGCTGCCGGGTCGATGATTGCCGAAGTGCTTCCGTTCCTCCAGAAATTCTCCAACCCTCTCCGATGTCAATTCAGAGAGGAGCACATCTCCTAAACCGGGGAGAATGTGGTTTTTGAACACATAGTTGTGTGCCGCATAGGTGGTCGGCCTGCTTTGGTGCCTGTCGTAGGTTTCCTGCCAGAAGAGGATGTATTCCCGAAGCGTCATATTCCCACCTCCATACACTGGCGCTGCAGATCACGAAAGACCACCCGTGGGAGTCTGGCCTGTTTGAGTATTTTCTTGTGCAGATAGTAGAACTCGTGGAGCTTGTACGGCGCTTCGGTTTTTGGATTGAGAAACACATAGGACGAGGCCGTTTCCGGTATCTGCTTCAGCAGATGCGCCGCTTTGGCGTTAAGCGTCAGCAACCGCTGGCCTTTAAGGATGTACCTGTAGCGGACATAAAAATCGGCCCACGACAAGGTGATCAGTTCACATTGCCGCAGGCCGCTTGATAGTCCTGTATAGATGATGGGAAGTACGCCGAGCTGCTCCGCTGCGTTCAGGTAACGCTGGAGCTGCCCCTGACGCAAAGGGGCGGACTTGTATTCCTCCGCCTGCGGTTCTGGGCAGAGCCGCACCGGGTTGTATGGAATGAGCTGTTCCTGTGCCGCTTGATCCATGCACCGGCGCAGGAGCAGGTGGACGCACCACACACTTCTGGCACTGAGTCCCCGGCTCTGCAGGACATCGTAGAAACCCGTGACCGTCTGCTCTGTCAGGTCGGAGAGTGCTACATTTCCGATGTTGGGTAGGATGTGGCCGTAAATCAGATTGCGGTACCCGCCCTCGGTGTTGCCGTTCCACTTGGGGCGGTTGGCGATGAACCACTGGCCGCACCACTGCCCGACTGTCAGGGTATTTTCTTTCTGCATATCGTCGCCTCCTTTTGGCAAACGAACAATATCACAGAAAGCAGGAAATAGCTACTGAAAAGAACGGCATATCTTCGGGAAAATAACTGTTCCGAATAACGCCGGTATTATTCGGAATAATATAGTTGATTTTATTCGGAGAAACGGTTATAATATTCTTAGAAACTGTACTGGAGGTGTTCCAATATGACGATCAAAGAAGCGGCTGCCGCTTGGGGGATCACCGAACGGCGGGTCAATGCGCTTTGCAAAGCCGGACGTATTTCCGGCGCGTATAAGGAGGGCAGGCAGTGGTTTATCCCGGACAGCGCTCAAAAGCCGATGGATAAGCGTGGTCATCGGAGTGTGGTGGAGCCCGTTGCATCATCTGCACGCAAGCCGTTGCCCATTGGCGTATCTGATTACCGGGACGCCTGCAAAAACTACTACTATGTAGACAAGACTTTAATGATCAAAGAGTTTCTGGACGAGCGCCCCAAAGTATCCCTATTTACCCGCCCCAGACGCTTTGGCAAAACGTTGAACATGGATATGCTCCGCACCTTCTTCGAAAAGACGACCGAGGACACTTCCGTTTACTTCAGAGATAAGAAAATCTGGTCCTGCGGAGAATCCTATCTTGCCCACCATAGAAAGTACCCTGTGATCTTCCTGTCCTTCAAGGATGTTAAATACACCTCTTGGGAAGAAACCTATCAGACGCTCCAAAAGCTGATCGCGCAGGAATTCCGCCGCCACGACGAGTTGGCATCCAGCTCCGCACTTAGTGATTACGAAAAAGAGGAATATTCCCTTCTTGCAACAGAAGCCGCTGACGAAGTGGAATATCAAATGTCCCTGCGGACACTGACGCTGCTCCTCCATAAGCACCACAATGTCGCACCTATCGTCATCATTGACGAATATGATACTCCCATTCAGCAGGGCCATATGAGCGGCTTCTACGACACGATCATCGGGTTCATGCGAAACCTGTTCTCCGGTGGTCTGAAGGACAATCCGCATCTGAGCTATGGTTTCCTGACCGGCATCCTTCGTGTTGCCAAGGAAAGTATCTTCAGCGGCCTGAACAACCTGAAGATCAACTCGATTTTAGACGAGCGCTACAGTGAATATTTCGGCTTCACTTCAAGTGAAGTACATGAGATGGCGGACTACTATCATGCTTCTGATAAATATCAGGAGCTTTGCGAGTGGTATGATGGTTACCTTTTCGGCAATACCGAGATTTTTAATCCCTGGTCTGTCATTGGATACTTCAACAATAACTGCCGTCCCAAAGCATTCTGGCAGTCCACCGGAAGCAATGACATCATCCGTGAGGTGCTGGCTTCTGCAACGCCGGATATTATGGAGCGTCTGGAGCTGTTGATGAAGGGCGAATCCTTCGTTACGCACATCGACACTGGCGTCATTTATCCGCAGATCCAGAATGATCCGTCCTCTGTTTACAGCTTCCTGCTTGTGGCAGGTTATTTGAAGGCTGTGAGCTGCGACCAGTCTTACGGCGAGGATTATATGTGCGAAGTGGCTCTGCCCAACAAAGAGATTTCTTTCGTCTACAGCAAGGAGATCCTCTCTCAGCTTGAGAATATTATTCCTCGTTCCGTTGCTATTGCTATTCAGGAAGCTATCTACAAGGCAGATATCGAATCACTGCAAAAAGCCTTGGAAAAGTTCCTGCTCCAAACAATTAGTTTCCACGATGCTGCCGACGAAACATTTTACCATGGTCTGATATTGGGTATGTGCGCTGTGATGGACAACAGCTATCGCATTACCTCCAATCGCGAAGCTGGTGATGGACGATTTGATATTCAGATGCTTCCTTTGAATAAGCGGCTTCCTGGTATTCTGATTGAATTAAAGGCGGGGAAAGACCGCTCTGAAACACAGCTTGAAGACCTTGCCAATGTTGCCTTGCAACAGATCAACGACCGTGCGTACAGCGTTGATCTGCAGGCAATGAATGTTACGTCAATTATAAAAATCGGCATTGCATTCTCAGGCAAAAGAACACGTATTGCTGCCGAAAGGCAAAACATCGAATAACCATCTTCGCTCAGCAGGCTGGCTATCATCCAAGTCAGCCTGCTGTCTTTTTGTCATCGCGCTTTTTTCTTTGTTTATGCGGCGCAATTTCTGAGCTGCTCGCTGCGGTAAAAAGCACCCGCTGCCGGGGACAATCCCGGTCGGAAGCACTTTTAATATACAGAATTTCATCCCACACAAATCCCAAAAGACGAAAGCGGTGTCTGAAATAAACAGGCCAATAGAGTTCCAAAGGGGGACCGCAGGAGTGCCGGAAAGTGCCAAAGAGGGCGCAAGACCCCTCGCTGAAAGTTCAGACATAGGTTTGGGATCAAGAGACCGGGCGTTCGAGTCGCCCCACTCGGACCAAAACCCTCTGAAATCGGTTGATTTCAGAGGGTTTTTCTTATTCATTGTCTATTGCGGCGCAGAATTTGAGGAGTGTCGCTATGGCAAAAAATGTGATAATTCGATGTTTTCTTGTAATTTGTTCCGCTATGTACTATAATTAATCAACGGTAGGCCTTTGTGCTACCAAGGTAGCCGTGTGAGAGTATTCCCATGCGGCTACTTCTCTTTACAGAAAAGAGTGATCTTATGCAGAACAAAAAAGATCAACACTATGTTCCAAGATTCTATTTAAAGAACTTCTCCAAAAATAAAAAAAGCCTTGGTATGCTCAGAAAATCCGGTTTCAGGGTAGTCGAGCATGCGTCAATTAAACAAGTAGCCTATCGGGACTATATGTATGGAAGAGATGGCGTTATAGAAGAGTGGCTGTCCAAATGTGAAGGAAAATGGTCTCAGGTGGTGAGATATCTATTGGTTGAGGACGACACAGAGTGTACAGAACCATTGGAATACTACCTGCTCCTCCTTCACTTTGTACAGATTTCATTAGTAAGAACAGCTAAAAATAGCAGACGCTTATCGTTCATTACTTGATAATCTTAGAATGATGCTCGATGAAACAGAAGCATCCAGAGGAAAGCTTGCAGTTAGTCGCGAAGAATTCTTTGCTGACTACGATACTCCCAATAAAATCTCCATCGCTGTAGCGAACGAATGTTTTGATATTTTGGTCGATCTAAAGCCATTGACAATCATAAACGAATCCGGTCGTGGCTTTATTATTTCTGATAATCCGGTCACGTTGTATAACCTTCTCTATGCGCGTAGGAATTATAGAATTAACTATGGTTTAGGTACTGGAGGTATTATCATTTTTCTTCCTCTAAGTCCAACTGTGTGTTTTTGCCTTTGCGATCCAGAAGTGTACGATGAGAAAAGTGAGGATGGTTTCAATATTACAATTAAATCCAAAAATCAAGTAAACGAACTCAATAAAATGTTTGCGCAAAATGCATATGAAGCGATTTATTGGGGTTCAGGTGTTGATGCCGATTACGCCAAACGCATGGGCAGAGAATTTCGAACACCAAAGCCTCCGGTAGAAGAATTGCCCATTAAAGGAAGCCTGCACTCCATTATTCGATTTGGTACAGAATCAATATTTGAGTACTACCAAATACCAGAAGCGGATTTTAGAAAAGTATTGCCGGGATCACGGCTATACAGCCATCCGCCACTACGACGAGGACGACGGATATTCGGGAACCAACTTCAACCGGCCCGGATTCCAGCGGATGCTTGCCGACATCAAGGCGGGCAAGATCAAGCGCGTTGTCGTTAAGGATATGAGCCGGTTCGGGCGTAACTATTTGCAAGTCGGAATGTATACGGAAATGCTGTTTCCAGAGTACGGCGTCCACTTTATTGCCGTCAATGACGGTGTGGACAGTGTGCGCGGGGACAGCGAGTTTACCGCCATCCGCAACGTATTCAACGACAATCTTGCATAAAGCATGACAAGAAAAACAGCGGTGCGGATACAATCAGAAATCTACAATCAAAGCCCAAAATTGTGTGTAATTTAGGGTGGAAAAACGAGGATTTTGTGTCTTATAAGAAGCGTAAACTTAGGAGGCGGATGGGTTTATATGTTGTTACTGCAACTATCCACGTGGCAAAATATATCCCTCTTCCGCCGTTTATAGGTTGACATTTCCGACTCTTTTCTGTATAGTGTGTATGGGTGGGTACCTACCGGCACTTAGGCTGAAAAGTCTACGTGCCGTTTTTGCTTTTACGGAGGTGCGAAAATGAAAAGAATATCAGTTGCACACAGGTTTAAGGATAGGGCTCTTGTTGCCTCTTTGGTGCGTGGAATTGCTTTTGCCCTGATTACGCTTTTGTTTACAACGGTCGCTTTCTTCAAGGGTTTCCTATGGTGCATTTACATCGGCTTCTCATTAACAATGGCTCTTGGCGCAAAGAAATGCGAATATAGAAATTACGTTTGCAGCCTTTTGGCAGGATATGTGTGGTCGCTCGCCTATGTATTCTTTCCCTCTTTTATGGAAAAGACATTTCATATTCCTTCCTTCGCCGCAATGACCGTCAGTGAACTGATCCTAACTTTCCTGCTGCTGTTTGTGCATCTCAAATTTCTCCGCAACACCTGGCTGAATAAAATACCTATGGTGTTTGCAGGAATCACGACTGTATTTATCGGCGGCATTGACCATATTGCGTTGAGTGGGCTGTCAACCTTTATGGGAATATCTATGGCTGTGCTGACAGAGATCATCATTGTATTTCTGACTGTGATAAATAAAGAAAAGCAAGTAGAGCAATAAATGAAAGGAGCATTCTGATATGAATATTACAGTTTATCTCGGTGCAAACGAAGGCAATGACCCATCTTTGCGCAAAGCGGTTCAGGAACTTGGTACATGGATTGGTGCAAGCGGAAATGCGCTGGTCTATGGCGGATCGAAGACTGGCTTAATGGGCGAGATCGCCAAAAGCGTTCTGGACGCCGGTGGGAATGTGACCGGTGTAGAACCGCAGTTCTTTATGGACGAAGGTTTCCAGTATGACGGGCTGACAGAGCTGATCGTCACAAAGGATATGTCGGAGCGCAAGAATAAAATGATCGAGCTGGGCGATGCCTTTATCGCCTTCCCCGGTGGCACTGGCACATTGGAGGAGATTGCGGAAATCATGTCCAAGGTATCACTGAAGCAATTGGATGCTCCCTGTATTCTTTACAATTTGAACGGCTTCTACAAGGATCTGAAAGCACTCTTAAATCACATGATAGAAATGGGCTTGTCTTCAAAGGAACGGCAGGAAGGAATCTATTTTGCGGAGAGCCTTGAACAGATTAAGCATATTTTGTCCAAAGAAGATTAACAAAGAATAACATGAACAACAAGGGCTTGGGACTATCCCAAAAATCAAAACCTCCGGCTAAGCCGGAGGTTTGATCTGGCCCTATAAGGGCCTATTACGGACGAAGCCCCTTAAGGGGCCCGAAAGGTCTGCCGATCGCATTCCTTTCTCGGGCTACCCCTTAAGGGGTTTTACTTATGCCTTGGGATTCTTGGTACCCGTAAACGGGTCTATATACTCCTTAATGCTGATTTGGTCACTCATTTTGTCCTCCTCAAGCTGGTTTTGTATATACGCCTTTATTGCTTTCTTATTTCTCCCTACCGTATCCACAAAATATCCTCTTGCCCCAAAATGCCGATTCCCATATTTGTATTTCAGGTTGGCATGCCGGTCAAATATCATCAGGCTGCTCTTTCCTTTCAGGTAGCCCATAATCTGGGATACGCTGTACTTCGGCGGGTTGCTTATCAACATGTGGATGTGGTCTGGGCATGCTTGTGCTTCTATGATTTCCATGCTCTTTTGCTGGCACAACTTCCGCATTTCGGCGCAAACACCACATGGTATTGACATCGCCAACTGTTATGTTCTAAACTACTTACATCTACTTCTTTCATGAATTAGTCTCCTTGTTTTTGTAAGTTTTGGTCGGCAAACCTCTTCCTTTCTCTAACTCGGAGACTTTTTCTTGTCTACTCTTCCCCTCTCCATAGGATTTCTTTTGCCCCCGGCAGAGCCGGGGGTTGACTTTGTGAACCAAGCGAATCGGGAACCCGGCGTTTGCCGGATTTCCGCTTTTGCAAGAGTTTGTATAAACACTCGCCCTGCTTGCCACTACCGGTCCGCTTTATAGGCCAGCACGGTGGAGTAGCATTTTCTGAGCTGCCGGCTGATTTCTGGCGGCGTGTTTCGAATCAGCAACTCATAGTTTTTGGGGGTATACAGGATACACAAGAATCCTTTGTTGATACGATATGCCGCTATTTTATGGGTATACTCCACTGGAACCGGGTTTGTACTGAAATAAATCCAAAACTCCGGACGGCCCTCTATGAGGCTGTAGTCTATACCGATGTACTTCATATCAGCATAGGAATAGCAATCGCACCAGCACCACCGGTCCCAACTACAAAAGCTGATAACACTGCAGCACCGATTGCAAGACCGCCAAAAATGAGTGCGCTACGAAAAATAGAATCTCCCAAAGTGGTGATTTCTTCCCACAAGTCCCCGCCATCATCTTTTCTGCTGACCGGGTCATTGTCGCAGTAGGCAAAGAGATTCTTATCCCAGTTGGCTTTGTCGGGGGACGCAGCTACCACGGCGGCGGTATCCGCGTTGATAAACCTTCCCCAGACCGGGTTATAATACCGGCTGCTGAGGTAGTACAGGCTCGTCTCGCTGTCGTAGACATACCCACGATAGCGCAGGGGATTCGCGGCGCCGAGGGTGGCAGACATGGAACCGCTGACGGCCATGCTGCCAGGCGTAGGTCCACGTGCCGTCGGACAGGGGATTGCCTATGGCGTCGTAGGTAATGGACTTCCCATTGAACGCCGTCAGCAGGTCCGGCCAATTGGCGTCGCCGTAGGTATAGGTTCTGCTTGCTGTCCGGACGTGGCCGTCTTTTAACGGCCACGTCCGTCAGCCGGGACGGTTATTCCCTCTGGTCGGGTTCCTGGTTCTTAATTGCTGTTTCAAGGAGCAAAAGGCATGAAAATCATGCACGTCAAGATCACCAGGAAAAAGATTCCAACAAGGCATGCCCCTACTATGCCCGTTCTTGCGTCCTTTTTCTTTCCGCCTTTACGACAAACATGGACGATAGAAAGCGTGAGGAGCTCAGCGCCGCCTCCACCTAATCCAATTCCAATAACAATCAAAATGCGGTAATATCGCGCCGGGAAAAAGCCGATTTCATTAAAGGCCAGCAATCCCAATCCAAGCGGCATCAGGAGCATAGCAATAGCGGTGCCTATGGGATTCCGCGGATCATGTTTATATTTCCGGGAAAACAGCATCCAAAGCCCTGTTATCATGCAACCAACAGAGACGGTCACTGCAACAATAAAGCCTATTATGGAAATATTACCGATCATGTTTTACCCTTCTTTCTGTATGCCTTTAGGAAGCGGTCCTTTAACACATAGAAAAAACCGTCAACCGCTACTCCGGCTGCAATGGATATAAACACCGCGGGAAATGCGCAGAAGTTGGCGGCGATAAAGCCCCCTAACATAATACATACCCACGATAGCGCAGGGGATTCGCAGCGCCGAGGGTGGAGGCCATGGTGCCGCTGGCATTCACAAGACCGGTAACGTTGCCTTGGGCATTTCAGCAAGAATCCAGATGAGCACACTGTAGGCATTCAAACTGTCTAAACAAATGTTTTTCGCGCTATAGATTTATCGATAGGATTCTTTGCTTACACAGATTTTCACAAGGACATACATATGCTTTTTCGTTTTTTCCACGCAAAACGACTGCGTTTATAAACGACACAAAATCATTTTCTCCAAAAGAAAATACCGTATTCCCCTTCGCTTTTACCATGCAATTTGGATTATCGTATACCCACTCAAGAAATGAGCATTGTAATGATTTGACGTCTGTTATGTAACCATCCGGAACATATACGTAACTAATTCTGGAATCAAATGTTAGTCTAACAACCATACTATCACCTATGGGAAAATATAATAGACGTGACCGCCTCTTCTGTTATATGTGTGAAGATGATATAGAAGCACAAAGCGTTTCTTTAATACCCGATACGAAAGATTGAGCCTTATTAATAGATTCTGCGTGTTTGCCCCACAGTCAACAATCAGACCGTCCGCATTGATAAACCTTCCCCAAACCGGGTTATAGTACCGGCTGGTGAGGTAGTACAGGCCCGTCTCGGTGTCGTAGACATACCCGCGGTAGCGCAGGGGGTTCGCGGTGCCGAGGGTGGAAGCCATGGTGCCGTCGGTGGACATGGGCGCACCCCAGGGATCGTAGGTGTAGGACACCACCTGGGTGCCGCTGGCGTTCACAAGACCGGTGACATCGCCTTGGGCATTTTTCAGGTAGAAATACCTGTTGCCGTTGTACGTCACAGACGCCGGGCCCAGAGAGTCGTAGGTAAAATGCAGCTTGTTGCTGCCCCAGGTCATCTCGGTCAGCCGGGATACTTATTCCTCCTCGTCGGGTTCCTGGTTCTCCAGGTCGGGAGGTATTTCCCCCCGCCGCAGGCTTTCAAATTGCATGCGTTCCTCGCCCGGCAGTAGAGGAAAGAACAAAATATGGGGCCAGCGGTAGATAGTACGCTCCAAATCAATTTTTCCCCCCTCCATCGTCCGAATCGGCACGGTGCTGCAAACCATTAAAAACGGTTGGCCTCCCCACGAAGGATTGCCTATGTCTATGGGGCACGCGTTAATACTCTGGAACCGCTGCCATGGATATAGTCGACGGATAAAGCCCAAAAAAATGACCGTAATTCCTTCGGCAGACACGATATACGTTCGACTGGTAGCAATAATATGTGCGAAAGCTAGCGTATTAAGCGTGACACCCATGAGGGCAACTACGACTGTATCTAAGCCTATAGGCGGAAAAGCTATACGAAACGCTGGAATAATGTAATAATAATTAAGATATGCGATCATCATCGCTATTACTACCGCAGATGCATGAAACTTTCGGGGCTCAATACGTAAAGTATTTGTTTCTGGTTTCTTCATACCGTCATCCTTACCGGGCCTGTGTTTCGGCCCCTCGCCGTCTGTCTTGGAGCATTTGATTTTCCTCCGCTGGTTCTGCGGCTCGATGAGCATGTTGTCGCTGCGATATATGCGGAACCGGCTAACTCAGAATTGCGCTGACTTACAGTTTTATCCCAAATGGTGAACGTATTGGACACAGGTTGAAAACCACGGGGTCCAGGACAACAGGATATGAGGCGTCTGCCATCCAATCCTGAGGCAGGTAGTAACGCAGTTCATATCCTTTTTCGTTTTCCTCCAGAATCACCTTGATATCATCGGAGCATACATTTTCCGCATCCAATAGATAAGAAGCCGGCATATAGAACACCGGCTTGGCTTCGGAATCGGCATCTTTTGCATAGGCCAGAATACGGTTATCCTCCTGCAGTTCCAATCGCAGATTTTCTGCCTCCAGATGGTAGCGGTAGCCTAACAACTCTTTCGGGCAACTGCGCAGAATCAAAGACTCCTTCAGCCGATTTGAATCCAGGTCATAGGTCACATCTGTGTCATGATAAACATCCTGATACGCGGTTTCGCTGCGTTGATTATTCAGTGCAGCCTCCGGCTGAAGCTGTCCCTCATCTGCCAGAGTGGAAGCAATGCTGCTGACCTCGGCAGCGCTTTCGTCTGCGGGGACACAGATCATATCTTCGCCCGGCAACTCCTCACCTATATAGCCCGAACCGCTTTCGGAAATCGCACCATCGTCTTCGTACAACTGACCTGTCAGATAGAATGACAAGCTGTACCCGCTGCGGCTGACCGTGATTCCATTGGCGGTATTCAGCTCAGCAGGAACAGAGACATCCCACATACCGGCTGCGTTTCGATACACGGTTTCACCATCCTGCGCAGCAGACGGCAGCAACCGGTTGTCAATTTCCTCCCAATATCCATCTTTTTGGTAATGTACTGCCGCCGGATAAATTACCACCTGCCTTGTACCGTCGGTAAGCAGGAACTCCTTCCGATTTTCTTCCCGTTGTTCCAGTATCTCGCCCACGACATCCGCAGGCGCATCCACGACGTTTTCTGTTGTTGGCGGCCACAGATCTCCCAGTTCCTCAGCCATTACCTGCACGGGGACCAAGTACACCGTCAGCAGCACGGCCAGGAAACAGGATAGTACGCGTCTCCATTCTTTCATACGTTTTCTCTCTTTCTTTTATATAGTGGGATGTATGCCTACGTCTCTACTATATACAACTCCGCTGCAGCTACTTTGCAACAGGTTTTTTCGCTTTTTTCGAAAGAATCGTAATATATGACAAAAGACGGCAGATGCTTTTTGGCTATTATATCCAAGCAACGAGATGAAGCTGGGACATAATAGCGCAAAAAGCACCTTAGCCGCCGTCTTATTTGCCGCCGAATCCCGCTTCCATGGCCTTGCGGGCTTTACTTCTGGCTCGTGTCAGCATCATACGAACGCTGGCAGCGCTGACCCCAAATGCCTTCCCTATTTCTGAGTCACCCAGGTTGTTAGGGGACAGTTTTCTTTCTCAATGAAGGACGGATTTCTGTCTGTCGTTTGGAAAAATTTCTGTCCGTCTGGCGGCAGCTTTACATAGATGCGGTTCGGCTTGGAAAAGCCACTTCTGCGCCGCTCAATCAGCCCGGCGTCCTCCAGCTCGGAAAGAGCGGTTTTCACGGTCATGGAGCTTCTGTCCAGTGCGGCGGCAATCTTCTCTATGGGGAACACAAGGTAAATCCTGCCGCCCTCGTCCAGCCAGCCGTTTGCCTGTGAGAGCGTCGCCCGGTCAAGCAGCAGCGCGTACAGCAGCTTCGCCGTCTGGGTCAGGTCTGTTTGCAGCAGGAAACGGGGATATGGCAGATACGGCGGCAGCCGGGTATCCGCTCTCATGTACTCAGTGATGGAATGTCACCTCCTTCGTGGGAATTAGAGGTATAACGAATCGTGACAGCCCTCAGTCGGGCGGTTTCCAGCATTTTGACCAGTAATGCGGACAAAGAACAACGATTGCCCGGAAGCTTTGCTTGCAGCCGTGGACACACCCACGGCAAAGGGGATTGTAGGAAATGCGGTTTCGGTGGTCGAGGAAGAACGACCATTCCAGCCGCCGCTGCTTGTTCATTTTCGGCATTTTTACACTCCTATCTGTCGCCAAAGCGTTACGCTCCGGCAGATGGTCAAACTGTAAATCTCGGTATCACTTTCAGGCTTTTTCTGCCCTGTACGCTCCATTTGGGGAACGGGTTGTATTGCGGTATGGGTAAGTCTCTTCGGCGCGTTCTTTGCGCTTTTTTGGGGGGCAGTTGCTCCTTTTGGGATTTGAAAACAAATTGTATCTTTTTCGTGCGCTGTATTGTATTTCTCGTGCAGATAGCGTATAATGATAGTGCCAGTAGAAAGGGGATGATTTCATGGCTGGAACTACAACAAACATCAGCATCCGAATGGACAGTGACCTGAAAGCACAGGCTGACGCTTTGTTTTCGGAGCTTGGCATGAATCTCACAACGGCTTTCAATATTTTCGTGCGTCAATCGATCCGGGAGGGCGGGATTCCGTTTGAAATCTCCATCAATCAGCCTAACAAGGAGACGATTGCCGCCATGCTGGAAGCGGAAAGAATTGCAAAAGACCCGTCTGTAAAGGGCTATAACGACCTTGACGAGCTTTTTGCCGATCTGAAAAAGTGAGAAAGACAAAGCTGACCGTCAAGCCGACCACGGCGTTCAAGAAGGATTACAAGCTGGCAATCAAGCGCGGACTGCAAATTGAGCTTCTTGAAACCGTGATCGAAACGCTTGCAATGGGAAACACGCTGCCGCCTGAGAACAGAGATCATGACCTGACCGGCAACTGGCGTGGACACCGGGAGTGCCACATTCAGCCCGACTGGCTTCTGATCTACCGCGTTGAGGGCGATGTTCTGGTGCTGACACTTTCCAGAACCGGAACGCATAGCGATCTGTTCGGGAAATGAGCATTGTGCCGCATGGGGAAACCTGTGCGGCATTTTGCTTTTTAGAGTTCTATCTCATGCTTCCGTCTGTGTTTCGGCTGCTGCGGCTGTATCGCCATCTGATAGTTGCGCTGCATGGTCATCAGCTCATGCAGCCGCTCGCTTTTCTCGCGGTAATCGTTGTAGCACTCGTTTTTCTCTGAAATGAGAGATTGAATCTCCGCAACGACATCTTTGCGCTTCGGAAGCTGCTTCGGTACGCCCAGCTTGTCAAGCTGGTGCTTGGCAGCGTCGTTGATGATAAAATCCGCTTCATGCGCGGCATAGAATTTCTGCTTGTCCTTTTCCTTGCGGATCATGCGATACTCCTTGATAACGGGATCGGTGTTGCGGTAATTGTCCATTGCTTTCAGCATTGCCTTTTTGTCCGTCACTTTGGCAGCGGCAGCGTCATAGCGGCTGCGTGCTTCCCGTGCTTCCGCACCGGCTGCATCCACGGCGGCGCTCAGCTTATCCGGAGATAGAAGGTCAAGGAAGTGTCCCGCTGCTTCTGGTCATCGTGGCCAGAGGTGGGGCAAGGTCAAAGGACGGCGCTTTTGTGCCGTCCTTTCACGTTTCCCCACGGACAACGGGAAACAGGTGTGATCAGTTTTTATGGGAAAAGGAGGTCATAACTATACCTCCCAATCAACGGGCAACAGATAATCTACATTTCCATTGAAACTTCAGTTAATTTGTGGGCCTCTTTGGTGTTTTCAATTGGATAGAACATAGATGTCAAAGTCCCCGGCAGATTCGCCCCCACTGTTGCTATATACACGTCTTCAACCAAGTTTGATATGAAGTATCCAAATGACAAATCATTTATTTCATAAAAGCTATAATGTGGTCTTACATTCTCTTGTTTAGGAGTATACTCGGGCCAGTATTTTATAAAGCAATTCTCACCTATACATAGATGGTTTACTTTTCCATTACTTCTAATTAGCGTAGAGCGCACTTGTCGATTTACATTTCGGTTTAATATCCCATCATACCCCTCGAACGAAAAGATGCCCGAAAAAATAGGTTTGCAAACGATTTCTGCGGCAACTGAAAGTTTATCTATAACTTGAGTCAACTGTGTTGCCCCTGTAATGCGAGATTTTACCTGTCTTATGCCAAAACCTGTTAAAAAGCTTGAAAGGCTTTTTATAGTGCCGAAGGTGCTTTCGTTTTTCATGAGACGTCACATCGCGCTTTCACACGCCGTGCGTGCGAAAGCCTGAGAAGAATTCTTGTTCAGGTACACGCCCCGGCCAAAAAATAATTGCAATTTATTTGCCGCCTGCGGGCGGCAAACTCTGCGAGGCTTTTAATATTTTTTTCGTTAGGCTAAGGAAAAGACGGGATTTTGTAACAGTTTCGTTAATAATTGCCCGCCCCTCTTGCGCGCGGCGCTTTAGAATGTTAAAATTCTTTAAAATGTTTTTTACAGTCGTGTAACAACTGACTTATAATGCGCAAGGAGCGATACGATTATGCCCAAATTCAGCGTAAAGAAGCCGCTGACGGTGTTCGTGGCGGTGCTGGCCATTGTGGTGCTGGGTGTGGTGGCCTATCTGAAGATGACCCCCGACCTGATGCCCAACATGGACTTCCCCTATGTGATCCTGGTGACCACCGACCCCGGGGCCAGCCCCGAAACTGTGGAGGCCGACATCACCAAGCCCCTGGAGCAGTCCATGGCCACCCTCGACCGCATCAAGAATGTCACCTCCAGCTCCATGGACAGCGTGTCCATGGTGGTGCTGGAGTTTGAGGACGGGGTGAACATGGACACCGTCAGCGTGGATATCCAGCAGAAGATCAACCAGCTGAAGGGCTCCTGGTCCGACACCGTGGGCGACCCCTATGTGCTGAAAATGAACCCCTCCATGCTGCCGGTGCAGGTGGCGGCCCTGTCCTATGACGGCAAGGACATCACCCAGCTGTCGGACTTCGTCAACGACACCCTGTCCCCCAAGCTGGAGGGCATCACCGGCGTGGCCAGCGTCACCGTCAGCGGCACGGTGGAGCGTCAGCTCCATGTGATCCTCAGCCAAAAGAAGCTGGATGCTCTGTCCCAGCGGCTGTCCGATGCCATTGCGAAGCAGCTGGACGACGCGGCAGGGCAGCTGGCCTCCGCCCGGGGCCAGGTCAACAGCGCCAAGGCTGCTATCCGCAGCGCCGAGGAATCCGCCGTCCGGGACGCCGTGACCCAGGCCCTTACCACCATTCAGGACAGTCTGAAAACCATGCGGGACAGCCGGGACCAGCTCCAGGACAACCTCCAGGAGCTGGCGGATATTCAGCGGGAGAAGGCCCGGCTGGAGGCGGAAAACGCCCCGTATCAGGCGAAGATCGAGGCCATCCGCCAGAACCCCTCCATGACGGAGGAGGAAAAGCAGGCGGCCATCGCCGAAATCGAAAGTGACCCCGAATACGTCCGCATCCAGGCGGAGCTGGCGGCGCTGGACCTGCGCATGGCGGCCCTGGGCGTCAAGTGGGACGAGGCCGTCCAGCGGGCCAAGGAGTGGCAGAAGCAGCTGGAGGAGCTGGAAAAGCAGCTGCGGGACCTGGAGACCGACGAGGGTGTGGCCAAGCTGGCGGACCAGGTATCCGCCGGGGTCCTGACCATGACCGACGCCGTGACCCAGATCATCTCCGCCAACATCCAGCTGGACAGCGCCCTGAGCCAGATCGACCAGGGCCTCCAGACCCTGGAGGAATCCCGCTCCACCGCCCTGAGCCAGGCGGACCTGTCCTCCAGCCTGAGCCTACCCACCATCACCGCCCTGCTGACGGCCCAGAACTTCTCCATGCCCGCCGGATATCTGAAGGAGGACGGCGTCAACTACATGGTCTCCGTGGGCGATGCCATCGACACCCGGCAGGACCTGGAGGACCTGGTGCTCTTTGACCTGGGGATGGACGGCATCGACCCCATCCGCATGAAGGACGTGGCCGATGTGGCCATCACCGACAACTCCTCGGAGATCTACGACAAGCTCAACGGCAAGGACGGCGTCATCGTCTCCCTCAACAAGCAGTCCACCTACGCCACGGCGGAGGTGTCCAACAACATCAACAGCCGCTTCCGGGAGCTGGAGGCGGAGTACGAGGGGCTTTCCTTCGTACCCCTGATGGACCAGGGGGACTACATATACCTTATCATCAACTCCATTCTGTCGTCTCTGGGCTGGGGCGCGCTGTTCGCGGTGCTGATCCTGTATCTGTTCCTGCGGGACCTGCGGCCCACGGTGATCACCCTGTGCTCCATCCCCATCAGCGTGATCTTCGCCGTGGTGCTGATGTACTTCTCCGGCGTTACCATCAACATGATCTCCCTGTCGGGCCTGGCCGTGGCGGTGGGCATGCTGGTGGATAACTCTGTGGTGGTCATTGAGAATATCTATCGACTGCGCTCCAAGGGGGCCACCGTCATCCAGGCGGCGGTATCCGGGGCCCGGCAGGTGCTGGGCGCCATCGTGGCCTCCACCCTGACCACCGTGTGCGTGTTCCTGCCCATCGTGTTCGTGGAGGGCATCACCAAGCAGCTGTTCACGGACCTGGCCCTGACCATGACCTATTCCCTGCTGGCCAGCCTCATTGTGGCCCTGACCCTGGTGCCCGCCATGGCCGCCGGTATGCTCCGCAAGGAGAAGCCCCAGAAGCCGGGACTGCTGGATAAGGTCTATCCCGCCTATCGCAAGGCGGTGTCCTGGTCCATCCACCACAAGCTGGTGGTGCTGGGGGTGTCCCTGCTGCTGCTGGTGGGCTCCGCCGGAGCCGCCCTGGCCCGGGGCTTCGCCTTTATGCCCAATATCGACATGAACACCGTGAACCTGACCATCTCCATGCCCGAGGGCTGCACCCGGGAGCAGGCGGTGGCCCTGGCGGACGAGGCCCTGCAGCGCATCGCCGCCGTGGACAACGTGGAAACCGTGGGCGCGATGATGTCCTCCGCCTCCGGCGCCGGGAGCATGGACATGACCAGCATGATGACCGCCGGCGGCGGGGAATACGACGTCACCGCCTACATCACCCTGCCGGAGGGGGCCTCCGGCGCGGAGGCCGGCAAGCAGATGGAGGCCGCCTGCGCCGGCATGGACTGCACCGTCACCGCCTCCGGGGCCATGGACACCTATATGTCCTACCTCACCGGCAGCGGCATCACCCTGAACGTCTATGGTGACGACATGGAGCAGATGCAGTCCGCCGCCCGTGACCTGGCGGCGAAGCTGGCCACCGTCCCCGGCACGGAGAACGTGTCCGACGGCCTGGAGCAGGCGGCCGCCGCCCTGCACCTGTCCGTGGACCGCAACGCCGCCATGGAGAAGGGCCTCACCGTGGCCCAGGTGTACATGGCCGTGGCCTCCGCCCTGACGGACACCGACAGCTCCCTGTCCCTGACCCTGGACGGGCTGGACGTCAGCGTGTCCATCCAGTCCCCGGAGGAGAGCCGCATGACCCGGGAGAAGCTCCTGGATCTGGAAATTGACCCCTCCTCTGCCTCCGCCATGAGCAGCATGATGAGCAGCGCCTCCTCCGGCAGCTCCATGGGAAGCATGAGCGGCATGTCTAGTATGAGCAGCATGTCCAGTATGAGCGGCATGAGCAGCGCAAGCGCCTCCGGCAGCACCCAGAGCGGCGAGTCCGTCCGCCTGGGGGACATCGCCCAGCTGGAGGAGACCGTCAGCCTGAACACCATCAACCGGGACCAGCAGCGGCGGTATATCACCGTGTCCGCCGACGTGGCCGACGGCTATAACGTCACCAAGGTCACCTCCGCCGCCGAAAAGATCATCGGCCAGGCGGAGCTGCCCCAGGGCGTCACCGCCGCCTTCCAGGGGGAGAACGAGGCCATCATGGACGCCATCCGGCAGCTGCTGCTGATGCTGCTGCTGGGCATCGTGCTGGTGTATCTGGTGATGGTGGCCCAGTTCCAGTCCCTGCGCTCGCCGCTGATCGTCATGTTCACCATCCCCCTGGCCTTCACCGGCGGCTTCCTGGCCCTGCTGCTGGCGGGGGTGGAGGTCAGCGTCATCTCCCTGATCGGCTTTGTGATGCTGGTGGGTGTCATTGTCAACAACGGCATCGTCCTGGTGGACTACATCAACCAGCTGCGGCTGGAGGGTATGGGCCGCCGGGAGGCCATCATCGAGGCCGGCGTCACCCGTCTGCGGCCCATTCTCATGACGTCCCTGACCACCATTCTGGGCCTGATCGTTATGGCCTTCGGCAACAACGTGGGCACGGCGCTGATGCAGCCGGTGGCCCTGGTGTGCATCGGCGGCCTGCTGTATGCCACGCTGATGACCCTGCTGGTGGTGCCGTGTATGTACGACATTCTCAGCCGCCGGGACCTGCGGAAGGTGGACGAGGAGGAGCTGAAGCTCCTGGATATGTGAAAAATAAGCGCAAAAAAGCAGCCTAGCGGCTGCTTTTTTGCGCTTATTTTTTCGCTTACAGGATGATCACCGGCCCGGCGGCGGTCAGACGGCCCTCCCGGACGGTGACGGACTCGCCGGTCAGGGCGTTTTCATAATTGCCGTCGGCCAGGGGGACGGCGGCCGTCCCCGGTCGGCCCGCCAGGGGGAACACGCCCACCGCCAGGTGTTGGCCGTCCCGGTAGTCGGCCACGGCCAGGCCCTGCGCGTCGTCGGCCTCCACATGGAAGGCGGCGTCTGTGGGCAGGCGCTTTTTGATGTCGTACAGCTTCCGCAGCAGGGGGGACAGGTCCTCCCCGGTCCAGTCGATGGGCTCCCGCTCAAACAGGGAGGGCGTATGGACGGCAGAGACCTCCTGCCCGGCATAGAGCAGGGTAGTCCCCTTCTGGAAATAGCTCAGGGCCGTCCAGGCTAGCAGGCTGTCCCGGTTGGGGAAGCGGTCCGCCGCCCGGCGCTGGTCGTGATTTTCCAGGCAGCTGAGCTTGTTGTACCAGGTGGGAAAGCTCAGCTCCTGATAGCTCAGGGCGGCAAAATACCGGCTCAGGGGCATGGTCCCGCCGGTGGCTCCCTCATACAGGGGCCAGATGTCGTAGGGGTACAGAATGTCGAACACGTCAAACAGCTCGTTGTCCGTGGCGGCGTACAGCCCCTGGCGGCGGAAGGCCAGGATGTGGTCCAGGTGGACGCTCTCCCCCAGCCAGATGGCCCCGGGGCGCACCCGCTCCACCGCCTGCCGGGCCTTGCGCCAGAACGCCACAGGCACGGTGCTGGCCACGTCGCAGCGGAAACCGTCCACATACTGGGCCCAATAGCACAGGGACTCGATCTGATAATCCCACAGGCCGGGAACGGCGTAGTCCAGGTCCACCACATCGGTCCAGTCCCCCACCTTATTGCCCCGGCTGCCGTCGGGCTTGTGATAGTAATACTCCGGGTGCAGGGCCACCAGGGTGGCGTCCGGGGAGGTGTGGTTATACACCACGTCGATGATGCACTTCATGCCATTATCGTGAATGGCGTCCACCAGGTGGAGGAAGTCCTCCAGGGTGCCGTACTCCGGGTTCACCGTGCGATAGTCCCGGTTGGCATAGGGGCAGCCCATGCTGCCCTTGCGGTTGGCTTCCCCGATGGGGTGGATGGGCATCAGCCACAGGATGTCCGTGCCCAGGGCCCGGATCCGGGGCAGATCCGGCTCCACGGCCCGGAAGGTGCCCTGGGGCGTGTGGCTGCGGACGTACAGCTCATAGATCACGCTGCGGCGCAGGGCGGGATTGGTTTCAAGGGACATAGAAAATACCTCCCAGAGAATTATTTGAGACTGTCGAAAAACTCGGAAATCTTCCGCCATCGGAAAGGAAGATAGTTACGAAAGAAACCCATCAGGGGTGTCTTTCGTTTGCAATCACAGGTTTTTCAGAACTTTTTAAGTTCTGAAAAACCGCACTCAGCTTGTCAAAAAGGCTTTTTTGACAAGCTGAGAATTATTTCAGGGTACTGCTGTTGTTCAGCACACCGGTGCTGTACAGAAACAGCACGTCCTGATCGGTGAAGGTCAGATAACGGCCCAGCTGGGTGGGGGACAGATAGCGGATATCCACCAGAGTGACCCTGCTGTAGCCCTCCAGCAGCAGCGGGGCCAGGCTGGAGGCGAAGGAATCCCGGAAGACCACCAGCTCCCGGTCCGTCCGGGCGTTGGGACTCTCCACCGTCAGCAGGGACACGGACCCGGACAGAAACAGCTCATACGGGTCGCTGCCCCGGGCCTTTTCCAGGTCGTACACCGGGCCTTCCCCACCGGTCTCATAATTGGTGACCCGGCAGGCGGCGATGGTGTCGTTGGTGAGATAGCGCAGGCTCTCCCCGGCCAGGGGCAGGGCCGCGTACCCGGAATACACCCCATAGAAGGGGCGGTCCAGGGTCACCTCCGTGTAATCCGCGGCGGCGTCCGCCCCCATGGCGGCGGCCAGATACCGGGCCGCGGCAGGAAGCCGCTCCTGCCGCCAGTGGGCGTCGGTGCGGTAATAGTCCTCCAGGGTCAGCCGGTCAAACAGGTCGATATACGTCATCTCCGGCGTGCCCTCCCGCAGCCGGGACACCAGGGCGTCATAGTCCATGGCCGGGCGGCCGGAGGCCGGGGCCAGGAAATACCCCTTGTCCGGGATCACGGAGAGATAGACGTTGGCCTCCGTCCCGGCCAGATAGGTGTCGTACACATACCGGAAGCGCTGGGCGGCCCGGTCCACGGAACCGGTGTTCAGGGGGAAGTCCAGCTTGGCGGCATAGCCCCCGGAGAGATACACCCCGTCCACGTCCCGCTGGCCCAGCAGGTCATAGGACACCAGGGAGCGCAGGGTACGCAGCTGCTCCCGCAGAGGGAACTGGTCGGCGGCGAAATCGTCCAGAGCGTCGGAGAACTTGCCGGACAGAAAGCCCGCCGCGGTGAACGCCGGCCGCTGGGCCAGGGGGCGGCGCTCCGCCTGGGACACGGCATCCGGCGTCCGTAGAACGGACCACAGGCCAAAGCCCGCCAGAAACGCCGCCAGCAGGCACACGGTGATGATTTGCTTGGTCTTCATGTGCACCTCCTCAGAACCGGAAATACAGGAAGGGATTGGCGGAGCCGCTGACAAGAAACGCCGTGCACACCGCCAGCAGGGCCAGCAGCGCCGCAGGCTCCAGCGCGTCCAGCACCCGCCCGGCCCGTCCGGCGGCGATCCGGCGGCACAGGGCGGCAGG
>ERZ779729.625-NODE-625-length-32295-cov-2.836880_pt1 | contig 32295 bp, 27 predicted proteins | sample MGYA00511072_ERZ779729 | MGnify/ENA primary metagenome ERZ779729 (study PRJEB29588, sample SAMEA2156675) | human gut metagenome | biome: human gut; feature: human-associated habitat; material: faeces | place: Denmark | collected 2008/2010 ...
ATCCTATAACCGTGAAGCCTTGAAGTCGCGTGACGAAGAGCTTCCAGAGGAATCAGGGAAAAGCAGTCAAAACCTGCGAATCATTTCCTTCCAAAAGTTTTCAGCCTGGCGACCATACCGTGGCGGAACCACTCCTTCCCATTCCGAACAGGACAGTGAAACGCTTCAGGGCCGATGATAGTTGGTTGTATTTCCAGTGAAAGTAGGTCATTGCCAGGCTCCCTATTGAGAAACCCCTCGTTGCTTAACCGCGCGAGGGGTTTTTATTTGACCGAATCGCCTGCCGGCCAAAAGAAATTCTTCTCGTGCTTCGTCGAGCGCATTGGGCCTCGCTTACAATCGTTCTACTCGAAAACAATTCACCGCAAGCGCGTTGATGTTGGCTGGAAAAAGCCGACATGAGGCTTGAGTCGAATGCTGGGAAATTGATACGCCGGACATTCCTCGCCCGCGTGCTTCGGTCGCTCGTCTGCCGCTTCGGAGCCTGCTCCGTCAAAGCGGCGGGCGGCATTTGCGCTATTCGTACAGAAGAGAATGATTTTCAAGCGATCCATGGTCTCTGAGCTGGCAAATACTGCCGGCGGAGTCTTCACAGTCCTCTTCACGATCGTGATGGCCGTTGGGATGGTGCGCATTCTGAGCCTGGCTGCGGGCGGTCGAATCGACAACGCAGCAGTGCTCCAAATGGTGCTCTACAACGTGCTCACCAATCTGGCGCCGCTCCTTGCGGTTTCGCTCTTTATTGCGGTTCTGATGACGCTGATGCGGTGGTGGCAGGACAATGAGATGGTTGTCTGGTTCTCTTCCGGCGGTCAGTCGCTCCTCGCTTGGATCGGGCCGGTGCTTCGCTTTTCAATCCCCGTGATTCTGGCTGTCGGATTGCTTTCGCTTGTTATTTCTCCGTGGGCGCGCTCCCAGTCGGAGATTATTCGCGAGCAGTTCAAGCAGCGAGATGAAGTCAATGCGATTGCGCCGGGACGCTTCATTGAATCGATGGGCGGCAAGCGCGTCTTTTTTATTGAGTCTCAGGGTGAGCACGCCAACGAAGTGGGCCGCATCTTTATGGCCGAAGGCGGTAAAGGACGCGAATCGGTTGTGACCGCCGAGAGCGGTCGGATCGAACTCAACGAAGAGGGCGACCGCTACGTGGTGCTGCATAACGGACGGCGAATCGAAACGCAAAACGATTCTTCACAAACACGCATCGTTGAATTTGATTCTTACGGCGTGCGGCTCGACATCAAAATCGATCAGCCTCTGAAGGCGAGCAAAACAGCTTCTCAGCCGCTGCCGCTTTTGCTGGCGAATCCCTCGCCCGAGAATCAGGCACAGCTCCTCTGGCGTTTTACCTGGCCGTTTGCGGCCTTCAATCTGGCCTTGCTGGCTGTTCCGCTTTCCTGCACCTCGCCGCGTGCGGGGCGCAGCCTCAACCTCATTTTTGCTGCGCTCATTTTTGTTCTTTATTTGAATGGCATTTCCATCTGCGAAACGTGGGTCGAGCAGGAACGGCTTTCGCTGTGGGGCGCTTTTGCGCTGCTCAACGGAACTGTTTTCTTCATCACCGTGGTTCTATTCATTCGACGCGTTTATATGATGCGGTGGCTGCCGAGCTGGTGCTCGCTGTGGTATCTGCGCGAGCGTCTGAAGTCGCGCCGTCCTAAGTCGGCGGAGGAGCAGTAACGATGAAGGTGATCGACAAGCAGTTCGCCAAGGAGATTCTCCTTTCGACGGGCTTTGTGCTCATCGCGCTCGTGGCGCTCTTCGCGTTTTTTGATCTCATCAATCAGATGGACGACGTCGGCACCGAGTACACGATCGGCACAGCGTTTCTTCTCACTTCGCTCACGCTGCCGTCGCGCATTTACGAAGTGATGCCCTTGGCCGTGCTTCTTGCGGCCGTTTATACGATGTCTCGATGGGCGTCAACTTCGGAATTCACGGTGCTGCGCGTTGCCGGGATGTCGCCGCTGCGGCTTGCCCGCGCGCTTCTTCTGCCGGGGGTGCTGCTCGTTGCGCTGACCTACGGCTTCGGCGAAGTTGTGTCGCCCTGGGCTGCGCGTTATGCGGTTGAAGTGAAGTCAGGCGATAAGAACGACACCGTCAGCGCGCGCGGCTACGTTTCCGGCGTCTGGGTGCGTGATCTCGCGCAAAATGACAAGGGCGAGCCTGTCGACCGTTACATCAACGTCAAGAATCTTTCTGCTTCCAACATGAGTCAGACAGGTGCCTGGCGCATGTTTGAGTTCACGCGCGAGGGGAAGCTCCTACGCATGATTCATGCCGATTCGGCGACTTTTGAGCCTGGCCGGGGCTGGCATCTTCACAATGCGGTGACTGTGACCTATCCGGCTTTTGATTCGAAGGACACGAAGCCGCTGGCGGCGAAAATCACCACTTCCGCGCCATCGGAGAGCTTCCTTGAGTCAACGATCGGCCCCGAAATTCTGGGCGTCATGACGACCAAGCCCGAAAACATGTCGATGCGTGATCTCAACAAATATCTTGCGCATATCACGAAGACCAATCAGCAGCCCGAGCACTATCAGATCGCATTTTGGTCAAAGGCTACCTATCCGCTTGCCATCATCGTGATGCTTGCGCTTTCAATGCCTTTTGCCTACATGAATGCCCGCTCCGGCGGCGTGGCCGTCAAGATCTTTCTCGGCGTCATGATTGGCATTGCGTTTTACGCACTCAACAATCTCTTCTCCTATCTCGGCATCGTCAACACTTGGTCGCCGATTGCCGTGTCGATCACGCCCTCTGCGGCCATGCTGGCGCTTGCCGCGCTCGCTCTCGCCATTGTCGAGAGGCGCTGAGGCTTATGGGATAGCGGCGCTCGTTGTTTGCTCAATCGAGCGCCGCATCCTGTTCAATGGTCGCAGCGCTAGGCTTTTTTCGAGCGCTTTTTGGGCTTGTGGGCACGCAAAAAAGCCTTGAGCGCGCGTCCCGTCTGCGTGCTGCATTGCGCAACTGCTGCCGGTTCGCCTTGTGCAACGATGCGGCCGCCATCAACGCCGCCCTCCGGGCCCAGGTCTATCACCCAGTCTGCTTCCGCGATCACGTCAAGGTTGTGCTCGATGACGACGACGGTGTTGCCGGCATCGACCAGACGGCTCAGCACATTTGTGAGTCGTTCAACATCCGTCATATGCAGGCCGACGGTCGGTTCGTCCAGCACGTAGAGCGTGTGCGGCGAGCGGCTGCGGTTGACGTCGGGTCGCGCCTTGGATAGCTCGGAAACAAGCTTTATGCGCTGCGCTTCGCCCCCTGAGAGCGTCGGACTCGGCTGCCCGAGCGTGAGGTAGCCGAGGCCCACATCCTGCATGAGGCGAAGCGGATGCGCGATCGCAGGCATGGAAGCAAAGAATTCAACGGCGTCGTCAACCTCCATCTGAAGCACTTCGCCGATTGTTTTCCCCTTCCAGGCGACGGCAAGCGTTTCCGGATTGAAGCGGCTTCCCCGGCAGACTTCACAGAGCACTTTGACGTCCGGCAGGAAGTTCATTTCGATCGTTCGCATGCCCTGGCCGCCGCAGGCCGGACAGCTGCCTTCAGCATTGTTGAAGGAAAAACGACCGGGCCCGAAGCCGCGCGCGACTGCTTCGGGCGTCTGTGCATAGAGCGCGCGAATTTTGTCGAAGAAGCCCACATACGTGGCCGGACAGGAGCGAGGCGTTTTGCCGATGGGCGCCTGATCGACTTCAAGGACTCGCCCGACGGCGTCCATGCCGGTGATTGCACGGCAGCCTCGGAAGCGCCGCTCGTTTTCTGCAAGCTTCAGGTTGCGCAGGAGGTTCTCAAAGAGCACGCTTCGCGCAAAAGTCGATTTGCCGCTGCCCGAGACGCCTGTAATGACAGTGAGTCGGCCCAGGGGCACGTCAACGCGGTCGATGCGCAGGTTGTTCTCGCATGCGTCCAGCACGGTGAGGCGCTTCGTTTCTGCCGTGACTGCGCGTCGAGCGATGCCTGTATGCGACAGCGGTGACCGCAGCGCTTTTCCGGTTGGCGATTCTGAAGCGTTCATCACGTCTTCGACGGTGCCTTCGGCCATGATCCGGCCGCCTCTGGTGCCTGCGCCCGGACCGATGTCGAGCACGTGATCGGCGCGACGGATCGTTTCTTCATCATGCTCGACAACAAGCAGCGTGTTGCCCTTCTTCGTCAGGCGTTCAATGGCTGAAAGAAGAATGCCGTTGTCGCGCGGATGAAGGCCGATTGTCGGTTCATCAAGAACGTAGCAGACGCCGCGCAGGTTGGTTCCGAGCTGTGCAGCGAGCCTGATGCGCTGACTTTCGCCGCCCGAGAGCGTCGGCGCGCTGCGGTCAAGCGTCAGGTAGTCAAGCCCGACGTCGCGCAGAAAAGCCAGACGGGTTCTAATTTCTGTGACGGCGTCTCGTGCAATCTGCGCATCTCTGGATGAGAGGCGAAGCTTATTAAAGTAAGCGCTCGCTTCTCGTATTGTCATCGAACCGATCCGACTGATGGATTCGTTCTTCCAGAGGACGTTGCGCGGGATTTCATTGAGACGTGTGCCGCCGCAGTCGGGACAGGTCTCGAGAACTTCGTCGTCGTCGGGCAGGCGGTCGCTCGTCATCGCAAGAATCTTTTCCTCATCGCTGCGCTTCTTCCTCGCTTCTTTGGCGACGGCACTCGAGACGACGCCGTAGCCGAGGCACGTCGGACAGGCGCCGACCGAGGCGTTGTAGGAAAAGAGACGGCTGTCGAGCTCCGGGAAGCTGCGGCCGCACTTCGGGCAGGCTCTGAGCGCTGAGTAAAAGCGAACGCCGCTTTCGGGCGACGGTCTTTTCACCGGCGCATCCGCGTCGCAGGGAAAGTCGGCTGTCGCGAAAAGCTGAGCCCGGCCGAGCACGGAGAGCGCCTGCGTGACCGTTTGAATGCGCTGCGCTACATTGGCGTTTCTTTCGAGGCGCGCAACAGGCATCGCGATGTCGTGAAGCTTGTGCAGGTTGAGCTTCTCGAGCCCCGAGAGCGGCACCCACTCGCCGTCAATGCGCGCCCATTTTGCGCCGAAGGCGCTTCGCATTTCTTCCAGTTTGTCGGCAAAAGCACCTTTGCGGCGCTGCACGACAGGCACGAGCAGCATGACGTCTTTCTTGCCGAAGTCTCGAATTAATGCGTCGGCGATGGATTCTGCGCTCTGTGCTTCGACAGGGATGTGGCAGTCCGGACAATATTGCGTCCCGAGCTTGACGTAGATGAGGCGCAGAAAATGGTAAATCTCGGTCATTGTCGCCACGGTCGATCGCATGCCGCCGCGGCTCGTGCGCTGCTCGATGGCGACTGTCGGCGCGATGCCCCGCACTGCGTCCACATCCGGCACAGGCGGCGGCTGCACCATGGAGCGGGCGTAGGCATTGAGGCTCTCGAGGTAGCGGCGCTGTCCCTCGGCAAAGATGATGTCGAAGGCGAGCGTGGATTTGCCGGAGCCTGAGGGGCCGGTGATGACGTTGAATTGGCCTCGGGGAAGCGCTGCCGTAATGTTCTTGAGGTTGTGCTCGCGCGCCCCCTCAACAACGATTGCACGCCGCTCCCGAAGAACGGCCTGCATCGATCGTGATTTGGGCTTGGGCTTCGGAAGATTGAAGAAGGTTTCGCGGCTCTGATCGCCCTCGAGCGCCAGCCGCCACCCTTCAAGCGCTTCGCCCGTCAAGGTTCGTGCGGCAATCATGTCGTCGGGCGTGCCGGCAAAAACCACGCGCCCGCCGGCATCGCCGCCTTCGGGACCGAGCTCAACGATCCAGTCGGCGCAATTGACGACGTCGAGGTTGTGCTCGATCACGATGACAGTGTGGCCGAGCGCAATCAAACGGTCGAAAACCTCAACGAGACGAGCGACGTCCGCAAAATGCAGGCCTGTCGTAGGTTCATCAAAAATGAAGGCTTTGCCGCGGCGGCCGCGCGTGCGCGGGATCCCTTCGGCAATGTGAGCGGCAAGCTTGAGCCGCTGCCGCTCGCCGCCAGAGAGGGTCGTCAGGGGCTGGCCGAGCGTGAGGTAGCCGAGGCCCACGAAAGCGAGAAAGCTGAGCGGCCCCGTAATTTCTTCTATGCCTTCGAAGGCAGCCAATGCCTGCTCGACTGTGAGGTCAAGCACGTCTGCGATGTTGCGGGTAACGCCGTCGGCCATGGGAAAAGCGAGCGCAAGGATTTCATCGCGATAATGGCGGCCTTTGCAGACGGGGCAGGGCAGATACACGTCGGAGAGAAACTGCATTTCGACGTGTTCGTAGCCGGCGCCAAGGCAGTGCGGGCACCGGCCCTTGCCGGCGTTGAAGGAGAAATCCGCTTCTTTGAAGCCGGCTGCGCGCGCTTCGGGCTTTGCGCCGAAGAAACGCCGGATGCCGTCGAAAGCGCCGACGTAGCTCGCAGGATTGCCGCGCGTCGTCCGGCCGAGCGGACTTTGATCGACGAAGACGCAGTCGCTCGGCAGCTCGCCGCCCAGAATTGCGCCGCCCGTATCCTGCGCGGCGCCTTTGCCTATATTGAGCGCTCGGGTGAGCAGCGGCACGAGCGTGTCGGCAACGAGCGTCGATTTGCCGGAGCCGGAAACGCCGGCAACAGCGATGAATCGTCCGAGAGGCAGCTCAACATCTATGTTTTTGAGATTGTGCTTGACGCAGTGCATGAGCCGCATTTTCGGCGTTTCGGCCGTTACGGCGAGACGCTTCCGTTCAATGCGCTTTCTGCCGCTCAGGTAGTCGCCCGTGAGCGTATCGGCGTCGAGCGCGTCGCGCGTCGCGCCCTCAAAGATGATCCTGCCGCCGTCTTTGCCTGCTTTCGGACCCATGTCGATCAGGCGATTGGCCGCAAGCATCACCTGCGGATCATGCTCGACGACGACGAGCGTGTTGCCCGCTTCGGTCAGGCGCCGGAGGATGCCGTTGACGCGGTTCATGTCTCGCGGATGCAGGCCGATCGACGGCTCGTCCAGAACGAAGAGCGTGTTGACGAGATTGGTGCCGAGCGCCGTAGTGAGGTTGACGCGCTGAACTTCGCCGCCCGAGAGCGTGCGGCCCTGGCGGTCGAGCGTCAGGTAGCCGAGGCCGACGTCGATGAGATAAGTGAGCCGCGCATTGATTTCATTGAGCAGCATCTTCTCGTCGGCGCTTTCGGCTTTGCGCAGCGCCATCGAGAAGAATTCGCCGAGCGTCTTGATCGGCAGGAGCATGAGCTCGTGAAAGTTAAAGCCCGGCAGCGAAGCGAAGACTTCTTCGGACGCTTTGGCGCCTACGGGCTTGAACCGAGGCACATCGGACGAGAGCGCTTCGCGCATTTCACGGGTGCCGTACCGCCAGGCCAGCGCTTCGCTCTTGAGGTGCGAGCCTGCACAGTCCGGGCACGTCACATAGGAGCGATAGCGCGAGAGCATGACGCGCACGTGCATCTTGTAGCTTTTTGATTCCAGCCAGGCGAAAAAGCGCTTGATGCCGTACCACTGGCGCTGCCAGTCGCCGTGCCATTCAGGGTCGCCCTCAACGACAAAAGCCTTTTCCTTGTCGCTCAGATCCTCAAAGGGGACGCGCACGCGCACGCCCGCCTTGGCGCAGCGCTCTAGCATTTCCGCTTTGAAGCTTGAGTAGGCGAAGGTGGAAAAGGGCTTGACCGCATCTTCTTCCAAGCTTTTTGAAGGGTCCGGGATGATGAGCGCGAGGTCATTTTCGATGACGCGTCCGAAGCCGCGGCAGGTCGGACAGGCGCCGAGCGGCGAATTAAAGCTGAAGAGGTTGGGCGAGGGATCGGAAAAAGTTCTTCCGCACGTCGGACAAACGCGACCGCGCCGATAGCGCGCGACGAGCCTCGGCGCAGCAGATGGCGCTTCGACATAAACCGCCATTTGGCCTGCGCCCTTTTCGAGCGCCGTCTCGACGGCTTCAACTGCGCGTGCGCGCTCGACGCGCGAAGCGCGGAATCGGTCCGCGGCGACGATGAGCCGGGTGCCTGTTTTTTCTGGCGAGCGAGCAAGAATCTTTGTGAATCCCTGCGAGGACAATCCCATTTCAGCTGTTTCAACGGGCAGAGAAGCCGGCACCAGAAGCTCAAACGCTACGGCGAGTCTTGCATCAGGCCCCTCGGCAGGATCTTCGGCCTTTTGGAGCCGCTCGAGAATGTCAGCCCAGATGGTGTCGGGCGAAAACACGGGTACGGCGGCGCCGTCGTCCGGGCAATAGGCACGGGCATGATGCGCAAAAAGGAGCTTCAGGTGATCGTTAAGCTCCGTCATGGTGCCGACTGTCGATCGCGACGTTCGGATGACGCCGTTCTGATCGATGGCAATCGCAGGCGGAACGCCTTCGATCGCATCGACGTGCGGGCGGTCCATGCGGTCGAGGAACTGGCGCGCGTAGGGACTGAACGTTTCGACGTATCGCCGCTGGCCTTCTGCATAGAGCGTGTCGAAGACGAGCGAACTTTTCCCGGAGCCGGAGAGTCCGGTGACGACCGTGAATTCGCCGACGGGAAAGTCGACGTCGACGTGCTTGAGATTATTCTGCGATGCGCCGCGGATGCGAATGCATTCGGATTCTTCCGCGGGGTGCTTTGGCTGCGCTTGAGTCATTCTGAGCGTGCGTGAATCGGGCTTATCAAGCCGGAAAAATAAGTTTTGTTGATGCGCTCAAGACTAGCGCAAGCAATTGCTGCTCGTGCGAATCGGACTGCCTCCGGACGTTCAAAGCCGCGGCGGCTTAGGGCACGCGCTCAGCCGCAAGCATCAATTAGATGTAATAAATTGTAAAAATAAAGCCGGCAGCTCTTGCCAAACTGCGGTTTGATATGCATAATTGCACTTCTCCGATTTCGGGGGATTAGCTCAGCTGGGAGAGCGCTTGCATGGCATGCAAGAGGTCAGCGGTTCGATCCCGCTATCCTCCACCAAGAATTAAGGTCCCTATCGTCTAGAGGCCTAGGACACGACCCTTTCACGGTCGGTACCGGGGTTCGAATCCCCGTGGGGACGCCAAAATCAAAAGACCTGCCAGGCACAAGACCTGAGCGGGTCTTTTTCTTTTGATGCGTTTCGGCAAAAGAAAAGCCGGCGTCTGACGGGACGCCGGCGCGGCAGCGACGCGCGGCACTGCCGCGCATCAGGCCAAAAGCATTACGGACGACGCTTGTCGCCTTCTTCAACGACAGAGCGGCGGATCGTGTCGAACGCGTCGTTGAGCGCGGCCATCACGTCCTGGTTCGTGCGCGTGGCAAAAAGATTGCGTCCGTTGGAAATCAGATCGACGCGGATCGTGAACGGTCCCATCGTCTGGTGCCCTTCCTGAGTGACCGTCACTTTGCACGGCCCGAGACGGCTGTCGAACTTGCGAAGCGCCTCGACCTTCTCATTCACGGCCGCTTCGAGTGCGGGGGAGCGATTGATGCCATGAAAGATGATCTGAACGGGCATATGAACCTCACTTTTTTCTTCTGGTTGTCGGCTGGATGACGGCGGGCGCCGCAGACGCTCTCGTCAGTCCTGCCTTTGATTCAAGTCTAGCCCTTTCGGGGCAAAGCGGCCTCCAGAAATCGTCGGGAGTTGTTTCAGTTCATCAAAAGGCCAAATGCTTGGGCGAAAACGGAATGAAACAAGTAAAATTGCGCCCGTCGAAGGCAGGATGGCTCAAATGGAAAGATGGCTGTCCGCAAGCAGTTTTAAGAGCCTTCGGCGCCGACCGATAAGCCGCACATTTTCCATGTGGCGAGCGTACGGCGGCGGTGAACGTCGGAACTTCCAAGCTGTTGTCGTGAGTACAAGCGCCGCATCAAGAGAATTTAAGCGGCGGCAAGTGTTTCTTTTTTCAGACCAAGTGGCAGCGCCGAGTCCGCAGCAGAGCAGATCGGACAGGCATTCATCGGATTTTCATCGTTCATAAAGCGCGCCCTCGGCCGTGAGCGGCCGGGCGGCAAATTTTGTTGTTTTATTTAATCAGTCGACGCGCATTACTTCATTTCGCGCGGTCCGACAGCAGTAAGAGGTTTTGACAATGGAACGCAAGCCTTGGCAGGGCAACGGCCCGCGCCGCAATTTCGACCGTTTCGATCACTATGAGAATGATCGCGGCGACCGCTTCAACCGCTTTGATCGCGAAGATCGCTTCGGCGAACGTCAGGATCGCGGCGAACGCACCAATCGCTTCAATCAGTTTGACCGCAGCGACCGGCGCGATTTCGGCGCTCGCCGCTACGATGATCGCGGCGAAGGCCGCTACGAAGGCCGGGGCGATCGCTTTGACCGCGGCGATCGCTTCAATCGCTACGATCGCTCGGGCGAACGCCGCCAGAGCTTCGGCGAACGCCGGGGCTACGGTCCGCGCCAGGGCCAAGGCCAGGGCCGCAGCCGTGAAGACTTCGGCGTGCGTTCTGGTCCCCGCGCTCGCGCCTACGACGAGCGCCGCTACGTTGAACGCAGCGATTTCGCGAAGAATGCCGTTGTCCGCATCGACAGCGACATCGCCGATTTCTTCGGCAGCCCCGAAGCCGTCAACAAGGCGCTTCGCCTTCTTGTCGACGCAGCGCGCGTCGTGAACTTCAAGCGTCCTGAAAAGGCGAGCGCTGAAGAGGCGATTGAACCGGAAACCGCTGCTCAGATTTTCGCGTCCGACGATCTCGAGGACGACGAAGAAGCAGAATACGGCGTCGAAGCGGCTGCTGCTGCTGAAGAAACGGCTCAGGCCGGCGAAGAAGCTTCGGCCGATGATGCTTCTGAAGCACAGGAAGCGCCGCAGCCGACTGAATCGGTCGAAAAGTAAAGCTTGGTTTCGGCTGCATCTCTAGGAGATGCACCAATTCGGCATAAGCGGTCCTGCGCCGCTGCCGCAACGTTCGCCCGGCTGCGCCGCGCTGTTTCAGAGCGGCCTGGCCGGGCGTTTTGCTTCGGGCGGACGCCTGCATCTTGCTTGCGGTGCGCTTTAAAGCAGCAAGGCTTAAGGCGGAGAGGGGAGAAGCTTCGATAAAATGAAGCCGATGTCGGCCTTTGCCGTGCGGCACGGCGCTTCTCCCAAACAGTTCGTTGCGGCTTGCCGTTTTCGGCGGAGGGGAAGCGCGCCGGGCAGCTTTCTCTCATCGTGCAATGCCGCTCTTCGGAACAAATTCAATGCAATACGTACTTGCGCTCGATCAGGGCACAACGAGCTCGCGCGCGATTCTTTTCAATCGACGCGCCCAGATCGTTTCGCTCGAGCAGATGGAGTTCGCACAGCACTTTCCTCAATCGGGCTGGGTTGAGCATGACGCCGGTGAAATCTGGCGCACGCAGCTTGCCGTAGCGCGCGCCTGCCTGCGCAAGGCTGGCGTTTCACCCGATGAAGTTGCTGCAATCGGCGTCACGAACCAGCGCGAAACAACCGTGCTTTGGGACCGTCAGACCGGCGAGCCGATAGCGCCTGCGATTGTCTGGCAGGATCGCCGCACCGACGCCATTTGCGAATCGCTCCGCAGCGACGGCGCTGAGCCGGTCGTGAACGGCAAAACCGGGCTGCGGCTTGATCCCTATTTCTCTGCGACGAAGATTTTTTGGCTGCTTGACGCAGTGCCGGGCGCTCGGGCGCGCGCAGAGCGCGGCGAGATCCTTTTCGGCACCATTGACAGCTGGCTAATCTGGAATCTTACGGGCGGGGCTGTCCACGCCACTGACATTACGAATGCGTCAAGAACGCTCCTTTGCGATATCAAAAGCGGGCAGTGGGACGACGAGCTCCTGCAGCTCTTCAATATCCCGGCGGCGATGCTGCCGCAGATTGTGCCGAGCAGCGGAGTGATCGGGGAAACGGCGCCGTCGCTTTTCGGCTGCCGAATTCCAATCGCAGGCGCGGCAGGCGATCAGCAGGCAGCCACCTTCGGTCAGGCCTGCTTTGAGCCTGGTCACGCCAAGAACACCTATGGCACGGGCGGCTTCCTGCTGATGAATATCGGCGCAGCGCCGCGCATGAGCACGAACCGGCTGATTACGACCGCAGCCTGGCGCTTGGGCGAAGCGCCGATCGAATATGCGCTCGAAGGCAGCGTATTCATTGCGGGCGCTGTTGTGCAGTGGCTTCGCGACGGCCTGCGCTTTTTCAATGCAGCCGAGGAAATCGAGGCGTGGCCGTATTCGGCATCGGCGGCGTGGGCGGCTATACGGTCGAGGCGCTGGCGCGCTCCGTGCCGGACAACGGCGGCGTCTATCTTGTGCCCGCCTTCGTCGGACTCGGCGCGCCGCATTGGGACAGCGACGCACGCGGACTGCTCATCGGGCTCACCCGCGCAACGACGCGCGCGCATATTGCACGCGCCGCGCTCGAAGCAATTGCTTTCCAGTGCGCGGAGGTGCTTGAGGCGATGACGCGCGACGCGCGCACGTCGCTGCGGGAGCTCCGCGTTGACGGCGGCGCTTCCCGCAACGATCTGCTCTTACAATTTCAGGCTGATATTTCGGGCGTTCCCGTCATTCGGCCGGCCATTACGGAAACGACGGCGCTTGGCGCCGCATTCCTCGCGGGGCTCGCCGCAGGCGTCTGGAGCTGCGAAGACGAAATCGCTTCGCTCTGGCGCGTCGACCGGGTGTTCGAGCCCTCGATGACCCTCGATCAAAGAGAATCCTTGATGAACCAATGGGCACGCGCCGTGGGCCGCGCCCGCAAATGGAACCAGTGACCATGGCAGAAGAAGTCAAACCCATCGTTCGAGAAGACGCACTCGCGCAGCTGCGCGAAGACCAGCTTTGGGACGTCGTCGTCATCGGCGGCGGCGCAACCGGCGCCGGCATTGCCGTTGATGCAGCCTCCCGCGGCCTCAAGACCCTGCTGCTTGAAGCGCAGGACTTCTCCTCGGGCACTTCCTCGCGTTCGACCAAGCTCATTCACGGCGGCGTGCGCTACATGAAGAATCCGCGCGACTGGGGCCTTGTGCGTGAAGCGCTCAAGGAGCGCCGCATTCTCATCCAGAACGCGCCCCATCTCGTGCATTCGAAGCCTTTCATTCTTCCCTGCTACAAGAAGTGGGAGCGCGAGTACTACACCGTCGGCCTCGGCATTTACAGTGCGATGACCTACGGCGGCTACGGCATCGGCCGCACGAGCAGCCTTTCCCGCGAAGAGACGCTTTCGCGCCTGCCGGGCGTCAAGCCTGAGGGCCTCATGGGCGGCGTGCAGTTCTTTGACGGCCAGTTCGACGATGCCCGCCTCGATGTTGCGCTCATGCGCACTGCCTTCAATCATGGCGCCGTCTGCCTCAACTACATGCCGGTTACCGCGATCGAGCGCAAGGGCGGCTGGATCCAGTCTGTGACGGCAACGGACAAGGAAACGGGCGAGAGCTACCGCATCCGCACGAAGATGGTCTTCAACGCGGCCGGTCCCTGGGTGGATTCGATTCGCCGCCTGGTTGATCCGGAAGCTTCAACGCTCGTTCGCGTGGCCCGCGGCTCGCACATTCTTCTTGACAAGTCCTTCATGCCCGGCGAAACCGGCATGCTGATTCCGAAGACGCGCGACGGCCGCGTGCTTTTTGCAATTCCTTGGCACAACATGCTGCTCGTCGGCACGACCGACGTCGAGCAGCGCGAAGCTGAATTTGAGCCGAAGGCCACCGAAGAAGAAATCGACTTCATGATCGAAACGGCGCAGGGCTATCTTGCCAAGCCCATTACGCGCGCCGACGTGAAGGCGACCTTCTCAGGCCTGCGTCCGCTCTTCAATCCGCAGGCAACCGGCTCGGCGGGCTCGACCGCGAAGGTTTCGCGCGAGCATGCCGTCATTCCCGAATACGGCAACATGATCACCGTGACGGGCGGCAAGTGGACCGCTTACCGCAAGATGGCCGAGCACGCCATGCTGGTGGCGACGCTGCGCCACCTCATTGAGCCGCGCCTCTGCGTGACGAAGACCCTGCCGATTCACAACGATGAAAAGTGGGATCCGGCAGAGCTGGAAATTGCAGCCGAACAGAGCGATGCGGCTGACCGTCGCGTGGTTGAGTATGCGCTCTACTGCCGCGACTACGAAGCGGCGCGCACTGCCGAAGACGTTCTGTACCGCCGTCTGCGCCTCGGCCAGATGAACGAAGCCCGCACGAAGGCGCTTCTGCCCATTGTTGCCGCAGCAATGGCCGGCAAGCCTTATGAAATCCCCGCTGAAGTCCGCGCGCTTGAAGAAGCGAAGGCCAAGGTGGCTGCGGCCGCTGCTGCGCAGGAAGCAGACGAGCCGGCGACCGAAGCAGCGCCTGAAGCTGCTCGCGAAGACGAAGCGGCATCGGAAGAAAAGAAGGCCTGAGCCGAAGGCGGCTTTGATGAAAGCGCCGCCGATGGAAATCGGCGCGCGCTTCGCAGATAATCGCGGGGGAGTCCGAGAATTTGCGGGCTCCCTCCTTTTCTTTGCGCTGTTTACCTAAAGCGCATCCGGTAGCGAATGCGCACTTTTTCTGTGGGAGTTCCTGCATGGAATACAGCTTCTGGGGCGGGCTCATGCTCATGCTCCTCATGGCCGATCCGCTCGGCAATATTCCGATTGTGCTCGCTTGCACAAAGACTGTTCCGAATCGCCGCCGCGTCTGGGTGATCTTCCGCGAGAACCTGATTGCTGCGGTGCTGCTCATTCTCGCAATGATGTTCGGGCGCAGCTTCCTGACGGCAATCGGCCTCTCAGATGCGGCGCTCAGCATCGGCGGAGCAGTGATCGTGCTGCTCATGGCGATCCGAATGGTCTTTCCGACGCCCGAGGGCGTTTTCGGCAATACGCCGGGCGGCGAGCCCTACATCGTGCCGATTGCGGTGCCCGCCATTGCCGGCCCGTCTACGCTGGCGACGATCATGATGCTGGCGGCATCTGCGCCCGACAGGCTTTGGGAGTGGGCCGCCGTGGTCGGCATCACGTGCTTTGTTTCATTCTGCGTGCTCGCGAGCGCTGACTGGCTTGAGCGGCATCTCGGCGAAAAGCTCACGCTTGCCATTGAGCGCCTGACGGGGCTCATTCTGGCGATGATGGCGACGCAGATGTTCCTCTCCGGCCTCGCTTCCTATATCGAATCGCTGCCGAGCATGGTTGCCAAATAATCGCATGGCGCCGCTTCGGACTGAATGAAGAAAAAAGTGACGGCGCCGAGTGGACATTGGGGGCGGCAATCGGATAAAATCCGCGCTTTGACTCCGGTCGGTGCGGATTGCTCCCCTTTTTCCACTGGCGCCGCGCGGCGGACAAGAGTCAAAGCAGCTTTTATTTGTTTTTGACGGTTTCGGCTTTCCGTGCCGTCAAGTCTCGAACAACTCGGAAAGCGTTGCGGCACGAGAAAAAAACGGCGCCATCCGTTGTACCGCAGCTGCCTTCCAACAACACATATATGGTGAACGCAATGAAGACCTTCTCGGCCAAGCCGCTTGAGGTTAAGCGCGACTGGTTCGTGGTCGATGCCAGTGACAAGGTGCTCGGCCGTCTGGCCGCTGAAATCGCTCTGCGCCTGCGCGGCAAGCACAAGCCCGAATACACCCCCCACGTCGACACGGGCGACTTCATCGTCGTCGTCAATGCCGACAAGCTCGTTCTTTCCGCTGAAAAGGCCGGCAAGAAGACGTACTACCGTCACACGGGCTACCCGGGCGGCATCTACGAAACGACGTTCGAAGAAATGCAGGCCAAGCATCCGGGCCGCGCGCTCGAAATCGCCGTCAAGGGCATGCTCCCGAAGGGCCCGCTCGGCTACGCCATGATCAAGAAGCTCAAGATCTACGCCGGTGCCGAACATCCGCATACGGCTCAGCAACCCAAGGTCCTTGATCTCTAATTCAGCAGGATTTCGAAGATGATCGGCAACTACAACTACGGCACCGGCCGTCGCAAGAGCTCCGTCGCGCGTGTTTTCATCAAGCGCGGCACCGGCAAGATCGTGATCAACGGCCGTCCCCTTGATCAGTACTTCCAGCGTGAAACTGGCCGCATGATCGTCATGCAGCCGCTTCAGCTGACGGAAAACGTCGAAACGTTCGACATCATGGTCAACGTTTACGGTGGTGGCGAATCCGGCCAGGCCGGCGCCGTCCGTCACGGCATCACCCGCGCTCTCATCGACTACGATGAAGGCCTCAAGCCTGTTCTGTCGAACGCTGGCCTCGTTACCCGCGATGCCCGCGAAGTCGAACGTAAGAAGGTTGGCCTGCGCAAGGCCCGCCGCGCCAAGCAGTTCAGCAAGCGCTAATTGCTTTTCGGCTGCTTTGTCGGCAAAGTTCGTTTCGAACCTTGCCGACGGCGAAAAAGCCGCTCAGCATCCTTCGGGGTGCATCTGAGCGGCTTTTTTTTATCTCAGTCAAGCTGCGCGCACGCAAGCCGCAACCGATGGTGTAGGATAATCCCCTCATTGATCAAGGCCAGTGAACGAACGTCTCGCACATGCAGGCGAATCGTTCTGAGCTTGGAACATTGGGGCTACATGCCCTCAATACAAATGCTCCGAAATCGGAGCTGCGAAGCCGGTGCCGCCGATGGGTATCCCCCGGAAATACCGATACCCAAAGGCAGTGAAGCCGGGCCCTCTTTCATCGCACGGATGGCAGAGGGAGGAGTCCATTAAGTCCGACCGCAAGCGATGGCGGCGGCATCTCTTCATGGAGTCACTCGAATGACTGATGCGAATACCGCTGAAGTTCAGCGCGCGGAGGAAGAAGTCCCTGCACTGATTCCGGATCCGATCACGTTCACCGATGCAGCCGTAGCCAAGGTGAAGGCGCTGATGGATGAGGAAGGCAATCCCAATCTGAAGCTGCGCGTCTTTGTGCAGGGCGGCGGCTGTGCGGGCTTCCAGTACGGCTTTACATTCGATGAAACGCAGAACGACGACGATGCGGTCATGCACAAGGGCGGCGTCACGCTGCTCATCGACTCGATGAGCTATCAGTATCTGGTCGGCGCCAAGATCGACTTTAAGGAAGATCTGACGGGCGAGCAGTTCGTGATTGACAATCCGAATGCTGTGACGACCTGCGGCTGCGGCTCTTCGTTCAGCGTCTGAGGTTTCTGCGCCGGCCGAGAGACGGCGGGCGCGCGTGTCCTTACCGACAATTCCGCATGGGCGGCATGCTTTTTGTGCGTGCCGGCCATGCGGTTTTCTTTTTTTTTCAGGCGCAAACCCAAACGTTCAGGATTAGCCGGCCGGGTACCAGGCGCCGAGCAGGCGCAGGCCGCGCGCACGCGTTACGGCTGGAAGATTGCCCGGCTCGCCGGCAAGAAACGCTTTTGCAAGCCAGGCGAAGGCTGCGCCTTCTACGTCCATGGGGTTCAGGCCGTAGCGGCTCGAATCTGAGAAGATTCGTACAGCGGTTCGGCGCCGGAGTTCCGCGTCGAGCATGCGCATCAGTTCTGGATTGCGTGCGCCGCCGCCGCAGACGATGAAGCGTTCCGTTTCGGGCGCTGTTCGGGCAAGTGCTTCTGCTGCGCTTCTCGCCGTGAGCATTGTGAGGGTGGCGGCTACGTCTTCGGGCGCCGCATTGGCAAAAGGCGCAAGCTTGGCGCTCAGCCAGGCGAAAGAGAAGCGTTCGCGTCCTGTCGATTTCGGGGGATTTAGCGCAAAGTAAGGATCTTCAAGGCAGTGCTTGAGCAGCGGCTCAAGCACCCGGCCGCGTCGGGCCAGTTCGCCGTTGCGGTCGCAGGGAAGGCCGAATCGCGAGGCCATGAAGGCGTCGAGCAGCATGTTGCCCGGACCGGTATCAAAGCCGGAAACAACGGCGCGGCCCTGGGCGAGGTCAGCAGCTGTCGGCAGGATCGTCACGTTGGCGATGCCGCCGATGTTGAGAACGGCGGCGGCCGACTCGTGCGGAAAAACCTGTGCGTGGAAGGCTGGCACAAGCGGTGCGCCTTCGCCGCCCGCGGCAACGTCGCGGCTTCGGAAGTCAGCGACGACGCTGATGCCCGTGAGTTCAGCGAGAAGTGCCGGATGGTTGAGCTGCAGCGTGAAGCCGCGCTCCGGCCGGTGGCGAATTGTCTGTCCGTGCGCGCCGATGGCGGCAATGTCCCCAGGGAGCAGGCCGCAGCTTTTTAAAAGCCGTTCAACGGCTTCGGCGTAAAGCTTCGCAAGCGAAACGGCCGCATCGCCCATGCGCTCGATTTCGTCCGGGGCATTTCCTAGCGCGAGCGAGAGGAGTGCGTCGTGAAGTTCCGGCGGCATCGGGACGCCCGCGCGTCCAAGCGTCGTCATTCGATCAGTGCCGCTCGCGTCGCTGCGGAAGCGGACAGCGACGGCGTCCGCACCGTCCAGGCTCGTGCCCGACATGATGCCGATGGTGACGATATCGTCTTCAACCTTTGTTCGAGCGAAGGGCGTGACGCGCATGAGTATCAGTCCCCTCGGACGGTTTCAAGCTGTCTGGCTCGGCCGCGCGCAGCGTCCTTTTCAATGGACACATTGCGAACGGTGCCGCCGTTCGGCTTCGCTTCGAGGGCTTTGTCCGCCGAAGCGCTCTCGAGGGCGTTGCGCGCCTGTTCTGCGTCTTCTTCGGCTTCGCGCTTCATTTGCCCGGCCAGCATGCGGCCGGGGGAGGGTTTCCCTTCGCGTTCGGCAGCTTCTTCAAATCGCGTCTGAATGTCCGCTGTCTGCGCGCGCAGCTGTGCGAGCTGATAGGGCGACAGATTTTCCGTGTCAGGCAAATCGGCTGTCCGAGGATTGATTTGCACGCCGTCAATCATGAGCTCGTAGTGCAGGTGCGGACCGGTGGCGAGTCCCGTCATGCCGACAAACCCGATCACCTGTCCCTTCTTGACACGCATGCCGGTGCGAATGCCTTTGGCAACCTTGCGCATATGGGCGTAGAGCGTTTTCCGTCCGAGTCCGTGGTCAATGACGACATAGTGGCCGTAGCCGCGGGCTTCATAGGCAACGCGCTCAATCCGGCCGTCCGCAGCGGCAAAGATGTGCGAGCCTGAAGGTGCGCGCATGTCGGTGCCGTTGTGCGAGCGGAGCTCTCCGGTAATCGGATGGCGGCGCAGCGGCGCGAATTCCGAGGAAATATCCTTAACGTCAAGCGGCACGCGCATGAAGGTCTGCGACGCCGAACGGCCGTCCAGCGCATAGTAGCTGCCGGCGTGTACGCCGTCGGAAAACCAGAAGGCTTCATGAACCTGCGGCGTCGTGACGCGGCGCCCGTCCTCGACGATCTGGACGGCCAGCAGCTGTCCGTCCCGAACGAAGCGGCCGTCGGCGAACTTCTTCTCATAAACGAGCCGCAGCGTGTCGCCCGGCTTCATTTCGCGCAGCGGATTGTCGGCACGATCCCACACAGCCTCGAGCTGCTCCATGACCGACTCGGGAATGTCGAGCGAACGCGCGGTTTCCCAAAGCGTCTTTTCAACCGTGCCCGAAATAAGCGTTTCGCTGGTCGTGAAGTTGTAGGGAAGAATGGAAATGGCGAAATTGCCGCCAACGCGCATCACTTCAACCGTTCTGTTGTCTCGATCATATGGGCCCTCCATGAAAAGGCGCATATAAACGAGCTTGCCGTCCGGCGCGACGCCCATCGTTACGTACTGTCCCGTCTGAGGCATCCAGAGCGGCGCAGCTTTCGGCGAGGCCGCGATGAATTCATAGGCTTCCTGATCTTTGACGCCGAGGCGAGAAAACAGTGAAAGCAGCGTTTCTCCCGGCTGTGCGACGACGTGAATCGGCCGATAGTCGCCAATGCGAACAGCGGATCGAATTTCCTCAGCAAGATCCGGTGTTTCAACAGGCATGCGGACTACGGTGACTTCGCTCGAATAGTTGCGAAGATTGGGGCCGGCCACGAGCGCTAGCGCTGCGCCGCCGAAAGCAAGGCCGAGCAGGCCGACGCAGGCGGCGGCACGGGTCCGACGGCGAGAAAGCGAAACCCGAAGCCGCTGCGCTATGCTGCGCTGCAGTCGGGCGTAAGCCCGGCCGACCTGTCGAAGATGTGCGGAAATAAGGGTCGGTGCCGTCATGGGAAGCAAGGATGGAAGCGTCGGAATGCGATGGAAGCGTTGCAGCAATGCGCCGCAGCAGTGCAGCAGCTCTAGGGGGAAGCGCACTAAGAGCCGCCGCGGTTCGGGCGGCATTTTAACGTTCTGCGCGCAGGTCTTCAGCGCTGCGGCCTGCTTTTTTGCCGCATCAGCACAGATCCTTTTATCGCGCAGATGCGTGGTTTTCGGGGGTTTTCGCGCAATGCGCTTCCCGCAAGCCCGCCACTTCTCTTCAGATGCGCGCTAAAGTAGTAGCTTTCGGACAATTCGAATGGACGTTCGCAAGCCGCCGCAATTTGCTCCGGAGCTGCGGATTTCGGAGCAGTCCGCCAAGATTTCCAATGATGTCTGCGTCTTTCGGCGCGGGCAAAACCCTTCAATCACCAGCATCGAAACATGGCAGAAGAAAAGAAAGAGGCAGCTGCGCCTCAGTACCCCGTCACCGATGAAATCCGAGAAGCGATGGCGCTCATTCGGCGCGGCACGGACTCGTTTCTGATTGAATCCGAATTCGAACAGAAGCTCGCCCGCTCGAAGGCGACCGGCGAGCCGCTTCGCTGCAAGCTCGGTCTGGATCCGACCGCGCCGGACATTCATATCGGGCACACCGTTGTGCTCAATAAGCTTCGTCAGCTGCAGGATCTCGGCCACACGGTCATTTTCCTTGTGGGCGACTTTACGGCCGCCATCGGCGATCCTTCGGGCCGCAACACGACGCGTCCGCCGCTCACGCGCGAGCAGATTGAGGAGAATGCCCTGACCTATCTCAATCAGGCAGGACTTGTTCTTGATCTGAGCCGCACGGAAGTCCGCTACAACTCCGAGTGGTGCAATGCGCTCGGTTCCGTCGGCCTCATCCAGCTCGCAAGCCGCTACACCCTCGCGCGGCTGCTCGAGCGCGACGATTTTGCCAAGCGCTTTGCCGCTGAGCTGCCGATTGCGATGCATGAGCTTCTGTATCCGCTCATGCAGGGCTACGACTCCGTAGCGCTCAAGGCAGACCTCGAGCTCGGCGGCTCCGATCAGCGCTTCAATTTGCTCGTCGGCCGCGAACTGCAGCGCCAGTACGCCCAGGAGCCGCAGTGCATTCTTACGATGCCGCTGCTCGTCGGTCTTGACGGCGTTCAGAAGATGAGCAAGAGCAAGAAGAACTACATCGGCATCACGGATGCGCCGAACGACATGTTCGGCAAGGTCATGTCGATTTCCGACGATCTGATGTGGAATTGGTACGACCTGCTCTCGCTGCGAGGCAACGATGAAATCGCTGCGCTCAAGAAGGAATGCAGCGAGGGCCGCAATCCGCGCGATGCAAAGGTGATGCTCGCCAAGGAAATTGTCGAGCGCTTCCATTCAAAGGCCGATGCCGACGTAGCCGAATCGGAATTCAACAGCCGGTTCCGCCAGGGCGCCATGCCCTCCGACATTCAGTCCGTTACGGTGCAGTCGACAGAGGGCCGCATCGGCATCGGCATTCTCATCAAGCAGGCCGGCCTTGCGCCTTCGACGGCAGAGGCCAACCGCAACATTGATCAGGGCGGCGTTCGCATCAACGGCGAGCAGATCCGCGACCGCAAGCTTCAGATTTCGCAGGGCGAAACGATCGTTCTGCAGGTCGGCAAGCGCAAATGGGCCAAGGTGACCGTCGCCTAAGAGGTGCACGGATCCCCCTGATGCAAGGAGAGGCGGCATGATCGTTTTGCTGCAGCGAGTGACGCAGGCGTCGGTGAGCGTGGCCGGCGCCGTCGTCGGACAAACGGGACCAGGCTTTCTTGCGCTCGTCTGCGCAGAGCCCGGCGACACGGATGAGGCGGTTCGCAAGGCCGCACAGAAAACCGTGAAGCTGCGCGTATTCGAGGATGAGGCGGGGAAAATGAACCGCGCCATCCGCGACACGGGCGGCAGCATACTGGCCGTCTCTCAATTCACGCTTGCAGCCGACTGCATGAGCGGCAACCGGCCGAGCTTTTCCCGTGCCGCGCCCCCCGAAGAAGGGCTTCAGCGCTTCAACGATTTCGTTGCAGCGCTCCGAAGTGAAGGCGTTGCGGTCGAAACGGGCGAGTTCGGCGCCGAAATGCAGGTTTCGCTCGTCAACGACGGCCCAGCGACTTTCTGGCTGAAGTTTTAGCGCCCCCTCAAAGAGGGCGCCGGTGCTTTTGCCGAGCCCCGGGCGTCAAACGCGGCTTCTCGCCGCGCAGGAGACAAAAGATGTTCATTCGTTCCGACACCTTTGAAATAGGCGCCGCCATTCCGGCGCGATGCGCCTATGGCCGGATCGGTCCCGAAGGGACAGTGGATTCCGACAACCTTAATCCCGATCTTGCTTGGGGGGATGCCCCGGCGGGCACGAAGAGCTTTGCAATTCTGTGCATTGACGACGACGTGCCGACCGTTTTTGACGGGCGCGATGCTTCCGGCGCACTGCCCGCCATGCAGCCGCGTCGTCGTTTCGTGCATTGGGTGCAGGCCGATGTGCCTGCGACGGTGACGCATATTGCCGAGGGTGCGCTTTCCTGCGAGAGAAAGCTTGCCGAAGGATTCGGGCGCCCTGGCATCAATGACTACAGCCGCGGCGGCGTTCCGCCGCTCGGCGCCTGCGGAACGGGCTACGATGGTCCGTGCCCGCCGTTCTTCGATGCGAGGTGGCACTTCTATCGCTTTATTGTGGTTGCGCTCGACCTGGAAACGCTGTCGCTGCCTGAGCACTTTACGCTTTCCGATTGGGAAAGAATGACGCAAGGCCATGTGCTCGCCACAGCGGAGCTCGTCGGTCGCTACTCGCTTAATCCGGGGCTTGCTCGATAAGAGCCCGCGTCGATAATGCGCTGAGGGACGCTTTGGGGCGTCCCTGCGCGCAGCGCTTTTCTTCCAGCCATTTCGGACGCATAGAACTATCTGGCGATTCTGCTCGTCCTTCGGCTTCCTTTGCTTCAATAAGAGCCTGCGCATTTCCTGACCTTTCCAAGAAAAGCTGAGCGCAGCGCGAACGACATTGAACGCAAAAAAACGCGGGCAATGTGCAATACTCGTGCTTTACGGATTGCCCGTAGGACAAGGTGGGGGCGGGATGCCCCGAATCCCTGCGTTTCGATATTGCCGGTGCAGCAAAGCCGACAGCGCCCATGCCGAGCACGGAAAACCGAGCGCCATGTGGCAGTGAAACCGGGTGCCCCAGGCGTCAGGCTGGGGCGTTTTCACGAAGGAGGTTTCTTCCCGATGTTCGATTTAAAGCAAAACGTTCGCGCACAGGATCCTGCGGTTTGGCAGGCCATCGACGCCGAGGCGCGTCGTCAGGAAGATCATATTGAGCTCATTGCGAGCGAAAACTATGCCTCTCCTGCTGTTATGGCTGCGCAGGGCTCGTGCCTCACGAACAAGTACGCCGAAGGCTATCCCGGCAAGCGCTATTACGGCGGGTGCCAGTATGTTGACGACGTCGAGCGCCTGGCGATTGCACGCGCCAAGCAGCTTTTCTGCGATCCGCTCGGCGTTGACTATGCGGTCAACGTCCAGCCGCATTCCGGCGCGCAGGCCAATATGGCTGCCTTCTTTGCGCTGCTCGAGCCGGGCGATGCCTTCATGGGCATGTCGCTCGCTGAGGGCGGCCATCTGACGCACGGCATGAAGCTCAATATGTCAGGACGTTATTTCCGTGCCGTACCGTATGGACTGAATGCCGACGAGGCGATCGACTACGAGGCGATCGAGGCGCTTGCCTTCGAGCATCATCCCAAGCTCATCGTGGCGGGTGCATCCGCTTATTCGCTTCACATCGATTTTGCGCGCATTTCTGAAATCGCCAGAAAGATTGGCGCCTTCTTCATGGTGGACATGGCGCATTATGCGGGGCTCGTTGCCGCTGGTCTTTACCCGTCGCCTTTCGGACACGCAGACATCATTACGACAACGACGCACAAAACGCTTCGCGGACCTCGAGGCGGCATGATCTTCATGCGTCCCGATCTAGAAAAACGCGTTAATTCAGCAATTTTCCCCGGCATACAGGGCGGTCCCCTGATGCACGTCATCGCCGCCAAGGCCATTGCACTTGGCGAAGCGCTCACTTCGGACTTCCGCTCGTATCAGGCACAGGTAGTGAAGAACGCCGCTGCCATGGCCGAAACGCTTGCTGGGCGCGGGCTGCGCATTGTCTCGGGCGGCACGCAGAGCCATGTCATGCTTGTCGATCTGCGCTCGCTCGACATTACCGGTAAAGCAGCCGAGGCTCTTCTAGACAGCGCCAACATTACGGTCAACAAGAATGCCATTCCGAACGATCCGCAGACGCCTTTTGTCACTTCCGGAATCCGAGTGGGAACGCCGGCGGTAACAACGCGAGGCTTCTGCGAGGCGGATTGCCGGCAAACAGCCAATCTGATCGTCGATCTTCTGGAGGCGCCCGAAGACCCCGCTGTACTCGCGCGCGTTCGCGCAGCAACGGCTGCTCTTGTGAAGGCGCATCCTGTCTACGGATCCAACCAAGATTGATTGCGCCGATTCTTTCGTTCGTTTTTCTTTGCCGCCCGAAGTTTCATTGCTTCGGGCGGTAGTCGTTTTTGGGCACCTTTGCGGCGGCGAGCGATGCCGGGAAGGCCAGAAAGCGGGAGGCGGCGTCACTGAAGAGCTGGGAATGCTGAACGCGGCTCTTTCCCTGAAAGCGTAGTCATTCGAAGGTGTTTAAGGAGCGTGCTTCGTTTCTGCAGCGAAAAACGAGAAGCCAGAGAAAGACGCCGACCGATGACCTGTCGGTTTTGAGGACCTTCTGCGAATGAAAATGAAGGAAAGACACAATAGGCTGTGCCAATGTGGCATCAGTCAGCTAAACTTAGTTGATTGTTTCTTGCTTAAAGGTGGTGCACAAGCATGCGTTGCCCTTATTGTCAAAATCCCGTTACTAGTGTGATCGACTCCCGTGCGCCGGAGATGGGTGCCGTGATACGCCGCCGCAGGCTTTGTCCAAAATGCGGCAAGCGCTTCACCACATTCGAGCGCGTTTCTTTTTCCATGCCCTACATCGTGAAGAAGGGCGGCGCACGTGTTGAATACGATCGCGCTAAGCTTCGCGGATCGATGATGCTCGCCTTAAGAAAGCGTCCCGTTTCGCCCGATCGGATCGATGAAGCCGTTGACGAAATCGAACAGCGGCTTGTCATGACTGGAGAACGAGAAATTCGTTCGAACCGGCTGGGTGAGCTTGTTCTGGAGGCGCTCAAGCGCCTGGATACGATTGCCTATATTCGTTTCGCATCGGTTTATTTCAATATCAACGATCCGGAAGCGTTTGCCGCGATGATTGAGGCGGCCGTGCGCGAGCATGCCGACAAGAATGCGCGCCCCGAACCCGCCGTGGAGAAAGAAAAATGAGCAAGTTCGCGCCAGCAAGCTGCGATTCTCTGAAGAATTCGAAGCTGCGTCTTGAGCCAAGCGACAACTGCCGCGATCCTGATGAGCTGTTCATGCTGCTTGCGCTCGAAGAAGCCAAGCGTGCCTGGCGAATTTCACCGCCCAATCCCTCCGTTGGCGCTGTCATCGTGCGCGACGGCCGCATCATTGCGAGCGGCTTTACGCAGCAAGCGGGCGGGCCGCATGCAGAAATCATGGCGCTTCGCGATGCAAAAGCACGCGGTGAGAGCGTCGAAGGCGCCACCATTTATGTAACGCTGGAGCCTTGCTCTCATTACGGGCGAACGCCGCCCTGCGCCAAGGCGCTCATTGAGGCGAAGGTGGGACGTGTTGTTGCCGCTATCGGCGACCCGAATCCGCAGGTTCACGGCCGCGGCATGGCGATGATTGAAGCGGCAGGGATTCAGACGCGCTTGGGCGTTCTTGCGGATCAGGCTCGCGAAGTCAATGCCGGCTTCTTCTCAAGAATGACGCGCGGCATGCCTTGGGTTCGAATGAAAACGGCTGTAACGCTTGATGGCCGAACGGCCTTGGCTGACGGCCGATCGAAGTGGATTACGGGCGAAGCGGCCAGAGCGGACGGCCAGTTCTGGCGTGCTCGCGCCGGCGCAGTCGTGACCGGTATCGGTACCGTGCTGGCAGATGATCCGCAGATGAACGTTCGTCTTGAAGATCAGATTCGACAGCCGCTTCGCGTCGTTGCGGATCCGCAGTTCAGAGCGCCGGTTGATGCCAAAATCATTCGCTCGCCAGGCGGCGCGACGATTATTGCGGGACTTGCCGGACAAACCGGCGATGCCTGCCGGCGCGCCGACGCACTCCGAGCTGCAGGGGCAGAGGTTCTCGAACTTCCATCGGACAGCACGCGGGGAATCGACTTGCGTGCGCTCCTTATAGAATTGGCATCACGCGAAGTGAATGAAGTGCATCTGGAAGCAGGCGCGGGCTTGAGCGGCGCGTTTTTGAATGCCGATTTGGTTGACGAGCTGCTCGTCTACGAAGCGCCGTGCTTTTTCGGCGAAGGCGCAGGCCCCGCGCTTGTTTCGCCGCCGGATTCGCCGGCTGCAGCGCGACGCTGGCGCGTTCATTCGCTCTCAAAAATCGGGGAAGATTTTCGAATTATCTGTAGGAGAAACTGAAAAAATGTTTACCGGTATTGTTCAGGCCGTGGGCAAAGTCCGCGAACCCGAAAAACTCGGCAACGGCGTGCGCCTTACGATTCTTGCGCCAGAACTTGGGCTCTCCGATGTTCATGTCGGCGATTCGATCGCCGTCAACGGCGCCTGCATGACCGTGATCGACGTGAACGACCGCGAGTTCAAAGTGGACGTTTCCGCTGAGAGCCTTTCGAAGACGACCGGCCTGGATACGTTCGGCGAAGTGAATCTTGAAAAGGCCATGCGTCTTGGCGACCGCGTCGACGGTCATCTGGTGAGCGGACATGTCGACGGCGTCGGCCAGGTCGAGTCGATGGACCAGATCGCGGAGTCCTGGCGCCTGGTGGTGCGCGCGCCCCGCAAGCTTTCGCCGTATCTCGCCTACAAGGGCTCCATCACGGTGAATGGCGTCTCCCTCACGATCAACAAAGTCGAGGACACGGCGCTCGATACGCTCATCACGATCAATCTGATTCCGCACACGGTTGAAGTGACGACGCTCAAGCACCTCAAGCCGCAGGACAACGTCAATCTCGAAATCGACACGATTGCCCGCTATATCGAGCGCATGGTGTCGCTGCGTGACGACGATGCGCTTTTCTGATCAACCTTTCTGATCGGCCTTTGTGATCGGACTTAGGCCGATCGAGCCCCGCTGCTGCCGTTGCGTCGGGGCAGGTTGCCGCTCGGGCGGAAAAGCCTGCGCTGCGCTTTTGGCAGTTCCTTCTTCGCGCCTTTTTGAGCCGCGCGACAGCCTGCCTGCAAAGCGTTGCGCGGGCTTTGCTTTTGAGTCAAAGAAGCGGCGTCTGTTGGGCTGAGGTCTGCGCTGGCGGCTTCTGCAGGGCCCATAATGAGTGCGCGAAAGCAAGCGGAACGACGCGTCCGGGCCGTTTGCGACAACGACAAGAAATGTGTATGAAGGAGGTTGCCATGACGCCCAGGCTTTTTACGCCGATAGAAATCGGCTCCGTTACTGTTCCAAACCGCATCAGCGTGCCGCCGATGTGCATGTACAGCGCGAAGTTGGGTGTCGCGCAGCCTTTCCATTTTGCGCACTATGCCAAACTGGCGCAGTCCGGAGCCGGACTTGTATGCATTGAGGCTTGCGCCGTGACGCCTGAAGGGCGCATTACGGAAAACGATCTTGGCCTCTGGTCTGATGAATGCGAAGCCGGCATCGCGGCGATTGTCCGCACGATGCGCCAGGCCATGCCGGGCGTGCGGATTTTCATCCAGCTTTCGCATGCCGGCCGAAAGGCAAGCCGCCGCGCGCCTTGGGCTGGCAGCGCCGTGCTTGCTGTCAGCGACGGCGGCTGGCGCGTGCGTGCGCCGAGCGATCTGCCTTTCGGAGAAGACGGACCAAAGCCGCTGCCGCTCGACTTTGAGGAATGCGGCGAGCTTGCGCGCGCCTTCGGGGAAGCGGCTGCGCGCGCCGTCCGCGCTGGCGTCGACGGCATTGAACTGCATATGGCGCACGGCTACCTGATTCATGAATTCCTTTCGCCGCTCTCGAACCGGCGGATTGATGAATACGGCGGCGCTTTTGAAAACCGTACGCGCTTTGCCGTTGATGTCATGGAGGCTGTCATGAGCGCTGTCGGCCGAGACGCCGCTGTGGGACTCCGCGTTTCGGCCACGGACTGGGTCGATGGCGGGTGGACGCCGGAAGAGACGGTTGATTTGGTGAAGCTCGCCAAGCGCCACGGGCTTGTCTTTGCGGACGTATCGACGGGCGGACTTGTGCCGGATGCGGCGATTGACGAGGCGCCGGGCTATCAAGTGCCCTTTGCGGCGCAGGTGAAGCGGGCAGCGGGCATGCCTGTTTTCGCATGCGGCCGCATAACGAATGCCTCGCAGGCCGAAACGATCCTTCGCGCGGCAGCCGACGTGATCGATGTGGGCCGCGGCGTGCTTGACGATCCGAACTGGGGCTGGCACGCAGCGCGTGCGCTGCGCGTCAAAAGCGTGCCGGAACTTGCTGTCCCGCAGCAGTATGAGCGCGGCATCCGCCTTTGAAGTTCGTCTCCGAACGGTTCGCCAAGGGCCTTGAACAGGTCGGCAATGGAAATTTGAGGCCCTGCGGAAGGATTTCCGTGGGGCTTCAAGGTAAAATAAAAAGTTCAGCAATGCGGAGGGCGCCTTCAAGTTGAGAGGCGCATGCCGCTTGCAGCAGACGGTGCCGCGGCTGGCTTTCGAAGCACAAGCCCGCAGCGGCCAAATTAAAGCTTCCAGCCGCTGCGCGCCGAATCGCAAGTGCGCGGCAAGACTCGAAGAGGAGAAAAAAATGGCTGTTGATGTGATTCCCACTTCCCTCGACGGAACGGATCTCCGAATCGGGATTGTTGTCGCCCGATTCAACGAATATGCCGGTCGCGGCGAATTCGATTCCTGCATGGACGAATTGCGCAAGCTCGGCGTGATGGACGAGGACGTCACGAAGATCTCGGTGCCGGGCGCGCTTGAAATTCCGCTCGCGCTCCAGAAGCTCGCGCAGACGGATGAATACGATGCGCTCATTGCGCTTGGCGCTGTCATTCGCGGTGAGACCTATCACTTTGAAATCGTTTCGAACGAGTCCGCCGCCGGCATCATGCGCGTGTCGCTCGACTTCGAAATTCCGATCGCCAACGGCGTGCTGACGACGAACGACGACGAACAGTGCGAAGAGCGCATCGACATGAAGGGCCGCGACTGCGCCCGCTGCGCAGTTGAAATGGCCAACCTCGCCAAGGAGTTCGTCTCGGCGGAAGACTTTGAACCCGAAGAAGACGAAGAAGAGGACCGCTGAGCATGACCGGCACGCAAAAGACGCATCGTCGTCCGCATTCAGCTCGCCATCTTGCGCGCGTCTTTACGCTCCTCGGCCTCTATCAATGGATTGCCGATCCGACGCTGCGCTACACGGCGATCGAAGAGCATCTTTCGGGGCTGATCAACGATGAGGGCGAACAGCTTGAGGGCTGCGACATCTCGCCGGCGGATTTTGAACGTGCGGACAAAACGCTCTTTCACGATCTGCTCTCGGGCGTGCTGATCAACGCCGAAGAAATTGAAGGTGTCTTCAAGACGTTCGTCGACCGCGATCTCAAGCGCGTATCGCTTGTTGAGCGTGCGATTCTTTTCCTCGGCACGTTTGAACTCATGAAGTGCCCGCAGACGCCCTACCGCGTTGTTCTCAACGAGTCGATCGAACTCGCCAAGCAGTTCGGCAGCGGCTACCGCTTCACGAACGCGGTGCTCGAACACGTTGCGCAAACTGTGCGCAAGACGGAATTCGAGGCCGATCATGCTGCGAAGAAGGCGTAATTTCGGACGGACGCGTCCGGAACGCTTGAGGACCCAGCTTTAAAAGGGAAGCTCTCCGACGGTGCGAACGCGCTCCGCGGAGAGCTTTTTTGTCAGGTCGGCGCAAAAGCCGGCCAAAGAGGGGGAATGCTGCGATGAAGCAGAAAGGCGAATTTCAGATCATTGAACGCTTCTTTACGCATCAGAGCTTCGGCGCCTGGCGCAGCCAGGGCGTGGGCGACGACTGCGCAATCATTGATGCAGGCGCCTGCCGTCTGGCCGTGACGACCGACATGATGGCCGTCGGGACGCATTTCCTGCCGGATGCAGACCCTGAAGACGTAGGCTATAAAGCGCTTGCCGTCAATCTGTCCGATCTGGCCGCTGCGGGCGCCGTGCCGCGTGCTTTCTTTCTCTCGATCGGGCTGCCGTTTCGGGATGACGGCTGGCTGGCTGATTTTTCACGCGGACTCATGAAGCTCGCTGCGGATTCGGGTTGTGCGCTCCTGGGCGGCGACACGACGCGAACGCCTGAAGTGAAGGGGGCGCATGCGCCTGTGACGATCTCGATTACGGCAATGGGCGAGCTGCCGCCCGGCATGGGATTGACGCGCGCGGGCGCCAAGCCCGGCGACGATATTTGGGTCTCCGGCACCCTTGGCGATGCGTATGCAGCGCTCAAATGCCGCTGGGGCCACTGGGATCTGATGCCGGATGCGCAGGCATCGTGCTTCGCCCGCATGGACCGGCCCACGCCCCGCAATGCGCTCGGCGAGGCGCTTTTGCCGCTTGCCCACGCCTGCGCCGATATTTCCGACGGCCTCCTCGCGGATCTCGGGCACATTCTGGAGCGCTCGCACGTTTCGGCAGAAATCGACTGGGAGTCAATTCCGATTTCGCTCGCGCTCGAGTCGCTTACGATTGCCAAGCAGCATGAGGCGGCGCTCGTGGGCGGCGACGACTATGAGCTCGTCTTTACAGCTGCGCCAGCCATGGCTGAACACATATGGGCGGCAGGCATCGCTGCGGGCGTGCCTGTGACGCGGATCGGCCGGATAACGGAGCGAAAGGCAACGGATCTGACGGTGCGCGATGCCGAAGGACTGCCCGTCGTGTTCGATCGCGCGGGCTTTGATCATTTCGCCTGAGAACGACCGACAGAAGGAAGCGCCTCTTGTTTGAGAAATATTCGGAAAAGAATCCCGCGAACCGCATTCGGCTCACGATGCGGTTCGCGTGGGCAACGCCCGCACATGTTGCGGCAACCTTTTTCGGCGCCGGCGCGCTTCGGCCCGCACCGGGGACGTGGGGAACGGCGGCAGGCGTTTTGGCCTACGCGCTGCTCGAGCCTCTGATGTCGGCCTTCGGTTTTGCCGGCTGGGCCGCGCTCGCTTTTGTCGTCTTCTGGATCGGCGTCTGGGCCGCAGGCGAAGTTGCGCGCGATCTCGGCGTTGAGGATCACGGCGGCATCGTGATTGATGAGGTCGTGGCCGTGTGGCTTGTTTGCGCGGGCGGCCCCGACGACTGGCGGTGGTGGGCCGCCGCATTTCTTGCCTTCCGTGTTTTCGATATCATCAAGATTTGGCCGGGCTCCTGGGCAGACAAAAACATCAAGGGCGGCTTCGGCGTCATGGTCGATGATCTTTTCGCTGCTTTCTACGCTTGGGCGCTGCTGAAGGTTATTGCTTTGGCAATGGGCTTTTGAAAGAAAATTGAAAATGCGCAAAAGCGGCGCTCTCGCGCCAACAGCGCTATTCTCAATAATGTTTTCCATTCTTTGGGCGCCTCTTCGGCTACAAGCTTCGGGCGCAGAGCGGCATGGCGGATTTAAACGAACAGGCGGCGCTCGCCGCGGAAATTCTGGGCGGCCTCGCCCTTGAGGGACATCATATTGTTGCGACGGCTGAAAGCCTCACGGGCGGGGCTGTGGCAGCGGCCATCACCAGCGTGCCGGGCGCATCCCAGTGGTTCGACCGAGGCTTCGTCGTTTATACGCCGCGCGCCAAGAGCGAAATGCTCGATGTGCCCGCTCAGCTGATCGAGAAGGCCGGCGTCGTCTCGCTCGAGGTGGCGCATGCGATGGCGCGGGGCGCCGCCGCGCGCAGCAGCGCGGATCTCTCTGTTGCGCTCACGGGCGTGGCCGGCCCTACGGGCGGCACGCCCGAAACACCTGTCGGCACTGTCTGCATCGGCTGGGGACAGAAGCTTCTGGATGGCACCGTCGTCACGACGGCGCGCAAAATTCTCGTTCCCGGCAGTCGGCCGATTGTCGTCGCAGGGGCCAAGCGCGTGGCGCTTCAGGGACTCATTGCGCTCATGAACGGTGAAAATCCCGCCACGATGCCCTGTGAATTCTGAACGGGCAGCCGTTTGCTTTTCCTTTCCAACAACGCACTTCAACAATCACAATCATGTCGAGCTGGCTTGACGTACTGATCCTTCTTTTCCTGATTGCGCTCAACGGCGTTTTCGCCATGAGCGAGATTGCGCTGGTCACGAGCCGCAAGGCTCGGCTG
>ERZ779729.665-NODE-665-length-31152-cov-4.397755_pt1 | contig 31152 bp, 22 predicted proteins | sample MGYA00511072_ERZ779729 | MGnify/ENA primary metagenome ERZ779729 (study PRJEB29588, sample SAMEA2156675) | human gut metagenome | biome: human gut; feature: human-associated habitat; material: faeces | place: Denmark | collected 2008/2010 ...
GATGGACGAGGTCCACGAACTAATAAATAGCGTTATTTAGCAAACGTTATACTAGAGTACCTATTCCCGTTTATCTTAAGAATGGCTGCACTATTCAAGAATGGATAATAAATTCAAAAGACATCGATTATTTAAAATTTAAAAATAATTTTTTCTATATTTTAGACAAAGACAATAAACAAGACATATCTTACATATTAACCAATATAGATAAATTCATAGAATCAGGATCTTTTACGAAGCAATCGAATACACGTGCATCAATATTTTTGTACAAAAATAAAAAATACTTCGGCAAAGCAGCCTGGCTATCCAAATCTATTTGGTATAAGCAAATAAAACATTACTTTTTACCGCCAAGAAGTTTTTGGGCTGCTGCAGTTGCCCAAAAATTAACCAAGGCCAGTATATTGACACCACAGGTTTTTGCAGCCGGAGAATATCGTCGATTCGGCAGGCTTATGGCCAGTTACTTATTAACAGAAGCTGAATCCAATTTAAATGGCTTAAACAATATTTTAGCCTCAATCACTCAAGAAAAATTATTATTTGAATTATTCTTGCAAATTTCAGAATCAATAGAACAATTACACAGCGCTGGGATAGGACATGAGGATTTGGTTCCCTCTAATTTATATGTTTCAAACGGCAATATAGGATTTTGGGATTTGGATTCTTGTCTGTTATTTAAACAAGAGACTCCTGTCAAATATCGAATTAAAGAATATTCAATGTTTTTAAAGACAGCCAAGACTATTATCTCAAACAATAAAAATATTTGTCAGAACCCTGAATTACTCAAAGAACTTACAAAAATACTCACAAAACCATTAGAAAAAATAAGCAGTAGCGCTTATGCCCGACTCCAAATTTAAGCAGCATCAAGCTCGGATTTCGGGATACAAAATAATGGATTTCAAGGATCAAATGTGCAAAAATTGAAAGTACGAAGCTTGAGAGCCTCGCTAGGCTGAACGATGAGAACATCCTCGGCTGACCAAACACCACCGATAAAAAGCTGCATCAAGGAGAAGAAAAATGACTACCGTTGACCTGATTGTGAAAGCAATCGAAGAACACAAATCCATCGATTTCAGCTATCACGGCTACGAACGCATCGTTTCGCCTTACGCCTGCGGTCTCAACAACAATAATGAAATCAAGCTGCTCGCCATGCAGACGGGCGGCAGCAGCACTTCCGGCGTTGTCCATAAACTTCGCTTCTTTACGGTTCCCGACATGCTGGCTCCCGCAGAAAGTGCTGAACCGTATGAAGAAACGACAGCAGAAGCGATTGAACCCGCCCTCAAGGAATTCATGAAGTTTTACGCGAAGTGCTGATCTGAGGAAGAACAGCCTCAGTGCATAAAGAAAAAGAACGCACCGATTGAAGAAAAGCCCGCATCGAAAAAATTCCGATGCGGGCTTTTGTGTGTGGGGTGGGAAATGGGACTCGAACCCACGACAACCGGAATCACAATCCGGGACTCTACCAACTGAGCTATTCCCACCATGAAAACATGGCCTGCCCGGCAGGAATCGAACCCGCGACCACCTGCTTAGAAGGCAGATGCTCTATCCAACTGAGCTACGGGCAGTTCGAAAACTGATTCTGCAGGGCGCCTGGTCGGGGTGAAGAGATTCGAACTCCCGACATCCTGCTCCCAAAGCAGGCGCGCTACCAGACTGCGCCACACCCCGAGGAAAGCGGATTATATGTGAGAACTTTGGTATTTGCAAGACCTCATGCGCGGAAAGCTCCATTTTCTTCAAACGAAACGCGCTGATCTCAGTAAAATAGCAATCCTTTCAATCCATCTCATCGAGGCGCGCAAATGAGCCAAGCCCAAGACAACTCCAACGATCCTCTGCATGCCAAGAAGAAAGCTTGGTCAGGTCGCTTCTCTGAACCGGTTGATGCTTTCGTTCTTCGCTACACGGCAAGCGTCGACTTCGATAAGCGCATGGCGCTGGTTGATATCGAAGGCTCTTTGGCGCACGCCGCCATGCTGACCAAGATCGGCGTCATTACTGAAAAGGACCTCGAAGACATCCGCCGAGGCATGGCACAGATTCGCGATGAAATTCTTGCCGGCACGTTTGAGTGGCAGCTGGAACTTGAAGACGTGCACCTCAATATTGAAGCCCGCCTGACAGCGCTGATCGGCGACGCAGGCAAGCGCCTTCACACCGGCCGCTCGCGAAACGACCAGGTTGCTACCGACATTCGCCTCTATCTTCGCGGCGAAATCGACGAAATCGTGAAGCGCATCGAGCATCTTCAGGAAGTGCTGGTTGCCCAAGCCGACAAGCACTGGAACACCATCATGCCGGGCTTCACGCACATGCAGGTTGCGCAGCCCGTCACTTTCGGTCATCACATGCTGGCTTATACGGAAATGCTCGAGCGCGATCGCCAGCGTTTCCTCGACCTGCGCCACCGTGTGAATACGAGTCCCTTGGGCGCCGCTGCGCTTGCAGGCACCACCTATCCGATCGATCGCGAATATTCCGCTCAGCTCCTTGGCTTTGAAGCTGTTGCCCAGAATTCTCTCGATGCCGTTTCCGATCGTGATTTCGCGATTGAATTCTGCTCTGCTGCATCCATCATCATGATGCACATTTCTCGGCTCTCCGAAGAACTCGTGATTTGGATGAGCCAGCGCTTTGGCTTTATTAAGCTCCCAGATCGCTTCACGACGGGCTCGTCGATCATGCCGCAGAAGAAGAACCCCGATGTGCCTGAAACGGCTCGGGGCAAATCCGGACGTGTCTACGGCGACCTCATCGCCATGCTGACCCTTATGAAGGGTACGCCGCTCGCCTACAACAAGGACTTCCAGGAAGACAAGGAACCTGTTTTTGACGCTGTCGACACCGTGAAGGACACGCTTCGCGCGTTCTGCGACATGATGGCTGGCGTCGAACCGCAGGCTGAAACCATGCACCGTGCTGCGCAAATGGGCTTCCCAACCGCCACGGATTTGGCCGACTACCTTGTCCGCCACGGCGTTCCCTTCCGCACGGCGCACGACATTGTCGGCCAGACCGTTCGCGAAGCTGCTGAGCGCAACTGCGGCCTCGAAGAGCTTCCGCTCGAAACACTCAAGAAGTTTTCACCCGTCATCGAAAATGACGTCTACGACGTTCTTCGTCTTGAAGGCTCGGTGAAAGCCCGCAATCATCTCGGCGGGACAGCGCCCGAACAGGTGCGTAAACAAGTTGAACGCTGGGAAAAGATTTTTGCAGAGCGTTCCGCCAACAAATAAAAGCCTCAGGTGAGGTAAGCTGATCGGGTCGCCGATCGCGCTTGATCAACAAGGATCTGCCGTCCGGTGTAGCTACCGGGCGGCATTTCTTTTTTTCGAGCCATCATCAATTACAACAAAAACGCACATAGGAAAGTCATGGAAACTCTCGTTCATACTCTCAACGACATTATTTGGGCGCCACCGCTCGTGGGGCTTTGCCTAATCGCTGGGCTATTCTTTTCCATTCGGTCCCGCTTCGTGCAACTGCGCATGGTGCCGGAAATGTGGCGCCTGATCTTTCAGCGCAGGGAAGGTGAAATCGGGCTCTCAAGCTTTCAGGCCTTGACCATGACGCTCGCCGGCCGTGTCGGCACAGGCGCCATCGCCGGCGTGGCAACGGCTATCTGCTACGGTGGCCCCGGCGCATTGTTTTGGATGTGGGTTATGACGTTTCTGGGGGCGTCCTCCGCATTCGTAGAGTCGACGCTCGGCCAGATCTATAAAGAAAAAATCGAAGATCAGTATCGCGGCGGTCCTGCGTTCTATATCGAAAAAGGCTTGCAATGCAAACCCTATGCCTGGGCTTTCGCCATCGTAACTATTCTGGCTTCCTGCATTTTCTGTCCCGGCGTTCAGAGCAATACGATCGCCGCAGCTTGGCATGAAGCTTTCGGCATCGATACAGCCATCAGTGCAGCAATTATCACGTCTGTCCTTAGCTTCATTATCTTCGGCGGTCTCAAGCGAATCGCTCAGTTCACCAGCATTGTTGTGCCTTTCATGGCTCAAGCCTATATCGTCGTTGCCGTCATCGTCGTCGGCGTTAACTGGCAGCAGATTCCAGAAATTCTTTCTCTGATCATCAACAGTGCTTTAGGCACCGATTCCGTCATGGGCGGCCTGTTCGGCGCCGCCATTTCCTGGGGCGTCAAGCGCGGCATCTACTCCAACGAAGCCGGCCAAGGTACGGGACCCCACGCATCTTCCGCTGCTGCAGTCTCTCATCCTGCTAAGCAGGGCCTCGTCCAGGCTTTCTCCGTCTACATTGACACGCTCTTCGTTTGTTCTGCAACAGGCTTCATGGTCTTGATGACTGGCTGCTACAACATTGCCGATCCCAACGGTGGCTTTATTTACGAAGGCCTCAAGGGTGTGGAAGCCGGTCCGGTTTATACCCAAGCAGCCATTGATCAAGTGATGCCCGGCTGGGGCGGCCCATTCATCGCTATTACGATTTTCTTCTTCGCATTCACCACCATTCTCGGCTACTACTACATGGCTGAAACGAATGCTGCGTACATCAACCGTGCCATTCGCAAGCCGTTCATCATGACCGTCCTGAAGATCATCTTCCTCTGTACGGTTGCTTTCGGCACGCTGAAAGCGTCAACGCTCATCTGGACGATGGCGGACGTTGGTGTCGGCACAATGACCTGGTTGAACCTCGTCGCGATCCTGCTCCTGCAGAAGCCTGCTTTTTTAGCATTAAAAGATTATGAGCGGCAGAAAAATCTCGGCATGAATCCTGTCTTCTTGCCTGATGCGCTTGGCATTAAAAATGCTGGCTATTGGCGTACTGGCCGAGCTGAAGAAAATCTTGTAGTGGAATCTGAAGAAGGTGTTGATAACCTAGCAGGTCTAACGCCGAAAAAATAATATACACAAGGGCGAAAATAATTTTCGCCCTTTTTTATTAATACTGAATTCTTATATTTGAAACAATACTCAATTTTTTAACTGAATTAATGAGATTTTCTATATCTTTTGCAAAGAAATTGAGTTTTAATCTTCCTCTTATATCTTGACTTGTCAGCCAAATCGATATAGGTAAACCTTCTGAAGCAACAAATGATTGAATCGAATCCCTAAGCTCGAAAAGATTGCTGTGATTCTTTTTTTCTATTTGAATTTCAATACTTAATTCTGATCCAAACCGACAGCGAATCTCATCTAAAGAATCACAACCATCCATAGTAACGGACATGCGCTTCGAAAAATCATCGTAGCGAACTTTGCCAGTGATGCACACAACATCATCAAGCTTTAATTTTTTACGATAACGCTCCCATACTTCGCTAAAGCACAATACCTCGATGGCAGCCGTTCCATCATCGATAGTGACGATGCCCATTCGACCGCGCTTTCCTTGCACTTGACGAATATTGGTAATGATGCCTGCCAATTTGGCAACGTCTCGCGTCGGTTGCAAATCACTTAATGCTGTTGACGAAAAATGCTTCAGTTCTTCGCGGTATTGGTCATACATATGACCAGTCAGCCAATATCCGAGAACATTCTTTTCTTCAATGAGCTTCTGCCGCTCGGACCATGGCGGCGCAGGAATCCAGCTGACAATGCGCTCCTGCTCTTCGCCGGGATCTGCAAAGAGACTTGCCTGACCGACACTGGCCCGCAGCGATTGCGCCGCACCGAGCGCCTGGCTGATGTTGCCGAAAAGCTTGCCGCGATCAGGATCAAGTGAATCAAAAGCGCCAGCCTTAATGAGACCTTCCAGGAATTTGGCATTGAGACTCGGCACGCGGGCCGCAAAGTCAAACAAATCGATGAAAGGACCGCCTTCTTCTCTGGCTTTGACGAGTTCTGTCACAACGGATTGACTGAGCCCTTTGATCCCGCCGAGACCAAAGCGGATATGGCTTTCGTCCGGCACAGAGAAGAACCATTCGCTCTGATTGACGTCCGGCATCAGAAGCTCCACCCCGTTTTCCTTGGCGTCATCGATGAAGTTCTTCATCTTGTCGCCGTCGTCCATCACCATGCATAAGTTGGCCGCCATAAAAGCCGCAGGGTGATGAACCTTGAGATAAGCCGTCTGATAAGCAACGTAGGAATAAGCGGCAGCATGCGACTTATTGAAGCCGTAGCCGGCAAACTTTTCCATCAAGTCGAAGATTTCAGTAGCAACGGATTCTTTGACGTTTCGCTCTGCAGCCCCCTTAATGAAGACAGCGCGCTGCCGCTTCATTTCTTCGACATTCTTCTTCCCCATAGCGCGGCGCAAGAGGTCGGCGCCGCCAAGCGAATAGCCGCCCACAACCTGAGCGACTCGCATCACCTGTTCCTGATAGACCATGATGCCGTAGGTTTCCTTCAGCACCGGCTCCATGCGAGGATCCAGGTATTCAACTTTTTCGCGCCCGAACTTTCGCGCAATAAAGGATGGAATCAGGTCCATCGGCCCCGGACGATACAAAGCGTTCAAAGCAACCAAGTCTTCCAGCCGATCGGGCTTTGCCTGCTTCAAAAGCGAGCGCATGCCGTCCGATTCAAACTGAAAGATAGCGACGGTTCGGGCCTCCTGGAAGAGCTTATAGGTCGGCTCGTCGTCCACGGGGATTCGGCTTAGTTCAAAGTGCGTGCCGGGATGAAGCTTGTCGATGTATTCGACCGCCTTCGCCAGAATGGAGAGCGTTGTGAGGCCCAGAAAGTCGAACTTCACAAGGCCGACGTTTTCAACATCCTTCTTGTCAAACTGACTCACCGTGTTTTCCGGATGACCGTCCGGGTTGTAGAGCGGACAGAAATCCGTCAATTTTCCCGGTGCAATCAGGACGCCGCCGGCATGCATGCCGAGGTTGCGCGTCAAGCCTTCCAGAGGCTTTGCGAGACGAAGAATTTCCTTATATTCATCATCGCGCTCGACAGCCTCTTTAAATTCAGGCACCTCTGCGAGCGCTTCGTCGAGCGAAATATTTTTGCCGGGCTGCTGCGGAATCAGTTTGGAGAGCGCATCCGTCTTCATGTACGGCACGTCAAGCGCACGCCCGACGTCGCGAACCACTGCTTTGGCCCCCAGCGTACCGAACGTCGCAATCTGGCTCACGGCTTCAACGCCGTATGTGCGCTTCACATAGTCAATCGTCCGGTCGCGGTTGTACTGGCAGAAGTCAACGTCGAAGTCAGGCATCGAGACGCGTTCCGGATTGAGGAAGCGTTCAAAAAGAAGGTCAAACTTCAGCGGATCCAAGTCCGTAATGCCTAAGGAATACGCAACAAGCGAACCTGCGCCGGAACCGCGCCCCGGGCCAACCGGAATGCCATTGTTCTTCGACCAGTTGATGAAGTCCTGAACGATCAAGAAGTAGCCAGGAAACTTCATTCCTTTAATGATGCCGAGCTCGTATTCAAGACGCTTGTCGTAAGCGGGTCGTTTCTCCGACTGCTCCTTCGGGTCGGGATATAGAAAATCCAGGCGCTTCTGCAGCCCTTCCTTAGCCAGATGATCGATGTAATCATCGAGCGTCATTCCTTCGGGCGTAGGAAAAAGCGGCAGCTGCGGCTTGGAGAGAACATGGTCGAGATTGCAGCGCTTGGCAATTTCAATCGTGTTTTCGAGCGCAGCCGGAATATCGGCGAAAAGTTCGCACATTTCCGCCTCGGTCTTCATGTACTGCTCGGGCGTATAGCGCTTGACGCGGCGCGGGTCCTGCAACGTAAAGCCTTCTGCGATGGCGCAACGCACTTCATGCGCTTCAAAGTCATCCTTGTTGAGAAACTGAATCGGATGCGTTGCAACAACAGGAAGCCCATGCCGGACGGCAAAATTCGCCGAGTGCGCAGTGGCAAGCTCATCATTGCGGCGCCCCGCGCGCTGAAGCTCGATGTAGAGTCTGTCGCCAAACTGCGTCTTTAGCCGCTCGACGAGCGCATCGGCTTCCTTGATCTTGCCCTTGATGAGCAGCGAAGCCAGTTCGCCCTCCGCGCCGCCAGTGAGGCCAATCAGTCCTTTGGCGCCTTCTTCATCAAGCCATGCAGGATCCACCTGACCGCGATAGGCATCCGAATCTGTGAGGTACGCCTTCGTCAGAAGCACGCAAAGCGAGTGATAGCCCTCATGGTCCATGCAGATGACGCCCATGCGGTAAGGCAGCTTTGCATCCTTGGGATTGCGAATTTTTAAATCGCAGCCAAGAATCGGCTTAATGCCGGCAGCGAGCGCATGCGTATAAAAGCGCAGCCCGCCGAAGATGTTCATCAGGTCGGCAATGCCGATCGCTACGCCGCCGCGCTCCATGACGGCATGCAGGATTGGATCAATCCGGACAATGCCGTCGGTGATGGAGTATTCCGAGTGAAAGCGCAGATGAATGAACTTGGGATCCTGCATGACGTCTCCAGTGGACTAGACCGGCAATTATTTCAATGCTTGATGATCTTAACGGTGATGCTCGGGTCAGTGATGCGAACCTTGTCTTGCAATCCGTCGCTCACAAAAGCAGTTTTAAAGTCGGCCGAGAGAAGCACGGCGTGAACATCTGCGTGCTGCTCCAAAAACGCCTGCGCAGCTTTCTCGCCCATGCCGAAAAGCGCCGTGCAAAGTGCGTCGGCCTTGGCGCCGTTTGCATCCACGATCGTCACGGATGAAAGGTCCGTCTGAACAGGGCGCCCCGTCTTCGCGCTCAAGATATGCCCGTAGCGCTTGCCGTTCTTTTCAAAATTCCGCTCGTAGGCGCCCGAGGTAATGACGCTCTCGTCGATGGCTGTCACCACGGCAAAATAGGCGCCTCTCGTTTGGTCCGGGCACTGCAGCCCCACTCGCCAAGGCTGACCGCCCGGCTTGTCGCCAACGGCGACGACATTGCCGCCCAAATCAAGCAACGCATGCTTTGCGCCTTCCGCTTTCAGGCGATCTGCGAGCTTCTGCCCGATGTAGCCTTTTGCAATGGCGCCCATATCGATGTTCTGCCCGTTGCCGATGCGAAGATACCATTGCCCGTTTTCTTCCTTCACGGCAATGGTGGAGTGGTCGACGAGCTTCAGCGCCTCGTTGATTTTCTCGTCACTCGGTACGCTGTGCCCGCCAAAGCCGATTTTCCAAAGATTGACGAGCGGTCCGATGGTGGGCTCAAAAGCGCCGTCCGTCATATCGGCTACGAGAATCGCCTCCTTCGTCATTTCGGCAATCTCGGGCGTCACAGCGACCCACTCGCCCGCTTGGCGGTTCACTTCGTTGAGGACCGTTTCCTTATGCACGCTCATCATGTCGTCGAAGCGAACAATCTCAGACTCCACGAGCTTGGCTAAGCGCTCGGTTTCAGCCGCAGTTTTGCCGAAGACTTTGCCCGTAATGAGCGTTCCCATATGAAGGCTCTGCCAGCTCGCTTCATATTCCGTCGGCGCCTCGACCGCCGAAGTCTGTGCGTGTGCTGCTGGTGGCGCATCCTGCGCCAAAATCGGCTCGCCGGCGATGAAAAGCGTTAAAGCCAAAGAAGCGACAATTGCCGCGACAGGAAATCGCATGAACGTTCTCTTGAAAGAAATTTGCTGAATAAAAAAGGGGACCCAGTTTGCAGGATCCCCTATGCATCATCGACGGGCTTCGTCAGAGCGAAACCGCATCAAAGAGGCTGATTACTGAGCCTTCGAGAGCGCATCCTTGACGGCAGCCTTAATGCCTTCGGAGGAGAGCGTGGCGCCGCCAACGCTGTCAACGCCTTCAACGCCGTTCTTCTTGACGATTTCAGGCAGCATCGTTTCGATCGGCGCAGCGATGATCATTTCCGTTTCGCCGTGCTTGACGACCTTCACGTCGGCGATCTTGCCGTCCTTGACCACGACCTGGACCTGAATCTGGGATTCACGGCCCTTGCCTTCGCCCGTGTACGTACCGTCCTTATAGGCAGCCTGAGCGGCACCGGCAGCGAGGAGCGCAGCAGCAGCGGCAACAATGATCTTCTTCATGATGATGATTTTCCTTGTGAACCGACCCAATCAGCCAAAGCATGTGCTTGCGACGAAACAGCTCGCCTCAGCTACTGGGCATATTGACTAACTAGCGACAAAAACCTGCGACCTTTCGAGGACCGATCAACAGACCCTTGCCAAAGGTGACCGATGCGCGGATGCGCACCCAGCCGACGACTGATCATAGCATAGCGGGGACGACGCAACTTGGGGCGTCGTCCCCGTTTTAAAAGCAAATGGCAACCGATTGTTTACCGCGCCTTATTTTCCCCAGGAATCCTTCAGTCCGACCGAAAGATTGAAGACGGGGTGCTCGGGTGAGTGGTCTTCCCGGTCTGCCACGAAGTAGCCCGTCCGTTCAAACTGGAACTTGTCGTCGGGCTTTGCGGACGCCGTTGAAGGCTCGACGTAGGAGTGCAGAACAACCTTCGAATTCGGCGTGAGATTGTCAAGGAAGCTGCCTTCGCCCTCTTCTGGGTTGGGTTTGCAGAAAAGACGATCGTAGACGCGGATTTCTGCAGGAACAGCCGTCTTGGCATCGAGCCAGTGGATCGTGGCCTTCGTCTTCACCGACATGGAGCCTTCTGTGCCGGACTTGGTCTCTGGGAGATAACGCGCGTGAACCGCCGTCACCTTGCCGCTTTCATCCTTATCCACTGACGTCGGCACAATAACGTAGCCGTAGCGCAGACGAACGGGCTTCGCGGGCGAGCCGTCCGCAGGAATCGTGAGACGGCGGAAGCCCTTCGGGGGCACTTCCGCAAAATCTGTTTCCTCAATCCACAGTTCACGCGAGAAAGTAATCTTCCGCGTGCCCATTTCAGGCTTCTGCGGATGATTGTCGGCAATAAGCTCCTCAGAGGCGCCTTCAGGATAGTTGTCGATGATGAGCTTCAAGGGCTTCATCACCGTCATGCGGCGTTCAGCACGGGATTCCAGATCTTCACGCAGGCAGGCTTCCAGCACCGAATAGTCGATCCAGCCGCCCGAAACCTTAGAGACGCCGCAGCGTTCAGCAAAGTGCTGGAGGCTTTCGGGCGTATAGCCGCGACGGCGCAGCCCCACGATTGTCGGCATGCGGGGATCATCCCAGCCGTCAACGAAGCCTTCCTTCACGAGCTGGATGAGCTTTCGCTTGCTCACAACCACATACGTGAGGCTCAGTCGATTGAATTCATACTGATGCGAAAGGAGGAAGAAGTTCTTGCGAACAAAGCCAAGCGCGGCCTGCATAAGCGGCGTGAAATTCTCGGGATGCGCAGCAAGAAGTTCGAAAAAGCGCTTCGCGCCGGCATCTTCGAGCGACTGAGGACGCTCGGCCGCCCAGCCATCAAAAAGCGCCGCCATCTGCATTTCGGGTTCGCTTTGTCCAAGCTTGCCGCGCGCTTCATACGCCTCTTCAAGGAAGCGGAGACCACGCTCGTCCTTGCCTGCTGCCATAGCCGCGATGAGCGCCTTTGCTTCCTCGTACTGCGGCGTGCGCAGCACAGGAATGATGCGCTCGAGCGCCCAGTCGTAGAAGGCGCGCTGATCTTCGAATTCAAGCGTGCAAATCGAGTGCGTGATGTTTTCGAGCGAGTCCTCGATCGGATGCGCGTAGGTGTACATCGGATAGATGCACCACTTGCTGCCCGTCGCATGATGGTCCGCGAATCGAATTCGATAGATCGCCGGATCGCGCAGATTGATGTTGGGACTCGCCATGTCGATCTTTGCGCGAAGCACCATGGAGCCTTCCGGATGCTTGCCGTCGCGCATTTCGCGGAAGAGCCGCAGATTCTCTTCGGGCGAACGATCGCGATAGGGGGAGTTCTTTCCCGGCTCCTTCAGCGTGCCGCGATTTTCGCGCATCTCATCGACAGACTGTTCGTCCACATAAGCGTAGCCCGTCTTAATAAGATGCTCCGCGAAGAGATACATGTACTCAAAGTAGCTGCTCGCGAAGTAGAGATTGTTTTCCTCCCCGTGAACCCAATTGAAGCCAAGCCAGCGAACGCTGTCGAGAATGCCATCGACATATTCTTGGTCTTCCTTCACCGGATTCGTGTCGTCAAAGCGCATATGGCAGTACCCGCCGTAGTCGCGCGCAAGACCGAAATTGAGGCAGATGCTCTTGGCATGGCCGATGTGGAGGTATCCGTTCGGCTCCGGCGGGAAACGCGTGCGGATCTTCGCCACGTCCGGGGCCCCTTTTTGAAGCTGCTCGCTGTAGGGGGCCGGGTGCCCGCACCAGTAGCGGGGAAGATTGGCGCCCTGCGCAAGATCTTCCTCAATGATGTTGCGAATGAAATTGGTCGGACGGCCGGAAGCCGCATCCAGATTGTCGCTCATCGCGTTCTTCCAAAAAGAGGGCTGAAAAAAAGCGCCGCTTTCCGCATTGCCCGCACTTTTCGTTGGGTAGGAGTCATCGCGGCGCAGAAGGTTTAATTTTCGAATTTTAGCAAAGCATTATCTGTCTCGAAGCCAAGCAACGGCCGAACAGAAAGCCCTGCCTTACCGTGAGATCGGCTTGAAGCCTTTTCTGGGCAAGCGCGCGATGAGGCTCGACGTATCAAAGCGATTGCCGCCCGCGGACTGAATTTCTGCGTAAAACCGATCAACAATTTCTGCGACAGGCAACTCTGAGCCATTCCGCTTCGCTTCCGCCATCGCGATGCCAAGATCCTTGCGCATCCAGTCCACAGCAAAACCAAAATTGAATTTGCCTTCCGCCATAGTCTCTCCGCGGTTGAGCATCTGCCAAGACGACGCTGCGCCGCCGCCGAGCGCCTTTACAAGGAGCGGCACGTCCAGTCCGGCATTCATGCCGAAGGCAATCCCTTCAGCAAGACCCTGCACACAACCTGCAATGCAAATCTGATTCACCATTTTCGCAAGCTGCCCGCTGCCGACATCCCCAAAGCGCGTCACTTGCTGCGAATAGCATTCGATGACCGGCATGAGAAGAGAACAGGCCAGCGGATCGCCGCCCATCAGCACCGTCAATACGCCGTTCTCTGCTCCCGCCTGGCCGCCCGACACTGGCGCATCCACATACCCAAAGCCGGATTTGCCCGCTTCTTCCGCCAGCTCTTTTTCAACCTGCGCACTGACTGTCGTGTGATCGCAAAAAAGAGCGCCGGGCATCATGCCGGCAAAGGCGCCGCTTTCGCCCAAGACAACACTTCGCAAATCATCATCATTGCCGACACAGGCAAAGACGAACTTCGCATTTTGAACGGCTTCCCGAGGCGTCTTCGCCATGCGGCCGCAGAATTCGGCCGTCCACTTCTCTGCCTTGGCAGTTGTTCGGTTGTAAACCGTAACACGGTGTCCGGCGCGCGCCAGATGTCCCGCCATGGGATAGCCCATGACGCCCAAACCGATGAAGGCGACGTCGGCAGGCACCGTCGGCGCATATTCCTTCTGCTTCATGATTCTGCTGCTCCGAAAACTCTGAAAGCAGCGTCTGCGCGAGGCGCTGCTTTCTTTTTTTTATTTCATCCGCGTCTTCTTTATGCGCTCAGCGAACACCGCGTTCTGCCGTCACCTTCTCTGCAACAGCTACAACGCGGCGCGCAAGTGCCGCTGTCGGGTCAACCACGACAACCGTCTTGCCAGCAACGCTGAATGCATCCGATTCATCCAGAATCAGCGGCAGCTCCGTGCAGCCGAGGATGAGGCAGTTGCAGTCGTAGGTCTTGACCAAATACTCTGCTGCGCTCAATAGATCCGACCGGCAGACACCATCGGTATACCCGGCCTTGGCGCCCTGCGGACCGTAGATCGCCGCCATCACGCGCGCCTGATGCGCTTCGTCGGGCACAAAGAGCGGGATGCCCATGGCTTTCGCCTTGTCGCCGTAGATGCCTGTACGGACTGTTCCCGTCGTCGCCAAGAGGCCGATGCGCGCCGCGTCGCCGAGCTTCGCCTTGATTTCATCGAGCGCCGTCTGCTGCATATTGATGAAAGGCGTGTGCAGATAGCGCTCAAGGTACGGCACGAAAGCGTGCGCGGTGTTGCAAGGAACGATGATGGCATCGCAGCCGTCGCGCTCAAGGCGCTTCGCGCAATTGAAGAGCGCCAGCGTCGGATCTTCGCCGCCCTCAAGCAGTGCGGCTGTTCGGTCAGGGATTTGCGGATTCTGCTCGACAACGAGCTTGATGTGTTCCTGGTCGGTCTTCGCCGGCGTTGCCTTCACGATTTTGTCGTAAAGATCGACGGTCGCTGCCGGCCCAAGGCCGCCGATCATGCCGATCTTGAATCCGATCGGCTGCCGAGCAGGCGCCTGGGTTACCGCGCGTTCCGCCGCATCGCGAAGAATATCGAAAAGCGGGAGCCCTGCGGCTTGCAGTTCAGTCGCAAAGCGCGCCATCTGCGTGCAATTGGGAATCAGACACTGCGCGCCTCTCCCCGTCATGGCACGACCAATCTCAAGAAGCTTGGCCTTGAAGGCATCCGTCAGCCCCGCTTTGCGCAGACCGGTTTTCGGGTTCTGAAGAATTTCAAATTCAGCCAGCTCTTCTTCCGTTGCATCCACCCACTCGAGAGCATCGCCGAAGCTTTTCTTAAAGTATTCTGCAGGAACTGCTGATCCGAGAAGCCCAACACGCTTGATGCCTTTTGCCTTGACGTATGCCTCAACGCCCGCAAAAAGCGGCACGATCGGAATCGAAACCTCCTTCTGCACTTCTTCGAGATAGGGTTGAATTTTGACATCAGGCAGAATGGCTTCATCGCAGCCAGCCGCCTCAAGCGCCTTGACGCTCAGAAGCGAAGCGATTTTTCTGTCGGCAAGTCCGATGCGCGGCGTAGGCGCATCGGCGCGCATTTCCTCTCGATCTTCAAACAGGTCGACCGCGGCCTGATGCGCCGCTGCCGCAGAAAAAATCGCAGCTTTGCACTGCATCGCAGGCAAAGGATTGATTCCCGAAGACAAACCAATTTTCAACGTCTTCATTTCCTCACCTTTTTCGAGACTCAGCACCATCCGATGCCGTTCATTTGCATGAAATCACTTTAGCACCCGTTACCCGCCGCAGGCATCGCCGAGTTTTTCGCCCCATTCATAAAGCGCTGCCAAGATATCCTGAACAGCCTCATTCTCTACGTCGGCAACTTCACCCTGACGATCAATCTCTTCAAAATACTGCGTCACTGTCAGGTAAGGCGGCTCGCCTTCAATGAGCCGCCGGCGGCAGAACCTTCGCCACGCCTCTTCTTCCGACGGCGAAAGCGTTTCCGGCCAGTTTCGGGCCCGAAAGCGCAGCAGGAGCTTCTCGAACCGCGCATCGCGAAAATGCAGCTTCTCTTGATCGCAAAGCGCTGCAAGCGTCTGAGGCGTCTGGCTTCGGATTTCTCGAAAGAGCGCTTTGTCTGCGGGATGCGTAAAGCCGCCGCCGTAAAGATCCAAATCCACATCGCTCATATGGCCGACATCATCGCGAAGAAGCGCTTTCGTCATGGACGCTTCGATATAAGGCAGAACGGCCAGAAGCTTGCGGTGATTTTCGAGCACTGCATTGAAGTCAATGCCGTACTTAGCCGCACGGTCGGGCGAGAGCACCTTGAGACTCGTGCAAACAAAAGGCGACGCATTCGTTTTGAGGCGTTGAATCGGCAGCGGCTCGACGCCTGCTTCACGATCGGCTCTGGACGGAAAAAGTCTGAGCTTCAGTTCCTCCAGCGGGAGCGTGCGCAGAATCTCCGGATCATGCATCAGGTCCCACATGTAGCGGTCGTTTCCACTCGCATGAATGCAGGCAACAATCCGCGTGCAGCCGCGGCTGATGCCGAACTTGGGCGTCACCCAAACCACCGGCTTCGCGTCGCTCACGGCTGTTTCAACCGCTTCCTTGGTACGGTTTTTGAATGCCCACGTCCAAAGACGCGGCTCTTTTTCACGAATGAGTTTCGCTAGGCCGATGGTGGCCTCTACGTCACTCAGCGCATCATGTGCGTGTCCGTGCTCAATGCCGTTGAACTTCGTTAGGAACTCCAGCTTGAAGCAAACGCCTTTGCGCCCCGCCGCCTTTGGATATTCCGCAGGATTGATTTCCTCCCAGTGCGGCCAGCGAATGCCGCTACCCCGCAGCGCCCAAGTTGCGCAGACAAGCGGGAAAAGGTCCCGGCGGCTGCAGCCGCCGGCATAGCCGTGAGAATAGGGATCCAAAAAGTTGCGCCAGAAGAGAAAACGATTGACCTCGTCGTCAAACCCGAGCGAGTTGTAGCCAATGCTGACTGTTCCCGGCTGATTCAGCCGCGACCAGACTGCCTGCGCAAAATCGCTTTCCGGCAGACCTTTTTCCTCGCAAAGCTGCGGCGTGATGCCTGTCAATAGGCAGCTTTCCGGATTCGGCAGATAATCTTCCGCTGGCTTTGCATACAAAATTTCGCCTTTGGCTACTGGATTGAGATCCAAATCAGTGCGAATGCCTGCAAACTGCGCCGGGCGATCTGCCCGGCTGTTGATGCCGAAGGTTTCGTAGTCATACCAATAAAAAGTCTGGTCACTGGCGGACGTCATAGCATTCCTTCAAAAAAGCGCTCGAAAGTGATTACGCCAACACAACATCCCACTGCTCTTGGTTGTAGCTTGACTCGACCTCAAGCAGAACCGGTTTTTCGACGGCCGCTTGAAGAAGCTCCAACGCTTGCGATTCCTCTTCGAGGAGCAGATCCACAACCGTCTGGCTCGCCTGAATTCGGAATTCCTTCATATCCACGTATTGCTTAGAGAGCCGGACAATTTCCCGCATGATGTCATAGCAGACGGTGCGAGCTGTTTTAATTTGCCCGCGGCCGCCGCAGACCGGACAAGGTTCGCAGAGCACGTGCGCTAATGATTCGCGCGTTCGCTTCCGCGTCATGGCAACGAGCCCCAGATCCGTAAAGTCGCTCACCGTCATCCGGGTTCTGTCTGAGGCAACTGCGCGTCGAAGCTCAGCAAGCACCGCTTCACGGTGTTCCGGCTTCTGCATGTCGATGAAATCAACAATGATGATGCCGCCGAGATTTCTCAAACGCAGTTGTTTTGCAATCGTCTGCGCCGCTTCCAAATTGGTTTTGAAAACAGTGTCGCTGAAGTCACGCTTCCCAACATAACCGCCCGTATTCACGTCGATCGTCGTCATGGCTTCCGTCTGATCGAAAACCAGGTAGCCGCCGCTTTTAAGATCCACCCGACGGCTCAGCGCGCGCTCTATTTCTTCATCGACGCCGTAAAGTTCGAAGAGCGGTCTGTCGCCGTCGTAGAAATGCAGCTGATCCTTGACGCCAGGAACAAAACGTTCAGCGAAAGCGCAAAGCGATTCGTAAACCGCTTTGTTGTCGATTTCGATGGAAGCCGTGTCCTGATGCACCATATCGCGCAGAACGCGCTGTGCAAGCGAAAGGTCTTTGTATAGAAGAGCCGGCACCTTGGCTTTCTGCGCTTTCTGATTGATTTCCGACCAGAGAAGACGCAGGTACGCCATGTCGTTCAGGAATTCCTTTTCCGTCACCCCTTCTTCCGCACAGGTTCGGACGATATAGCCGCCCTTTTCTTCTTTCGGCCTTAACGCCGTCACCCAGGCCCGAAGCGATTCTCGAAGTTCGTCGTCCTCAATGCGCTGCGAAACGCCGATGTGCGCATCCCTTGGCAAGTAAACCAGTTTTCTGCCGGCCAAGGAAATCGTTGTTGTGAGCCTCGCCCCTTTTGTGCCAATAGGATCCTTGGCAACCTGCACCATCAAGTGCTTGCCTTCATGCAGAATTTTTTCGATGGGAATCAAGGTGCCATTGTCTGCATAGGCAGCTTCTACATCAGCGACATGAAGAAAAGCCGTCCGATCAAGTCCTATGTCAACAAAGGCGCTCTGCATGCCTGGAAGAACACGGACCACTTTGCCTAAATAAACATTGCCGACGTAGCCGCAAGCACATTCTCGCTCCAGCCAAATATCCCTTATTTCACTTTCTTCCAAAGACGCGACCCGAGTTTCTCGGGGCGAACAATTGACCAGAATGCGTTCCACGACGTTTCTTCCTGATTCATCCAAGCTGCATAACGCAGTGAAGTTTCAGCACTCAACAATGTTGACGGCTAAGCCGCCCTGACTGGTTTCCTTGTATTTGCTCTGCATGTCCCTGCCGGTTTCAAGCATCGTTCGGATGACTTTATCCAAGCTGACATAATGCGAGCCGTCGCCATTGAGCGCCATTCTTGCCGCATTGATCGCCTTGACGGCAGCAATGGCATTGCGTTCGATGCACGGAATTTGCACCTGCCCCGCAACAGGATCGCAAGTGAGGCCAAGGTTATGTTCCATGCCGATTTCGGCGGCATTTTCAATTTGATGGATGTCAGCCCCCAAAACGGCAGCCAGTCCCGCCGCCGCCATTGAACACGCCACACCAACTTCACCCTGACAGCCGACTTCTGCACCCGAAATCGAAGCATTTTCCTTGTACAAAATCCCGATGGCGCCGGCCGTCAGCAGGAAATCGCGTACGCCTTGCTGAGTCGGGTTCGGCGTGTGCTTCAGGTAATACTGAATAACAGCCGGAATCACCCCTGCTGCGCCGTTCGTCGGCGCCGTAACAACACGACCGCCCGCTGCATTCTCTTCGCTGACGGCAATGGCATACGCATTCACCCAATCAAGAACTATGAGCGGATCGCCGGATCCAGCCCGCCGCTTGAGATCCTCTGCCAGCCGCTTTGCTCTTCTAGCAACGGCAAAAGGCCCCGGGAGCGGATCCGACTGTCGAAATCCTCTTTCAATCGCCCGAGACATCACCTGCCAAATTGCGTCAAGTTTGGCCTCGACTTCTGCCCTTGTGTGCGTAACGCACTCATTGCGCATCATCAATTCAGCGATAGAGAGCTTTGCGGCACTCGCCATCGCCAACAAATCACTCCCGCTTTTGAAGGGATAGGGACGATCAGCACCGGCTTGAATGGCCGCAGGCGCCACCGGCCGTTCCGGATCATCCTCACGCGCAGCGACAATGAAGCCCCCGCCGACAGAATAGAAACGACGTTCGTAAAGCGTCCCCCCTTGGCGGTTCTGCGCAGTAAAAGTCAATGCATTTGTGTGAAAAGCAGGAACTCGCTGCGCATGAAATTGGATGTCTGCCGCGGGATCGAACGGAATGGCATGCGTCCCGCCGAGTTTTAATTTCTTGGTTGCTGCTATGTCGTGAATCTTTTCAACGAGCTCATCGGGATTAAACGTTTCAGGCGCTTCTCCCATAAGCCCAAGCTGGCAGGCCGTGTCTGTTCCATGACCGTGCCCCGTCGCAGCCAGGCTCCCCATCAACTCGATGCGAATGCCGCCGACTTGATCGAGGAAGTTTTGTTTTCTCAGCATTGCCAAAAAAGCATTGGCAGCCCGCATGGGGCCGACGGTATGAGATGATGAAGGGCCGATGCCCACTCGGAACATGTCGAAGACGCCTACTGCCATGATGGGATTCCTGCGTCAAAGAGGTTATTTCGAAGATGCAAACTGAATGGAATAAAGATGCTCGTAGAGCCCTTTCTTTTCGATGAGCTCATCGTGCGTGCCGACTTCAACAATCTGGCCGTCCTTCATAACCACGATGCGGTCAGCGTTGACAATCGTAGAAAGCCGGTGGGCGACAACGAAAGCTGTACGTCCTGTGAGCAAGCTGTCGAGCGACTTTTGAATGTGTCGTTCGCTTTCCGTATCCAGGGCACTTGTGGCTTCGTCGAGCAGAATAATGGGTGCATTCTTTAGGAACGCACGCGCAATCGAAATTCGCTGGCGCTGCCCGCCGGAAAGCTGGCTGCCGTTTGCGCCAACCTGCGTATTAAAGCCCTCCGGCAGACCTTTGATGAAATCGGATAAAGCTGCCGCTTCAGCCGCCCGCTCAATATCGGCCTGCGTCACCTTATCCTGGCAGCCATAGGCAATATTTGCCGCAATTGTGTCGTCAAAGATGACAACCTCCTGGCTTACAAGCGCGATTTGCCTGCGCAAACTTTCGAGCGTCAACTCGCTTTGAGCAACGCCGTCGAAATAAATTTCGCCCTCCGTAGGCGCCCAGAAGCGAGGAATTAAATTGATCAGCGTTGATTTGCCGGATCCAGACGAGCCGACGAGAGCAATCATTTCGCCCGGCTTCACATCCAGTGAAAAATTGCTGACGGCTGGCTTTTCTTTTCCGGGATATGCAAATCCAACATGATCAAAGCGCACGGCGCCCTTATAGCCATTCAGCACTTTTGTGCCTGGATCCTTTTCCGGTTCTTGGTCAATCATGCGGAAAAGACTCTCCGCCGCAGCTGTCATTGCTGCAGTTGATCCGTTCAAGGTAGAAAGGTGCCGAATCGGCGGCATTAGAAGAAGCAGCGCGGAAAGAAAAGTGGTGAATTCGCCGATGGTCAGCACGCCGCGCTGCGCCTGAGAAAGCGCGAAAACCACGACAACAGAAACACCGCTCATGGCGATGAGCTGCGTGAGAGGCGTTGCCGCTGCCGAGACGCGCTGCGCTCTTAGGAGCAAATCCTTGAGATGCTCATTGATTCTGCGAAAACGCTGCGTTTCAAATTCATAGCCGTCGTAAATCTTGACGACGCGTTCGCCTTGGTACGTTTCCTGGATGGAGCCGATCAACTTGCCGAAAGTGTTTTGCGTCTGTCGAGTCAGGCTTTTAATGCGCTTATTCACCCACCGAAGCACCAGCGCCAGCAGAGGCGCCACAACAAAGGTAATCAGCGTCAACATCCAGTTGTGATAAATCAGAACGGCGATCAGACAAACGATCTGGATGGAGTCCCGAATCATCGTTGTCATGACTTTGGCCGCCTGAACCAGTGCCGTAGAAGCCTCGTTAATGAACTTCGCTTGAATTTCGGCGCAGCGATGCTTCATGAAGAGCTCGTCGCTCCAGCGAACCATCCGGCTGAACATCAGCGTTCTCACTTCCAGCAGGATGCCTTGAGAAACGCGCACAAGCAGGAATGAACTCAAATACTGCGAGCCGCCGTGCAGTATCGAAATGCCGATCAGCGCCAGAGGCGCTAAATAAGCAACAATCGAGTCCTTCTGGTAGAAGCCCATATCCGTAAGCTTTCCCAGAATAAGAGCAATCAGGGAAGAGGCACCGCCGCCGGCCACCATGGCCGCAGCTGCGCCGACCAAATACCATTTGTAAGGCGGCAAATAGCGAAAAAGTCGAAGCAGATATTCGTTGCTGAGAATGGGTATGTATTTACGCATCGGCTATTGAAGGCTTTCCGTATTTCGGGCGCTCATCTTACTAGGGATCTCTCGATAGAATTTACAGATCCCTAATCTTTCCGTAAAGGAATTTCTCATGCCCAACGTCCTTTGTCGTCTGCCCAACCACGTCGGCGACTGCTGCATGGCGCTGCCGGGACTGCGTCTTCTTGAAGCGAGCGGCTTCACGCCCATCTTGACCGGCAAGCGCTGGGCGGAAGATCTCATGGCCGGCATGGGCTGGCGCTTTGATCCTATCGAGGGACACGTCACGGAAGATCTCTCACGAATCCGCAATCTTGCGCACCTTGCCGGCGGCAATCCATTGGGACTGCTTTATCCGAACTCGTTCAGTTCTGCGCTTTTATTTAAAGTTGGCGGCATTCGCTCCGCAGGTTTTCCTACGGATGCTAGGTCCCTGCTCCTCGACAAAAAAGTGCCGGAACCAGAAAAAAATATTCACGAAGTTGAGCGTTTTTTCCGGCTGACGCACGGCGCCATTCAAGCCTGGGGCGGAAAGCCCGCCTGGGACACGCCTCCTGAAGCTCTCGGTCTCAAACTTCTTGCTCGCCATGAAGCTGCAGCTCGGAATCTGATTGAAGATTTGAAGCTTCCGGAAAAATTTGCCCTGCTGGCCCCCATTGCTCGAGGCATCCATAACGGTCAGGAAAAGCATTGGAAGCATTTCAATGCGCTCTGCCAGCCGTTGCGCGACAGAGGCATTGAACCCGTCGTCTTCCCTTCACCTCATGAAGAAGACGACTGCCGGAAAGCGTGCCCAGACGCAAGGATTTGTCCGCCGACTTCGCTCGGCAATTACGCGGCACTTGCAAAGCATGCACAGATTGTTATTGCCAACGATTCCGGCATTAGTCATATTGCGGCTGCAGTTGGTGCAAAGCAGATCACGCTTATCGGCGTCACGACCGTCGAACGAACTGGACCTTGGAATAAGAAAGCCTTAGTCCTTGGCAGCATTGAAAGCGGCTGGCCGTCCGTTGAAAACGTTCTAGCAGGCATCGACCGATTGCTCGGCTGATAAATCTGAAGCGCCCTCTGGGCGCTTTTTTATTGCCTGCTGTTTAATTCGTACAGCTTGAAGTACTTTGATAACGTATAGTTCGCGTAATTGATTGACAGTGCTAATCCAATTGTGCCGTCCAAAAATCCTAATTTAAAAAAATACATTTTTATGAAAGCAAAAAACGGTCGAATAGAAACATCTATAATGAAATGGCTTTTTTTGCCTTCTTGATGATATTTTTTCGCTGCAAGGGAAGAATATTTCTGCATCTTCCTTTCTATTTGATCCCACGTTTCATATGTGTAATGAAGCATATTTCCCTTCAGCTTCTTTTCTGGTGCATTAAAAATAATTTTTGGATGAACATAACCTTCCACGGAACTGCCTTCTCGCGGGAGCAATCGAGCCACCCAATCAGGAGATAGCATTCCGTGCTTCACTCGTTTGTGATTGAAAAAATTTAGACGCCTTACCCAATATGCTGCAAAATTTTTAGTTTGTACTATTTTTTTTATTTCAGCAGCCAAATCGGGAGTACAGCGTTCATCTGCATCAATGAAAAACACCCAATCAGAAGTGGCTTGCTCTATCGCAAAAGTTTGCTGTGCGCCCCAATTGCCTGCCATAGAACGCTGAATAATTTTTGCGCCTATTTTACTTGCTATTATGGCTGTATTATCTTCACTGAAATCATCAATAACGATAACTTCATCAGCAAAACCAGAACAGCTCAAAACACAATCTCTAATATTTTTTTCTTCATTTTTTGCTAAAATAAGAACAGAGCATGACATAGTTTTATTACTTAATAAAATACATTAAATTGCCAAAATAAATTCGCAAAAGCTCACTATACCCAGATTTCTTTTCATTCTGAGGACTTCTCTTTGGTTGGAATATTTCAGCAAAAGGCGTTCTATTTAAATTTTTATAATATTCGTCACTAAAGCCTTTCCTTTCTGGATATTCCCAAGGTTTATACCGACCTGCAAAATGGAGAATTCCAGGATTTTTTCTAGCAGAAACAATGTCAGAGAACTCTCTTCTTCGTCTAAATAGCCTTCCGTTAAACCCATAGACAGCAGGCATGCAATTCCATTTGGAATTCAAGACTTTCCACGACTTTCGGAACAATACGTTCAAAATGTCTTGATCATGATTTTTAAAATCATGACCATGCGCCATATCCATGGCTTTTTTATCCAGACCGTGCGAACGCCATTGCTTGAGATCAATCAGAAGCATCCCAGCATTAAAATAGCGATCTGAATCATCAAATCCCAATTCTTTTTTCTTTTCCTTCCAACGCTTGTCAGCAACCATCATCCCGTGATCAATCACGGCACCTATGGCGTAGCCGTCAAGACTTTCTTCCCAGAGTGCTTCAATATCTGCACAGCAAACCATGTCGCAATCCAAATAGATGCAGCGATCTACTGACTGCGGCAGAAGTTCGCCCATACACAGTCTGTAGTAAGTTGCGAGCGTGTATTGAAACGACAAATAAATGCCCTTGAAAGCTGCCTCATCAATTTTCAGATAAGAGAGCTGAGCCCCGTGACCTTCAACAATCTCAGAAAGAAATAAGCGCTTCCTTTCCGAAATGCCGCCGTCCATAAGATAGAAATGGATACGTTCGCGGTGCTTTGCATTGCTCAGCACAGACTCCATCAGCACGCCGGCGTGCTGGGCAAAGTTGTCGTCACAGCTTAAAACGAGGGAAATTTCGTCCTTCATTTCTTCAAATTTCCATGCTGAATTAAGTTCTGGGCTACATGTTTTTCGGCGCTGGTGATATTGACGCCGCTCACCATTCGAGCCAACTCGGCGATGCGCTCTTCTTGGTTCAAGCACCTGACGCTTGATGCAACACTGCCCAATGTAGCGACCTTTTCAACCTTCCAGTGATGGTCAGCAAATCCGGCAATCTGCGGCAAATGCGTGATGCAAAGCACTTGATGGTCTCGAGCAAGCATCTGAAACTTTTCGCCAACTTTTGCTGCAACCGCACCGCCGATGCCTACATCCGCTTCATCGAAAATGACCGTAGCCGGCATTGAAGCCGGATTAACGACCGCCACTGCCAAGCTGATTCTGGAGAGTTCACCGCCGGATGCGGATTTGGCGAGAGGTTCGCGCGCGAGCGATGGATGACTGGCGAACCTAAATTCACAGCGATCACAGCCATTTGCCGATGGTTCTGCATTCAGAATGGCAGCTTCAAATTCAGCGTGCTCAAGCGACAGTTCCCTCACGTTTTTCGTCACAGCCTTGGAGAACGCTTGCGCAGATGTTGATCTCGCGTTCCGTAGTTTTTGCGCCGCTTTTCTGAAAACTTCACAGCTCTCGTGTTCATCCTTTTCCAACGCAGCGAGATCTCTGGATGCTTCAATCGACTGAAGTTCTTTTTGAACGCTTTCGTAGTAGTCGAAAAGATCTTCCGGATTCACCTTGTACTTAAGCGACAAGTTGAAGTACTGGGAAACGCGCTCGTCAATTTTTTCAAACGCTTGCGCATCGTAATCCATGCGGCTGAGATACCCGTCCGCGCTCCTCGCGGCCTCTTCCAAAAGGTCAAGCGAAGCGCCGAGCGTCTCGGCATACTCTGCGAAACGCTTGTCATAGCGGGCAAGATTCTCTAACGCGCCTTGCGAACGAGAGATCAAATCCGCGGCATTATCTCGGCCAGACGACAGATCCGATACAACCTGTGTCAAGCCTTCAAGAATGTTCGAGCGATTCGCAAGCCGTACATGTTCGGCATTGAGCGTCCCCCATTCGTCTTTCTTGGGCGCAAGCGCTCCGATTTCGTCGAGAATCCAGGTGAGCCGCTCCTCTCTGGCTCGAAGGGCTTCACCATTTTGACGAGCTTCGTGAAGCGCCCGCTCGGCTTTCTTCCAGACAGCAAAGGCTTTGGCAACCTCCTTGCCAAGCGCCGAAAGTCCGCCATATGCGTCTATCAGCGAGAGTTGTCGCGCGCCGTCGAGCAGCTCGTGATAAGCATGCTGGCCGTTGATTTCGACAAGCGTTTCGCCAAGCGACTTCAGTTGGTGAATGGTCGCTGGCATGCCGTTGATCCATCCCCGCGAGCGGCCGGAGCGGTCAATCGTCCGGCGAACCACGAGGTCGCTCTCAGCCTCGTAAAGCCAATCCTGACGATGCAGCCATTCCAATGCGCGGGCATCGGGTGAAAACGTTGCGGAGAATTCCGCTTTGTCGCAGCCGTTTCGAATCGTAGAAATATCAGCGCGCCCGCCCAAAATCAGCTTCAACGCGTCAATCAGGATGGATTTACCGGCACCTGTCTCGCCTGTCAGCACCGTCAGGCCAGACGAAACATCGATATCCAAAGCATCGACAATGACAAAATTGCGAAGGCTCAGCGAAGTCAGCATGTCGTGTCAAGCTTCTTAAAAAAACAAAAGTTCCAATCGCACTATGCCGTGTCTTCGCGCTTGTCGCCCTTGGGCATGTAGTTCCACTTGAGCTTGCGTCGCAAAAGCTCGAAGTAGTCATACCCCTCGGGATGCAGCATTTCGATCGTAGCGTCGGAGAGCCGTACCTTCAGCACGTCGCCAGGCTCAACATCACAAAATTCCTGCATGTCGAAATACGCAACTGCATCACGCGCATCAGTCAATTCAATTTCAACGGAAAGATTATCCGGCAGGACAATCGGTCGGTTTGAGAGGGTGTGCGGCGCCACAGGCACAAGCGTAATGCCCGAAAGCGAAGGATGCAGAATCGGTCCGCCTGCGGCAAGCGAATACGCAGTCGACCCCGTGGGCGTCGCGCAGATGATGCCGTCGGCCGACTGGGATGAGATCTGCTTGCCGTCGACATAAATAATGAAGTCAACCATGCCGCCGGCCCGACCGTGGCTGAGTCCGAGATCGTTCACCGCCAATTCCTGCCGGATAACCTTCCCGCCGCGAACAACCGTACCCTCAAGGAGTCGCCGTTTGTCGCGCGAACACTGCCCGTGCAATACAGCAGGCAGCACCGCTTCCATATCTTCCAGAAGAATGTCCGTAATAAAACCAAGACGACCGGCATTGACGCCGACAATCGGTTTGCCATATTCGCCGATCGCGCGCGCCACGCCAAGCATCGTGCCGTCGCCGCCCAGCACAACCGCAGCATCGCAAATTTCGCCCAATGTCTTTCTTGAGTAACCCGGTCTCTGAAGAACAGGGGCTGCGCGTTCGTCGAGAAAAACCTCAAAGCCTTCGCGCTCAAGAACACTCACCAGATGCGTCAGCGCATGCGGCAGACTTTGCGTCGGCTTGACGAAAACGGCGATTTTTTTCATTTGCATTGTTTTTCTCGTGATTTTCGAAACATCATTCCGTTTCGACATTGATCGTTCGGCGGTTTCAGCAGCTGCGAACGCACCTGCGCCACAGCAGTCGCTTTTGAAGTATAGCCCTTCAAAAAAATGGCTTCGCCATTTTCTTGGCGAAGCCATCTTTATGATATTTATATATATTTTTACTCAGCCTGACTGCCGACAGCCACAGCATGGAAGCCTGCGTCGACGTAGACAATATCGCCGGTAATGCCGCTCGCAAGATCGGAAAGCAGGAAAGCAGCGGTATTGCCTACTTCCTGAATCGTCACCGTGCGGCCAAGCGGCGCAGAGTGCTCCATGATGCCGAGAAGCTTCGAAAAGTCCTTGATGCCCGAAGCGGCAAGCGTCTTGATGGGGCCGGCGGAAATAGCGTTGGCACGAATCCCCTTGGCGCCAAGGCTCGAAGCAAGATAACGCGTCGATGCTTCCAGCGCCGCTTTTGCAAGGCCCATCGTGTTGTAGTTGGGCACAACACGTTCGCTGCCAAGATAAGTAAGCGTCAGAACGGATGCCTGGCGGCCTTCCATGAGAGGCAGGCAGGCTTTGGCAAGCGCAGGGAAAGAATACGCGGAGATATCCATCGCAATCTTGAATGCTTCGCGCGAAATGCCATCAAGAAAATCGCCCGCAATCGCTTCACGCGGCGCAAAACCGATGGAATGAACAAAGCCGTCGAGACAACCCCACTTTTCCTTGAGCGACGCAACAACAGCGGCAATCTGCTCGTCGCTGCTCACATCCATCGGCAAGCAGATGTCGCTGCCGAATTCCTTGGCGAACTCGGCAACACGATCGTGGAAACGATCGCCAACATATGTAAATGCGAGTTCAGCGCCTTCGCGATGGCAAGCCTGAGCAATGCCGTACGCAATGGAACGATTGGAAATAACACCGGTGATGAGAAGCTTCTTGCCGCTCAGGAATCCCATGATTGACCTCGTGGAAGAAAGCGAAAGCCCTGAGAACTCAGGGCTCCGCAAAAAGAATATGGCCTCGAGCGGGACGCCGGTCTCATTCGCGCAGTCTCGCTCTACGTTGATTGATCTATTGTAAAAAAACCGCGCGTCTCAGAAAAGACGCCGATCGACTGAGAAAGCTAACCTATATGCGCCACCACGCCAAGACGGCTGACGCTGGATCACAAGCGCCGTCGCTTTGAAACAAAGTCAAGCTGCGGACAGCATGGCGCGTCATGAAGGCAGCGGCGGGACGCGCCCTGCCCTCGGTGATATCGCCACGCATGGGCTCCGATCAGGCTACGGCAGTCTTAAGCGGTCGCCGACGCGAAGGTTGTTGCTTTTAAGATTGTTGAGGCTCTTGAGCTTTGCCACCGACGTGCCGTAGCGGCGTGCAATGGCGGAAAGCGTATCGCCCGAGCGAACCACATGCTCCTTCGCGCTCGTGCTCGAAGAAGCAGCACTGTCGGCCTTCGATGCTGTGCCCGACTAATTCTTCGCCGTTGCAGGGATCACGAGACGCTGACCAACGCGGATATTGTTAGTCCGCAGTCCGTTCGCCGCGCGCACCTTCGAGAGCCCGATGCCATAGCTTTCAGCGATCTCAGAAAGCGTTTCACCGGACTTCACGACGTGAATTTTCGATTGCGGCGCGCGAACGGCGTTGCTCGTGTTGCGAGGCTGCGTCTGCGCCGGAATCTCAAGCTTGTCCCCGATTCGAAGCATGTTCGATGTCAAACGGTTGCTTCGCTTGATGCGCGTTACCGTCACGCCGTAGCGCTCGGCAATGCTGGAGAGCGTGTCGCCCGACTTCACCGTATGAATGACGGTATCGGCAGCTTCTGCATCTGCGGTGCCGGGAATGCGAAGGCGCTGGCCTGTGCGGATCACGTTGCCGCGAATGCGGTTCGTCATGCGCAGCGCGGCTGTCGTCACACCGTATTTGGACGCAATCCGTCCGAGCGTGTCGCCCGACTTCACCGTATAGATGACGTGTCCGCCCTTTTGGGAGGAAGAGGACGACGCATAGATCGGCGAACGCGCCACGTTTGGAACCGTGAGGATCAGCCGCTGCCCGACGCGAAGCCGGTCCGAGCGAAGACGATTGGCCGTAATGATCGAGCGGCTCGTGATGTGCCAGCGCCGTGCAATGCCGGAGATCGTATCGCCGCTTCGGACGCGGTACGTTACGCGCCGCCATGTGGTGAGCGGCGAGAGCCGCAGCTTCGCATCCGCTTCTTCCGCAGAAATGTCCACCTGATCGTCGCCTTCGGCCAGGATCAGCAGGGTTGAATTCGGCAGCACGCGCCTTCCCTTCGGAATGCCGTTCACTTGACGCAGATAATCTTCCGTCATGCCGGCGCGGGCCGCAACGAGCGCAAGGCTTTCGCCCTGCTTGAGCTTATAAGTGGACCAGCGCGAAAGAGGCTGGCCGCTGTCCATCCAGCTCGCAAGGTTGTCGAGGAAGAAATCGACCCGGTCCGCCGGCAGCAGCATCACGTTGTTGTGCGAAGCCACAATCACGGGGAGCTTATAGCTCGGATTCAGCTTTCGAAATTCATCGAGCGGCATCCCTGCAAGCTCCGCAGCCGTCTTGACCTCAATGTCGCGCGGCTTCGTCACCTGCACGAAGTAAGGCTCGTTGCCGATGTCAGGGAGCTCAATGCCGTACTTGGCGGGATTCGACACAATGCGCTTGATCGCTTCGAGCTTAGGAACGTAATTGGCCGTTTCGCGCGGCATTCTCAAATGAGCGTAATCGGTCGCCTGCTTGCGATTCTTCGCGCGAGCAATCGCGCGCTGCACGCTGCCTTCGCCCCAGTTGTAGGCGGCGAGCGTGAGCTGCCAGTCGTTGAAGATGCCGTGCAGATACTCAAAGTAGTCGAGCGCCGCGCGCGTGCTTTCAAGCACGTCGCGCCGATCATCGCGCCAGAGATTCTGTTCGAGCTCGTAGTCTTTGCCGGTTGCCGGCATGAACTGCCAAAGTCCTGCGGCTTTGGCGCGCGAGAGCGCCTCCGGCTGAAAAGCGCTTTCGACGAAGGGCAGCAGCGCGAGCTCCGTCGGCATGTTGCGTGCCTCGACTTCCTCAACAATGTTGTAGAGGTACTGGCTCGCACGATTCGCCATGCGCAGCAGATAGGCCGGATCCTTGCTGTAATGGGTTGTCCAGCGGTCGACGGCGGCCGAATTCAGATTCGGCACGGCGAAGCCCGCACGAATGCGGTCCCAAACGCTGTTGGGAATGCGATCGGCCGACTCCGCCGCGATGAAATCTTCCGCAGGCGCAGCTTCGTTCTGAACGGCCTCGAGCTGCACATCGGCACGCTCTGGCGCCTCCTCCGCCTGGGTCCAGGCGCTCGCCGCGCTGACGCACACGGCCGCAGCCGCACAAAGAAGTGGCTTAAATTTGAAACGAACCATAACGAAGTGCAGAAGAGAACGAATGACCCGAAGCGTATAAATGGATAATGTTACTTGTCTCGGCCGTCTCGTTGAGGTTGAGCGCTCTTGATTTTTCACGGAACCCTTCGTTTTACCGAAACGAATTGTTTCCTCGCGCACGCCCTTTTGCGCCCATTCTGCTGATTTGTCTGCCCGATGTTTGCACGCCTTTCGCTCGCTGATTTCCTGACGACTGCGCCAGGCAGACGTCTTCTCTCCTGGGAGAGCGCCGCGTTCGACGGCATTGTTGAAGATGCATTCGGCCAGGCGGCGCTTCAGATCGGCTGTCCGGCGCTGAATGCGCTGGCGGAAAACCGCATGCAGTCGAAGTGGCTGATTGCGTGCGAGAGCGACGCGGAAGCGCTGCCCGAGAATGACGACCGGCGGCGCATCATCGCTGAAGCGGATGCGCTTCCGATTGCCGCAGAGAGCATGGATCTTGTCGCGCTTGTCCACGCGCTTGATTTTTCGCAGTCGCCGCAAAATGTTTTGCGGGAAGCTGTTCGGGTTCTCGAGCCGGAAGGCCGCCTGGTGCTCTCGGGCTTCAATCCGCTCGGTCTCTGGTGGCTCAAGCAGCGCTTTGTAGCGCTCGGCGCACGCCCTTATCTGCCGTCGCGAACCATGCCGCTTTCGCTCTTTCGCCTCAAGGACTGGTTTGCGCTGCTGGGGCTCGAGATCGACATCGGCTTATTCGGCATCTACTCTCCGGGCTTTCGCTCTGCCAAACGGCTTGAGCGATGGTCCTGGCTTGACAAAGCGGGCGACCGCTGGGCGCCGCAGTTTTCAAACGTCTATCTTCTTTCAGCCGTGAAGCGCCGTCCCGGTGCGCGGCTCATCAATTTTTCATGCATACGAAAGCAAAAGGAGGTGCCTGCAGGATCCCTGCCTGCGGCATCATCTTCAGCTTCTGAACACTGAAATTAAAGACTCATGGCGACAAAAGAACGCGCACTTGAAATTTGGACCGACGGCGCCTGCAAGCAGAATCCGGGCGTGGGCGGCTGGGGGGCCCTTTTGGTCTGGGGCGAACACAAGCTTGAGCTTTTTGGCGGCGAAAAGCTCACGACCAACAATCAGATGGAACTCACCGCCGTGATTTCCGCACTTTCCGCGCTGAAGCGCCCCTGTCCCGTCATCATTCATACCGACAGCACGTATGTTCGCGACGGAATCACAAAGTGGATTCACAATTGGAAGCGCAACGGCTGGCGGACTG
>ERZ779729.673-NODE-673-length-30930-cov-12.807385_pt1 | contig 30930 bp, 19 predicted proteins | sample MGYA00511072_ERZ779729 | MGnify/ENA primary metagenome ERZ779729 (study PRJEB29588, sample SAMEA2156675) | human gut metagenome | biome: human gut; feature: human-associated habitat; material: faeces | place: Denmark | collected 2008/2010 ...
GCGAAGCGTCCCTGCCAGTAACTTTGCGCGTCCGCAGACGCGCCCCCAAGCTGCTTTTCCCCCAAGATTCCGTGAAGAACCGAAAAAACCTCCGAAACACAGCCGCGTTTCGGAGGAAGAAAGATGTATATATAGAGGAAGTTACTTCTTTAGTTCAATCCCTTGCCCCTTCAGCCGCGCAACCACGCCGTCAACAACCGCCTGCACTTCGTCGCGGGTGAGCGTGCGCTCCGGGTGCGAGAAGGAGAGGCGAATTGTGATGGTCTTGCCGGTGATGTCGCTGTATGTGCCCAGCACGGTCACCTTCTGCACCAGCGGGGAGGTCTCCGCCTTCACCGCGTCCAGAATCGGCTGGCAGCGATTGACCACGAAGGTCAAATCCTGCTCCATGCCGGGGAAGCGGGATGGCTCACGGTAGACGATGGGCGCGGGCGCGATGGACGCAAGCGCTTCCGTGTCGATTTCGGCAAACACAATTGCCGCCTTCTTGTCGATGTTCTTGCCGACAACCGGGTGCGCCACGCCGATTTCGCCGAGTTCAACGCCGTCCAGCACGATGGCGTTCAGGTTCTTCGGATGCTCATAGGAGTGGGTCGCGGTCATTGCGTGGAAGGACAAATCCTTGTGCAGGATGTCGCTCACGGCGACGCACAGCATGTCGCGCAGGCGGAAATACAGCGTTTCCACGTTATCGACCTTGCTGAAGAGCGTCACGCACAGCTTCTTGTGTTCCTTCGCCAGCTTGTTCTCGTCCACGCCGTCGATGACGTGACCGATTTCAAAGATGCCGAACGACGGCGCATAGCCCGTGTTGACCTTCACCTGGCACAGCTGGGTGGGAATCATGGAGCGGCGCAGCGTCTCGATGTTGGGGTTGGAGGCGTTGAGCAGCTTCACGTTGTCCTCAACGGCGATGCCGAGCTTCTTGTAGTCGTCGGCGTACTGCCAGATGTAGGAATGCACCTCGTGCAGCGAATAGCGCTTGACGAGGATGTCCTTCAATTTGTCCTCCACCGTTTTTTCGGTGGACATGCGAACCGGGTAGAGCGGGGATTCCGCCGTGTGCAGGTCGAAGTTGTCGTAGCCGTAAATGCGGGTGATTTCCTCGATGATATCCGCCTTGATGGTTACGTCCTTCGTCGCGCGCCAGGAGGGGACGTCCGCGGTGAAGGAATCACCATTGCGCGTCATGCCGAAGCCCAGCGCGGTCAGCGTGTGCATGATTTCGTCGGAGGAGATGTTGATGCCGGTGTAGCGGTCAACAAACGCCTTGTCAAAGGACAATTGCACCTTCGGATAGTGGAAGGCGTACTCGTCGGTCAGGCGGGAGGTGACGCGCATTTCCGGGTCGTATTCCTGCAAAAGCTTGACGAAGCGGGCGATGGCGACGGTCGTCATTTCCGGGTCAAGGCTCTTTTCGTAGCGGGCGGAGGCGTCGGTGCGGTGGGCGAGGCGGACGCTGCTCTTGCGGACGGACGCCGCGTCGAAGGTGGCGGATTCCAGCGTCAGGCTCGTCGTGTCATCGACGATTTCGCTGTCCAGACCGCCCATGATGCCCGCGATGGCAACTGGCTTGTCGCCGTTGCAGATCATCAGCGTGTTCGGGTCGATGGTGCGCTCCACCTTGTCCAGCGTCTGGAAAGGGAAGCTCTCCGGGAAGCGGCGGATGCGGATTTTCTCCACCTTGCGGCTGTCGAAGGCGTGCATCGGCTGCCCCATTTCCAGCATCAGGTAGTTCGTCAGGTCGGCGAGGAAGTTGATGTCGCGCATACCGCAGTAGTTCAGGCGGATACGCATCGCCATCGGGCTGACGTGGCGGTTGATGTTCTCCACCCGCAGGCAGGAGTAGCGCTGGCACAGCGGGTCTTCAATCTTCATGTCGATGGCGGGCAGATTGTTGTACGCCGCCAAATCCGCCACGGGCAGGGCTTTCAGCGGACGGCCGGACAGGGTGGAGAATTCGCGCGCCATGCCGTAGTGCCCCCACAGGTCGGGGCGGTTCGTCAAGGACTTGTTGTCCACCTCGAAGATAATATCGTCAATGGGGTAGAGCACCTTCAAATCCGTGCCGCAGGGAACATCCTCCGGAATGACCATGATGCCGGAATTGTCGTCGCTGATGCCGATTTCCTTCTCCGAGCAGCACATGCCGTAGGACGTGTACCCGGCGAGCTTGCGCGGGCTGATGGTGATGTCGCCCAGCTGCGCGCCCACCTTCGCGAACGCGGTTTTCATGCCCAGCTGCACGTTCGGCGCGCCGCAGACCACGTCGGTCAGCTGCCCGTCGCCCGCATCCACCTTCAGCAGGTGCAGCTTGTGGGATTCGGGGTGATTCTCTACGCTGACGATCTGCGCGGCGACAACGCCGGACAAATCCGCGCCCTTGTGGAAAATTTCATTCTCAACTTCCGCCGTGGACAGGGAGAACTGGCGAATCAGCGCCATTTTGTCAAGACCCGTCAGGTCAACGAAGTCGGAAATCCAGTTCATTGAGATCAGCATGTTCGTCTTTCCTCCGCATTACTCGTCGTCCGTGAACTGCGCCAAGCGCGTCAGGCTGCCGCTGTTCAGGTCGCGAATGTCCTTCACGCCGTACTTCATCATGGCAAGGCGCGTCATGCCCAAGCCGAACGCGAAGCCGGTGTACTGCTCCGGGTCGATGCCGCCGGCCTTCAATACTTCGGGGTGAATCATGCCGCAGGGGCACAGCTCCAGCCAGCCGGAATGCTTGCACGACGGGCAGCCCGTGCCGCCGCAGATGAGGCAGGAGATATCCAGCTCAAAGCCCGGCTCAACGAACGGGAAGAAGCCCGGACGCAGGCGGACTTTGATGTCCTTGCGGAACACCTCGCTCAGCATCGTCTTCATGAAGTAAATCAGGTTCGCGATGGAAATGTCCTTGTCCACCATGATACCTTCCATCTGGAAGAACGTGTTCTCATGGCAGGCGTCGGTCGCCTCGTTGCGGAAGCAGCGGCCGGGGAAAATCGCCTTAATCGGCACGCCGCCGTCGACCAGCGCGTCGCGGTAGCGGCGGTAGATGGCGTTCTGGGCGGCGGAGGTCTGCGTTTTGAGCAATTGCCCGTTGTCCAGATAATAGGTGTCCTGCATGTCGCGCGCGGGGTGGAACTTCGGAATGTTCAGGCTCTCGAAGCACTCGTAGTCCGTCACCACCTCGGCGTAATCCTCCACCGTGAAGCCCATCGACTTGAACACCTGCTCACACTGGCGCTGCACCAGCGTAATCGGGTGATACGACCCGCGGGTCATGTCCGGCGGCATGGAGATGTCAAATTCGGGCAGAGCGTTGATTTCGCGCTGCAATTCCTGCGCCTTGAGCGCCTCCAGCTTTTCCGCCAAGGCGACGGTGATGGCGGTTTTCAGCTCGTTCGTCTCGCGCCCGACGGTCTTTTTCTGCTCGTCGGTCAAGCCGCCCATGCCCTTGAGCGCGTCGGTCACTTTGCCCTTGCGGCCGAGGTAATTCACGCGCAGGGCTTCCAGATCCACCATGTTGGCGATCTTCTTCAGCTCGGAATCAAAGCTGCTTTTCAGGGCTTCGATCTTCTCGTTCATTCCGGATGTTCCTCCTTACAGTTGGATGAAAAAAGCCCGTCCCATCGTTTGATGAGACGGACTGAATCCGCGGTACCACTCGTCTTGCGGCAAAGGAAAAAATCCCGCTGCCGCCGCTTGATAGGCGATAAGGCTGCCCACGCCGAAAAACTCACGGGATGAAGGTTCACGCCGTGCGCCCTGCCGCCTCGCACCACCCGGCGGCTCTCTGATATCCTATTTCCTGCATTCGCCTGTGCCATCTGCTCGCGCCTTTTTCCTTCTGGCGTCCGCTCGTTCCACTTAGCGTAGCGCTGCTACGCTGCGTTTCACTCCCGTTAGCCAGCAGAAAAAATTCGCTTCGCATCTTGGCACATTCTCATTTGGAAATAGGAAGGGGACTTGCACGCGCTACTGTTTCCCGGTCATCGCTTCCAATATTTCGCTGACTTTCGTCGGCACGCTCTATCTTACCATAGGTTGAGGCGTTTTGCAAGGGGGCAAATTCGGAATTTGGAATGCGGAATGCGGAATAAAAATCGCACGGAAGTGGAATCCTTTCCATCTTATACTATTTCCAGATTCACCTGCGCCATCTGCTTGCGTCTTTTCCCTTCTGGCGTCCGCTCATTCCACTTAGCGTAGCGCTACTACGCTGCGTTTCATTCACGTTAGCCAGAATGAAAAATTCGCGGCGCATCTTGGCGCATTCTTATCTGGAAATAGTATTACAGGCGAACAAACCGTGAATTTTTCCGATTTCTTATTTACAAGCCATTTTTTTGTGCTATACTGTAAGATGCGTTATCATGTAAAGCGCGAAGCAGGCGCTTGCGTGAAAGTCCGCGCGCGGGAGGGTGCAATTCCTCCGTCCGCAGGCGCGGCAGGGAACTTCGCGCACAATCGCGCGGAAGAAAGGAAAGGAAGCCGGATGAGCAACAGCCGTCCACCCTATGATGGCGCCGGGGACGCCGGACAGAATCCTCAGCAGCCCGGTTTTTCGCAGGGCAATTATCCGCCGGCGCAGGGCTATGCCCCGAATGGCGGCTACGCGCCCAATGATGCCTATGGTCAGGGCTACGCGCCGCAAAACGGCTATGGGCAGCAGCCCTATGGTCAGCAGGGATACCAGCAGCCATACGGTCAGCAGGGATATCAGCAGCCCTATGGTCAGCAGGAATATCAGCAGCCATACGGTCAGCAAGGTTATCAGCAGCCGTATGGGCAGGGCTATGAGCAGCAGGGTTATCAGCAGCCGTACGCCCAGCAGCCTTATCAGCAGCAGCCGTATGACCAGCAGGGGTTTGTGCAGCCCGGCGGGTATCAGCAGCCCTACGAGCAGCAGGGGTATCAGCAGGGGTACAGCCAGCAGAATCCGCAGGAAACGGATTTGCCGCCGGAGCAGCAGTACGCGCAGTACACCCCCGACGGTCAGCGCGTGTACCCGACGTCGGGGCGCAGCGGCTTCCGGGTGCAGCCGGCGGCGCACAGGGAAATTCCGTGGGATACGATTGCGAAAGTGCTGATGTTCGGCGTGCTGCCGATTCTCTTCATTTTAAGCATGGTCTTCGCGTGGACGGCGGTGAAGTGGATCGTCTTAGTCGGCGCGGTGGCGAGCATCGCCGCGCTGTGGCTCCGCGAGCTGGTCACGCCCAACGCGCGGCTGGTGCTGTCGCTTTTGCTGGCGTCGGCGGCGGTCGTCTGCCTCGTCAGCGCACTGGCGACGAACGCGGCGGATAACCAAAACCCCGCGCAGCCGAATCAGTCCGGTCAGATGCAGCAGGGGAGTACATCGGGCAATAACCTCGATGTCAACCTGACCGCGACGGACACGCCCAATCCCGCGCCCACGCCCACCGCGACGCCTGTGGATGACTCCGAGGAGTGCTACGCGCAGCTGCATTCCTTCTTCACGCTGTGGAAGAACAACGCCATCAGCCAAATGGTCAACCTGACGGCCCCGTCGTGGCGCAGCAGCATCAAGGGCGGCACCGACGCGGTGACGCAGAAGCTCTTCGGCGAGGTGCTGACCAACCGCACGCCCGTCAGCTGGGATTTCACGGCCATCACGGGCACATCGAACGACATCGCCCGCATGGTGACGGTGCGCGCCGTCATCAACAAGAACAACACCCTGGGTGAAAGCGTCTACCTGTGGAAGGTGCGCATGGTCAAGGAAGACGGCGTGTGGTACGTTGACCCCGCGACGCTGCAAAGCAACGAGCAGGAAAGCACCGCCACCCCGACGAATGCCCTTGCGACGCAGCCCGTGCTGAACACCAGCCATCCGGACTTGCTGATTTACTACAATCCCGAAGGCGGAACGTACTACCACATTGACCCGAATTGCGAATCGCTCAATCCGAAATACCGCCCGCTGTCCGGCGTCATCAAGTGGTCGCAGATTGAGGATGACCCCTACGACAAGCTCGAACAGTGCAAACGCTGCGGCGCACCCCTGCGCGAAAAAAAGGACAACGCCAACTAAGTCAACATAGAAACCTACATATATTTAGGAGGACAACACGATGGACACCAATGCCAAGCTGTATCAAGACATGACGAAGATTCTCGTCAAGCGTGAGGACATCCAGAAGGCCGTTGCCCAGCTGGGACGGGAAATCACCCACGACTATCAGGGTCGTGATTTGGTGATGGTCTGCATTTTGAAGGGCGCGAGCGTCTTCTTCTCCGACCTCATCCGCGAGGTCGATTTGCCCGTGACGCTGGATTTCATGGCGCTGTCGAGCTATCGCAACTCCACCAAGTCCTCCGGCGTGGTCAATCTGGAGAAAGACCTGTCCGTGTCCATTAAGGGGCGCGACGTGCTGATTGTGGAGGATATTGTGGACAGCGGCAACACGCTGTTCTACCTCGGCAAGTATTTGATGGGCCGCGGCGCGTCCTCCATCCGCATTGCGACGCTGCTGGACAAGCCCGACCGCCGCAATCCCGAACACAACCTGACGGTGGATTACCACTGCTTCAAGATTCCGGATGAGTTCGTCGTCGGCTACGGGCTGGATTTCGCCGAGAAGTACCGCAATCTGCCGGACATCGGCGTGCTGGACAGCCGCGTGTACGGCGCGGCGCACGAATAAATCAGCCGATTTTTCCCCGAAAAAAGATAAAATTTTTGTAAAGATGGATTTTTCCGCACACGTCATTCGTCTATATGGGTATATGCCGCAACAGGCGGATGGCGCTGGAACGGAAGGAGGATGCTCGCATTGAAGAAGTCTCGCGGGATGTTCGGCTACGTCGCGGTTTTGCTGCTGATGGTGCTCACCATTTCGATGCTGTTCACCAACGGCTTTGGCAGCAATATCCGTGACCGCCGCATCACCTATCCCCAACTGCTGACGATGATTGAGGAGGGGCAGGTTCGCTCCGTCGCCATCCGCGGCACGTCGCTGGTGGGCGTGACGACAACAACAACGGTCGCCGACGCGGATTTCCCTGACAAGAACTACGATTTTGAAACCACCATCGGCGCTGATTTCATCGTCACCGCGCGGCAAATGCAGGCGGCGAAGCTTAATAAGCCGCTGGATGAGGTGTCCGTCAAGGATTTGGCGTTCACCATCATCTACCGTCAGCCGCTGACCACCCCGTGGTGGTATGATTTGATTCCGCTGGCAATTTCGCTGGTGCTCTGCGGCGTGATGTTCTGGCTGATTATGCGCGCGCAGACCGGCGGCAACGGCAAGGTGATGAACTTCGGCAGAAGCCGGGCGCGCATCCATGACCCGAACAAGAACAAGGTGACGTTCGCCGACGTCGCGGGCGCGGAGGAAGAGAAGGAAGAACTCAAGGAAATGGTGGACTTCCTGCGCAACCCCAAGGCGTACATTGACATGGGCGCGCGCATCCCCAAGGGCGTGCTGCTCATCGGCCCGCCCGGCACGGGCAAAACCCTGCTGGCAAAGGCGGTTGCGGGCGAGGCGGGCGTGCCGTTCTTCTCCATTTCCGGCTCTGACTTTGTGGAGATGTTCGTGGGCGTGGGCGCGAGCCGCGTCCGTGACCTGTTCGACCAAGCCAAGCGCGCTGCCCCGTCCATCATCTTTATTGATGAGATTGACGCGGTGGGTCGCCATCGCGGCGCGGGTCTGGGCGGCGGACACGACGAACGCGAGCAGACGCTGAACCAGCTGCTGGTCGAGATGGACGGCTTCGCAATCAATGAGGGCGTTATTGTCATGGCGGCGACGAACCGCCGCGACATTCTTGACCCCGCGCTGCTGCGTCCCGGCCGCTTTGACCGCACGATTCTCGTCAATTACCCCGATATGGCGGGGCGTGTTGCCATCTTGCAGGTGCACGCCAAGGGCAAGCCCCTCGCGGATGATGTGGATTTGGAGAATATCGCCAAGCGCGTGCCCTTCTCCACCGGCGCGGAGCTGGAAAACATCATGAATGAAGCCGCGATTCTGGCGGCGCGCGGACGCTTGAAGGCCATCAATCAGCAGACGCTGGTGGAGGCAATTTCCCGCGTGCAGATGGGCCCGGAGAAGCGCAGCCACAAGGTGACGCAGCGCGACAAGCGCATGGTCGCCATCCACGAGGCGGGTCACGCCATCGTCGGGCACGTCCTGCCCAACTGCGACGAGGTGCACCTGATTACCATCGTCCCGCGCGGGCAGGCGGGCGGCTACACGCTGTCCCTGCCGACGGAAGAGGACGATTTGCAGACTTACAGCCAGCTGATGGACTTCGTGGCGATGGGGCTGGGCGGTCATGCCGCGGAGCAGCTTTATCTGGGCGAGTTCACCACCGGCGCAACGAGCGACCTGAAGAAGGCGACGGAGGTCTGCCGCCGCATGGTGACGCAGTTCGGCATGAGCGAAAAGCTGGGCCCGGTCTATCTTGACGGCGATCAGGAAGTGTTCGTCGGCATGGAGTTCGGGCAGAGCCGCGGGTACAGCGAAGAAATGGCGGCGCGCATCGACGCGGAAGTCAAGCGCCTGCTGGAGGAATGCTACCAGAAGGCGGTGGACGCCTTGAGTGCCAACCGCGACCGCATGGAAAAGCTGGTGGAAGCGCTGCTCAAGTACGACACCATCAGCCGCCGCGAGTTCGTCACCCTGATGGAAACGGGCGCGCTGCCGGATATTCAGGATGCCGACACCCGCACCACGGGCGATGTGATGATGCAGGATATGGCGGACGAAAAGAAGGAAGAGAATTCCGAAAAGTCCGCCGAAACGCCTGAAAAGAGCGCGGAAACGCCTGATAAGACGGCGGATGCGCCCGAAAATCACCCAACTGACCCCCATGAAGCCTGATTTGCACACCCACACCACCTCCTCCGACGGGCTGCTTACGCCCGCGGAGCTGGTGGCGCTGGCGGACAAGCACCGCGTGACGCTCCTTGCCGTGACCGACCATGACACGTTTGACGGCGCGGCGCAGCTGCTGGGGAAAACCACGCCGATGCCGATTCTGCAAGGTGTCGAATTGTCCCTGCGCGATATGCCCGGCCTGCACCTGCTCGGCTACGGGCGCGGGACGGATACGCCCCTGCACCGCAAGGTTCGGGCGCTGTCCCAAATGCGGCTCGGACGCGCGCGGCAGATGGTGGAGAAGCTGAACGCGCTGGGCTATCCGCTGGATTACGACGAAATCGCCCGCGAAGCCAAGGGCAGCGTCGGTCGGCCGCATATCGCCCGCGCGATGGTCAGCCGCGGCTATGTCGCCGACACGCACGAGGCGTTTGACCGCTTTCTGGCGGATGGCGCACCGGCGTATGTGGCGGGGGAGCGGCTGAGCATGGCGGAAGCGCTGCCGCTGATGCGGGAAAGCGGCTTCGTGCCTGTTCTGGCGCACCCGATGGAGCTGGAGAAGACCGGCGCGCTGCTGCGCCATCTGCTCGGCGTTTGGCAGGAGCAGGGCTTGCGGGGCGTTGAGGTTTACCACCCGTCCGCCGGACGCGCCACGCCCCTGCTGGATTTGACCGCGCGGCGCATGGGCTTTCTGGTCACCGGCGGCAGTGACTTCCATGGCGATGGCGACCGCCACGGCATGGTCGGCTGCACCGCGCCGATGTGGGCGAGGGCGGCAGATGATGTGGAGAAATTGCTGCAGGCAGTGGAAGCTGCTCAAATCATGTGATAGATATAAGATGAAGAAATACCGAATTGCCATCAGAAAGGGGTGCTGAAACCATGTCCGAATTCAACGACAACAAGCAGCCGCGCCGCCGCCGCACGCAGCTGAACGCGGCGCAGTATGCCGGGCAGCAGACGCTGGACAACAGCATCCCCCTTATCCGCACGGAAGACGCGCCCATGCAGCCGACAAATCCGCCGCGCCGGAATCCGCAGCCGCCCCCGGTGCAGCAGAGCGCCAATCCGCCCATGCAGCCGATGAGTACGGCTCAGCCGATGAGCGCGGCTCAGCCGATGGGTGCGGCTCAGCCGATGCGCCCGCAGGGGATGAATCAGCCGGGGCAGGGGAGCCAATATGCGCAAAGCGGGAAAATGTGCGGCTTCCGCGGCGTGCAGGGGACGCCCATGCAGCCGCAGCAGGGCTGGAACAACGGCGTGCAGCCGCTCGATGCGGCGCACCAATTGGAGCAGTTCTCGTGGGGGCAGAACCCGACAAGCATGAATACCGGGCGCAATCAGCCGATTCGCGGCGGGCAGATGATGCCCAATCAGCCGATGAATCCGCAGCGCCCGCAGAATCCGCCGTATCCGCAGCAGAATTATGGCGGATGGCAGCAGCCGATGTATCCGGTGAATTTTCCGCAGTATCCGGCGAACGGCAATGGCGGAAACGGCGGCAATGGCGGCGGCAATCATCCGCCGACGGGGCTGGGGGGCTTCAATCCGGAGCATCGCGAGCCGAAGAACGAGCCTGTCCGCCGCAAGCCGTCGGGGCAAAAGCTGCTCAAGCGCATCCTGTTCTGCGCGTGCGCGGTGGCGGTAATTTGCGGGCTGGTCGCGGCGGGCGGCGCTATCAGCAATGCCATCCAGGAGCAGAACGAGCGGGAAGCACTTGTCGCGTCGGTGACGGCATATGACGACAAGTACGTCCAGAACGTGTATGTGGACGGCATCCACCTCGGCGGCATGACCCGCGCGGAGGCGGAAGAGGCGGTCACGGCGCACGCGAATCAGCAGCGCGACGCGTGGAAGGTGCGCCTGATGTACGCCGGTCAGCTGGTGAGGGAAATCACGAGCGCCGACCTGAACATGACCGTCGATGTGCAGGAAGCCCTCGACGCGGCGTGGCAGCCGGGGCACACAGAAGGCGGCATTGATGCGCGCAAAGCCACGATGGACGCGCTGGCGGAAAATCCCTACGAGGGGTATTCCGCCACGCCCAGCGGCGACAATGTGGTGATTGACAACATCCTGCTCAGCATCGCGCAGCAGGCGTACATTCAGCCGGTGGATGCGCATATTATCTTCGATTCCAACAATTTCAACAATCCGCTGACGATTCAGCCGGAGACCGTCGGGCGCTATATGGACACGACCGAGGCGAAAAATCAGGTGTACCAGATGATGTCGTCCTTGGTCAGCGGCGAGGTGGAGCTGACGACGCGCGAGCTTCAGCCGACCACGACCAAAGCCATGCTGGAGCCGCAGATTCAGCTGCGCGCGACGGCGTACACCCCGATTTCGACCACCAGCACGGAAGAGCGCAACCTGAACATTCAGGTGGCGTTCGAGCGCATCAACGGCAAGATGCTTGCAGCGGGTGAAACATTCTCCTTCAATACGGTTGTGGGCAAGCGCACGAAGGCAAACGGCTTCTATCAGGCGATTGAGTACGCGTATGGCGATCAGCGCATGGGCTACGGCGGCGGCGTGTGTCAGGCGAGCACGACGATGTACCTCGCGGCGGCGAAGGCGAACATGACGATTCTCAAGCGCGAGCCGCACTCCGACGCGGTGGGCTACACTGACTACGGCAAGGACGCGACGGTATCCGACAACCGCATTGACTTCAAGTTCCGCAACGACACGAACAGCACGATTTTCATCGTTGCGACGGTGATGAAGGACAGCCGCTACGACAAGTCGCACAAGGTGTGCGTGGTGTCGATTTACGGCGAGAGCCTCGGCAAGGGCGTGAAGTACGAGCTGGAAACGGTGACGGTGCAGACCCTGCCCGCCCCGACCGAGCCGGAATACCGCAAGGACACGAACCACACCTACGCCACCTATGTTGACCAAGAGTACACCTACCGCAAGGCAACCGACGGCTGTGTGGTGGAAAGCTACCTGGTGAAGTATGTGGGCGGCGCGGAAACCGAGCGCAAGCTGATGTACACCGACACCTACAAGGCGAAGAGCGAAATCATCTACGTCGGCACGGTGGAGCGGACGGAAGAGGGGCAATGACCAGAGGCTTTGCCTCTGGACTCCAGCAGGGGCGCTGCCACTGCACCCTGCAAGGGAGTTCCTCCCTTGACCCTTTCGCGCGATTGAGTTGGCTTCTCTTTCAGGCTGCTTCCGCGTGTTAATTGGGGGAAAACCAAGGGCGAATGAAACGGGACGAAATCCCTACGCTTGACCCTTTTGCGCGATTGCGTTGGCGACTTTTTCAGGCTGCTTTTGCGCGCTGATACGGCTTCATCCGCCGAAAAGGGGGATGAGGTCGTTTTTTTCTCCAAAACTTTGTGAAAGAAAATACAACTTGTGAAAAAACCCCCTTTTCTATTTCGGCAGAATGTGCTATAATAGATTCGGTGGAAACCCCTACATTATTGCATCAGGAGGGAAAATCCAATGGCGCTTGTTACGACGAAGGAAATGTTCAAGAAGGCGTATGACGGCGGCTATGCGGTCGGCGCTTTCAACGTCAACAACATGGAAATCATTCAGGGCATCACCGAGGCGGCGGGTGAGCTGAAGGCTCCCGTCATCCTGCAGGTGTCCAAGGGCGCGCGCGCGTATGCCAACCACACCTATCTGGTGAAGCTGGTGGAAGCGGCGGTTATCGAAAACCCCGATATCCCGATTGCGCTGCACCTTGACCACGGCGACAGCTTTGAGCTGTGCAAGAGCTGCATCGACGGCGGCTTCACGTCCGTCATGATTGACGCTTCCTCCAAGTCCTTTGAGGATAATATCGCCCTGACCCGCAAGGTCGTCGAGTATGCCCATGACCACGGCGTGGTTGTCGAGGCGGAACTCGGCACGCTCGCCGGCGTCGAAGACGACGTGAAGGTGGAGCATGGTCAGGAAATGTACACCCATCCGGAAGAAGTCGAAGAGTTTGTGACCCGCACGGGCTGCGACTCGCTGGCGATTGCCATCGGCACGTCCCACGGCGCGTACAAGTTCAAGCCCGGTCAGAAGCCCCAGCTGCACTTCGAGGTGCTGGAAGAATGCTCCAAGCGTCTGCCCGGCTTCCCGATCGTCCTGCACGGCGCTTCTTCTGTCCCGCAGGAGTTCGTGAAGGAAATCAACCAGTTCGGCGGCAATATGCCCGACGCAATTGGCATTCCGGAAGAGCAGCTGGCGAAGGCGGCGAAGATGGCGGTCTGCAAGATCAATATCGACTCCGACATTCGTCTGGCGATGACCGCGAGCATCCGCAAGTACTTTGCGGAGCATCCGGATCACTTTGACCCCCGTCAGTACCTGAAGCCTGCCCGCGCCGCGGTGAAGGCGATGGTTGCCCACAAGATTGTGGATGTGCTGGGCTGCGCTGGCAAGGCGTAATCAAGGCACAAAAAGGCTCTGTCGTGAATGCGGCAGGGCTTTTTGGTTATGGCAACACCGAGCAATTGTGAACTTTTTCGCTGCTGGTGGAGCCGAAAAAAGGGCGTTGCGCACGCCAATTGTATTTATGAAGTTTTTTCGGTTGACATCAGGCATTTCTCGCCTTATAATTTTTGTAAGACTGCGGTGGAAGCCGCAGAACGTGAAAGGAGCAATCCTCATGAAGAAGATGCTGGCACTGGTTCTGGCACTGGCGATGTGCCTCGGCTGCGCTGCACTGGCGGAAGAAACTGCCTTGGTGTACGCGCTTGGCGCGCCCATGCCCGATTTTACCTTTACGGACATTAACGGCGTTTCCCATACCCTCTCCGAAACCTTGAAGGAGAAGGAAATGGTGCTGATTAACCTCTGGGCAACGTGGTGCGGCCCGTGTGAATCGGAGTTCCCCTTCCTGGAGGAAGCCTATGAGCAGTACAAGGACAAGGTGGAAGTCTTTGCGCTGAGCATCGATGAAAACGATGACGATGCGAAGCTGACGGAATATGTGGCATCGCATGGCTTGACGTTCCCGGTCGGGCATGAAACGTTCAACCTCTTTGCGGGTTTCGGGCTCAATGGTGTCCCGACCTCGATTGTGGTTGACCGCTTCGGCAATGTGGCTTTCCTCGCAACGGGTTCTCAGACCTCTACGGATGCGTTTGTCCGCCTGTTCGGTCTCTTCCTCGGCGATGAGTACACGCAGACGAATGTGCTGGCGTTCCTGCCGGGCGAAAAGCCCTCGATTCCGCCGACGGATGAAGCGGAACTGAACCGCGCGCTGAATGTGGAAGGCACGGCGGCGCCGCTGTCCTTCACCAATTCTACGGATGAATACACTTGGCCGATGGCGGTTGCGGAAAAGGATGACCGCACGGTTCTGGTCAGCACGAACACGGGCAAGGATACTTCTTCCGCTTCCGTGCTGACTACGGTGGAAGCGAAGGCGGGCGATGTGTTCGCGTTCGACTACAAGACGTCCACCGAAGCCGGCTGCGACCTGTTCTGCCTGTCTGTCAACGGACAGACGGTGAAGGCGTTCGGCGGCGTAAAGGAATGGGCGACCTACGGCTATGAATTCCCGGCGGACGGTACTTACGAAATTGCCCTGTCTTACATCAAGGATTCCTTTCAGGCCGCGAATGAGGACATGATCTGGCTGGACAACGCGCGCGTGGTGGACGGAGAAGAAGCCGCCGCTGTGCTGGCGAACAACCCGGTCTATCCGGAAGGCACGAAGATGACGACCATCTCCTTTGTGGGCGACAACGTGAAGCAGGCTTTCTTCACTGACCCGCAATTTGCGCTGATGTCCACCTTTGGCATGACCAACTATTATGTGATTGACAACACGGAAAGCGCGACGGTGAAGGTGACGCTGGCGAAGGGGCTCGACCCGGAAATGTACGCCTTTGGCTGCGAAGCGGCTCCCGAAAACTATGCGCTGACGGACTACATGACGGAGGACGGCTACGTCATCCCGAATCAGCCGATTGACACCAATCAGGCGAGCGGCTTCCCGTATACCACCTATTTTGTGGTGAAGGCTGGCGCGGAAAACGTGGAAGCGTCCGCCATTGCAATCGCTGATGAACCCAACGCCAACGCGTTTGTCGCCATGCTGCAGCAGTATGGCATCAATGTCCCCGGCTGGAAGTACGCCGATGGCACCCTGCCGTCCACGGATGAAGTGGCGGAAGCGCCGCAGCTGCCGATGGAGGGGATGGCGAGCTACACGATTAAGTGCGTCGATCAGGACGGCAACCCCGTGGCAGGCACGATGATTAACGTCTGCACGGATGAAACGTGCACGCCCATGCCTGTGGATGAGAATGGCGTGCTGGAATTCACCATGCCTGCGTACCCCTATGTGCTGCATGTGCTGATTGTGCCGGAAGGCTACGAGTTCGACAAGACGGTAGAAGAAATTGCCCCCGAAGCGGGCGGCGAAGTGGTGTTCACCTTCCAGAAGGTGTAATCCAAGGCGTCAAGGGGTGGTGTACCTGCGGGTGCGCCGCCCTTTTTCGGTGCTGACTTTTTGGCAAAAGAAACGCACCTCATCTGCTGCATTGGCTGGATGAGGTGCGTTTTGTGGCTTGATTTTTCTATGCGGATTTGCTTGTGTGCCGCAGGGGTTTCGCCGCTGCGGTGGCGACAAGGGGGCAATGAAAACAGACGAAGTCTGCGCGCGCCCCCTTGACCCCTTCGCAGCACACGCCCATGTTTCTTGACTTTTATCGGAAGTGGTTATAGTTTGTGTACTATTAGTCCTTCAAACTATGAGAACAAACATAACAAACCAGTAACTTCCGGAGGGCGTGCGAAGCAGTCCAGAGGGCGACCGCAAAGCCCTCTGGTCGCGCCCGCAGGCGCGAAATCCCTGCATAAACACGCGGACACTGTATGAAAGTGTCACCAACCCAATCGCGCGAAAGGGTCAAGGGAGGAACTCCCTTGTTATTGCAGCTTCAGGTCGCCGTCCTTGATCCAGCCCCACTTGCGCAGGAAGAAGGCGAACAGCAGCGTCAGCACGGCGGGGAGAACGAAGCAAATCAGGATAAGCCCAACCCAGTCCATCGGCAGAATCGCGGCTTTCGTGCCGGCGGCAATGTCGTTCAGCCAGCCGGTGTAAACGCCAATCTGCCCGACCAAACCGCAAGTGCCCATGCCGCTGGAAACCGCCGGGCCGTTCATTTCGAGGTGGAACAGGCACGTCGCAATCGGGCCGGTGATGGCGGAAGCAAGCGTCGGGGGAATCCACACGCGCGGATTGCGGATGATGTTGGGCATTTGCAGCATCGACGTGCCCAGCCCCTGACTGACTAAGCCGCCCACGCCGTTCTCGCGGAAGGACATGACCGCGAAGCCGACCATCTGCGCGCAGCAGCCCGCAACCGCCGCGCCGCCCGCAAGCCCCGTCAGCGAGAGCGCCGCGCAAATCGCCGCGCTGGAAATCGGCAGCGTCAGCGCCATGCCGACGACGACGGACACCAGAATGCCCATCAGCAGCGGCTGGAGGTTCGTTGCCCACTTGATGAAATCGCCGACCGAGCTGGCAGCCGCGCCAATCGCGGGCGCGCACAGCACGGACAGCCCAACGCCGACAAGAATCGTGACCGCCGGGGTGACGAGAATATCCACCTTCGTCTCCTTGCTGACGATTTTGCCGCATTCGGACGCGACAATCGTGATGAAGTAGACCGCCAGCGGGCCGCCCGCGCCACCGAGCTTATTTGCCGCCATGCCGACGGCAATCAGGCTGTACAGCACCAATTGCGGGGCAGAGAGCGCCGCGCCGATGGATACCGCCATGGCCGGCCCCGCAACCTGCTGGGCGAAGTTGCCCGCGTCAATTAGGAACTGCACGTTCAGCTGCTGACCGAGCGTCTTGATGATTGTGCCAATCAGCAGCGAGGCGAACAGCCCCTGCGCCATGGCGCCCATGGCGTCTATCCCGTAGCGTTTTGCGGAAAACAGAACGTTCTTCCGCTTCAGAAACGCGCTGACCTTTCCCATGTCCTCCAAATCTCCCTTGTACGGGGAAGCCCCGCGAAATTTCCGCCGAAAAACGGCGGATTGCATTTTATTATAGCATATTGACAAGAAAGAAACAAGCATATATCACAGAATGTGTGGATTGCGTGAACAAAGTGCGAAAGTTCGCGCAAAACCGATGATAACAGTCGTTTTTGTTGCAAGGCAATCGTAACCGTGCTATAATGGAGCGATTGCAAACGGCTCACGCGCTTGCAGTCAGCGCAGGAGAGGAGGCATCCGGTCAGTCAGCGCCGGAAGAGCACGGATGAGAAAGAAAAACTCCATCATCAATATGATCGTCGGGCTGGTGGGGCAGCTGCTGAACATGCTGCTTTCCTTCGGCGGACGCATGGTGTTCGTCCACTACCTGTCGCAGGAATATCTCGGCGTGAACGGCCTCTTCGGCGATGTGCTGGGAATGCTGAATCTGGCAGAATTGGGCATCGGCTCGGCGATGATTTTCAGCATGTACCGCCCGGCGGCGCAGAACGACGAGAAGCAGCTGGCGCGCCTGATGAACCTCTATCGCACGCTGTACCGCATCGTTGCGCTGGCGGTGCTGGGCATCGGGCTGGCGCTCATGCCGTTCCTGCCGCGGCTGATGAAGGGCGGCGAGGGCGTGGAGAACCTGCAGCTGATTTATCTGCTGTACCTCCTGCAAGCTGTCACGTCATACCTGCTGTCCTACAAGAACGCCATCTATCAGGCGTACCAGAAGGCATACATCCGCAAGGCGGTTGACCAAATCATCGGCATCGTGCGCGTGATTCTGCAAATCGTTGTGCTGGTGACGACGCGGAATTTCATCCTCTACCTGATTATCCAGCTTTTTATGCCGATGCTCACCAGCGCTATCATCTGGGCGCGCGCGGACAGGGAGTTCCCGTACCTCAAGCAGTACAAGGAGCTGCCCGAACCGCAGGAGCGCAAGGCGATTTTCAAGAACGTCGGCGCGCTGAGCCTGCATAAGCTGGCGACGGTTATCGTCCGCAGCACGGATAACCTGATTATGTCCGCGTTTGACGGGCTGGCTACGGTCGGCATATACTCCAACTACAAGCTCGTTTTGACGAACGTCAACAACCTGCTGGGGCATGTGACGGGCGCATTCACCGCCAGCATCGGCAACCTGAACGCGCTGGAGGGCAGAAAACGCGTCTACGAAATCTTCCGCATCCTCGATTTTGCCGCTTTCCTGCTCTACGGCTACCTCTCCGGCGGACTGGTGACGTTGATCAACTTCTTCATCCGCATGATTTTCGGCGAAGAGTACCTTTTCTCGATGACGGTCGTCGTCATCATCATGGCGGAGTTTTTCATCAGCGGCCTCCGTCAGATGGGGCTGCAGTTCCGCGAGGCGCTGGGGCTGTTCTGGCATGACCGCTACAAGGCGCTGGCGGAGGCCATCATCAACCTTGTTGTATCGCTGATTCTGGTGCGGCGCTTTGGCGTGGCGGGCATCATCGGCGGCACGATTATCTCCAGCCTGCTGACGTGCGTCTGGTTCGAGCCGTATGTGCTGATGCGCTACGGCATTGAGGAGGACTGGCAGAAGAAGCTGCGCCGCTACTTCATGGATTACATCGTCCGCTGGGCGGTGGTCGCGGGGGTCAGCGCCGTGTCCTACTGGATTTTCCAGCTGATGCCGCAGACGAATTTCCTCTGGTTCATCGCCCAAGGGCTGATTTATACCGCGATTTTCGCCGCGGTCGTGCTGGTGGTTTACGGCAGAACGAAGGAGTTCCAGTATTTGCTGGAAATGACCGTCCGCAAGCTGAAAAAGAAACTTCGGGGAGGGGAGTAAGCCGATTTGGAATCGCGAAAAGGGGGCAATGTGGGGGACTTCGCCCCGTTTCATTCGCCCCTTGGGTCGCCCCAATAAACACGCGGACACAGCATGAAAGTGTCACCAATTGAATCGCGCGAAAGGGTCAAGGGACGAAGTCCCTTGCGGGGTCAAGGGGCAGAGCCTCTGGCGTCTCCCCCAATCAACACGCGGAAGCAGTATGGAAATGTCACCAACTCAATCGCGCGAAAGGGTCAATGGAGGAACTCCCTTGTGGAAGGGAAGGAAACCGATGAAAATCCTGATGGTCAATAAGTTTTTGTACCCGCGCGGCGGGGCAGAGACGTATATGCTCCGCATTGGGGAAGAACTGACGAGACGCGGTCATCAGGTGGAATATTTCGGCATGTACGACGAGAAAAACACCGTCGGGAACGCCGAAGGGCTGACGACTGCCAACATGGACTTCCACGCGTCCGGCGCGGAAAAGCTGCTGTACCCCTTCCGCATCATCTATTCCGGCGAGGCGCGGCGCAAAATGCGGCAGGTTATCGACCGCTTCCACCCGGACATCATCCACTTCAACAACATCAATTTCCAGCTTACCCCGTCCGTGATTCTGGCAGGGGCAGAGAAAAATATCCCGATGGTGCAGACCGTCCACGATTTGCAGATGCTCTGCCCGAACCACATGATGATGGAATTCGGCACATGGAAGCTCTGCGAGGAATGCAGCGGGAAGAAGTGCAAAATGGCGTGCGTGCGCAAAAAGTGCATCCACGGATCGCGCGCGAAAAGCCTCATCGGCGCGATAGAAGGCACGATTTATACCAGCAGCCATGTGTATGACCGCGTGGCGCGCTACATCTGCCCCAGCCGCTTCATCGAGGAAAAACTGCTGACCGTCCCACGTTACGCCGGAAAAACAACCATGATTCATAACTTTTTGAGCAAAACGGCGGAGATCGACGTGCCAAAGGGCGATTACGTCCTGTATTTCGGTCGCCTGTCGGAGGAAAAGGGCATCGACCGCATCCTTGCCGCCTGCCGCCTGCTGCCGGAGATTCCGTTCGTCATTGCGGGCGGCGGGCCGCTGGAGGAACTCTGCCGAACGTGCGATCTGCCCAACGTCCGCTTCGTCGGCTTCAAGACTGGAAAAGAACTGCAGGAGCTTGTCGCGGCGGCGCGCTTCACCCTCCACCTCTCCCTGTGGTATGAAAACTGTCCGCTGGCGCTGCTGGAATCGCAGTCGCTGGGCACGCCGGTGCTGTGCAACCGCATCGGTGGAATGCCGGAGCTGGTGGAAGAGGGCAAAACGGGCGTCCTCAACGACACCTTCACGCCCGAAGCCTATGCGGAGAAGATTCGCGCGCTGTATAGCGATTCGGCGCTGCTGGAGGAAATGGCGCGCAACTGCCGCGCGAAGAAGGAAAGCATGATGACGCTCGACCGCTACTGCGACCGGCTGCTGGAAATCTACATGGAGGAAATCGGAGGAAAACGCGCGTGATGGATGGCAAAAAGCGCAAAGTAATGTTCCTGATATACAGCCTGTGCGGGGGCGGCGCGGAGCGGGTGCTGGTGGAAACAGTCAACCGCCTCCCCAAAGACCGCTACGACGTGACGCTCATGACGCTTTTCCACGACGATACCCGCGCCGGGATGCTGTCGCCGGAGGTGCATTACCGCCCGGCGCTGCGCGTGAAGAACGGCAGGGCGCAGAAAATCCTCAGCGGTATCATGCAGTACATCATCCCGCCGAAATGGCTGTATCGCTGGTTCTTCAGGAGCGACGCGGATGTGGAAGTCGCCTTCATGGAGGCGTTCCCGACAAAAATCCTCGCGTACTCCACCAATCAGCACGCGAAAAAGTACGCGTGGGTGCATATCGACGTGCAGACGTACACCAAGCAGGATCGCCTGTTCCGCTCCATGCGGCATCAAAAGGCGTGCTATGAGCGGTTTGACGGCATCTACTGTGTGTCGGAGAACGTACAGGAAGCGTTTTCCGCGAAATTCGGCTTGACGGAGCGCGTCCATGTCGCCTATAATATGCTGGATGAGCAGGCAATCCGCCGCCGGAAGGACGAGCCGGTGGATGACATCCCGAAGGGCGAGTTCCTGATGGTCAGCGTCGGCAGCCTGATTCCGCGCAAGGGGTTTGAGCGGCTGATTCATGTCTGCGGGCTGCTCAAAAGCCGTGGCTACCACTTCCACCTGCTGATTCTGGGCAAGGGGGAGCTGTACGAAGATCTGGCGGAGCAGGTGATTGACGAGCATTTGCAGGATAGCGTGCAGCTGCTGGGCTTCCGCGATAACCCGTACCCGTATATGGCGGCGGCGGATTTGTACGTCTGCCCGTCCTACGTCGAGGGGTTCAGCACGGTGGTGAGCGAAGCCGTTGTGCTGGAAACGCCCGTCGTGACGACGGACTGCTCCGGAATGCGCGAGATTCTGGGCAACAGCGAGTACGGCCTGATTACGCAGAACACGGAGGAATCCCTCTTCGAGGGCTTGCGGACGATGCTGGACAAGCCGGAAGTCTACCAATACTACCAGCAGCGCGTCCGCGAGCGCGCACCGTTCTTCTATATGGAAGAAAGACTGAAGGCGTATGAGGAGATTCTTGACCAGTAAGGGAAAAATGTTATGAGCGACATCCTGCGAAAATTCCGCCGCGGCGCCACCCTGCTGGGCGAACTGATCAAGTACGAGGCGGCAGCCCTCTGTGCCGGCGTGCTGAAAGTCACCAATCCGCGGTACCGCCACGTTTGGCTTGTGTCCGAGCGCGGCAGGGAAGCCCGTGACAACGGCTATCACTATTTCGCGTATCTTCGGCGGGCGCACCCCGAAATCAACGCCGTCTACGTCGCAGACCCCAAGCTGCCCGACTATGACCGCGTTGCGCAGCTGGGCAGCGTCGTGCCGTATCGCAGCTGGCGGCACTACCTGCTCTGCGCCGCGTCGGAAATGAAGGTTTCCACCCATGTTTCCGGTTATACGCCTGATATTGAACGCTATTATATGCTCGATAAGCTCCACATCGTGCGCGGAAAAAAGGTGTTTTTGCAGCATGGCATCATGATTGACGATATGAAGTGGTACCATTACCCCAACGTCGTCATGGATTTGTTTGTCACGACGCTGCAAAAGGAGCGTGATTTCGTCGAGTCGGCGTTCGGGTATCCGAAAGGCGTCGTCCGCCGATTGGGGCTGTGCCGATATGACGCGCTTCTGCATCCGCACGAGACGAAGCGGCAGGTGCTGTTTATGCCGACGTGGCGGACGTACGCCGTGGAGGGCAAAACACAGGCGGAGTTTGAGCAGACGGACTATTTCCAGCACTGGCAGGCGGTCATTTCTGACCCGAAGCTGGAGAAGCTGCTGACGAAATACGGCTATGACGCCGTGTTCTACCCGCATTTCGAGGTGCAGCGCTTCCTGTCCGCCTTCCACACGGAGCATCCGCACGTCAAAATCGGCGCGCTGGGGCAGATGGATGTGCAGACGCTGCTGATGGAGTCCGCGCTGCTGATAACGGACTTCTCCAGCATCCAGTTCGACTTCGCGTATATGCTCAAGCCCGAAATCTACTACCAGTTTGACGAGGCGCGGTACTGGGGCACGCACCACGACCGCGGCTATTTCGACTATCGCGTGGACGGCTTCGGGGAGGTCGTGACGACGCAGGAGGCGCTGTTGCAAGCCATCGAAACCGCGCTTGCGTCGGAGTGCGCCGTCACGCCGGAAATGCAGAAGCACATCCGCGATACCTTCGGCGCGCTCGACGACCACAACTGCGAGCGAAATCATCAGGCAATCAGGGAGCTGATGTCATGAAAGCAAACGACGGGCAGGCAAACCTCATTCTGCTGGACAGCGCGCCGCAGCCGGAATGGAACTTTGCGGCGCTGATGGAAGCGGAGACAGGGGAAAAGTGGAACATCTGGCACATTGACAGCCATTTTTCGGACAGCGCATGGAAGAAGAAGGCGAAATTCTTCCTCTTTCCACTCAAAGTCCTGCGCCACCGCAAGGAATTTGGCACCATTCTGTCCTACCAGCAGTTTTACGGGCTGTTTTTCGCTTTTTACAGCGCCATTTTCCACCTGAAAAAGCACTGCCATCTCATCGTCACCACGTTCATCTACCGCCCCAAGCAGGGCTGGAAGGGCAAACTGTACGCGTGGTTCATGCGCAAGGCGGTGAACAGCCCCGCGCTGGACAAAATCGTCTGCTTTTCCAGCAGCGAACCGGCGTATTACCAGTCCATTTTCGGCACGGACAAGTTCACCTATGTGCCGCTGGGGCTGGGCGATTTGAATCGCGGCGGGCACATTCCGCAGGGGGAGGAGCGATTCATCCTCGCGGCGGGAAAGAGCAACCGCGACTATGACTTCCTTGTGGATGCGCTGAAGGACACGCCGTATCAGGTGCGCATTCTGTCCGACGCGTACAACCACCCGAACCCCGGCAGCAACATCCGCATTTATCACGATGTGTTCGGCGAGAAGTACTATCAAATGCTGTCGGAATGCTGCTGCGTGATTGTGCCGCTTGCCGATGCGCGCATTTCGGCGGGGCAGCTGGTGTTCCTGCAGGCGATGATGTTCGCCAAGCCGATTATCACCACGGAATCGGACACCGTGCGCGACTACATTGAATCGGGCAAAAACGGTCTGATCATTCCCAAACAGCGTGATGCGCTGCGGGACGCGGTTCGTCGGATCTACGAGGATGAAGCGCTGTACCGCGGCATGGCAAAGGAGGGCAGATGCCGATTCTTGGAAAACTATTCTGTGGCAAGCATGGCGCGGCGAATTGGGTCAATCTGGCGGAAGCTGGACGAAAAGAAATGCTGAAAAAGGAAATTCAACCGCGCCCGGCGTATCTGAAATGGGTGTATATCGGCATGATGACCATCGCCTTCTGGAATGGTGGGCTGGGGCTGCCGTGGTTCACGAAATATGTGCTGCAAGTCGGCGTGCTGGGCATGGCGCTGCTGTTTATGCTGGTGACGGGCGACTTCCGGCGGCTGAAAACGGTGGGGCAGTTTGCGGTGATGTTCGGGCTGCCGTTTGTGATGATGGCGGCACTGTCAATGCTGTACTGGGCATTGGATTTTCAGCAGCTTAACTACATGTCGCGCGGCTGCTCGACGATTCTCTACCATGTCATATCGCTCAGCGCAATGTGCAGCGCGGTGTACCTCTTCGGCCGCAGGAGCATTGATTATACGCTCTACGGCATGTGCGGCGCGAACTGCTGCATTGTGCTGGGATCCATCAAGGAGAACGGCATCGGGGCGTTTGTGACCGGGCTGATTGCGTTTGCAAAGTCCGGCGGGATTGACACGAACGCCGCCATCAAGGCGCTGGAAGTGCATGACCTGACGTTTGCCTTCGGGCTGATGCTGCTGTTCGCCCTGTGCTGCGAGCGAGGCAAAAAGCGCCTGATTTATGCTGCCTTATCAGGGCTGTTCTTCTTTCTGGGCCTCAAACGCATCGCGCTGATTGGCTTAGTCGGCGTGTTTTTGATGGGCGAGTTCATCCGCAGGAGAAAACCGAAAGTCCAAAGCGTCCTGATTCTCTTCATTTCCATTGGCGCCATTGTCATTTGCTTCGGGTATGTATACCTGATTCAGTCGGGGCTGTTCAACGAAATCGTCCATGCGCTGGAGATTGACACGATGGGGCGCGACAGGCTCTATGCCGCGTTTCAGGAGGTCTACGATTTTTCCCCCGCCTTCCGAGGGTATGGCATTGGCTATGTTACACGCTATATCAGCATCATGACGGAAGCAGGCGTTGGCGTATTCGGCACGCACAACTTCGGCGGAATGCACAACGATATTGTTACCATGTACATCGAGTTAGGCTTCTGGGGCTTCGCGTTCTGGATTTGGTACAGCTGGAACGGGCGCATTGTGTGGTGCCAGAAGGAGTTCGGGATGCAGACAGCCCTGCTGCTGCTGTACGAAACGATTTACGGCTTCATTACCTACGCCACCGACAACACGGTGTTCTACTGCTATATCAACACGGTCTTTATGCTGCTGCCGATTGCGATGGCGATTGGCGAGCAGGAACAAGGCGAGGAGAAAGGCAAGCATGAAAGAAAAGAACCGGAAACGAGCAAGGAGCGGCGTGTGGTCGCTTCTTGAGCGGATGCTGCAGGGGGTGTGGAGATACCGCCTGCTTTGCCTGCTGCTGATCATCGCGGCGATGGTGACCACCAGCGCCCTGATGCATCCGGGAAAGATGCAGTCGGCAACCGCCCTCATTGCCCTGAACTATGAGGAAGCGACAAGGGGACTTTATCCGAATCAGACGCGATTCAACATTTCGCTGCTCAAGTCTGATGAGGTGCTTTCGCGTGCGCTTGAAAAGGCGGGCGTAACGAACATGGAGTCCCTTGCGCTGGCGGAGCACATCAGCGTAAGCGCGTCAAGCGTCGGCGGCATGTCGATTGATTCCGGCAGCGCCAGCGCCTACAAGATTGCCACCACCTACACCGTCTCCTACAAGCGCAATGAGGAGCTGCCGGCAAGCATCAGCACCGGCGATATGCTCCAGCTGATTATCGAGGCGTACAAGGAAGTGTTCTACGAGAACTACACCTACGTCGATACGGCGCTCAATCCGAACTGGAATGAACTGGATGAACTGGAGTATGTGGAAATCGGCACATTCTTCGAGAAAGAAATCGGCAAAGTCAGCCGCTTTTTGAAGAGCCGCGCGAACGAGAACGGCACGTTCCGTTCCTCAGCTAACAACGAGACGTTTATCTCTTTGCAGAAGAAGACACAGAATTTCTCTAACATTGACCTTGAAAAGTACAACGCGTATGTGCGGCAGAGCGGGTTATCCAAAAATCGCGACCGCTATGTGTCCAAGCTGAAATATCAGAATCAGCTGCGCAACATTGAGTATCAGAAATTCATGAGCCACTATCAGAACCATCTTGCAACGATTGACATGTACGATTCCGCGCTGACAAGCGTTGTGCTGATTCCGACGCTGGATACGCAGGCAAATTTCTATATGTCGCGCACGAAGGTGGCGATTGACTATCAGGCAAGCTCCGCTGAGACGGAAAACTTCCATGCCCATGATACAAAGGAGAAAATCAAGGACAATGAGTACACCATCGAGAAGATGCTCGCGGAAGACGCCAATGCGGCGGAGAACATCGTCACGGCGGAGATGCTGATTGATACCATGAAGACCAAATTGGCGGATTTGATTGAACGCACAAATGTCATCAACCGCGAGTATGTCCGCTATAAGACGCGCAATTACCTTACCGTGTCCTATGAGCAGATGAGCGCGATGGATGAATACAGCATCAAGTGGTCGATCTTGATGGGTGGCGTGACGTTCTGCGTCTGCTGCGTGCTGTTGCTGGTGATTGAGGGCAGAAAAAAGCATGAAAAAGTTTAACATCATCCGCTACTTAAAGCGCTGGTGGCCGCTGATTGCGCTGATGTCCATCTTTGCCGGCGCGTTCTTCATGCGCTATGCCAACAACAATCAGGCGTACACGGCGCAGGCTGTCATTAAGTACACCTACGACGCGGCGTCGGAGGGCTTGACCCCGAACGGCGAGACGCTGGACGTTTCCGAAATCTTTTCCTCGACGGTCGTCAAGGAAGCGATTGAGCGCCTCGGCTATTCCGTCAATGTCGATACCATCCGTTCCGGCGGCACGGTGACGGGCATCACCCCTGCCGATGTGCAGACGCGGCAGGATGCGCTGGCGGAAAAAGGCGAAGAGGTGGAGGAATACTATCCGACGGAATACACCGTCAAGCTGACCGTTGGCAGCAGCCGAAGCGCTGAGTTCGCGCGCTTGATGCTGGATGAAATTTTGAGCTGCTATTTTGCCAGCTTCGGGGAGAAATATGTGGATTACTCCACCATCCCCAACAACGCGGAAAACGTGCTGGCGGGCGGTTATGATTACATTGAGCAGGCGGAAATTCTCAGCAATTCCGTGGATGAGATTATCGCGCAGTTAGGCAGCCGCCAAAGCGCTGCGCCGGATTTCACCTCGTCGCGCACGGGGCTGTCCGTCTCCGACCTGTTTGATGAATACAGCTATATCCAGTCGGTGCGGATTCCGTACCTGTTTTCGGAGATTTTGGGCGAAAGGCTGACGCAGAACCGCGAAATCCTGCTGAAAAAGTATCAGGCGCGGTATGCGAATTACATGCTGACAAGCGGCACCGATGGCGACAAGGTGGCAAGCGTCAAGGAAGTCATTGAAAGCTATGGCAATAAGAATAAGGAAGGCTCGCTGTACTATGCCGGAACGAACGGCACGGACACGAATGGGCAGAACGGCCTTGTGCTGAATGACGTCTATGAGGAGCATGATGAGGACGGCAAGATTAAAGACCGCACCACTGTTTACGACACGCTCATCAGCGACTATGTGACGCTGCTCAACCGCAAGTCCGACAGCCTGATTGATGCGGCGTACTGCCAGTACATCATCGACACCTTCTCCAAGGCGCCGGACGCGACGGAGAACACCGCCGAAGCCCGCGCGTCGGTGGAGGCGGAAATCAGCGCGCTGCAAACCCGGCTGGATGACCTCTATCAGGTGCTGCTGGTGACGATGGAAGAGTACAACGAGTACATGGGCGCGGTGAACGTGGGCGTGCTGTCCACCACAGCGGTGAGCGCGCGCGTCAACGTCAAGCTGTACATGATGTTGGGCGTTGTCGTGTTCTTCATCCTCGGCGTCTGCGGCGCCATCCTGCTGGGGCGAATCCAGGACTTCGTGGAGTACCTGTTCTTCACCGAGCAGTCGCTGGAAATGCCGAACCGTACGGCGTGCGACCTGTACATCAAGAACAACACCGAGCGCGTGCTGGGCGACGACAACGTGTGCGTTGTGCTGGAGCTGACGAACCTGAGCCACATCAACAACGAGCTGGGGCGCGTGAAGGGCAACGAAGTGTTGCGCCGGTTCGCGGACTTCATCAAGGAAGCGTCCGCAACCTGCGGTACGGTGTATTACAACGGCGGCTGGCAGTTCATCGGCTTCTTTGAGCAGTGCCGCCGCGAAGACGCGGAGAGCTTTGCGGACTACATGCACCGCCTCGTGCACGCCTACAACGAGGAAAGCGGCGACGCGAAGATGGAATACAGCCTTGGCATGGCGGAAAGCCGCACCGCCAACGCCCATACGCTGCGTACCCTGCTGCGCGGCGCAATGATGGACCGCAGAAAGCAGGAGGACTAAGCCATGAAAAAGTGGAAAAAAGTGCTGCTGTATGTGCTGACGGTGCTGCTGGTGATGGCGGGCGTTTGCGGATACTTCCTCTTCCTGTATCCGCATGAGCAGGACTTTGTGGAAAGCTACTACAAAGTGCAGTCGGATAAGCTGACGAGCCATCTGCGGATTGTGCAGCTCTCCGACCTGCACCTGCGGGAGTTCGGCGAGAACAACTGCGATTTGGTGGCGCGGATTCGTGCCTTGAAGCCGGACATCATCGCCATCACGGGCGACATGAACGATAAAAAAAGCGACGACACGCACGTCGTGACGGACTTGTGCGCGCAGCTGGTGGAAATTGCCCCGGTGTACTATGTGCCGGGCAACCACGAGTGGCCGAAAATTGTGTTCGAGGGCAGCACACTCGCGTCGGATTTGGAAGCGCTGGGCGTGCACTTTCTGGCGGATAAGTACGAAACTGTGACCATCGGCAGCAATACGCTGCTCATCGGCGGCATTGCGGAAGCGCCGGTGTCCTATGAGAAGTACGCCAGCGGATTTCTGGAGGATTTCGCCGCCCAGCCGGGCTACAAGATGCTGCTCGTCCACTATCCGGAATACTACGCGGAGGATACGGGCGCGCTGATTGGCAAGGACATCGACATGGCGCTCTGCGGCCATGCGCACGGCGGTCAGGTTCGGCTTCCGTTCCTCGGCGCGCTCTACACGCCGGATCAGGGCTTCCTGCCCGATTTGACCGAAGGCGTGCAGACGATTTCCGGCACGAAGGTCATCATCAGCCGCGGACTGGGGGACGACGTGGGGCAGATTCTGCCGCGCATCAATAATCCGCCGGAACTGGTGATTATTGACGCGAACTGGTATTGATACCTTCATTTTCAGGAGGATGGAATCAATATGCGTGAACCAGACAAACTCGTCAGCGTCATTATTCCGGTTTACAAGGTGGAAACGTACCTGCCGATGTGCGTGGACAGCGTGCTGAATCAGTCGTATCGTAATTTGGAGGTTATTCTGGTAGACGATGGCTCGCCGGACAACTGCCCCGCCATCTGTGACGAATATGCCAAAAAGGACAAACGAATCCGCGTCATCCACCAGAAAAACGCGGGGTTGTCAATGGCACGCAATGCCGGATTGGACATCTGCACAGGCGACTATATCACCTTTGTGGACAGCGACGACGCGCTGCATGTTGCCTTTGTGGCGCGCTTGCTGGCGGCGTGCGAGGAGAACGGCGCGGAAATCGCTGTCGGGGATTACATGAAGGCGACACCAGCGGAATATCTGCCGAAAATAGCCGCGCCGCTGGCGAATAAGCCTGTGCGCGTGGTGGATGGGCGCGAGGCAAACATGATGCTTTACCGCAGGTCGGAATGGGTGCGGATGGTGACGGCGTGGGGGAAGCTGTTTCGGCGCGAAATGCTGGAAACGGAACGCTTCCCGGACGTGAAGCTGCATGAGGACGAGGCGCTGATATACAAGCTGCTTTACCGAAGCCGGCAGGTGGCAATGGTGGATGGCGCCCTGTACCTCTACACGGCGAATCAGGCCGGCCTGATGGCGAACCGCTTTACCCCGGAGCGCATGACGATGCTGGATATTCTCGATGAGCGGCTGGCGTTCTACCGCGAAAACGGCGAAACAGGCGACTTAATCCGCTTTACGCAAAACCGGCAGTTTATGTTTGCGGCAGAATACTATCTGCATACGGCGGATAACAAGCCTTTCCGCCGCAAGGCGCGCAAAAAGCAGTGGGCGCTGTATTGGCCGCTGATGCGCTCCTCGTACTGGCTGCGCAGGAAACTCGTGTATACCTATGCCATGCTGCTGCCCGGACATTTCAAGAAGCTGTATTTCTAAGGCACCACCTCATTTGTGCGGTGTTACCCTAATGCAGCGGCTGGAATCCACGAAAGGAAGAAAAAGGATGAATCAAGTCAGCATCATCATTCCCGTGCACAACACGCCGGAGGAATACCTGCGTGAATGCTTGCATTCCGTCCTGCGGCAGGATTACACGAATTGGGAAGCCATTCTGATTGACGACGGCTCGACCAGCGGCGCGGAGCGTATCTGCGACGAATACGCGGCGAAGGATGCGCGCTTTTGCGTGATTCATCAGCGGCAAAGCGGCGTATCTGCGGCGCGCAACGCGGGCATGGCGGCAGCAAATGGCGACTGGCTGATTTTTCTGGATTCCGACGACTGGTGGGAGGAAAATCTGCTGTCATCCGCAATGAAAAAGCTGGCGGAGGAACCGGCGGATCTGCTGGTGTTTGATTTCAAAACGTTTTCGCAGCAGAAAACGGACGAGACAGCACCGCCCGCAGAAAAGAAGCGGCACGCAGGCACCTCCATAATGGAGGAAATGCAGCTGGGCTTGCTGGATCGGAATGAACGGTATGCTGCAAACTACTTTGGCGGACCGTGCATACAGCTGATTCGCCGGACAATCGTCGTCGAGCATCAGCTTGCGTTTCCGGAAGCGATTCATCAAAGCGAAGATGCGCTGTTCAATATGCAGATGCTGGAGTACGTCAAGTCCGTGGATTTTCTGCATGAAACGCTGACAACGTACAGGGTTTGGGGCATGTCATCGTTTCAGCGGTTTCATGCGGATTTGCCGCAGCAGATGGAGCAGGTGAATCAGCAATTCCTGACATTCGGGAAAGTGCACCACAAGGGCGATTTCTATTGGAATGCCTATGAAGTGTGGCTGATGGAAACCTACATCCGCCTGCTGAAGCGCTACTTCTATCACCCGAATAATCCGCAGTCGGAGGCGGAAAAGAAGCGGGCATGGAAGGCGCTGCTGACAACCTGCCCGTCGCTGAAGCAGCTGCGCCGCGCAAGCTGGAAGAAGATGTACCAGTCGCGCAAGTCGTATCCGCTGCTGCTGTTTTTCCTGCTGTACTGCCGCTGCTACGCGCTCAATCGGCGCGTGATGGAATGGCTTTTGCGGACGGACAGATACTGACAAAAAAGGGTTCTTCGCGGAAAGTTGGGGGAGCAAACAAGGGCTTCGGTGAAGCACTAAAAAGCTGCACGCGGAAGGAGCATGAAAGTGCGACCAACTCAATCGCGAAAAGG
>ERZ779729.690-NODE-690-length-30208-cov-2.350745_pt1 | contig 30208 bp, 38 predicted proteins | sample MGYA00511072_ERZ779729 | MGnify/ENA primary metagenome ERZ779729 (study PRJEB29588, sample SAMEA2156675) | human gut metagenome | biome: human gut; feature: human-associated habitat; material: faeces | place: Denmark | collected 2008/2010 ...
CGTCGGCTTTACTTACAAGGAGGAACAATACCTGGTGCAAAATAGAAAATAATGATGCCTTATTGAGGTGAAGAAATAGAATCATTCTGACCAATAATAAAAAAATAAATTGTATGAATACAAAACATTTGACGAAAGGAATAGTGGTTATATTGTTGCTATTCATTACGTCCTCGATTTATGCACAGACTTACCGGGAGATCAAGGGGTGGTCAAAGGAAATTAATGAGAGAATTGAAACATTCTTGAATACGACTTTAACCATGAATATTCGTAAAGTAGCGGTGTTTGACGGGGATGGAACAGTGATTGGGCAAGCACCACACTATTTGGCGGATGAAGCTTTATATCGTTATGCCGATAAATATTATAAGGGCAAAAATGATAAAGTTTCCAAGGAGAAAATGGCTATTTTGAATCGGATGGTAAAAGACGGTAATAACGTGGGGAAAGTTTATGTCGAAGATCGTGCTCACTTTTTGGCGGGAATGACTCCGGAGGAAGTGGCAAAGTTGGGGTATGATTGCTATGTGGAGTCATACCAAGGAAAGTTTTACCCGGAAATGAAACAGCTTATAGCTAATTTGAAAGAGTATGGATTTGAGATTTGGATATTGACAGCTTCTCCCGAGTTTTTATATCAAAAATTTTTATCAGAGGAATTGGGAATCCCCGAAGTAAATATTCTCGGGATGAAGTCTGTCGTGGTAGATGGGGTGTTGACAAATGAGATCGTGTTACCGATTCCGCAAGATGATGGGAAAGCGAATGTTATCCCGACTTTCATTAAAACTCGTCCACTTGTAGTGGGAGGAAATAGCCGGGGAGACATGGATATGCTAAACCAGTCTTGTGGTTTGAAAATTGTGGTAAACCCGGATGATACAACTGTCCGTGGGGCAGAAGATGGTCCTATGCATGGTCTAACGGTGAAAGGGTACTGGGAAAAAGAAGGAGCCGTTATTGTTCGATGTAATGATGTCCGAGATCCGAAAGTGCGTTTCCATACTTCGGAGTGGGGAATCAGAGAAAATGTGATTAATCCTAAAGAATAATTCTGAGAAGAATTATCCCGCATAGTTACAATAAACTTAATTTATGTCATTATGAAAAAAAACTATTTGTTAAATGTATTGGTGTTATGTTGTGGCCTTTTTGTATGTACAATTGCCCGGGCCGAGTCTGATAAAGACGAACCTTCTAACACGAAAAGCGAGGTCGCACAAGTCAATAACGATGACCTTACAAAACAAGTAAATAAACTTCTTTCGATATTGCCTAAATTCTCTGGTTATATTCAAACCGGTTATAACTGGGGGGACAAGAATGGAGATAACAGATCGTCATTCCAATTGAAGCGTATGCGTTTGATCATTGATAAAAAAGTTTCAAAAACCTTTGATTTCCGCGCCCAGTTGGAATGTTTCTCTGGATCAGTCGATAACTCTGCCTATAAGAAAAAAGTAATTACGGTAATGGATGCTTTTGTTAACGCTCATATTACTGATGCTTTGCATTTCCGTGCTGGTCAATACTATTTGCCGCTTGGTTTCGAGAATTATGATATTTCTCCGTCTACTTTAGAGACCGTGGATTTCTCGAATATTTGTTACCGTATGGTGTGTCGTAATGCGATCTCTTCTGCAGATCTTATTGATTATGGTCGTGATCTTGGAGTGATGGCTTATGGAGACCTTTTTAAAAGCAAAGATCAAAAATTTAGCTATTTAAGTTATCAGTTGTCATTGACGAACGGCTACCTTCCGACGTTGAATGATGACAATAAATCGAAAGATTTTGTGGGTCGTATAACAATCCGTCCGGTAGAGAAATTGCGTATCATCGGTTGTTACAATTGGGGAGAATACAAAGGTTTGAACGAAAATGGAGATACGAAGGATTATCTTCCGATGAATCGTTTTATCACTGGTGCTTGGTATTATGATCCAAATGGTCTTGACGTTCGTGCAGAATACGGTCATATTCAAAGTGATGATGCTAACGTGAAGGAAGATGGTTTTTATGTGCTTGCGGCGTATAAAATTGGTAAGTTCTTACCGGTTGTACGTTATGATATGTACCGTGATAAAGCAGCCAAGACTTCTGCAAACAACAAGGATAACTTCCTTTTAGGTTGTACTTATGAAATAATCAAGGATGTTAAGTTCCAGGTAAATTATACCATTTCGGCTTATCCTGACAAGGTAAAAGATGCAGGAACAAGAACCGGTACGGGTAATAGCTTACAAATCATGTGTCTTCTTAAATTCTAATAATACTCAATCTTTTTACCAACAAATTAAATTATTGGATTATGAATAAATTATTTTTTGCTCTGGCATTACTTTTTGTAGGAATGTCTGCAAGTGCCCAACATCTGGGAACTGAGTATCGATTGAAAAGAGTTATTCCCGTGGCAGGGCGTCAAGGAATTGCTATTGACAGTAACTATTATTATGTTTCCGACACCAAAGTTCTTTATAAGTATGATAAGCAAGGTAACCTTGTCATGAAGAATGATCAGCCATTCCAGGATCCTAAAATTGCTAACCATTTTGGTGATATTGACGTGTACAATGGGGAGATCTATTGTGGTATCGAGAAATTCGAATATGGACGTGGTTACAATATTGCCGTGTCAATTTATGACGCAGAGACTTTAAAATGGAAACGTGATCTTCCTTGGTCTCCTGAATCAGGACAGGTAGAGGTGTCTGGTCTTGCTGTTGACCGAGAAAAAAATATGGTTTGGATGTCTGACTGGGTGGATAGCCGTTATGTGTATTGCTATAGTCTTGAAACAGGACAATACTACACGAAAATGCAATGTCGTCCGACACCCTACTGGTGCCAGGGAATCTTCATTGCTGACGGAAAAATGCTTTTCACTTCAGATGATGGAGAATCTTTGTATAATATTCCTGATAATATTTATATCGCTGATATTACGGAAGTGCATTTCACCGGTTTACAGGAAGGAACAGAAGTGGTTAAAGATACTCCGTTCAGTGTGAAACTTGACAAAAACGGAAAGCCTGTAATGCGTAAAGGTAAAATTGCTGCAGGGGCAAAAGCAGGAAGAGTGGAGTTGTTTCGTGAGATGAGCGATTTTCGTCGCTCTGGAGAGATTGAAGGTCTTTCAATTGACCCGGTAAATGATGATTTGGTTGTTTTAAATAATCGTGGAACATTAATTGTTCTTGGTATGTCACAAGGTCCGTTCAAGGAAGAAGGGTATACCGGAGAAATTCACGAACTTTATATCTACGAGAAAGTAAAATAATTCTTAGCGAAGGAATTTGAGTTAAAGTAGATAATCCCCCAGAGGTTTTATAAAGAGCTTTTGGGGGATCGTTCTTTTATTGGTGTTCGATTTTAGAAATCACGAGTAATTATTTTGGCGGATAAGTGTTGACGAGATTGGTTGGAGTTACTGCATGGAGTAGGGATGGTTTTGTATTGCTTGTTTTGAAGATGGGGAACAATGGGTGTCAGGCCCCTTCTTTTATTTTTATGATAGTCAGATTATCCCCTTTAAATATGGATAGAAAATAAAGCGACATAATGTGCTCAACACACCACTTGAGTCTAACTATTTAAATATAAATGATATAAAACAAAAAAGCAGTCAATTTATTGACTGCTACCTCTGAGCTGATATCGGGATTTGAACCCGAGACCTCTTCCTTACCAAGGTGTTCTATGTGATATTTTGTCTTAATAAGTAGTTGATTATTAGTGTGTTGTGTTATTTTAAGATGTGAAAGTGAAATAGGTAAAACAATGGGTAAAACAATAGAGATACATGATTTTGTGACAAAATAATTAGTATGAGTCTGAATTACAGTGTGGTTTGTCGTAAAGATAAAATCACTATGAAAAATCAAGTAACTCCATTTTTGAGATTTTGTGTTAATCGGAAATTAAAATATGTAAGTCTACAATTTTCAATAGATGTTGAATATTGGGATTTTAAGGAACAAAGATTGAGAGATGATTGTCCTAATAGATCACATTATCAACTTTTGATTGATACTAAGTTAGAAGAATATAGAAAGAAAATCTTGAAACTAGAAGCTTTGGAAATTGAAGTGACATTTGATACTTTATTTCCACAACAGAAAAAACGAAATATATGTACAATTACCCAATATTTCGATATTATCATTAATAAGTTAAAAGAATTGGGTAAGTTAAAGTCGGCTTCCAAATATTATTTTACATTATCATCTTTAAATAAATTCAAGTCTATGGATATTGAATTTTCGGAAATTGATCTCAAATTTTTAAAAGATTATGAATTTTATTTAAGAAAAGAAGGACAAGCAAGTAATAGTATTGCGACAAAATTTAGCTGTTTTAAAGCAGCCTACAATAAAGCTTTGGAAGAAGGAATTTTTACTAATGAAGATTCTCCATTTAAAAAATATAAAGTTGGTAGATTATGGACACAAACAAGGAAAAGAGCCATTCACAAAGAAGATGTACAAAAATTGAAAGGGTTTGATTTGTCCACTTTAACCAAGTATCCCACTCCATATTTAGAATTTGCAAGGGATATATTCATGTTTTCTTACCTAACAGCAGGAATTAATTTCAAAGACATTGCCACATTGAGATACTGTGATCTTGATAATGGACGAATTTATTATTCAAGGCATAAAACACAGAAGAATATGAATACAATTCTACTGCCAGATGCAATGACAATACTAAACAAGTACATGAAAAAAGATGCAGGAGCGGAAGATTATATCTTTCCAGTTCTGGATAGAAACATCCATATAACAGAACAACAACAAGCCGATAGAATACAGAAGGTGTTGAAACAAGTAAACAGGAAACTAAAGATCATTAGTAAAGCCTTAAATCTGAAAATCAATTTAACGACCTATGTAGCAAGGCACACTTTTGCAACTGTTTTAAAAAGGTCTGGTGTTGATATTGGAATTATATCCGAATCGTTAGGGCATTCAGATTTAAAAACAACTCAAATTTATCTAGATTCATTCGAGAACACTCAAATTGATGCGGCAATGCAAAACCTTCTTTAATCACGAAGTCCTGTTTCCAGAGATGGATTCAGGACTTTTTTTTTCTCATTCTATATATAAATAATCCAATTCTGTCCTTATATTTGAAAACAAAAAGCATCATGGAAAATGAAGAGAAAAAAGATGAGAAATATTTAACTTACCACTTCTATGGTGGTGATCTAAAAGAAATACTTCCAATTTTAGAGAAGCATTTTTCATTCACCCTTTTTGAGATACAGGGGATGCTAGACTGGTGTAATAAGCATATCTATCATGGAGAGGCAACAGGAACCACTTACGATGATGATGGATTTTTTCATGACGAGTTTAAACCAGAGGAATTTTTCATTGAAGGTAACAAACCTGTCCATCTAGCCTACCCAGAATCTTTATATAACAAGATTATTGCATTTTTTAATGATGAATCCAATTTAATCACTGATGATAAACAAAACACGATCCTTTGGATAATGTTCTATGTTTACAGTGAATCATCTATCGAGCCAAATTATTGGGGAGAGAGTGGAGATTACAATTATAGAATATTCCATGAATTTGTAAGACCAGATATGTTAGCACTATATAAATTCCTTCATGATAATTACAAGCAATTCCCAGATGCTCAAAAAGGATATAAAGACCATCCAACTTACAGGCCAATGGATGCATGGAATAATCCATGTAAAGATGTAACGCTTACACTTGGTAGGCATTCTATTACCTTAAATAACAGCAATAACTGGTTTCTCACCCACCTCACAGAATACATCAGCCAGTATCTAAAAGAAGATAATATCGAAGATGTCGAGTTTGAATTGAAGGAATATAAAAACAAGGTGGGTGCTAAATCAGATCATGACTTCCACAGAATAGTGACTCAATTATATCACTTCTTGCAGGATGAAACACCTTACCACAGTCCAGAAGGTAAAATAACTGACAAGATTTGCACCTTCATCACTAAATTTTTAGAGGTTCTGGGATTCCTTACTATTGTTCCAGATGATGATGAATTTAATATAGAGGAAAAGGACAAGAGAAGAAATAAAATTCTATCGACTTGGATCATTAATATGCGTACGAATATCCAGTACAATTTAAAGAGGGAGAAAGAGAGAGGTTCGTACAAAAGCAAAAAACAAGAATTTTTTGAGAAAGCCTCTGTCAAAATGGGAACAAATGAGGAAGGAAAGACATTAATGGAACAATATAACCCGAAGTACTGGTAAAAAATGCACTTGAAAATTTATCTAATCTATTGATTTCCATTACATAGAAAATACACCCCTTATCTCCTGGAATTACATTTTTGATTTCGCCCCCTTGCCTGTCATACATTTGCATTGTAATCAACAACACAAAGCTGGTTACGATGTTCTTTAGCTATTGAACAAAACTAGATGGATGCAGGGTTGAGAGGGATCAAGTCTTACAAGGTGAGACACTCCACTAAAAAAGAGAAAAGGAGAATTTGAACCTTCACCCCCTAAACTCATCACCCCCAGAAGGGATAAAAGGCGCAATTATTCTGCATGGGGTTTATTATTTAATTATTTAAATTTTTATGCCATGGCAGAAGAAATTAAAAATGCAGTTGACAACGATCAACAGGGTGAAGTAAAATTAGTAGAGAACTTATCAAATAAGGATTCTATGGAAGCTAAAGAGCAAACGATACAGGAAGGCAACAAAGAACAAGAAATGAGTGCCCAAGACAAGATAAAAGATTTACAGTGGAAAATGAGCAGTATCAAAATAGGTACAACTTATTCCACTACCTATGAGAATACGTTCTTTCAGGTTAGTAAATTGTGCCAACAATATAAACCATTCATGGAGATTAGCTCTAGCAGGGAACAAAGGAGTGGAGAGAGCATTTTTTGGATTAAACTAGCTCACTCCGAAGAGCAACTATATAAATTAAGAGCGAACAGCGATAGTTTATATGTTCTTGTCGAGTACATACTAGGTGGAGAATTAAAAGGTTCTATCGACTTCAATAACAAAGATTTTGATGGGTTAGAATTACCATGGGAAATTTTCTTCCTAAAAGAGATATGCCAGAACGCTAAACTTAAAGTAAGATATGGCAAAACAGATACTGTTTATATTGAATATAGAGCAGAACATGGGGTATTAAAATTCTCTCTAAAAGAAACAGAAGAAGTAAAATATATTGTTGCTAAAATCATGAGGAAGTGACTGTTATTCTTACAACAGGAGGGGGAAACACTCCCTCTCCTATCTAATATCTCAACCATCATGGAAGCTAAATTAAAATTCAATAAAGAAGGGTATATAACGGAAATACCTGTTAATTGCATCATCAACAAAGCCAGACCCAACTGTGGTGCCACCACCTGTGAAATCAATTCCCCTAGAAACTCCATCATAATAGAACCCAATTTACCAGTCATTGAAGGCAAAGAAATATCCATGAAAGGTAAATTCTTTCCGGTGAAAAATGGAGTGAAGGTGAAGGAGATTGAAGACTATTTAAAATCAACTTCCGGATACAAAAAACTCATGACCACACCGGAATCCTTCCATAAAATAAAAGAGACTTTTGAGCAAGTTGGGGAGAATATATATAACTACTTCATGCTATTCGATGAATGCCATAAAATCATCAACGATGCACGTTTTAGAACTTCTATAACTGGCATTCTGGAAGACTTTTTCAAGTGCAAAGAGAGATCATTAATATCAGCCTCTCCATTCTCTAGTGAAGATATTGAACTATTTAAACAGCAAAATTTCTCCATTTGCAACACCAAACTGGAGAAGAGATATAAAAAGGATATAACGGTAATAAGCACCAATAACACCGTACAGGTTCTAAAGAATATTCTATCTAAAAATACCTCTAGGGAGTACTTCATCTTCCTGAACTCTATCGACACCAGTTTACAATTAATAGAGAAGCTAGGGATAAAAAATGAAAGCAATATATATTGCAGTGGTGACGAACACAATAAAAACAAGTTGTACAGGAATGGTTATCATCAGTTCTACCACCAGATAGGGAATTATAAAAAATATAACTTCTTTACCAGTAGATTCTTCTCAGCTTTGGATATAGAACTAGATTACAAACCAGAAGTGATCATATTCTCCGATTACAGTGTCGCTCAAAATTCCGTCATCTCCCCACTGGACGATTCATGGCAAATTATAGGGAGGTTTAGAAATGGAGTCTCCTCCACCACTCATGTGGCTTTAACAACACTAGATGCCATTCCGGAATCTAAAGAATTGATAAAAAAGAAAATCATGGAAGACTTCGTTTTCTATGACAAATTAAAACAACTGGGAGAAACGCTACCACCTAAAAATAAAAGAACTATTCAAGAGATTCTGGAACATCTACCAGTTCATGAATATGTAATGCCCAACGGTGAATTGAACCCTTACAGGATTCATAATAAAATGAAACATGAAGATACAGTAGAAATATACCGAACCACAGAAACTTTAAAAGAAGCTTATCTAAAATGTGGTGATTATTTTAACCTCACTTTTAAAGTAGAAAATTTCAACGAGAAAGAAATGAAACTTACCAGAAGGACTTATAACAAGTTCATGGATAATAAAGAATTTATAGAAACTTTCTATTATTATCATCTGGATAAAGATATAACAAGTAAAGAACAAGAAACAATTTTCAATTCATTGAAAAAAGAAGACGCTTTATTAACGGAAGCCTGTCAACTTCTACCCAGAGAGTTTATAGAACAATCTAAATTTAACAGGCAAATTCTATCCAGAGAGATTATTAAAGAGAAATTTAATAGAGAAAAAATTCAAGTACCGGTTATAGCTCTGGTGATGAATACCTTCCATGAAGATAAGAAATACACCGAGGCATATATAAAACAAGAATTGGATGATATATATAAAATCGTCAATCTAGGGAAAGCAGCTAAAGCTACTGATATATCCATTTACTTTGAAACCTCCAAAAGAAGGACTGTAAACAATAAAGGTGAGAAGGGATATTTATTATTGAAAGCTAAATTTACCCCTTCAAACAATGATCCCCAACCAAAATTTAAAGAAGATGATCCAGAGGCTTTAACAAAAGCCATGAAACAATTCATATCTCGTGTTACCACCTGTAAAAAGAAAGGGATTCATACCTTCTAGTTCATCAAGGGACAAAAAAGAATCATTCATTTATAAAAAAGTGATTCTTGTCCCACTCTCCAAGGTTATTCTATTTAAACATACAACCATGAAATATATACAAATATGAGAAGTGTTCCATTTCATGATATTCTTTCATCCAGATTGATATTAAATACAATATATAACATCAAATACACCAATAGATTAACATTCAAATCTCTCCATATTTCTATAGTTTCCCATGGCGGATTTTCGTATCTTTGTAATACCACTTGATACCGGAATTGACTTTTCCAGAATTCAAAAATCTAAAGTCAAAAGGGGGAATAAATCATGCTCTAACACCTTGAATCCCATATCTCTGGCTATATCTATAAATCAACAAGCTTTACATATCATGCACGATTATATACCCTAAAATCCATGTTTATAATGAAAAAACAAACACGTACCACATCAATCAAAACAATATCAATTCAATCAAACAAGGAGATAAAAAAGAAACAATATATCTATCTAACCCAATAGCACATATCAAGTTAAATCAAAAAAACGAATCAACCATCAAAACAATCAATCAAGCAATAATAAATAAAACATCAATCAAGTAAAAACTAAGAAAATAAATAAAATCGGATATATATTTAATGTAGTTATCTACATACTTGATATTTATACAATTATTCTCTTATGGTGTTATTCCGGTTTGAATTTTTTAATTTATCTTTATTATAGAAGTAAAATTTATATAATTCAAAAAATCCGGAAGGGAGATTAAAATGAATATTTATATCCTGTAAATTAAAGAAAGATAAAGCAAAGAAGCTAAAGAGTGATTTAGAAGGCATATATAGATATACTGTAATTAAATACAATTCATTTTATTTATTAATATCCACAGGTTTAATATACTATATATTAATTAAATAGATATTCATTTTGATGGATTGTTTAGATTTACCTTGATTGACTGGGTATGTTTGATGATTATTCGATAGATAGCAGGTTAGATATTCTATAGATAAAGATTATTCATTCATTCCATTGATTTACTTGATCCTGTTTTAATTGATCGTGATTGTTTAAATATATATTCTTATAGATACATCATGATATTCCTCCTGTCCGGATTTTTAGAGCCTGCAAAAAAACAGGGAGGGAGATCGATTACATCCCAGATAAAAAAGAGAACATTATAATAAAAATTTAAAATCTATCGTTTATGAAAGAATTAAAACCGATTATCATACCAGAAAGATTCGAATACATGGATCAATACATTAAAGAGAATCCAAAACTATTTCCAGAGGGATTTCCAGTGAATTGTCTATTACATAAAGGTAAAACTGGTTGTGGTGGCACTGAAATGGTGTTAAATAACGAAAGGAACACCATTATAGCCGTTCCAACTAAAGATTTGATAAAGAATAAAATTGAACCTAACGCCCAAAGAAAAGAGAGAAGAGATTACATACTGGGTGTGATGGAAGGGATAGAAGAGTACCAGATCATGAATTATATTGAACAGTATAAAGTGAAGAAGATCATGGTCACGTACGATTCATTACCTAAAGTTATAAAGATTATAGCAGCCAAAGGAGGGAATGCTTATGAAGATTATTTCCTACTGGTGGATGAATACCATAGATTGTTTCTAGATAACCTGTTCAGGGACAACGCCGTAAGGAATTTATTAAATGAAGCCATTAAATTTAAATCGGTTACCTTCATGACAGCAACACCAGTGGATGAGATATTCATCATGGAGGAATTAAAATACCTACCAGTACAGGAGATTATCTGGGAAGGGAAAAAGAGAGTGGACGTGAAGGTTATCAGGACTAATAGTGTCATGGAGCAAGTTTTATCACATATCGGTTTTGGCATGGGGATAGCGGTACCAGAAGCACAGAATTTACATTTCTTCGTTAATAGCGTCAGTTTTATAGCTTCCGTTATAAAAAAGCAACAACTGACACCTAATTTAGCTAGAATAGTATGCTCTAACACTGGAGAGAACAAGAAAAAACTTGGGGAAGAGTTTGAAATATCCACCACCAGTTCTCCGGTCAAGAAATTCAATTTCTACACTTCCACCGTTTTTGAAGGGAGTGATATACTGGATGAGAATGGATACACCATAGTGGTGAGTGACGGTAACACCAGTAGTAGAATTATAGATATATCAACCTCCATGAAACAAATTTGCGGGAGGATAAGGAACAGCAAGTACAAGTATCGTGTTGATTATATATGCCCCTACTCTAAAACTCTAGATCAACCTTTTGATGAATACCTTGCTTACACTTTGGAAGAGATGGATAAAACTCAAAAATGGGTGGAGAGAATAAACAACCTGGAGGAAGAGAATAGAAAATGGGAAATCAACATCATGAGAAAGGGACTGGATCAAACTTACATCAGGATAAACGAATCATCATCCATGCTAGAGGTGGATAAAAATAAATACATGCTGGATTTATATAACTATAAAAAGAGGTGTGAACTACTAGGCAAAGACTGGGACGTGAAAAGTAACTTGATATATAACGATTACATCGTTTCCGAAATTACAAGCGTCACCCATGAAAAGACCCCCTCCATCAATTTACTGGCTAAAGGAAAAGTTAGAAAATGTTTCAAGGATTACTTTGAAGAGTACGCCATGTTAAAGGAAAGAAGGGAAAAAGAGAACACAATATCTTTCCACTTCTCCAGAATGTTCAACCTGCAGGAAGAAAGGCATCAAGTTCTGGAAAGAGAGTACCCTCTGGTTAAAGATGCGTACGAAAAACTTGGGGTGGATAAAGTGAGGAACATGAAATACAAGACATCCAATATAAAGAGGGAATTAAAGAAACTGGCTAACCTTCCTGATTCAAAAATAGTGATAGATTACATAAAGAAACGCTATTCCCTACCTTGTCAACTTGAAGTTAGCACTTGGAAAGAGATACTGGATAATATATACCATGTAGAACTAGGACTGGATGAATGCACGAAAGCTAAAGCCACCGATTTAAATAAATGGTTCGTCACTGAATACGGTTATATAAAGAAAGAGAAGGTTACAACGGATGTGATGACGGTGATAAGGGAGAAATCAATCATAGAGGGACAGGATTTGATGAATGATATAGAATAAATTATTGTTTGTCCTCCTCTCCACTCGATTTTTCCGTCATGGAATTTTTCTACCGGAATTGAAATTGGCTATTTTAACTTTAAATGAAGACAAATTCTATAGTCTTGATTTTGTAACTTAATAGATAAAATACCAGAATGGAGGTTGCAGGTTAAATAATAACTGGTGATTTTTTTTCATCCCCCTTACCTGAAAATCAGGCTGGCTTGTATTTCAGGTTTGACAGGTAAAATGGTGATTCCAAAATTTATAATATCTTGTATTTAGATAGTTGTCAAGGGGAATGAATAAAAATCATCCTTCTTCAATATTAAAGTACTTTCAATCAACATCCAACATTGAAACAGGGTGGGAAATAAATTATCCCCCTACAAAAAAAATTGGGTGTTAATCGAACGTTTGGATTATTCTTCTTCATACCCCCCAACATTCATTTAGAGAAAATCGAAAATATGGAGGGATTACAGTGAAAGTTCTCCACTTTTTTAATTTCTATTTAAATCAATGTCTTATCAATTAAATTTATCACCAATGAAAGAAGAATATTTATCACCAGAAATTAAAACTGGAATAGAACCGAATCTAGATTTCGATGATTTAACAAGATTATCGGAGGTAGAGATTAGATACAAGCTGAAAGTGCAGCCAAAAGACAGGCCAAGAGTGACGATGGCCATGGAGGCATATAAATTAATCAGACCCTTTTTCGATGATTGTTTACATCACCATGAAGAGGCATGGATCATGTTGTTAAATAGAAATTTAAAAGTGTTGGGTGTTGCAAGGCTTAGCGTGGGTAATCAAGAGAACACTATCATTGATCCAAGGACCGTTTTACAGTTAATGCTAAAGACTAATGCAGCTAGTTCAATCATCTTTCATAACCACCCAAGCCAGAATTTAGCTTTCAGTCCGGAGGATTTAAGAGTAACTAAAAACATCATGGAGGCTTGCAAACTGTTAAACATGAATTGTCTGGATCATGTTATAGTCGGTGAGGAAAGTTACTCCAGTTATTCGGAGGGAGGTTACTAACGTGAGTAATTATATAACATAGATGAGAGATAGAAAATGCGAAAGGAGTTCAATATGGATCATGCTGATGGCAGTGATCACTTTCATCATTCATGTTGTCGCTATATTCACCGTTTACCCAAAGTCTGCAAGGTTGGAATTTATAGCGGTTATCATCTTTATCATGATATTGTTACTATCCAAGAAAAGGTAATTCACAAGATCATGGATTAGAAGATTATCAAGTTAAATTTTAATACTTTTGCCACACGACACCCTTTTATGGACGTTTGTAAAATGCCATTTATTCTATATCTTTGTTGTGTCACTAGAGCGATCTTGTGATACAGTTTAAATATAGAAGGCGTTTAGTTTTATCTTGTAACTGGAATCTGGACAATTTCAACACACAAGGATAAACAGCACAAACGTTCATGCTTGCCATATATACAATTCTGTTATATATAATGGTTTAGCGTGGGGTGTCGTTTTATCTGTGTGTAGGGAGTCCAGACCCTCAGTTGCGATAATTCTAACAGTTCCCACGCTTTTCTTTTTTAATAATACCTTCTGGGAATTAAGGCTAAAACCTATTAATCATGAAATTATTCAAATTTATAATCACATTTCTATTTGTAATTGTTTCATTTGTTGAAACAAAAGCAATAAAGCAAGATATTTATACATATAACAGGTCATATAGTATAAATATGAACACTCAAACACCTGTTTTAATTACTATAAATGGGAAAAAATATAAAGCTTCCGAATTTAAAAATGCCCTTGCAAGCTGGAGAGGAACTTACCAAGCAATAGAATTAAGACAATCGTATGGAAAAAAAGGGATCAATGTTGATTCAGATTACAAGAAATTCTTAGAAATGATTGAGAAAGGATACATTCAATCCATTAACTTTAATTCTAATGGAGGGTTTGATGTTATCTATAGTTCTAAAACAAGTGAAAGATTTGCACCAGCAGACCAATACAGTAGTGATTATTTATCAAATGCCATTAGAAGTAACATACCATTATCAGAATACATCACTCCAACACAATCCTCTTCTCAAAACATTATTGACTGGAATCCCCAAGAAATGATAATCAAAACTATCTGGGGCGGAAAATTTAACCAAACATTATACAATCAAATGACCGCAAACCAAAGAGTAAAAGATATTGTTGAAACATTGAAAAAACATAGGCACTTGTACCTGAATTATTTCAATTCTAAAGATAAATCACAATACATTATAAAAGGAAATCTTCCATTCCATTCGATAAAAGAATTTGATAAATTCATCCATGATATTGGTACTTATGATGATGAATCATTTGTTAAAAAGAATGGAGAATTTGTACTAGACGCTTATGGGAACAAGATTCTCAAGGATAATGTGCATTGTACTTGGAATAATGATGAAATACTAGAATATCGATACTGGGGAAGCTTTTTTACCGATTACGTCTTTGGAGAATAATCCTTGAACAATTTCATTCTATCTTATAAAAATCCACTTATGAGAAAATATATATTTATTATTATACTCATCCCTTTTTTGCTTGTTAATTGTTCTCGGAATGATTCTTTATCATTTGAGAAAGATAATATTTATATCAGTGGCAAATGGGAAAACATAGGTTATTTTGATTTCACTCCTTCTTCTTCAAATACCGGAAGTCCATTAAAAAAAACAACTGAATTTATCAGGATAACCGACTACAGGCATATTGATCAAGCTATATATGATAAATACACATCCATTTTTCAACGTTTAGCCAAGGGCAAAAGAAATATTTATCTCAAATATATAAAGGAAATAGATCAATATGGGAATACCAAGGAAGAAACAGAATACTTGTGTACTATTGATATTGATGAACTTAAAAAATATGAAACATACGACAATTACCTTTCTGGAGGATATGGAAAAAATAGCTTCCTAAGGGCTTATGAAGAATATAGAAGAAATAAAGGAGTACATTAAACAACAATCCGAATTAATGAAAAATAAAAATTATACCCCTATACAACTAATATGTTACCATATTCAACAAGAGTCAGTTTCTTCTTTGAACAAATAAGAAGTAACCGACCATTCTCTGAAATAAATAGAGAATTAAAAGCACTGGCAAAAAAAGTAGAAACACAGCAATTCTATAATTGCACAGGAGTTAATTACATCCTCAAATCAAATTTATGGGGGATTCAAGAGTTTATTACCGTAAAACACATTAATGATGAAGTTGTCTGGATTTCTTTACAAACAGACAATAAAGATGAATACAGACAGATTAAAAGTTATGTACATCAATTAACTTCACAATTTCCTGTTATACAAAGACAAGGTTCTATGACTATTTATGCTATCGGGGATAGTGGTCTATTACTTGGATTATCACCCAAAAGCATGATGAACAAAGACAACACGATGATTGTTTTTAAACCAGAATAATTAATACACAAAATGAACAGAGAAGAATTTGAAATCGGAATAATCACCCATTACATTATTAAAGCTGTATTTTGGGCATTTATTATATGGGTTCTAGTCATGATATTTGATTAAATAGTAAACACATGGGATTCTTTATTGCATATTTAATAGTAACCCCCATACTTGGAGCCATAGTATATAATATTTTTGATTCCAAAGATTGGGATACCCATAGCGATAATATAACTTATCTTGTTCTAGTTTCATACGCAGCAGGAACGGCAGTTTATATATGTCTTGCTCCTTTCATATTCTTGTTGGGAGGGATTGCAAACTTCTTCTAATAGTATGATACTATTTGCATGATAAAGGGGCATGGATGATGATTGATATTATTGCTATAGTCTTGTTTATTATCCAGATTGTAAGGAATAAATAACAGGACAAAAATTGATGAATTAGATATAGAATAAACAGAATTTGTCCTAATGCTATTATACTAAAAACCAAAGGAATACCAGTACTATTAGAACAAGGAGGTAAAACAATATCCCAACTAGCCGAAATAGAAAGAAATGAAATTATATTCAGAAAATCAGTAACTGATAAACTAGAAGAACTATTTAAAGAAGGAACTGACGAAGCTGCTATAGAAGCTGGGAGGTTATTAGTTAGAGAGATATTGTATAATACCAAAGATGAAGGAGAATTTATTAAAACTGTAGAGTGATGATAGATTTTGAGAAGGTAAATTCTTATTTAAAAGGAATTAAGAAATATAGCAAAGGTGGAGTTATTAATCACAATAATAAAGTAACAAAACCACGTAAGAAATACTATGGAAGAGATTTATCCTCAGAAGAAGTTAAAACTCCTTCTGGATGGAATTATGTTGAGGATCTACCAGAAGTAGACAGAATAGGAGTCTATAATAGATATAATCCTTCTGGAAATTGGCTCACAGAACTCTTTATAGATAAAAAGAGAAGTTTAAAACCAAGAATTGGAGATTTGGTAGGAACTCCAGAAGAGGAAGCTTATTGGGCATTATATCTTGGGTTGCCTCAAGACTTAATAAAATCAACCAAAACAAGGCATCCCAAAGGTGAACCAGATAAGTACAAAGATGCTGAATTTGTAGGTACTCCAAGAGAAATGGATTTAAGAATACAGGGTGTTGCAGATACTTTAAATACAGGAATATTATCAAGGATGTCCAAAGAACAGTATGAAGTTTTAAGGAAGAAACAACCTCTATTGCCAGAACAAAGCAAAATGCAAAAGACTTATAGATTTGGAAAAGAAATGCTTGATAATCCAGGTAAAGTAATGCAGGCTTCTGAAACACTAAGTCCTATGAGACAGTATAGTCCTCATGGAGATATGTACAGTGGTTTAGGAGCTTTTGGTGGAGAAGGAGTATTTAGTGATAATGCTGGAGGGTTTGGGATGATGTGGAATGATAAAACTAATACCATACATTCTTGGGATCACTATGATTATTCTGCTCCCCAAAGATGGTGGGCTAATATTCCAAATAGAAGGAAACCCTTAGAAATACGTTCAGAAGTAAAGTTAGATCCAAAGAAAGGATCAGTAATATTAAACGAATTACTTAAACAACAATGAGATTATTAAAGACTATATTAAAAATAATAATTGCAACACTAGGCGGTTATTTAATAAATAGATTAGAGTTTCTACTATATACAATCGGAGAACAAATATACTATAAAATACTATTTCCGGATACCTGTAAATATAAAAGGGATATATGGTTATTATATACTATGATGCTTACATTTAATATAGTCTTTTGTAATACATATATATTTAAAAAGAATAGAAAATTATTATTGTGGATCTATTTACTGTTTGTAGTAATTTTCTATTTATTTATAATTTTAATTTAAAATGAATAATGACTTATGAAAAATAATTGGATAAAAGACGAAAACAATTCAGCTATTGGAATGCCAATAGTACTAGATAACCTCTCCACTAACAGAATAGTATCAATTTTTAAAAATGGAGAAAAGAAAATAACAGTATGCTCTAAAGATGATTTATATACATTTATAGAAACAGAAGGAGATAGTAAAAATTGGAAACAATGTCCTTCTGTTCCTATTGATATTATCAAACAACTTTAATTATGTTGCTTATTATATTTAAAGCTATTACCTTCTAATATATCAACTTCAAGATCATCCATAATGTCTGGAGTACTACAATATGATATTGCAATGTAATTAGAATCATTCAATATATGAGGATCATTTTTAGCATGTTCTTTAAATCTACATGGCAAATCAGTCGTCTTACCAGCATATATTAACTGTATTGGATCAGAATTTTGAAAATAGATATATACACAAGGATAATCTGTATTAAATTCACATTGTGTTGGCAATGAGTACATAGTGAACGAATACACTTTACCAGATTTGCCAACGATTGCTAATTCAGAGTTATTGGTAATAGCCATATTATAAGATATTAAATTAATGATGACAAATATAATGAATAATAGAAATAACAACAATTTAAAATGACTAATGAATTATGATTAAACAAATAGAACATACAGGAAAAATTAAAGTAAGGGAACTCAAAAAAGAAGTTACTCCAGTAATTATATTCGAAGATGAGTTTGGATTAATTTCTGCATTTATTGAGTATGATTCAAAATATATTCTACTCATGAAAACTCCAAACGGAGATTTTGTACACAATATATCTATATCATATCTAGCTCACGAAGTCTTACAATCTTTAGATAGACCTGATAGAAAAAGACATGAGGAATTAAAAAAGCATGAAGATAATCCAGATTGGTTATATTTGCATACTTACAGATGGGGATCTTTAGTAGACCCAGATACAAAGGAAGTTATAATACAATCGTTTCCTATTTTTATTGATCCTGATGTTGCTTATTCTGAATAAATTTATTTGCTTCTAAAATATCAGTTTCAATACTCAAAGCATCTTGCTTTGTTTTAGTTATAAGGATATGAATACTATCAGGATCTGGATATATTTTATCATTGGGATCTGTGCTATGTTGGTTGATTCTAATACTCAATTTATCAGCTTTTCCACAATAAATAAGATCATGCTTAGGAACGTTCCAAACTTCATAAGATCTAGTATAGATATACACACCAGAATTTTCTGGAAATTCGGCATCAAGAGGATAAGTCACAAACTGATAGATATTTCCAGATTTTCCTTTTATCATGAAAGGATCAATAGATATAATAGACATAATAATGAATTTAGAATTAATAACCACAAATATATAAACAAAATATACTAAACAATGCCAGAATTAAGCAAGAAAAATTTCATAGAAATAGAAGTTGGAGATAATGATTATATATGTAGAGTTGCCTACGACGATTGGGAAAAAGCCAATGGTCTAATGGGTGTTGATGATCTAGGAGATAATGAAGGAATGATATTCGTTTATGATCAACCTCAAGAAGAAATCTCCTTTTGGATGAAAGACACACCAATAGATTTAGATATAGTATTCATCTGTCCTTGTTTTAAAGTTATATCAGTACACACTGGGATAGCCAATACTACCGATCCAATAGTAGAAAATAATGTACAATTTGTACTAGAAGTTAAAGCCAACTCTGGGATTAAAGAAGGAGATGAAGTTGAATTTGATGGATTAGAGGAGTATTTAGAGAAGAGATTAGATAGATGTGATTCTATTATAGAAAATAAAGAAGATATAGAAGAAGAAAAAGATAAAATTAAAACTCTTCTAAAAGTATTAGATCCAGATGGAGAAGTACAATTAACTTTAAAAGGTAATGAAAGAATATTCTCTAGAGCTAATACTAAAGTACTGATTAGACAAGCTAAAAAAGCAGATAAGTTAAAGACTGATTCAGCATATAAGAGATTAGGGAAGTCTATATTTAAATACATGAGGATTCAGGATGAAAATGGGGAAGAGTATGTGGAACCGAAGAAATAGGTATGGCAGTTGATTTTGAGAAGTCTGACTATTATTTATAGTCATTCTAAATAATATATAATACATTGGAAATCATGGAAATATATGTTAAATTTGTAATAGATAAATATTTAGAAATAGCAGAGTACAAAGCCCTCTGCAATGGCTTAAGTGGAATAATTACCGGCGAGGGTAACTACGATAATGTCCACAGACATTTTCCCACTTACCGTATCTAAAACGGCGATAAGCTTTAACCTTTACAAGCTTTAAGGGATTGTAATCATTTCTCATAAATAAATTCTCCTATAATTTAAGTTGTTAATAGTTGCAAGAATTATTATGAAGTGATTACAATCACAAAAATAGTTATAATTTAAATATATAAATATGAAGAATAAATGGTTTTATCTACAAGATAAAGATCCGTACTTCTCAATAGAAGATTTGGGGATAGCATTAGGACACTCTATTATACTTAATTATCCTGCATTATCTAATTTGCCTGATATTAGAGATTATGAATATCTAACAGAAGGAAACGAGAATATTGATGCTATTGTTGTGTATGGACTAGGTGCTATTATAAATAGAAAGCAGTTAGAGCATACTAAGAAGGAGATAGAGAGGATGCTAAATTTTGAAGAATGATATGGCAGTTGATTTTGAGAAAATTAATTCTTATAGAGAAAAGATTCAACCTAGGGATAATACTAGAGTGAGTAAAATTCCTTTTCTTATTCTAAAGAAAGAAAAAGAAGAGGAGGCTAAACAAGATCAAAAACTACAACCTAGAGATAATACTGTTATATATTCTAAGCCAGAACCAAAATTAAAAGAGGAATTTAAACCTTCTACTCAAAATAAAGATAATAAAACATTCCTCTCACCTATGCCAAATAGAAGTGCAGCATTAGATGAACAAGCTAAAGTTAATGCAATAAAGAATGAAGTATATAATAATTTAGAGAGAACTAAGTATGCTAATTTCTGGACAGTTCCTTATGCTGGTTTTAGTGGTAAACAGGCATTTGATTTAGGTACTAATTTGGTAAAGGAAGGTACTTATACTGGAGTTTTAGAAGGAGTTACTCCTATAATTAATAAATTATTGGGAAAAGGACTTGGAAAATTAACACAAAAGAAAACTTTTAATAATTTAGAAAATTCAAGTGGAAATACTTTTATTAAAAAGGAAGATGCTCAAAAAGCATTTGAAGAGGCAAAAAGTATATCGGAAATGTTTTTTGATAGTCCGGTCATAAGAGAAACATCCAAGCATAACAGAGAACTATATCAAAAACTAAATAAAGTAGATCGGTTTGGAGATGATTTAGTCGAATATAGAAAACTATTAAACAAACGAAAAGTTGGTTCCAATATCACATATTTTGATCCTGCTGATAAAGATATGGCACGTATTGGTAGAACAAATTCCATCAATGGTATAGATCAAATACAATTAAATTTAGCAAATCCACAAACATATAATCATGCTGTAAACAATTATCTACATGAGTTTTTACATCATGGGTATTATGGCGATGGAGTTTTAGGACATCCAAATAAAAATTACATAGATAGATTTCTTCAAATGAAAAGAAATAAATTATATAAACCAGAGAATCAATTAGATCCTGAATGGGCAGATTATTTATTAGATCCTAGAATAAATGAGGGAGCAACAAATATTATAGATTTAGGGAGGGATTTAGGACTTCAACTAGGGCAAAAATATCCTGGTAAAGATAAAGTGTTAGAATTATTACAATCATATACTGGGAGAAAAAGGTTTGTAAGAGATGCTTTAGATCTATCCACAACACCTCACATTAAAAGAGTTTGGGATGCTATGACTGGCAAATATTTTACAATTCCAGCAATAGGAGTTGGAGCGGCAACATTAAAAGTAGAAAATAAATAATATGGAAACACTCAATAAATTAAAGTCGGAAATAGAGAGAATATCTAATCTCTTAGAAACAGAGCCTAACGAAAATTCAGTTATAAATGAAGATAATATTTACACTGAACACATAAGATACTCTGAACATGTAAAATACTCTATACAGATCAAAGATGGAGAAACTATAAACCCAGAAAACTTTAAAACAGAACAAGAGGCAAATGAATATGCTACTAAAATTGGATTAAAGCAAGATGAATATAGTGTTATACAATGGATCAGAGAGCCTTTTCTTCCAGAAGAAAATAGCAATAATCATGGAAATATATCAGAATATAAATAAGGATCAAAAAGATTATATCATATATCCCAAAAGTCAATTACTTTATAGAATGATTAATACATGTTTAAGACTTGCCGAACATTTTGAATATGAAGATTTAATATATGAATTAATCGATATGAAAAAATCTTTAGATAAAGGACTTAATTTTGATGAATTTGAAAAAGAACAATTCAGATTTACATGTGGGGAAGTTAAGACTAAAGAAGATATATTACATATGAAAACAGAGATTGATAAATTAATTAAAATGGCACAAGAATCTCATTTATATGGAAGTCCTGAAAAGGAATATATATGACTAATTAAATAAATGACTTATGAACAAAGAACTATATGAACAATATCAATCCAAAAACATTGACAATGGAATCTGCATATTCACAGATTCCACTTGTCCATTGAAAGATCATTGCAATGGCTTACCAAGAGCAATATGTCATAAATATTGTAAATGTGAAGAGGATCACAATGTAATAGATATGACTATTAATAGCTACTTAACTGCATTTGATGATACTGAATTTATCCAGTGCATGAAAGATTATTTTGACAACATTAATTATCACTCATTGATGAATAATGGAACTAACAACAATTTAAAATGACTAATGAATTATGAAAAAATTTATTATTCCTCCTCGCCTTCATTTGAAGATGAAAAAGGATATGAAAAACTTTCAGAGTTCTGCAGAACTCGAAACAGCTCCACAGAAATCTTATTATGCAAATCTTTCTCAGACTGAAAGCATTCTGGGAAATAATACCGAGTTAAATCAGTCTGTCGCAAATGCTTATATCCCAAATCTTCAGCCATTTCTGAGAGTAAGTCAAGCTGAAATAGAGAGTTATTTGAAAAATGTTGCGAACGGGCATCTAAACTATCTAGAAATGATCTCCATGCCCTTCTGACTTTATCATTATCTTGAAATACAATATCAATTTGATTTAACGCTTTTACATATTCTCTAGTTGGAGGGTTAAATTGTCTATTGGCAATAAGAGTTAAAAATAGTCTAAGTTTAGCATCTCTTTTAGTTTTACGATTTTGATAGCTTATTCCTAGAAACCATAAAGCTACAGGAATTATTGCAACAGCAATGATTTGCCCATATGTAAGAAAAAAATTAGATAAAGTCATAATACGGATCTTTAATTAAATGCTTTTGCAAATATACAAAATAGTAGAAATAGCTGTAATATAAATAATAAATAAATGACTTATGAAAACAATAATAGAAAAACAAATAACCTATGAACCAGATAATAACTACAATGGAAAAGAAACAGTAGGAACAAAAATCACTACTGTTTACTTTCTAGGAATACCTGTGTTTAGAGTATCATTCAGAAGACTCCATTAATGTAATAATAATTTAATATAAATAAATGAACTATGAAAAAATTAGTAATGATAAAATGGTATAATTATAAAGAAACTGTTTGCAGTGTGATGATAGATGAATCTCCGGATTTGCTTATAACAGTGGGTTTCTTACATAAAGAAGATAATAGATGTGTTACAATATCTAATAGTATGATTTGTAATAGAGAAGGTGGATACAGAAGTGAAATTATTCCCAAGTCATATATAATTGATATGCAAGAATTAAACATTGGAAACACTTTTAATAATGAATTATGAATATAGTAACTAAACAAACACCTCTCATTCAAGTAAAATGGGATGGAACATATACACAACATAGAGATGGCATCTCTTTAGATATAAATACTCAATACTTCCAAAAGGAATATCCAACTACTACAGTAGGATTTTTAATAGAAGAAAATGATAAAGTAATAGTTCTAGCATCTAGTATTTATGGAATATGCATACCAAATACTATGGCAAAAAATATCATAGAGATACCTAAAAGCTATGTAATAGAAAGAAAAGAATTAGATCCTAACCTTTAACCAAATGATGACTTATGATTAAACAAATAGAAACTCCAAAAGAAATTCAAGTTACTTGGCGTTACCAGAGTACAGAATATCCAATAGCCGCATTTAAAAATGAAGAAGGGATTATATATGCTATTACTTATGAACATCCCAATTTCTCTGTATTTAGAAAAATAAATGATAAGGAATACATTACATCCAGATTAGGAGGACATTTAGGGGCAACAGAAGAAGAATTAGAGTTGTTTAAATCTCTATTAAATCAACTTCCAGAAGAAAAGAAAAAAGAGGTAAAAGCAGAATACAAATGTCCCTACCTCACAGATAAATATACAATGGAAGATGGTACTATTATTATTCTAAAGAGTGTTTAATATCTTTATTGTTTTGAATGATGTCATTTATAATTTTAACTCGTTCATCATGTGAGGGTTCTTCTAAGATACCTATATACAAAATATTATATATCTTATTATCATACATATAAGTCTTTGAAATGGAATTTAAACTACTACTATCAACTTCTCCACAGAAGACAACATCCATTCCAGTATCTGGTAAATGAAGATATGTAGTCTTAATAATTAGAATATAAACACAATCTCTAATTGGAAGTATATCCTCTGGGTAATAACAAGAAAACTCATAATCTTTCTTAGATTTACCACGAAGAGTGAAGTAAGTTTGACGATCGCCCATAAGATTAGATTTAAAATTATACATAACAAATATAATGAAAATAACAATTTAAAATGAATAAACAGATTGATTTAATAAACATGATTCTTCGAAATGAACAAGGTTACTGGTTAGATCCAGATGGTATAGATTCCGGAGGAAGAACATATAAAGGAATATCAGAAAATAATTTCCCTAACTGGAAAGGTTGGAAGATAATTAATAAACATGAACCTCTTAAAAGAGGAGAATTTATTAAAGATGAAGATTTAGATGAAGAAATATTCAATTTCTATTTAGTGCATTTCTATTATAAATTGAAATTAGATCAAATAAATAATTTATATATATCAGCACATTTATTAGATCATGGAGTAAATGCTGGAATCTCTAATGGAGTTAAATGCTTACAAAGAGCATTAAATGATATATTATCTATAGATATTATAGTAGATGGGAAAATTGGGCCAGTAACTATTTCTGAAATTAATAATTCTAACCCAAAAACTTTACTATCGAAGTTGATAGAAGAAAGAGAAAAATATTTATTATATACCCTGTTTTAGAATGGAAAATAAAGGACAAGAACAAATCAATTATATAATACAACAATCAAAATTTGTCCTCATCAAGAAAGCAAATAAAAACAAATTCATCAATAGAAAATAATAGTAAAGTTCAAATTCACCTCTACACCTAAGAAAATATATAAGATTAAATAATAAAGACTTATTCAAAAAATTATTACGAATTAAAGGATTTATTTATCTTTAAACTACAAAATAAACTTCATAAACATATAGATTATGAATAACTTAAATAAAAATATATTGCTAGGAACAGCCATAGGTGATGCTTTAGGCGTTCCTGTTGAATTTGAACATAGACAAGAGTTAGAGAAGAATCCAGTTGTTGGAATGAGAGAGTATGGTACGCATAACCAACCCAAAGGAACATGGTCAGACGATAGTTCTTTAGCTCTCTGTTTGGCAGAATCACTATGCAATGGATATAATTTGAATGATATTGCAGATAAATTTATAAGATGGTACTATGATGGTTATTGTACTCCTTATGGAAGAGTGTTTGATGTTGGTGTTACCACGGCAAGAGCAATATCCTATTTGCAAAGTGGATGTAAGCCTGAACTAGCAGGAATGGATAGAGAAAGGGATAATGGTAATGGTTCTCTTATGAGAATCCTTCCGTTGGTACCTTATATCATTAACATGGAGGAAGAAGATAGATTCAGAATAATTGGAGAAGTTTCATCATTAACCCACAGGCATCCTAGAAGCATTTTAGCTTGTATCGCATTATGTGAGTTTGCTATACAGTATATAAATTCTCAATCAATAGAGAAAGCCTACCAAGCCATCCAACAAACGATACTACAACTTCTGAAAAAGGAGATGTTTATTGAAGAAGATAGTCTTTTTAAAAGGTTAGTAGGCTTGTCTTATGAAGAGTTTAAGAATATTGAATTGAAGGATATTCGTTCTACTGGATACGTTATAGATACACTAGAAGCTAGTTTATGGTGTGTCTTCAATACTACTAACTATAAAGAGGCTGTTTTAAAGGCTGTAAATTTAGGTGATGATACTGATACCGTGGGAGCGATTACAGGAGGATTAGCAGGGATTATATACGGTTATGATACTATTCCCTCTGAATGGATAGATGTATTGGCAAAGAAAGACGATATTATTGAATTGGCTAATAAACTGGATTCAATAATGGAATAGCAATTATTTACCTTTGGTGCAAACATAGCTTTAGTAAGTTTACTTGCAAAATTATTTCTATTTTTGTATTGTAACAATACATCAAATGTTGATATGAATATAAAGTTAATAGGATTCATAATTATAGGTGGGAGTATATTTACCTTGCTACCCTTTCTTTGTAAATTTCATGGTGAATCATTAAATAATTTTGAATATTGGTCTAGTTTAGGCAGTTATTTTAGTGGAATCTTGGTACCTGTTCTTACGACTATTAATATCTGGGTTTTTATTAAATTAACACAAGCTATTAATAATAATGACGAACAACGCAAAAAAAAAGAACTAGATTATCAAAGAAAATTGATTATAACTCAAATTAGGCAACAAGAATTAGATAATTTTTCTAAGATAATGAATAACGCTTTAGTACTGAAATTTGAAATACATACGGTAAATATTACCACTCCCATAAGTATTGCACATACATATCTAGAATCATTTATTAAAGGGAAAGCTGATATATTCCCAATAATTAGTGATAATATATTTCAAACCAAAATATTAAGATTGCATCATTTATTAATCGATTACGCAAAATTTATGAATGAATCTTTTTCTATTGGTAATCCCAATCCTCCAGAAAAATTACCTAGAATTGATTATAGAAAAGAATTATTAAAATTAATGGATTGTAAGAATGAAGTTATATCTGAAATCCAGAAATTTATACTCAATGACATCTGTACCAAGTAAGTAATTGACAGTAAAAGTAGTATAATAACAAAAATGAAAATTGACGACTTTATATTGCACATTCCAGATTTATTTATTGAGGATGAAACTTCTCAATCTGATTATATTATAGATAGGTTAACTTCTCAAAGATTGAAATTGTTTAAATTGATAAATGAATTTGATGTTTCAGATAGAGTGTATTTAGGAGTTCGTAATGATACTATAAAAAGTAACGTAAAAGAATTATATGATTCTATTATAAAAAGTGTACAATGTTTTTTAGATGGACATTTTGAAAAGAGTAGGAACATAATTTATAATACCTTTTTTAATAGAGATAATCCTAAAAGAAAAGCTTTGCCTATTCGAAGAATTAATGCTTTTGAAATATTTTATAGAATACGAGAAAGTCAAACTTACAATCTTTACTCAAAAGAAGAAATGTTTCATATTCCATTTGAAAAAAGAGGATTAGTTTCTAATCAAAGATATAGTATTTCAGGTTATCCTTGTCTTTATTTAGGAAGTTCTATTTATAATTGTTGGGAAGAGACTAATAGACCTAATATTGACACTTGTAATATTGTTGGATTACGTAATCTAAGAACTATTGATGTAATTGATTTATCAATACCTCAAATGGAAAAGATGGATTTTAATGCTGAAAGTATATACAATCTAGTACTACCACTTGTTTGTTCTTTAAAGGTTAAGAATAATGCAAATTATTTTAAAACTGAATATATTGTTACTCAGAATATACTAGGATGCATAATTATGCGCAATAGTATTTCAGATGAACCAATAGAACTTGAAGGAATTCAATACACATCTACGTTTTATGGACAAAAACAATGTATGTTTACGGACAAAAAATTATTGACTAATTACGTATTTCCAATAAAAAAAAGTAAAAAAATGGGATTATGTGATGAGTTATGGGCAAGTTTTGAAATGACTAAACCGACCTCTCTTACTCAAATAAGATTAACGGAAGATAAAACAAGTGATAACAATAATTTTTATAAGCTTTGGAATAGGAAAGATGAACGAAATAGTTACGAGCGTTCTATATTGGGATTTGTAGAATCTAAATTGAGAGGATATTTCTATGGTATTTAATAAAATAACACACAATATTTATTCATGTATATTTCAGCACATGTAGCCAAGTTGAGCGTGTATCTAAGGTAAATTTAAAAAAAATCATCAGTCATTTCTGAGAAATTGAATTTCCCATTTTTGCCTTAACAGGAAATGTTCACTTTCTCTACTAGTGAACGTTTCTTTCTTTATCAATTACTTACAATTAGGGGCTATTCTCTGGCTCTATAAAATATTCACTTACATATTTAATAAAGATGGGTATGTATTCATTTTAAGAAGTGAAAAATTATCATAGATTCAGTTATATATACCTATTCTCAAGAAAAGTCACCTACTTAAATATTTAACCATTAGTTACTCTCAACATTATGGTTTTCTCCCCAACATTCACTATTTTTGCAATAAGAGAATAACTATATGAATTTATTTGATTGAGTTATCACCTTTGTAGAAATATAAGGTAAGTAAACATCTTTTTATAATATGCAACATTCTCATAGATACCAACATTTTGCTCTTGATGCAAGTAATAACATCGTTGATATAAAGAATGTCCATGACGATCAACAATATTTTTGTCCACACTGTCATAAAGAGATGATAACCAAACGTGGAAAGATACGCCAATGGCATTTTGCACACAAGACAGATAAATGTTCTTACGACAAATACCTACACACCATTGCCGAAATAATGATCATGGATTGGTTCAACAAAAAAGAAACAATCATGTTGTTTATGGACACTCCTGCAAAGTGCAATAAATTTGATAGCTGCATTTTTTATGATGAACGTAATTGCACAGGGGAAAAAAGGACTCCGTTTAATTTAAAAAAATATTATTCAAAGTGTATTCAAGAGCATGGTTATAAAGGATTTATTGCAGATTTATATTGTGAATGTGATACTGATCCAACCTCTCCAATCTTTATTGAAATTTTTGTAACACATGAATGTAGTCAAGAGAAGATAGACTCCAACATACGGATTATTGAGCTAATTATCCAATCGGAAGAGGATATTTTGAATATTGTAAATTCTTCCAAATTAAATGAAAATGATATGGTTAGGTTATATAATTTTCAACGCAAAGAATCTCTTGTTGATAAATTCGCACAACCTTTCCAAAAATACATATTATACCCTAGTTTAAAAAGTTATGTGGAACGTGATACATATACATGTAAAAATTATGATCAGCACCGCAAAGGTATCTATGAGATAAGTATGCCATACGATTATAGCATGCCATATTTCATTAATAATGGAGGCTTTTATGGAGTTGGAAAAGTCAAAGCTTATCTTGATGGATATTTGAAGAAAGACTGCCAAATATGCAAATGGCAAGAAACGGATTTTATGGGTGCTAGATTTTGTAAGTTATACAAGAAATGTGGTAATCCTAAATACTGTGATGACAATGATGCTTCAAAATGTTCAATGTTTAAAGAGAATACAGATACCATAAATGATACAATTTCAGATTTCAATGAGCATTTAAGAAATGGCAATAATGTAGATATATGGAAGAGAAAATAGTTTAATAAATAAAATGGAATAATCACCATGAGAATAAGTAATACTAAATATTGAAACAATACTAAACCAACGGACTTATAAAAAAACTACTAGCACATTCAATACGAAGGACAGAAATAAAATAATTATACAAGAAATCAATTTAATTTGTCCCTGTTACCTCATCTAATTTACATCATTCATTCACAATTTAAAGACTGGAATAATAACTAAAAAGGACTATTTATGACGGATTTAAGATTAAAATTTCGTATATTTGTAATCTAAAAAAGTTCAAATTCACCTACACGCAACAAAAAGATACTAGATAATTTATAAAACAAAAACTTATGAACAACACTAGCTAAATTTTCACCACCTACACTTCGATTTGTTATTATATAGAAAATAAATATCTTCGAAGTGTTGAGGATAAGATAATCAGTAGAATATCATTTTTACTTGTTATCTTATGAATTTCATTAGAAATTTCTCTTTACACTGGTGCATATTCCGGTGGATACCCGTTCAGCATTTCCGGTGATA
>ERZ779729.703-NODE-703-length-29888-cov-6.586800_pt1 | contig 29888 bp, 29 predicted proteins | sample MGYA00511072_ERZ779729 | MGnify/ENA primary metagenome ERZ779729 (study PRJEB29588, sample SAMEA2156675) | human gut metagenome | biome: human gut; feature: human-associated habitat; material: faeces | place: Denmark | collected 2008/2010 ...
GCCCGTCCCGGCCATATCCCGGGAAAACCGGGTCGCCATCGAGTATTTTATGGCCCAGGGCGGGACATTTTCCGTGGCCACCGGCCGGGCCCTGCCCTCCTTCGCCAGCGTTATGGACGGCGTGCCCATGAACGGCCCCACGGTGCTGTTCAACGGCGCGGCCATCTACGACTTCCCGGCGGGGCGGTATCTGCGCACCGCCTTTCTGCCGGAGTGCATCCGGGATCATGTGCGGCAGCTGTCCCAGCTGATACCGGGCCTGACCTTCGAGATTTATCACGACGACAACTCCATCCATGTGGTGAATCCCAACGAGATCACCGCCCGCCATCTGCACCTGACCCACACCCCCTCCCAGCAGATCGCCAGCCTGGACCAGGCCCCGTCGCCTATCTCCAAGCTGCTGTTCGAGGAGGAGCCCCAGCGGCTGCGGCAGCTGGAGGAGGCCATCCGGGCCCAGGACTGGAGCCGGGAGTACGAGGTGGTGGCCTCCGCCGTGAACCTGCTGGAGATCACCGCCCGGGGAGCCAACAAGGGCGGCATGGTCCGCCGCCTGGCGGAGCTTCTGGGCGTTCGGCAGGAGAACGTCTGCTGCGTGGGGGACCACGCCAACGACATCCCCATGCTGGAATACGCCGGCATGGCCTTCGCCCCGGAAAACGCCATTCCGGCGGTGCACCGGGTGCCGGGGATCCACATCCTGCCGGACTGCCGGGAAAACGCCATGGCCGCCATGATCGAAATTCTGGACCGGTGCTATTCGTAAAGGAGAAATCACCATGGAAAACACCCTGACTCTGTATGTGCGCTATCTGGCCAAGCCCGGCTGCCGGGAGACCTTCCTGCGCCAGCTGACCACCCATGGCGTCATCGACGCCATCCGCCGGGAGGACGGCTGCCTGCGGTATGACTATTTCCTGTCTGTCCAGAATGCCGACGAGATCCTCCTGGTGGAGCAGTGGCAGACGGAGGAGAAGCAGCAGGCCCACCTGCGGGCCCCCCACATGGACCAGCTGCGCCGGCTGAAAAGCGAGTATGTGGCCGACGCCCGACTGGGCCGGGTCCGCCTGGATTGAGAGGCCCCCTATGCTGTTTGACACCCACGCCCACTATGACGACGACCAGTTCGACGGCGACCGGGAGACCCTGCTGGCCTCCCTGCCGGAGCAGGGCGTCGGCCTGGTGGTGAATCCCGGCTGCACCGTGGCGTCCTCCCGGACGGCGGTGGAGCTGGCCCGCCGCTTCCCCCATGTCTACGCCGCCGTGGGCATCCATCCGGAAAACTGCGGCGATTTTCGCCCGGAGGACCTGGACGCCATCCGCGCTCTGGCCCGGGAGGACAAGGTGGTGGCCATCGGCGAGATCGGCCTGGACTACTACTGGCTGGAAAATCCCCCCCGCCCCCTGCAGCAGCAGGTGCTGCGCAGCCAGCTGGCCCTGGCCCGGGAGCTGTCGCTGCCGGTGATCATCCACGACCGGGACGCCCACGCCGACACCATGGCCATCGTCCGGGAATTTCCCGGCCTGCGGGGGGTGTTCCACTGCTTCGCCGGGTCCGTGGAAATGGCCCGGGAGCTGGTGGATATGGGGTGGTACCTGTCCTTCAACGGAGCAGCTACCTTCAAAAACGCCCGGAAGGCCCCGGAGGTCATCCGGGCCGTACCCATGGAGCGGCTGATGATCGAAACGGACGCCCCCTACCTGACCCCGGTGCCCTACCGGGGCCGCCGCAACGACTCCACCTACGTTCACCTGGTGGCGGAGAAGATCGCCCAGCTGCGGGACATGACCCCGGCAGCGGCGGAGCAGGCCACCTGGGACAATGGAAAACGCTTCTTCGGAATCTGATATTGAGACTGCCCAAAAAGGGCAAAGCCCTTTTTGGGCAAAAGGCTCGCACTTGATTTGCCGCCTGCGGGCGGCAAACTCTGCGAGGCTTTTCTTGAAAAACGGAAAGCCCGGCAATTGCCGGGCTTTTTCTTTTGATGAAAAAGTTTCACATCAATAAATTTATATCACAGAATCGTATAGGCATTTTGCACAAAACGTCCGAAACCGCCGTATGAATACCCACAAAGGCCGCTGGATCAGCCTGATTTTTGTGACATAATTCACAAAGTTCTGCATAAAATGGGGCTGTGATTTTGACTGAGGCGAAAGAGCACAGCCCAGAAAGGAGGGGAAATCCGTAAGAAATCAATCAAGGAAGCTGTGCCGGTTGACAAGATAGCGTTAAGAAGCCTGTATATTGCTTTACACAAGAAAACAGTCATGGTAAAGTGACCATAGTCCCCTTCCGGACAAAGCGGGACATCCATATGAGTAAGGAGAGAAAGCAATGGAAGAAAGAAAAGGCTTCGGGTCCAATTTTGGATTCCTCATGGCGGCCATCGGCTCAGCCGTCGGCCTGGGCAACATCTGGGGCTTCCCCAATAAGATGGGCGCCAACGGCGGCTTCACATTCCTCATCATCTATCTGATCCTGGCGGCGTGCTGCGGCTTCATCGTTATGATGGGCGAGCTGGCCCTGGGCCGCAAGACCGGCCGGGGTGCCATCGGCGCTTACAAGGTCCTGTCCAAGAGGTTCAAGTGGCTGGGCTGGCTGGGCGTTCTGTCGGCGTTCCTGATCCTGGGCTTCTACTGCGCCCTGGGCGGCTACTGCCTGAAGTATGTGACCCTGAACGTGGGCAACCTGTTCCATGCCGGCTTCGGCACCGGCACCCTGGACGGCGCCGGCGTGTTCGGCGCCCTGATGGCCAACCAGGGCGAGGCCGTGATCTACGGTCTGATCTTCGTGGCCCTGACCATGATCATCGTTATGGGCGGCGTCGGCGGCGGTATCGAAAAGGTCTGCTCCGTGGGTATGCCCGCTCTGTTCGTGATGCTGGTGATCTGCATCATCCGTTCCTGCACCCTGGAGGGCGCGTCAGAGGGTCTGAAGTATATGTTCGTCCCCGGCTGGGCTCTGGCCAACGGCGTCATCAAGGAAGCGCCTGACTTCTTCTCTGTAGTATCCACAGCAGGCGGCCAGATGTTCTTCTCCCTGTCTCTGGGTATGGCGGCCATGATCACCTACGGCTCCTACCTGGATAAGAAGGAGAACCTGCAGAAAAACGCCATCATCATCGTGGTGATGGATACCCTGGTGGCCCTGATGGCCGGTCTGTGCGTGATCCCCGGCCGTTTCGCCCTGGACCCCACCGGCAAGCTGGGCGGCCCCTCCCTGCTGTTCGTCACCATGCAGAACGTGTTCGACCGCATGGGCGCTGCAGGCCCCATCTTCGGCATCCTGTTCTACCTGCTGGTGGTGTTTGCCGCCGTCTCCTCCTCCATCTCCCTGCTGGAGGCCGTTGTGGCCCACTTTGTGGATAAGGCCCGGGACGAGGGCAAGGGCGACAAGCGCAAGCTCTATTCCCTCATCGGCGCCATCGGCGCCGGCATCCTGTGCGTCATCGTCTGCCTGGACGCTCTGGGCAACGCCGGTATCTCCCCGGCCGACATTCTGGGCATGCGTGTGGATCCCTCCGACAAGGTGCCCACCTGGAGCGCCGACTGGCTGGACTTCTTTGACTGCATCGCCGAGGGCATTCTGATGCCTCTGGGCGCGCTGCTGATGAGCATTATGTACGGCTGGGAGCTCGGGCCCGAGGTAGTCCACGCCGAGGCCACCTGCGAGGGGCAGAAATTCGGAGCCTACGGCTGGTTCAGGATCTGCATCAAGTACATTACCCCCCCTGGCCATGCTGCTGGTGCTGTACGGCCAGATCAAGGAGTTCTTCTTCTAAGCAATACATATTCCTGATATGAGCGCTATTTCCGATACCGGGGCAGCTGCCCCGGTATCGGAATTTTTTGCGTTCCAAGGATTTTCCATAATTCGCGCCAATCCTTTGTGAAAAAGGTAAAAAGGCGAGTTCACAATTTGTTAAAATAATGGAAAGTATCGCTAAGAACTTGACAAAACGTGCTGTTTGCGAGTAAGATGAAGGCACCAAATCTGAGGAGGTAAATCACTCTAATGGAAAAGAAAGGTACCAAGATAGCGTATTTTATTGCGCTGGCGATCGTTGTGATCGCACTGGTCATCGCGAAGGTTACCAACGATGGCAGCGGCTTCGTCGCCACCGGTTGGGCTCTGTTCCCCCCGGTCGTGGCCATTGCCCTGGCCCTGATCAGCAAGGAAGTGTATTCTTCCCTGTTCCTGGGCTGCCTGGCTGGCGCCCTGCTGCTGGCGAACTTTGACCCCTGGCAGATGGTCGTGAATTTTGTCGGCGCCGGTGAGGGCGTGGGCATGATCAACGCCATCGACATCTCCATCCTGATCTTCCTGGTGATGCTGGGCATCATGGTGGATCTGATGAACAAGGCCGGCGGTTCCGCCGCCTTCGGCCGCTGGGCCTCCAAGGCCGTGAAGACCCGCTGCGGCGCGCAGCTGATGACCATGCTGCTGGGCGTGCTGATCTTCATCGACGACTATTTCAACTGCCTGACCGTGGGCGCCGTTATGCGTCCCGTCACCGAGAGCCACAAGATCTCCCGGGCAAAGCTGGCCTACGTCATTGATGCCACCGCCGCCCCCGTTTGCATGCTGGCCCCCGTGTCCTCCTGGGCTGCCGCCGTTGCCTCCTATGTGCCCGATGGCTTCCCCGGCTCCCGCATCAGCATGTTCCTGAGCCAGATTCCCTGGAACTACTACTGCATCCTGACCCTGATCATGGTCATCACCATCTCCGTGCTGAACATTGACTACGGCCCCATGCTGACCCATGAGTACAATGCCCAGGTGAAGGACGATCTGTTCACCACCCCCGAGCGTCCCTTCGAAGGCGCCGACGACTATGAGGAAGGCGAGAAGCACTCCTCCGTGCTGGACCTGCTGCTGCCCGTTATCGTCCTGATCGCCCTGTGCATCATCGGCCTGGTCTGGACCGGCGGTATGTTCGACACCGAAAGTGAGAACTATCAGAACTTCGTCATGGCCTTCTCCGACGCTTCTGCCGGTCCCGGCCTGTGCCTGGGCTCCATCGTGGCCCTGGTGTTCACCTTCATCTATTACTGGCTGCGGGGCCTCATCGGCTTCACCAAGTCCATGGAGTCCATCCCCAACGGCTTCATCCAGATGATCTCCCCCATTCTGATCCTGTGCTTTGCCTGGACCCTGTGCGGCCTGTGCCGTGACAATGGCCTGATGGTAGGCGACTTCGTCGGCGGCATTATGGAAGGCACCGGCAGCCTGGCCAAGTTCCTGCCTGCCGTGATCTTCATCGTGGCCTGCTTCATCGGCTTCGCCACCGGTACCTCCTGGGGTACCATCGGCATCATGGTCCCCCTGGTCTGCGCCGTGTTTGACTGGTATGATCAGTCCACCCTGCTGTCCATCGGCCTGGCTGCCTCCTGCGCCGGCGGTGTGTGCGGCGACCACCTGTCCCCCATCTCCGACACCACCATCATGGCTTCCGCCGGTGCCCACTGCTTCCACCTGAACCACGTGGCCACCCAGATCCCCTATGGCGTCACCGTGGCTGCCGTGTCCTTCGTCAGCTTCATCATCGCCGGTCTGGTGCAGAACGTCGTGGTCTGCATGATCATCGCCATCGTCCTGATGATCGGCACCCTGCTGGTGATCAAGGCAATCACCGCCAAGAAGCACCAGGGCATCTTCCAGGAAATGGCTGCTGCCGACAAGGCTCTGGCCAACAAGTAATCGCCTCACTCCATAAAAAAAACAGGTCCGCTGGAGCGGACCTGTTTTTTTGCGCATTTTTCCGCCGGGGCTGTCCCCCAGCAGATTTTTGTGGTATAATGCCCTTATTCCCAGGTTTTCCACACGTCGGGGCAGTAGCCCACGGTGGCCTGGCGGCCGTTGCGGACGATGGGCGCCCGGAACAGCCAGGGGTTTTCCAGCAGCTTCTCCTCCGCCGCCTGGGGCAGAAGATAGTCAATCCCCAGCTCCCGGTAGTCGGGGCTGTCCCGGTCCACCAGGGCGTCATAGCCCACGGCGGCCCGGATGCTGCGGTACTCCCCGGGGGACAGGCCCTTGCTGTCCAGGTCGATGTACTGGTATTTGATGCGGCGCTCCTTGAACCAGCGCTCCGCCTTCTTGGTGTCGAAGGACTTGCGGGCCCCGAAAATCTGAATGTTCATGGCATACTCCTTATAAATTCAAGAAATGGAGGTCTTACGGATGACGGAATGGATCGAAAAGCTGCGGCAGTGGGTGGCGGAATCGGACAACATGGTGTTTTTCGGCGGGGCCGGAGTGTCCACGGAGTCCGGAATCCCGGATTTCCGCAGTGTGGACGGCCTGTATCACCAGAAGTTCCAATACCCGCCGGAAACCATCCTCAGCCACAGCTTCTATGTCCGCCACAAGGCGGAATTTTACGACTTTTACCGGGCCAAGATGCTGGCCCCCTGGGCCCAGCCCAACGCCGCCCACCGGAAGCTGGCCCAGTGGGAACAGGAGGGGAAGCTGAAGGCCGTGATCACCCAGAACATCGACGGCCTGCACCAGAAGGCGGGAAGCCGCCAGGTGCTGGAGCTGCACGGCAGCGTTCTGCGGAACTACTGCGAAAAATGCGGGGCCTTTTACGGCCTGGACACCATCCTCTCTACCACCGGCGTCCCCAGGTGCCCCGCCTGCGGCGGGGACATCAAGCCCGATGTGGTGCTGTATGAGGAGAGCCTGGACCAGGACGTGCTGGCCAGGGCCGTCCACTATATCCGCCAGGCGGACCTGATGATCATCGGCGGCACCTCCCTGGTGGTGTATCCGGCGGCGGGGCTGGTGCAGTATTTCCGGGGCCGCCACCTGGTGGTGGTGAACAAGGGCCAGACCGGCAGCGGCGTGGGAGCGGACCTGACCATCGACGGCCCCATCGGCGAGATATTCGCACAGTTGTAATATAGTATAGCACAGCTTTGCCCGGTTTTCAATTCCGCGGCAGGGGAGGGCCTCTGCCGCGGAATTTTTGCATAATTGCTCATTGAATCCTGCATATTGGTAGAAATATTTTCATTCTGCGTATTGGTTTTGCAAGTTTATCGTGTTAGAATTGCAAAAACGCTCACATTGACCGGCAGCTCTATGAAAAATATGATGTGAAGCGGGGACTGCGGGACGCCACGGGCCGGGGCGTCCTCACCAGCCTCACCCGCATATCCGAGGTAAAGGGCTGCACCGTGGACGGTCAGGACACCATCCCATGCCCCGGTGTGCTGTACTACCGGGGCTATGACGTCCGGGACCTGGAGGCCCGGGCCCTGGACGCGGCGCTGATCCTCCACGCCGACCACGGCAGCAACAACTCCACCTTCACCAACCATGTACCACCTCCACCGGCACCGACACCTATTCCGCCATGACGGCCTCCCTGTGCTCCCTGAAGGATCCCCGCCACGGCGGAGCCAACACCAAGGTGGTGCAGATGATGGCGGACCTGCGGAGCCGGGTCCGGGACCCCGCCGACCCGGAGCAGGTGCGGCAGTATCTGACGGACCTGCTGGCAGGCCGGGCCTATGTGCCTATGGACAGAAGATAAACCGGTGATTTGTCCCTCCCGTCCGGCTCTTAAGGGCCGGACGGGTCACTTTTTTCCGTCTATATTGCGAAAAAAGCGGCTCTCTGCCCAAAGAGGAATTGACAATCGCGGCGGGAGAGGGTATCATGGTAGTACATGGCATAGGAACAAAAAATAGGATTTTGTATATAGAACAGAATCAAGGAGGCAACAATATGATCTCTATGGAAATGCTCCAGGACGCACGCCGGGTGCTGTCCCCCGTTATCAACCAGACCCCTGTGCTGCACGCGCCGGGCCTGGTGCCGGACTGCGACTTTTATCTGAAGGCGGACTGCCTGCAGAAGACGGGGGCCTTCAAGCTGCGGGGCGCGTACTATAAGATCGCCACCCTGTCCGACGAGGAGAAGCGCCGGGGCGTTATCGCCTGCTCCGCAGGCAACCATGCCCAGGGCGTGGGCTTTGCCTCCCGGGATATGAAGATCCCCGCCACCATCTGCATCCCCGCCGGGGCTCCTATCTCCAAGATCCAGGCCACCCGCAGCTATGGGGCCAACGTGGTGCTGGTGGACGGCGTGTATGACGACGCCTATGCCGAGGCCGTGCGCCTGCGGGATGAGCAGGGGCTGACCTTTATCCATCCCTTTGACGACTATCGGGTCATGGCCGGTCAGGGCACCATCGGTCTGGAGATTCTGGAGCAGCTGCCGGATGTGGACGTGATCCTGGTGCCCATCGGCGGCGGCGGACTGATCTCGGGTCTGGCCTACGCCGTGAAGCATCTGAAGCCCTCCTGCCAGGTCATCGGCGTCCAGGCCGCCGGAGCCGCCAGCATGGTGGACTCCTTAGAGGCCGGGCATATCCTGACCCTGCCCAGCGTGCACACCATTGCCGACGGCATCCAGGTGAAAACCCCCGGGGACCTGACCTTTGAAATGTGCCGCCAGTATGTGGACAAGGTGGTGGCCGTCAGCGAAAACGAGATCGCCGGAGCCATCCTGTCGGTGCTGGAGAAGCAGAAGCTGGTGGCCGAGGGCGCAGGCGCCGTGGGCATCGCCGCCGCCATGTACGGCAAGGTGGACCTGCGGGGCAAGACCGTGTGCGCCCTGCTGTCCGGCGGCAATGTGGACGTGACCATGCTGGAGCGGATCATCACCCGGGGCCTGGCCAAGGCCGGGCGCACCGCCAACTTCGCCACGGTGCTGCCGGATCAGCCCAAAACCCTGGCCACTCTGCTGAACATCATGTCCGACATGGGCGTGAACGTGCTGGAGGTGAACCACGAGCGGGGCAACCTGAAGGCCCCGGTGGGCTCCTGCGTGGTGCACCTGCTGGTGGAGACCCGGGACGCCCTCCATGTGCAGCAGATATATGAGACTCTGCGTGCCCAGGGCTATCCCATCATGGAGCGGTAAAGTGAAAATGCCCGAAGGGGCTTGCTATAACGAAAAATCCCGGTGCTTCGGCACCGGGATTTTTTGGGCTTTTCAAAAATTTTTCCTGCCCCTATTGACAACGTAACACTGTTATGCTATTATCGTAACAGTGTTACGGAACATTGTTACGCAACGCCGTACGATAACCTATTATGGCAGGGAGGAAGGGTATGGACGAGGAGTTGATTTCCAAGAAGGAGCTGCTGGAGACGTTCGGCATCTCCTACGGGGCCCTGTATCGGTGGAAGCGGATGGGACTGATCCCGGAGGCGTGGTTTCTGCGCCGCTCCACTTCCACCGGACAGGAGACATTTTTCCGCCGGGACCAGATCTGCCAGCGGATCCGGCTGATCCTGGACAACAAGGAGCACCAGACGCTGGACGAGCTGGCGGCCAGCCTGGCGGAAAAGCATCAGACGGTGCTGGCCCGGCGAAAGCTCATCATCGAAACGGCCTATGGCCGCAGGGAATTTCCCCTGGAAGAGGTCCGCAGCGCCGTGGTGGCGGAGGGGACACACCAGGAGGACGTACTGCAATTATTAAAGGAGATCACATTATGAACGACATCATGGATATGAAAATTTCCGGCAGCAGCGCCATGCCCGGCGGCGAATACCGCCTGGTTTCCATCAGCGGATCGGGCAAGGTCCAGGGCAGCCTGCGCTGCGAGAGCCTGCGCTGCTCCGGCAGCGCCAAGGTCCAGGGGGACGTGGACTGCGCCGGGGAGATCCGGTGCAGCGGCAGCAACCGGGTCACCGGCGACATCACCTGCCAGGAGCTGGGCTGCTCCGGCTCCACCCGGTGCGAGGGCAGTCTCCGGGCCAACGGCCGGGTCCACAGCTCCGGCGCGCTGAAGTTGGACGGCAGCCTGGAGGGCGGCGAGGTAGACGTGTCCGGCGGCCTGGAGGCGGGAGAGATCCACTGCGGACGACTGCACTGCTCCGGCGGGGCCAGGGTGTCCGGCGGCGTGGAGGCCGAAAGCGTCCATCTCACCGGCAGCGCCGTGATCCAGGGCCTGCTGAACGCCGAAACCGTGGAGATCTCCGCCAGCCGTGGCATCCGGATCGGCAGCATCGGCGGCAGCAGCATCCGCATCTATAAGCCCACCCAGGTCTCCCTGCTGGGCCTGTTCCACGGCAGCGTCTCCTGCGCCCAGGTGGGGGACATCGAGGGCGACGACGTGGACCTGGAATACACCCAGGCCGACGTGGTCCGGGGCCGCCGGGTCCGCATCGGCGAGGGCTGCTCCATCGGCCGGGTGGAGTACAGCGAGAGCCTGGACGCCTGGGACGGAACCGTGGGCGAAAGCGTCTGCACCGGTGAAGGCGCCCAGTGATATGGAGCTTCTGTACGCGGATAAGCGCATCGCCGTGGCGGTGAAGCCCCCGGGGGTCCTCAGCACCGACGAGCCCGGCGGCATACCGGAGCTGCTGCGGGCCCAGCTGGGCACCCCCTGCATCCGGACGGTGCACCGGCTGGACGCCGCCACCGGCGGGGTCATGGTGTTTGCCCGGTCCGCCGCCGCGGCCTCCATCCTGTCCGGCCAGGTCCGGGAGCACCGGTTCCGGAAAATCTATCTGGCAGTGGTCCGGGGTGACCCGGGACAAGGCGGGATATGGCGGGACATGCTGGGGAGAGACCCGGTACGCCGGGTGACATATATCGCCCGGGAGCCGGGGAAGGACGTCCGCCCGGCGGAGCTGTCCTATGAGACGCTGGCCGTCCGGGAGGGGCTGTCCCTGGTGCGGGTGACCCTGCACACCGGCCGCACCCACCAGATCCGGGTGCAGTTCGCCGGGCGGGGCTTCCCCCTGGTAGGGGACCGGAAATACGGCGGGGCCGGAGACGGCGAGACCCTGGCCCTGTGGGCCTGGCGGCTGGGCTTCACCCATCCGGAGACGGGCCGGGATATGGTGTTCACCCACCAGCCCCCGGCGGTCTGGCCCTGGACCCTGTTCCCCCTGCCGGAAACGGGGAAATAAGGCAGAAAAGCGCTCGGAGCACTTGGCTCCGGGCGCTTGAGACTGTCAAAAAAGGGCTTCGCCTTTTTTGACAAAAGGCTTGCAGTCAGCCGCGCGCAGAATTTGTTCGCCGAAAGCGAACAAATTCCACACTTGCAGACTGAGAAGTATTTTCGCCCAGGTACACGCCCCGGGCGAAAATGGATTGCATTTGCTTTGCCGCCTGCGGGCGGCAAACTCTGTGAGACTTTTTAAGCAGTTTTAGAATACGCTCAGGTCCAGCCGGGCGGACAGCAGCTCCAGCGCCCGGATACCGGCCAGGCTGTTGCCCTTTTCGTCCAGGGCCGGGCCGAACAGGCCCACCCCCATGCGGCCGGGGACCACAGCCATAATGCCGCCGCCTACGCCGCTTTTGGCCGGAACCCCCACCCGGATGGCGAAGTCTCCGGACCCGTCGTACATGCCGCAGGTCATCAGGTTGGCGTTGACGAACCGGCCATAGGCCGCCGGGAACAGCCGCTGGCCGTCCGGCAGCTGGCCGTGGCAGGCCAGCACGCAGCCGATGCGGGCCAGGTCCGCCGCACTGACCCGGATGGAGCAGGCCCGGAAATAGCAGTCCAGCAGCTCCTCCACGTCCCCGCGGATCAGGCCGTGGGCCTTCAGCAGATAGGCCAGGGCCCGGTTTTTGGAGCCGGTGGCCTTTTCGGAGTGGTAGACCTCCTCGTCCAGGTCGATCTTCTCGTTGGCGGCCAGGCGGCGGATAAAGCCCAGCAGCCGGGCAAACCGCTGGTCATAGGTCTCGCCCCCCACCAGCTGGCACATGAGGATGGCCCCGGCGTTGACCATGGGGTTCAGGTGCTTGGCCAGCAGGGCGTTGTCCGCCACGTTGATGGCGTCAAAGGGCTTGCCGGTGGCCTCCACCCCCACATGGGCCCGGACGGTCTCCCGGCCGTTGTCCTGCAGGGCCAGCAGAAGCAAAAGGGGCTTCATCACGCTCTGGATGGTGAAGCAGCGGCGGCTGTCGCCGGCCTCCACCATGTTGCCGTCCTTGTGGAACATGGCAATGCCCAGGCGGTCCGGGTCCTGCCGGGCCAGCTCCGGGATATAGGAGGCCAGGGCCCCCTGCCCGGTGTACGGGCGGCACTCCTGCAGGATCTGCTGCAGCAATTCTTCCATATCGGCTCCTTCACCCGCGCGAAGGCGGGATTTTTTGATACAACAAGTAATTTTTCTGTCGGATATTACGATCAGTAGTCGACTTTCATCAGGCACAGGCCCTCCGGCGGGGCGGTGGGCCCTGCCAGGCGGCGGTCCCGGGCCTCCAGCAGGGCGGGCATATCCTCCGGCTGCCGGGTCCCCCGGCCCACCTCCAGCAGCGTGCCCACCAGGATGCGGACCATGTTCTGCAAAAAGCCGGTGCCGTGGAAGGTGAACACGATGCGGTCCCGCTGGCGCACCACGGTGATGCTGTCCACCAGCCGGACGGTGGATTTTTTCATCCGGGGGTTGCCGCAGAAGCTGGCGAAGTCGTGCTCCCCCTGCAAATATGCCGCCGCCTGCTGCATCCGCTCCACGTCCGGGCGATAGTCCAGCAGGGTGACGTATTTCCGGTCGAACACCGGCTTCACCGGTCCGTCGAAGCACACATAGCGATAGGTTTTGCCCAGGGCCTTATACCGGGCGTGGAACCGGGGGGCGGCCTCCTTCACCTCCCGGACGGCGATGGCATCGGGGAGATAGCGGTTCATATAGTCCCGGATCTCCTCCGGGGACAGGTCCACGTCCAGCTGGGCGTTGGCCGCCATGGCCCGGGCATGGACCCCGGCGTCGGTGCGTCCGGCGCCGATGATCTCCACGGGACTGCCCTGGAGCCGGGTCAGCACGCTCTCCAGCTTCCCCTGGATGGTGTCCCGCCCCGGCTGGCGCTCCCAGCCGAAAAAGCGGGTGCCGTCATAGGCGATGATGAATTTATAGTTGCGCAGCATATGGAATCACTCCGTCATGATCTTCAGAATCACCCGGTCCGTCTCCTTCATGCCCTGAGAGGCCAGGATGCCCACGTTGCGGATGGTCTCCTCCACGTCCCGGCCCACGATGCCGTCGCCAGGCCGGAAGCTGTTGCCCCGCAGGTACATGTTATAGCCCAGAATGCCGGTTTCCACACCCATAGCGATCTTGCTGGCGCAGCTGGCCTTGGCCCCGTCGCAGATGCAGCCGGAGATCATGGCCGCGGCGTTGGTGATGGTGTGGCAGATGCCCTCATAGTCCGCGCCCCGAAGCCATGCAATGCCGCAGCCTGCCCCCACCCCGGCGGACACCGCCCCGCAGTAGGCGGACAGGCGGCCGATGCCGGTTTTCTGGTGGATGGTGATCAGGTCCGACAGGCACACCGCCCGCAGGATGGTCTCCCGGTCCCGGCCCGTCTGCACGCCGTAGCGCCACACGGGGACGGAGGCGGTGATGCCCTGGTTGCCGGAGCCGGAGCAGATCACCACCGGCATCTCGCAGCCGTTCATCCGGGCGTCGGACCCGGCGGCGGCCCAGGCCCGGGCCTCCGTCTCCACGTCGCCGCCGGAGAGCAGCAGGGTGGAGCCGATGTTGGCCCCCCAGTCCCCCCGCAGGCCCTCCCGGGCGATGGCGGTGTTGCATTCGAGCTGCCGGCCCACGGAATCCTCAATGCGGGACACGTCCACCGTCTCGGCAAAGGTCAGGATATCCCGGACGTTCAGCACACTCTTGTCCTGCAAATTGTCCTCGGCGGAGTCGGAGTGGGGCTTTTCCAGCAGGACCTCCCCGTCCCGCTCCACATAGATGATATTGGTGTGGTTGTTGGCCACATGGACCACGGCCTTGTGGTCCCCCGCCCAGCCTGTCAGCCGGATGTCCAGCATCCGGGGGGTGGGCGGGCAGTCGATGCGGATGTCCGTGCTGTCCAGGTAGTCCCCGATGGCGGGGGCGTCTGCCTCCGTCACATGGGCGATGACCTGGAGCCGGGCCTCCGGATCCCCGGCCACCATGCCCACGGCGATGGCCGCCGGAAGGCCCCGGCGGCCCCCGGTGTTGGGCACCACCACGGATTTGACATTTTTCAGGATGTTGCCGCTGACCTCCGCCAGAATGCGGCAGGGCCTCTGCCCCAGCACCTGGCGCAGACGGGCCGCGCAATAGGCCACGGCGATGGGCTCCGTGCAGCCGGTGGCCAGCTGAAGCTCCTCACGCAGGATGGTACAGAATGCCTCCTCTTTTCTCTCGTCCAACATGATCGCAATTCCCTTTCGTCCCATATATTTTCCCGGCACACGCCGGTGAATTCCCGTTTTGTCTCACGCCTGGGGCGCGTCGTCCTCGCTGTCGATCCAGTCCTGCACGTCCACCACCTGAAACTCCGTGGGAGTGCGGCGGATCACCACCCGCTCCAGGCCCGCGTTGATGATGTGGCGGCGGCACATGGGGCAGGAGGTGGCGTCCGGCAGAAGCTCCCCGGTCTGGGCGTTGCGGCCCACCAGGTACAGGGTGCCGCCCACCATGTCCCGGCGGCTGGCGGAGATGATGGCGTTGGCCTCGGCGTGGACGCTGCGGCACAGCTCGTACCGCTCCCCCCGGGGAACCTGCAGCCGCTCCCGGGTGCAGTAGCCCATGTCCACGCAGTTGCGCCGCCCCCGGGGCGCGCCGTTGTAGCCGGTGGAGATGATCTCGTCGTTTTTCACGATGATGGCCCCGTACACCCGGCGCAGACAGGTGGCCCGTTCCAGCACCGTCTGGGCGATGTTCAGATAATAGTTTTCCTTGCTGATGCGCTGCATGATGCTTCCTCCCGGTGGTTTTTCCTGTATTGTCCCCCATTATATACGATTTTGTCCGCCGGGGCAACAGAATCTTCCGAAAAAAACGTTGACGGAGGGGGCGGGCTGTGGTATCATGAACAAACTGAAAACTCTGTGAGGGAGTAGCAAGCGGATCCTTTGTCCACAGCACGTCAACATACTGGCCGCCTGGCGGCCTGGCTTGCTTTAATTTGCGAGACTCATGTATCACTGCCGCGGGATGCATGGGACTCGTCTGTCTGTTCGCCTTCGAGCCCAGACATGGCCCCCGGCCATGTCCGGGTTTTTTCATGGAATTTTCACGAAAAAAGGAGAAACGAACATGCAGTGGAATATCCTGTTCTTTTTCAACAGCGTGCTGCTGGGGGTGGGGCTGGCTATGGACGCGTTTTCCGTGTCCCTGGCCAACGGCCTCAACGAGCCCCACATGTCCCGGCGGCGGATGCTGGGCATTGCCGGGGTGTTTGCCGCCTTCCAGGCCCTAATGCCCATGACGGGGTGGGTCTGCGTCCACACCATCGTGCAGTATTTCCGGGCCTTTGAAAAGCTGATCCCCTGGATCGCCCTGGCCCTGCTGGGCTTCATCGGCGGGAAAATGCTCATCGAGGGCATCCGTGGCGGCGGAGACGATGACGCCGCCCCCGGACTGGGCCTGGGCGCCCTGCTGGTGCAGGGGGTGGCCACGTCCATCGACGCCCTGTCCGTGGGCTTCACCATTGCCGAGTATGACCGGCTCATGGCCCTGGTCTGTTCCCTGATCATTGCGGCGGTGACGCTGTGCATCTGTCTGGGGGGCCTGGTGCTGGGGCGGAAATTCGGCATGCGCCTTGCCGGCCGGGCCCAGATCCTGGGCGGGGCCATCCTGATCTTCATCGGACTGGAAATCTTTATCAGCAGTATGCTGTAAAAACTAAGGAGGAACAACACAATGCTCGTACCCATTCTTCTGTTCATCGTGGGTCTGGTGCTGCTGATCAAGGGCGGCGACTGGTTCGTGGACGGGGCCACGGGGCTGGCCCACCGGTTCCATGTGCCGGAAATTCTCATCGGCGCCACGGTGGTCTCCATCGGCACCACCCTGCCGGAGGTGATGGTGTCCGCCACCTCCGCCGTCAGCGGCCACGGCGAGATCGCCTATGGCAACGCCATCGGCTCGGTGATCTGCAACACCGCCCTGATCGCGGCCCTGACCATCGCCATCCGCCCCTCGGAGGCGGACCGCAGGAGCCTGCGGACCCCGGTGATCTTCTTCTTCATCGCCGCCGTGTTCTATGCCGCCATTGCCTATACCAACGGGGCCTTCACCCGGCTGGCGGGCATCGTGCTGCTGGTGATGTTCGTGGTGTACATGGTCCTCACCGTGCGCCAGAGCTTCCGGGACACCGTGCAGGCCGGCGGCGCGGACGAGGCCATTGACGGCACCCCCTCCATGGGCAAGGACATCCTGCTGCTGGTCATCGGCGCGGCCTTCATCGCCGTGGGCGCCAACCTGCTGGTGAACAACGGCACCCTCATCGCCCAGGGACTGGGCGTGCCGGAGTCCGTCATCGCCCTGACCTTCGTGGCCCTGGGGACGTCCCTGCCGGAGCTGGTCACCGCCATCACCTCCCTGGTAAAGGGCCACAGCGCCCTGTCCCTGGGCAACATCGTGGGGGCGAACCTGTTTAACCTGGTGCTGGTCAGCGGCCTGTCCACCACCCTGTCCCCCTTCCAGGTGCCCCAGGAAAAGACCATCGCCGGGTACAACGCCTCCCTGGTGGTGGATATCCCCCTGATGATGCTGGTAATGCTGCTGCTGACGGTGCCCGCCCTGGCCAGGGGCAGGCTGTCCCGCTGGCAGGGCATCGTGCTGCTGGTGCTGTACGCCGGCTTCTGCGCCTTCCAGTTCTGTTTCTGAGTTCTGAATAAGCAAGCGCACCCCCGGCGGGATTCCGCCGGGGGTGCGTCAGTGTATCAAAATGCCTCGCAGCGTTTGCCGCCCGCAGGCGGCAAATGACTTGCAAGCCTTTTATCCCAAAAGGGCTTCGCCCTTTTGGGATGTTGTTTAGCCCCACAAAGCGGACAGCATGGGAATGACCTGCTTTTTCCGGCTCATGACCCCGGGCAGGAACAGGGCGTTGTCCTTGGGCTCGGCGGAGAAGGCGTTGCGGATGGCCTCGTCGCTGCCCACATACAGCAGCTGCGTGCCCTCCAGCAGCACGTCGGTGAGCATTAGGATCACCATATTGTAGTGGTGCTCCTCCTGGAGGCGGCGCATCACATCCAGGAACTCGTCCTTGCGCTCCAGCATCTCCATGGAGTCCAGGCAGGTGACCTGGCCCACGCCCAGGTTCTGCTCGCCGATGTGGAACTCCTTGAAGTCGCTGCTCACCAGCTCCTCCACGGATTTGCCTCCGGCGGTGGAGAACAGCTGGCGGCCCAGCTCCTTTATGTTGACGCCGCCGATGCGGGCCATGCGCTCGGCCATGGCGATATCCCGCTTGGTGCAGGTGGGGGACTTGAACATAACGGTGTCGGCCAGGATGGCCGCCGCCAGCAGCCCCGCCATATTGGCCGAGGGCATGACGCCGTGTTCCTGATACATACCGGCGATGATGGTGGCGGTGCTGCCCACGGGCTCGTTGCGCACCCGGATGGGCTGGCTGGTCTGGATATCCGCCAGGCGGTGGTGGTCGATGATCTCCAGAATCTCCGCCTGATCCAGGCCCGGAACGGCCTGGGCCCGCTCGTTGTGGTCCACCAGCACCACGCGCTTGCGCCGGGGGCGCAGCAGGTGATACCGGGACAGGGTGCCCACGACTTTTTCGTTCTCGTCCAGCACCGGGTAGCAGCGGTAGCGGCTTTTCAGCACCACCTCGCGGACGTCGTCGATATAGTCCGACAGGTGGAAGCACACGATCTTTTCATTGTGGCAGGGCCGGGAGATGGGGCTGGCCTGATAGATCAGCCGGGCCACCCGGCTGGCCTCATAGGGGGTGGTGATGATGCAGGTGCGCCCGGCGTTTTCCAGCAGGTCCGGGTCCACCTCCGTCTGGCACAGGATCAGGCAGCTGACGCCGATGTCCAGGGCCCGGCGGATCATGTCCGGCTGGTCGCCGCAGATGACGATGTTGTCCGGGTCGCCGAACAGCAGGTTCTCGCAGCTCTGGGGCAGGGCGATGACCACGTTGCCGGACACGGTGTCGATCAGGTCGCCGCTGTCGTTGAGCAGGCGGCCCTCGATGACGCTGAGCAGGTTGAACAGGGGCACCGCCTCCACCCGGGGGTTGGCGATGGTGGTCATGCTGTAGGTGGCGATGTCGCCGGCGGACAGAGTGCCGTACAGGGTGCCGTCCTCGTTGATGACGGGGATGGCGGAGATCTTCTGTTCCCGCATGATGTGCCAGGCCCGGTCCATGGTGACCGTGGCGTTCAGGGCCGGGGGCGTATCATAGTCCAGGTCCTCCACCTGGGTGCGGACGTTCTGCACCGTCCGGGGCGGCTGGAAGCCGAAGCGGTCCAGCATCCGCTGGGTCTGGTCGCTGATGTGGTCCATATGGGCGGCCACATAGTTCCGGTCGCCCAGGGCGTTGCGCAGGGCCGCGTAGGCCATGGCGGACACGATGGAATCGGTATCGGGGTTGTGGTGGCCGATGACGTAGATCTCGTTCATAGGATTCAACTCCTTTCGGATGATTCCATTATAAAACGGCCCCAATTTGTTTGTCAATGCGGTGTTGTGCCTAAATTTGCCGAAAATAGAGCACCCTAACTGTTTATTTATCCGTGGAACAGCATTTTCCCCGGCGGAGTCTCATGTTTCACTGGGGGAAACCGGTTATCCTTTACAGCAGGCCGAAACCGCCGCCTCCAGGGCCGTCACCAGCTGCGCCAGGGGCAGGGACGGCCGGTCCGTCCCCTCCGTCTGCTCCGGAATGCAGGGAACGTGGACGAACCCCGCCCGGACTCCCGGACCTGCATGGTGCAGTACGCAGTACAGCAGGTGGTTGCACACATATGTCCCCGCGCTGTTGGACAGCTCCGACGGCACCCCGGCCTCCCGGATGGCCCGGACCATGTCCTTCACCGGCACCGTGGCGAAATATGCTGCCGGTCCGCCGGGGACGATGGGTGCATCTACCGGCTGCTGTCCGGCGTTGTCCGGGATCCGGGCGTCGTCCACATTGATGGCCACCCGCTCCGGCGTCACGGCGCTGCGGCCCGCCGCCTGGCCCACGCACAGCACCACGTCCGGCCGGAACGCATCCATTTCCGCCGTCACCAGCCGGGCGGAATCGCCGAACACCGTGGGCACCTCCAGAATGCGCAGCTCCGCCTCCGGGCATCGCACCCGCTTCACTGCCTCCAGGGCCGGATTCACGGTTTCCCCGCCGAAGGGGGTAAAGCCCGTCAAAAGTACCCGGGGTTTCCGAATTTTCTCCATGAAATCACTCCAAACTGTAATTTATCGACATTATTATACAATATGTATTTGCATTTGGCAAGAAAAACCGGCCTTGACAACCGACGGCGGCCATCATAAAATAGAGGTGAGTTCCTGACGTCAAAATTGCGATTGCGACGGAAGCTACGCCACAGATGACACCGCCCGGGGGGGAACGCTTCCCGGGTGCTGGGGCCGTGCCGCAGGGCGCGGCTCTTTTTGTTTCGGAGGAGGTGACGGCATATGGAAACAAGAGTGGCATTGATCGGCATCATCGTGGAGCAGGAATCTTCGGCGGCGGCGCTGAACGCGCTGCTGCACGAATACGGCGGCTATATCATCGGGCGCATGGGCCTGCCGTACCGGGAACGGGGCGTGAACATCATCTCGGTGGTGCTGGACGCGCCCCAGGACAAGATCGCCGCGCTGTCCGGCAAAATCGGGCGGCTGCCCGGCGTCAGCGCCAAAACACAGTATTCCAACGTCATTTCACGGGAAGGAGAAAACCAATGAAAAGATTTGTATCCCTGCTGCTGGCGGTGCTGATGGCCGCTGCGGTGCTGTCCGGCTGCGCCAAGCAGCCCCAGACCCCCGAGACCCCCCAGGAGGAGGCCGTCACCATCCGGGTGGGCGGCCTGAAGGGCCCCACGTCCATGGGCCTGGTGAAGCTGCTGGACGATGCCGAAAACCAGAAAACCGCCAACGCCATCGACTTTCAGATGGCTGCCAGCGCCAACGAGCTGAATCCCCTGTTCCTGAAGGGGGAGCTGGACATTCTGGCGGTGCCCGCCAACCTGGGCTCCGTGCTGTATAACAAGACCCAGGGCGGCGTGAAGATGCTGGCCGTCAGCACCCTGGGCGTGCTGTATATGGTGGAAAAGGGCGGCGAGACCGTCACCGATATCAAGAGCCTGGCCGGAAAGACCATCTACGCCACCGGCAAGGGCGCCACCCCCGAGTATGCCCTGACCTATCTGCTGGCCCGGAACGGCCTGGAGCTGGGCAAGGACGTGAACGTGGAGTGGAAAAGCGAGCCCACGGAGATCGTGGCCCAGATGGCGGCCCAGGACAGCGCCGTGGCCATGCTGCCCCAGCCCTTTGTGGTGGTGGCCATGGGCCAGGTGGAGGGCCTGCGGGTGGCCCTGGACCTGACGGAGCAGTGGAACGCCCTGGGCGGCGACAGCCAGCTGATTACCGCCGTGCTGCTGGTGCGCAGCGAGTTTCTGGACCAGCACCCCCAGGCGGTGGCCCGGTTCATGGAGGAGTACGCCGCCTCCGCCGCCTTTGTCAATGACCAGCCCGCCGAGGCCGCCGTGCTGGTGGAAAAATACGGCATCGTCAAGGCCGCCGTGGCCGAAAAGGCCATCCCCGCCTGCAACATCGTCTGCCTCACCGGGGGCGACATGAAAACCGCCGCCTCCGGCTATCTGCAGGTGCTGTTTGACCAGAATCCCGAGTCCGTGGGCGGCAAGCTCCCCGGGGACGACTTCTACTGGATGGGGAACTAAGCCCGCCTTAAAGCTATCATCGCCCGCCGGTCCGCAGATTGGCGCGGCCATTCTTCGACACCCACCCTGTAGGGCGGGGCCCATGTGCCCCGCCGCAGGGAAACGAACAAACCCAATGGGAGGACGCCATGCAGAGACCGGCCCTTCAAAAGTGCATAGCGGTGGCCCTGGCGCTGCTGGTGTGGCAGGGGGCGGCCATGGCGGTGGGACTGGACCTGCTGCTGCCGTCGCCGTGGCAGGTGGCCTGCCGCCTGTGGTCGGTATGGCGGGAGCCGGGCTTCTTCGCCACCGTGGCCTTCAGCCTGCTGCGCATCAGCGGGGGCTTTGCCCTAGGCCTGGTGCTGGGGGTGCTGCTGGCGGTGGCGGCGGGGCGGCTGCGGGTGCTGGAGCTTTTGCTGTGGCCCTATGTCACGGCCATCAAGTCCGTGCCGGTGGCGTCGTTCATCATCATCTGCCTGATCTGGATGAGCACCCGGCAGCTGGCGGTGTTCATCTCGTTTCTCATGGTGTTCCCGGTGATCTATTCCAACACCCTCCAGGGCATCAAAAGCGCCGACGGAGCCCTGCTGGAGATGGCCCGGGTCTATCGGGTGCCCTTCTCCCGGCGGCTGGGGTATATCTACGCGCCCCAGGTGAAGCCCTTCCTGCTGTCCGGGTGCAGCGTGGCATTGGGTATGTCGTGGAAGTCCGGCGTGGCCGCCGAGGTCATCGGCGTGGTGGGCGGCTCCATCGGCGAGCGGCTGTACGAGGCCAAGGTGTATTTCCAGATGACGGACCTGCTGGCCTGGACGGTGGTGATCGTGGTGTGCAGCGTGGGCTTTGAGAAGCTGGTGCTGTGGCTGCTGCGGCGGGGCTTCGCCGCGTGGGAGGGACGGTAAAAATGGACCTGGTGATTTCCCATGTTTACAAGGACTTCGGCCGCGGCCCGGTGCTGCGGGACGTGAGCCTGACGGTGCGGCAAGGGGAGACGGTGTGCCTGATGGGCCCCTCGGGCCTGGGCAAAACCACCCTGCTGCGGTGCGTGGCCGGGCTGGAGCGGCCGGAAAGCGGCTCCGTCACCGGTGTTCCGGAGAGGCTTGGCTATGTGTTCCAGGAGGACCGGCTGTGCGGCGCTTTTTCCGCCGTGGCCAACGTCCGCCTGGCAACAGGCCGGACCCTGCCGGAGCCGGAGATCCTCCGGCATCTGGAGGAGCTGGGCCTGGCCGGCAGCGCCCGGCGGCCGGTGTCACAGCTGTCCGGCGGCATGCGCCGCCGGGTGGCCATCGCCCGGGCCGTGTGCGCCGGGCCGCAGCTTCTGCTGCTGGACGAGGCCTTCAAGGGCCTGGACGATCAGTGCCGCCGGGACACCGTGGCCTATATCCGCCGCCATACGCCAGGGGCGTCCCTGCTGTGCGTCACCCACGACCCGGAGGAGGCCGCCCTGCTGGGGGGCCGCTGTCTGGACCTGTCCACCCTATGATTGCGATATGGAACCGAAAAAATGTTTCTCATTCAGAAACTTTTCGTTGACTTCCTACCAAATGTTTGGTACAATTCAGGCAGAAACGCAAGGAGGTGGACGGCATGGGCTCCTTTTCCTACCATGTTGGTCAGCGAATCAAAAAATACCGCAAAAGCCGGGGCTATACCATCGAGCAGTTTTCGGCCATGATCAACAAAAGCAAGGCCACGGTGTCCAAGTATGAAAACGGCACCATCACCATCGACGTGGAGACTCTGTACGATGTGGCCCGGGCCCTGGACATCGACCTGAAATGCTTTATCGACTATCAGCCCCCGGTGTTCCATGCCCAGTCCGTTCTGCCCAAGAACTTCTATTTCAACCAGCCCCGGGCGTATATGTACTATTACGACGGCCGGGTGCGGCAGCTGGTGCGGTCGCTGCTGTGCTTCTCCCCCTCCGCCTCCGGCGAGGGCATCGACGTGATGATGTATGTGGGGGTGGACAATTTCCGGGAGCCGGACCGCTGCCAGCACCTGTTCACCGGCGAGATGAAGCCCTATGACACCATCACCCACATGGTGCTCACCAACCAGATCAACGAGGCGGAGAAGATGTATATCTGCATGCTCAACCCCATGCACAACCGCACCCCCGCCGTGGGCCTGCTGTCCGGCATCGGCAGCACGCCGTTCTTCGCCCCCATCGCCCTGAAGACCCTGATCTCCAAGGAGCCGCTGGAGGAAAACGACCGCCTGCTCACCAGCATCAAGCTGGACAAGGACGACTATCACCTGCTGCGGTATTACAACATGCTGGTGGTGAATCGCCCGGCCTCCCTGTTTTTGCAGTAATATAGTAAGCAAAAAGGACGGACCCCGGGGCCCGTCCTTTTTGCGCCGCTTGTCCCGGCTTGTCCCGGGCCTGTCCCGGGTTTGTTCACATGTTTTTCATTTGCATAGCCGGGACGGGTGTGGTATACTATATAGGTATTTGTATATTCTGGTGCTCTGCACCCTCGTATAGCAGAAAGGAATCAAAAACTATGGGACTGATCCAGAAAATCTTCGGCACCTACAGCCAGCGGGAGCTGAAATCCATCTACCCCATCGCCGACAAGATCGAGGCTCTGGAGGAGGAATACCGCGCCCTCACCGACGAACAGCTTCAGGCCAAGACTCCGGAGTTCAAGCAGCGCCTGCAGCAGGGCGAGACCCTGGACGACATCCTGCCGGAGGCCTTTGCCGCCGTCCGGGAGGCGGCGGACCGGGTGCTGGGCCTGCGCCCCTATCGGGTGCAGCTCATCGGCGGCATTGTCCTGCATCAGGGACGCATCGCCGAGATGAAAACCGGTGAAGGCAAGACCCTGGTGGCCACCCTGCCGGCCTATCTCAACGCCCTGACCGGAAACGGCGTCCATATCGTCACCGTCAACGACTATCTGGCCAAGCGCGACAGCGAGTGGATGGGCAAGGTCCACCGCTTCATGGGCCTGACCGTGGGCCTGATCGTCCACGACCTGACCAAGGAGCAGCGCCAGGCCGCCTATGCCGCCGACATTACCTACGGCACCAACAATGAGATGGGCTTTGATTACCTGCGGGACAACATGGCCATCTATAAGGATGAGCAGGTCCAGCGGGGCCACAGCTTCGCCATCGTGGACGAGGTGGACTCCATCCTGATCGATGAGGCCCGGACCCCCCTGATCATCTCCGGCATGGGGGAGAAATCCACCCAGCTGTATGACATGGCCGAGTCCTTCGCCTGCCGCCTGAAAAAGTATGTGGTGACGGAGACCGACGACAAGGAGGCCGAGGACGAGACCCTGGACGCCGACTACATCGTGGACGAAAAGGCCCGCACCGCCACCCTGACGGCCCGGGGCATCGCCAAGGCCGAGGAGTTCTTCCACCTGGATAACCTCTCCGACCCGGAGAACAGCACCATCGCCCACCACATCAACCAGGCCATCAAGGCTCACGGCACCATGAAGCGGGACGTGGACTATGTGGTCAAGGACGGCGAGATCATCATCGTGGACGAGTTCACCGGCCGCCTGATGTTCGGCCGCCGGTATTCCGAGGGCCTGCACCAGGCCATCGAGGCCAAGGAGCACGTCTCCGTCCAGCGGGAGAGCAAGACCCTGGCCACCATCACCTTCCAGAATTACTTCCGCCTGTACAGCAAGCTCTCCGGCATGACCGGTACGGCCATGACCGAGGAGGAGGAGTTTGCCACCATCTATAAGCTGGACATTGTGGAGATCCCCACCAACCGCCCGGTGGTCCGTATTGACAATGAGGACGCCGTGTACAAAACCGAGCAGGGGAAGTACCGGGCGGTGATCCGCCAGGTGAAGGAGTGCCACGAAAAGGGCCAGCCGGTGCTGGTGGGCACCGTGTCCATCGAGAAGAACGAGCTTCTCAGCCGGATGCTCACCAAGGAGGGCATCCGCCACAACCTCCTCAACGCCAAGAACCACGAGAAGGAGGCCGAGATCGTGGCCCAGGCGGGCCAGTTCGGGGCCGTCACCGTGGCCACCAACATGGCAGGCCGCGGTACCGATATCATGCTGGGCGGCAACGCCGAGTATATGGCCACCAACGACCTGCGCAAGGCCGGTTACACCGACGAGGTCATCGCCGACGCCACCGGCTATGCCGAGACCGACAACCCCGAGATTCTGGAGGCCCGCCAGCTGTTTGCCGACAAACTGCGCCAGCATAAGGCGGAAATTTCCGGCGAGGCGGACCGGGTGCGCCAGGCCGGCGGCCTGTTCATCATCGGCACCGAGCGCCACGACTCCCGCCGGATCGACAATCAGCTCCGCGGCCGCGCCGGCCGCCAGGGCGACCCCGGCGAGACCCGGTTCTACATCTCCCTGGAGGATGACCTGATGCGCCTGTTCGGCGGCGAACGGGTCCAGGCCGCTATGGAGCGCATGAACATCGACGAGGATATGCCCATCGAGAGCAAGATGCTCACCCGCTCCATCCAGCAGGCCCAGACCACCGTGGAGTCCCGGAACTTCCAGGCCCGAAAGTCCGTGCTGGAATACGACGACGTGATGAACAAGCAGCGGGAGATCATCTATGGCCAGCGCCGCCAGGTGCTGGAGGGCATGGACGTGAAGGACATCATCATGAACATGATGAACACCTCCATCACCCACCTGGTGCAGAATGCCTTCAGCGGCGTCCAGCATCTGGACATGACCTCCTGCCAGGAGCTTCTGCGGCAGGTGGAGGGCCTGTACTTCCCCAAGTACGCCGTGCGCTTCTCCCAGGAGCAGCTGGACGCCATGGACGCCCAGGCCGTTACCGACGCCTTCACCCAGGCCGCCGCCGGCTACTATCAGCAGAAGGAGGACGAGTTCACCGCCCCGGTGATGCGGGAGGTGGAGCGCGTGGTCCTGCTTCGCGTGGTGGATGAATACTGGATGGAGCACATCGACGCCATGAGCGACCTGCGCCAGGGCATCCGCCTGCGGGCCTATGCCCAGACCGACCCCATCATCGCCTATAAGAAGGAATCCCTGGAGATGTTCGAGGAGATGATCGCCGCCATCCAGGACGAGACGGTCCGGCGGCTGTATTCCGTGCGGCTGAAGAAGAACGAGGAGGTCAAGCGGGAGCGGGTGGCCAACGCCACCTCCGAAAGCGTGGGCGGCGACGGCACCGTGAAAAAACAGCCCCGGAAGGTCAAGAAGATCGGCCGCAACGAGCCCTGCCCCTGCGGCTCCGGCAAGAAGTATAAGAACTGCTGCGGCAGGAACGCGTAACGGAGGGTTTGCCCATGTCCTTTCTGGCCCATGAGGAAAACGGCCTGTTTATCAAGACCAGCACCGTCCTGTCCGGCGTGCGCCACGGGTTCTCCACCCGCATCGGCGGCGTCAGCCCCGCCCCCTGGGACTCCCTGAACCTGGGCGTGGGCCGGGGGGACGACATGGACCGGGTCCGGGAGAATTACCGCCGGTTCTGCGCCGCCCTGGGGGTGGATGAGCACTGGGCGGTGCTGAGCAAGCAGGTCCACGAGGACAACATCCGCCATGTGACGGCGGACGACTGCGGCAAGGGCCTGTTCCGGGACCGGGACTATACCAGCGTGGACGCCATGGTCACGGACACCCCGGGGATCCCCCTGGTGGTGTTCTCCGCCGACTGCGGCATCATCCTGCTACACGACCCGGTGCACGGGGCCGTGGGCGCGGCCCATGCCGGCTGGCGGGGCGCCGCCGGCGGCATCGTATACAAAACCGTCCGCCGGATGCAGGAGCTGTTCGGCACGGACCCAGGGGACCTGCGGGCCGCCATTGGGGCGGCCATCGGCCCCTGCTGTTTTGAAACGGACGCGGACGTGCCCCAGGCCCTGGAGGCCGCCCTGGGGGCGGAGGCGGGGCCGTATATCACCCGCCGGGGGCCCAAGTGGCACGTGGACCTGAAGGGCGTCAACGCCCGGTGGCTGGAAAAGGCCGGGGTGCGGCAAATCGACGTGTCCCCGGACTGCACCGCCTGCCATCCGGAGCTGTACTGGTCCCACCGGCGGATGGGCCAGGCCCGGGGCGCTCAGATCGCCATGATCTGCCTGTGAAATCGAGGTATCCCATGAAAAAGCGCATATTCGCGGCGCTTCTGGCCCTGTGCCTGACGGCGCTGACCGGGTGCGACTGGTCGACGGCTGACCCGGAAGACATTTTCGGCACCCTGACGGACTATTACAACGTGGAGCAGAAGAAGCAGGACGTGAAGCTCACCTCCTTCGCCCTGCCCTATCTCAAGGGGGAGACGGCGGACCCCATCACCTGCCCCGACGGGGCCATGCAGACCCTGGGGGCCCTGGTGTATGAGGGGCTGTTCGCCCTGGACGGGCAATTTGAGGCCCAGCCCGCCCTGGCGGAGTCCTATACCTATGACGCCGCCCGGTATACCTACACCATCACCCTGCGCAGCGGCGTCACCTTCAGCGACGGCAGCGCCGTCACCGCCCAGGACGTGGCGAACAGTCTGCGCCGGGCCCAGTCCTCCGCCCGCTACAGCGGGCGGCTGGCGGAGGTGTCGGACATCCGGGCCAGCGGCGGGGCGGTGCGCATCACCCTCACCGGCGACAACCGGAGCTTCGTCTCCCGGCTGGACATCCCCATTGTGAAGTCCGGCACCGAGAGCAGTACCTTCCCCACCGGCACCGGGCCCTACGCCTACAGCGGCGAGGGCGGCGCCCACCTGGCCAAAAACGCCTCCTGGTGGCAGGGGAAGTCCCTGCCCCTGGAGCGCATCGAGCTGACCGCCTGCAAGGATACGGACTCCGTGTCCTACGCCTTCTATGCCCGGGAAGTCCAGCTTCTGTTCTGCGACCTGACCGGGGCGGACGACTCCAGCGTATACGGAAGCGGCGACTATACCGACGCCGCCACCACCATTATGCAGTATCTGTGCCTGAACACCCGCCGGGCCCCCTTTGACGACCCCGCCGTCCGCCGGGCCGTGACCCTGGGCGTGGACCGGGCCAGCTGTGTCAGTGCCTATCTGCTGGGCCACGGTCTGGCGGCCCAGTTCCCGGTGTCCCCGGCCAGCGGCCTGTATCCCAAGGATCTGGAGACCGCCTATTCCCAGGATGGCTATGCCTCCGCCCTGGAGGCGGCGGGGCTGAACACCGGCAAGACCCGGAGCCTGACCCTGCTGGTGAACCAGGAGAGCAGCTTCCGGGTGTCCACTGCCCAGACCATCGCGGCGGGGCTGTCCCGGTACGATCTGCAGGTCACCGTGCGCTCACTGCCCTATGATGAGTATGTCCAGGCCCTGGAGCAGGGGGACTTCGACCTGTGCCTGTGCCAGGTGAAGCTCACCGCCGACTGGGATCTGCGTCCCCTGCTGCAAAGCTATGCCGCCATGAACTACGGCGGCTTTGCCGACCCCGAGACGGACGCCCTGCTGGCGGCCCTGTGCGCCGCCGAGGCCGGGGAGCGGTCCGCCGCCATGACGGCCCTGTGCGAAAAGCTCCTGGACCAGGCCCCCATGGTGCCGGTGTGCTTCAAGAGCTATTCCGTGCTCCTGCCCGCCGGTGCGGCGTCCTCCCCCATCACCCCCACCGCCTCCAACCCGTTTTACGGCATTTCCGATTGGAAGCTCAATATGAAATAAGCCCCCGAAAGAAGGAACACCTATGAAACAAACCCGCAATCTGGAGGACCTGCTCCGGCAGTACGATCTGCTGGCGGCCCCGGCGGCCCGGGACGCGGCCGTCACCGGTATCTGCAACGATTCCCGTCAGGCCCGGGACGGCGACCTCTTTATCTGCAAGGGCTACGGCTTCAAGCCGGAGTATCTGGCCATGGCCCGGCGGCAGGGAGCCGTCTGCGCCCTGGCGGAGACGGACTTTCCCGGGGTGGACATCCCCTGCATCCGGGTCACCGACGTCCGCAAGGCCCAGAGCCTGGCGGCCCGGTGGTTTTACGACAATCCCTCCGACGGCCTGACCCTTATCGGCGTCACCGGCACCAAGGGGAAAACCACCACCTCCTATATGATCCAGGCCGTCACCAACGCCCTGGCGGGCCGGACCATGGGCCTCAGCTCCTCCGCCGGACGCTACTGCGGCGGCCCGGACGTGGACACCCATCTGACCACGCCGGAGTCCCTGGACCTGCAGTGGCTGTTTGCCCAGGCCCGGGATCACGGCCTGCCGTATATGACCGCCGAGGTGTCCAGCCAGGCGTATCAGGTGGAGCGGGTCTATGGCGAGCACTTCGACATCGGCGTGTTCCTGAATTTCAGCGAGGACCACATCTCCCCCAAGGAGCACGCCTCCATGGAGGAGTATCTGCAATGCAAGCTCCAACTGCTGGAAAACAGCGGCCGGGCCGTGATCTGCCGGGAGACGGCCCAGTTTGACCGGGTATATGACACCGCCCGGCGGTGCTGTCGGGCGGTCATGCTGGTGGGCATGGACCGGGACGACTGCGATCTGACCGTCCGGCAGGTGGAGAAGCTGACCCACGGCTTCCGCTTTTTCGTCCAGGAGCGGGGCAGTGAGGCCCTGCACCCCTATCACCTGGCCATGGACGGGGATTTCAACATCGAAAACGCCCTGGCCGCCATCGGCGTGGGGCGTATGCTGGGGGCGGAACATGAGCAGATGGCCGCGGCCCTGGACGCTCTGGAGGTCCCCGGCCGCATGAACCGGTACGAGGGCGGCGGCGTCCACGTGCTGGTGGACTGCATGCACAACCGGGCCAGCTCCCAGGCCCTGCTGACGGACCTGAAGCGGGACTATCCCGGCGCGCCCATCACCGTGGTCACCGGCATCGCCGGAGGCCGCTCCCCCCAGCGGATCCAGGGCATGGGCGAGATGTGCGGCAAATACGCCGACCGGATCTTCTTCACCACCGACAACCCGGATTTCGACGATCCCGCCGACATCGCGGGCCGTCTGGCCCACGCCGCCGCCCAGAGCGGCCCCGCCCGGGTCACCATCCAGTTAGACCGCACCCGGGCGGTGGAGCAGGCCATTCTGGAGGCCCCGGAGGGGGCGGTGATCGTCCTGGCCGGAAAGGGCAACGACGCCATCCAGCGGGTCCGGGGCGGATACGTCCACTATGACTCCGACCCGGTGGTGGCCCAACGCGCCCTGGCCCTGCGGGAAAAGCAGCGGACATGAACCAGTATTATAAAAATGCGCCCCACGGGGGCGCATTTTTTTGTGGGCGGGGCAGAGCCCACGCCCCTACGGTGGTGTATCGGGAGGTGCCGGTTATCGCGGCGGGGCACATGGGCCCC
>ERZ779729.707-NODE-707-length-29690-cov-7.641910_pt1 | contig 29690 bp, 28 predicted proteins | sample MGYA00511072_ERZ779729 | MGnify/ENA primary metagenome ERZ779729 (study PRJEB29588, sample SAMEA2156675) | human gut metagenome | biome: human gut; feature: human-associated habitat; material: faeces | place: Denmark | collected 2008/2010 ...
GGGGAGTGAAGCCGTATCGGCTGTAGGTGGTGCGCAGGATCTCCATCATCCGCTCCATCTGCTGCTGCGGGGCAGGCAGCAGCTCCATGAAGCCGGAGAGAGTCCGGGGGGTCACAGTTGCCATGGTGAAATATTTCCTTTCTGTTGTGTATTTCGGTTTTGGTACGAAAAAATGCGCTCCCGTCCCGTGTTTGGGACGAGAGCGCATGGATACGCTTCGTGGTGCCACCCAAATTCAGCCCGTAAAGGGGCCCTCGCAGCTCCTGTTACGGGGAGCGGGCCGTGGATGTTTCCATCCCCGCTGGGGGACTGTCTTCGCTTCTCCTGCCGGGGCGCGCTTTCAGCCGGTGTCGCGCCTCTCTGGTGCCGGTGGGGGTGAAGGTACTCCTGTCTCCTTTATGGCGGTCGTTCTTCCTATTTTATGGCATTCGGGCCCGCTTGTCAAGCGGTAAAGGGTTTGGTTTTGGGATTGACAATGTCGCGCCAGGCCAGGTCGCCCCGGGCCAGGCCCAGCACCAGCATCTCGGCGGTGGCCACGTTGCTGGCATAGGGGATATTGTTCTGGTCGCACAGGCGGAAGATATTGGCCACGTCCTCGTCAGGGACTTTCTGGTTGGGGTCGCTGAAGCAGAGAACCATGTCCAGCTCATTATAGGCAATGCGGGCTGCAATCTGCTGGCCGCCGCCGTGGTCGAAGGACAGGAAGCGGTGGATGCGCAGGCCGGTGGCCTCCCCAATCTGGAGGCCGGTGGTGGCGGTGGCGCAAAGGGTGTGCTGGGCCAGAATGCCGCAGTATGCGGTGCAGAACTGGACCATCAGTTCCTTTTTGTTGTCGTGGGCGATCAGTGCGATATTCATGGAGGCACTTCCTTTCGTGTTTTCAGATTCGCATCAGGGGCACCTGGTGCCCGGTGATGCGCCGTGCGATGTTTTCATAGGCCCGGGCCGCGTAATAGTTGATATCCCGCAGGGGGATGCCCCGGTTCAGGGCATAGGGGACGTCGCCGTCCTCCGGCACCACCCCCAGCAGGGGCAGCCCGGCGGCATCCATGGCGTCGTCGATGGTGCTGTGGAGGGCCCGGAGCAGCTTCTTCTGCACCCGCCCCACCACCAGGAACAGACTCTCTGTGGTGAAGCGCTTGTCCAGCAGCATCACCGTGTGCTGGGCGTCCCGCAGGGCGGAGGCGTCGGTGGTGGTGATGACCACCACGCAGTCGGCGCAGCCGGTGGCCAGCCGGAAGCCCTGACCCAGCCCCGCCGGGGCGTCGATCAGGCAATAGTCATACTCCTGGCGCACCTGGTCCAGCAGCTGCCGCATCTGCTCATCGGTCACGTCCAGCTGTCCCCCGGGGGACAGGGGAGCGGTCAGCAGATGCAGCCCGGGATACTTGGGGTGATCGGCCGCGGCGTCGGACAGGGAGCAGCGGCCGGCGATGACGTCGGAAAAATCCATCAGGGCCTTGTCCGTCAGCCCCAGGGCCAGGTCCAGGTTCCGCAGGGTGATGTCGCAGTCCAGGCACAGGGTATTTTTCCCAAGGGCGGCCAGCGCCAAACCCACGTTGGCGGTGAAGGAGGTCTTTCCGGTGCCGCCCTTGCCGGAGACCACTGCAATGATTTTTCCCATATCCAGGTACCTCGTATACAGTTGGGGACTCAGCCCAACGGCGCTTTTTTAATGCGGGCAAAGGGCCGGGGATAGGCTGCCGGGGTGGGACGCTCCTTCCGGATGATGACCACCCGGTGCCGCACGTCCGTTCCGGGAATGGTATAATCCCAGATTTTTCCAATTTTGCCCCCCAGCTGGGCAATGGCGCTTCTGGCGCGCTGAATCTCGTCGTCGGTATCCACCGACTTCATGGCCAGGAACTGACCGCCCACCTTCACCAGGGGCAAGGCCAGCTCACACAGTACGTTCAGCTGGGCCACGGCCCGGGAGGCGGCTATGTCGAACTGCTCCCGATGCTGCCGGGCGAACTCCTCCGCCCGGGCGTGGACGCACCGAACCCGCTGCAGGCCCATGGCGTCCACGGTCTCCTGCAAAAAGTCGATGCGCTTTCCCAGGCTGTCCAGCAGGGTCAGGTCAAAATCCGGCTCCAGCAGCCGCAGGGGCATTCCCGGGAATCCGGCCCCGGTGCCTACGTCCACCACCTGCTTGCCCCGGAAGTCCGCCGCCGTCAGCAGGCAGGCGCAGTCCAGCAGGTGCAGCCGCGCCACGTCTGCCGGTTCGGTGATGGCGGTCAGGTTCATGACCTGGTTCTTCTCCAGCAGCCGCCGGGAAAACTCCGTCAGTGCCGGGATGCTTCCCGTGTCCAGTCCCAGCTGGGCCAGACCCTCTTTCAGAATGGCTTCCAAATTATTTCTGCTCCTTCAGCAGGTCCCGGATCTCCGCCAGCAGCTCCTCAGTGGTGGGACCGGCAGGCTCCTCCGGCGCGGGCTCCTCATCCTTCTTCTTCAGGGCGGCCAGCTTGTTCATGGCTTTCACCAGCAGGAACATGGCAAAGGCCACGATGATGAAGTCCAGAATCACCGCCAGCAGATTGCCGATGCCCAGCATTACCGGCGCAGCATCGCCCGCTGCCACGGCGGCCCTGTTGAGAACGATGTTCCACTGGGTCAGGTCGATGCCGCCGGTGATAAGACCGATGAGGGGCATGATGATGTCGTTGACCAGGGAAGTGGTGATCTTGCCGAAGGCGGCGCCGATGACCACGCCGATGGCCATGTCCAGGACGTTGCCGCGCATGGCAAACTCCTTGAACTCATGAAAAAACTTCTTCATAAGTATCCTCCTTCCGTCCTCAGTGCTTGGGAACGATGCGGTCGTGGCCGCCCATATAGGGCCGCAGGGCCTGGGGGATCAGCACGGAGCCATCGGCCTGAAGGTTGTTCTCCAGGAAGGCGATCAGCATCCGGGGAGGGGCCACACAGGTGTTGTTCTGGGTATGGCACAGCTGCATCCTGCCGTTTTCGTCCTTGTAGCGGATTTTCAGCCGCCGGGCCTGGGCGTCGCCCAGATTGGAGCAGGAGCAAACCTCGAAATACTTCTGCTGCCGGGGAGACCAGGCCTCGATGTCGCAGGACTTGCACTTCAGGTCCGCCAGGTCGCCGGAGCAGCACTCCAGCTGCCGCACCGGGATATCCAGGGACCGGAACAGCTCCACGCTGTAGCGCCACAGCTGTTCGTACCACTTCTTGGAGTCCTCGGGCTTGCAGACCACGATCATCTCCTGCTTTTCAAACTGGTGAATGCGATAGATGCCCCGCTCCTCAATGCCGTGGGCGCCCTTCTCCTTCCGGAAGCAGGGGGAATAGGAGGTCAGCGTCTGGGGTAGGGACTCGGCGGGCACGATCTGGTCGATGAACTTGCCGATCATGGAGTGCTCGCTGGTGCCGATCAGATACAGGTCCTCGCCCTCGATTTTATACATCATGGCGTCCATGTCGGTCTGGCTCATGACGCCCTCCACCACGTTGCCGTGGATCATAAACGGGGGAATGCAATAGGTGAAGCCCTTGTCGATCATGAAATCCCGGCCATAGGCCAGCACGGCCTCGTGGAGCCGGGCGATATCGCCCATTAGATAGTAAAATCCGTTGCCGGACACCCGCCCGGCGGCGTCCATGTCGATGCCGTCGAAGCGCTCCATGATCTCCGTGTGATAGGGAATATCGAACTCCGGCAGCTTGGCCTCGCCGAAGCGCTGGACCTCCACATTGTGGGAGTCATCGGGGCCGATGGGCACGGAGGGGTCGATCATCTGGGGGATGACCATCATGATCTTGGTGATCTGCTGGGTCAGACGGCCCTCCATCTCCTCCAGCTGGGCCAGCCGGTCGGCGTTGGCTTTCACCTGGGCCTTGGCCTCCTCGGCCTCCGCCAGCTTACTGGGGTCCTTCTTGGCCTGACCCATCAGCATACCCACCCGCTTGGACAGCTGGTTCCGCTGGGCCCGCAGGTCGTTGGCCTCGTTCATGGCGGCCCGCTTCTCAGCGTCCAGGGCAATGACCTCGTCCACCAGGGGGAGCTTGGCGTTCTGGAATTTCTTGCGGATGTTTTCCTTAACGGCTTCCGGATTGTCCCGGACAAATTTGATATCAAGCATGGCTTTTATCGCACCTTTCCGTGTTTCACGTGAAACATCATGGTTTTTTGATGGTGTGCAGGGCCTCCAACAGCTCGTTCAGGTCGTCCACACCGTAATATTCCAACTCAATGCGCCCTTTCTTCTTGCCGGAGACAATGCGGCATCCCCGACCCAGGGTGTTCCCCAGATCCCGGGCGGCCTCCTGGGCATAGTCCACGATCAGACCGGCAGGGGAGGGCTTCTCCTTCTTTCCGGCGGTGAGTTTCTTCACCAGCTGCTCCGTCTGCCGGACGGACAGGTCATTTTTCAGGATGGTGGCCGCCGTGGTCTCCTGCAGGGCAGGGGACAGGGGCAGCAGCGCCCGGGCGTGGCCGTTGGTCAGCCGTCCGTCCTCCACCATGGCCCGCACTGGAGGACACAGGTTCAGCAGACGCAGGGCGTTGGCCACGGCAGACCGGGACTTGCCCACCCGCTGGGCGGTTTCCTCCTGGGTCATGTTGTACTGGCTCATCAGCACCTGATAGCCCTCGGCTTCCTCGATGGGGTTCAGGTCCTCCCGCTGGAGGTTCTCGATCATGGCCAGCTCCATGGCTTTGCGGTCGTCGGCCTCGATGACGATGGCCGGCACCTGGGTCAGTCCCGCCATGCGGGCGGCCCGCCAGCGGCGCTCACCGGCGATGATCTGGTAATAGCCGGACTGCAGCTTCCGCACCGTCAGCGGCTGGATGATGCCGTGCTCCCGGATGGAGTCGGCTAAGTCCGCCAGGGACTCCGGGTCAAATTGCTTGCGGGGTTGGGATGCGCAGCTTTCCACCTGAGAAATCGGCAGAAACAGACTGCTCTTTTCCTCCTGAGAGTCGATCACGTCGTCTCCCAACAGGGCGGCCAGGCCTTTGCCCAGCCCTTTTGGGTTGTTGGCCATTGCTGAAACGCTCCTTTCCGCACAGAATCAGGTATTTTTTTTGAGAAATTCGTTGGCCAGAGCCAGATAGGCCTCCGCGCCTCGGCAGCCCCGGTCATAGGCCGTGATGGGCTTTCCGTGGCTGGGCGCCTCAGACAGGCGGATGTTCCGGGGGATCACCGTGGCATACACCTTCCCGGGGAAGAACCGCTTGACCTCCTGGGCCACCTGAATGGCCAGGTTGGTGCGCCCGTCGAACATGGTCAGCAGCACGCCCTCGATCTGGAGCCGGGGATTCATGTTCCGCCGGACGATGCGCACGGTGTTCATCAGGTCGCTGAGGCCCTCCAGGGCGTAGTACTCCCCCTGAAGCGGTACCAGCAGGGAGTCCGCCGCGCACAGGGCATTCAGGGTCAGCAGCTCCAGGGAGGGGGGACAGTCCACGAAGATATAGTCGTAATCCTCCCGGACGGCGTCCAGGGCGCTGCGCAGCAGAAACTGCCGGTCCGCCATTTCGATCATCTCCACGCCGCCCCCGGCCAGGGCCTTGCTGCTGGGCAGCACGTCGCCATAGGGGGTGGTGACGATGGCCTTCCGGGTCTCCACGCCGTTGATAAGCACGTCATACACGCCGTTGGACACGGATTTGTCCACCCCCATGCCGGAGGTGGCGTTGGCCTGGGGGTCAAAGTCGCACAAAAGCACCCGCCTCCCAAGGTATTTCAGGGCCGCAGCCAGGTTGACACAGGTGGTGGTCTTCCCAACGCCGCCTTTTTGATTCACGATCGCCACGATTTTCGCCACTTTGTCCACACTCGCTTTCTGTCGGTCTTTATTTTAGTATATCACATTTTCAGTCGGTTTCAATAGAAAATCTGCAAAATGAGAAAATCTTGAGAAAAATGTTTCACGTGAAACAGCGAAACCAACACGCAAAAAGGGTGGATGTTTCACGTGAAACATCCACCCCGTGAGTCATATCAGGATCATCCCCGAAACCGGCGGCAGCCGCAGCCGCAGCTTCCCGCCGGGGGCATAGAACTGCTGGAAGGTCAGGGCCTCCCGGGCCAGCTCCCGGGGCCAGGGGATGGTTACCTCTGCGGCGTCCTCGCCTGCGTTCAGGGCAGCCACGGTGATCTCGTCTCTCAGCTGCCGCCGCAGCACCAGAACGCCGCTCCGGGCATGGAGATAGGTCAGGTCCCCCTCCTGCATGGACAGGCGCTCCCGGCGCAGCTGCCCCAGCTGCCGGAAGAAGGCCAGCAGCTCCTGGTCCTCCCGGCCCCAGGGATAGGTCCCCCGGTTCAGGGGGTCCTCAAAGCCCTCCATCCCGGCCTCGTCCCCGTAGTACACCGTGGGGGAGCCGGGGAAGCAGTACAGCAGCATCTCGCCCACCCGCAGCCGGGCCTGGCCCTTCTGCCGCTGGGCAGGAGAGAGGCGGTACGCCGCCCGGCCGTCCTTGGTATCCGGCACATCCTCCGCTCCCAGCAGGGTCAGGATCCGGGGCGTGTCGTGGGTGCCCAGAATGTTCAGGGCGCTGTAAAAGGCGGGCCGGGGATAGTGCTCCCGGATGACCTCCATGGTGTCCCGGAAGACGGCGGCGTCGCCGCCCCGCAGCCAGTCCAGGGCCGCCGTCCGGAAGGGATAGTTCATCAGCCCGTGGGTCTCGCTGCCCAGCAGATACCGCCTGCGCTGGCTGTAGGCGATCTTGTTGCTGCCGTCCTCCCACACCTCGCCCAGCAGGAAGCTGTCGGGCTTCTCCTGGTCCATGGCACTGCGAATTTCGGCAATGAAGTCGTCCGGCAGCTCGTCGGCCACGTCCAGCCGCCAGCCGGAGGCCCCCTGCCGCAGCCAGTGCCGCACCACGGAGTCTCCGTCCCGGATGATGAACCGGCGATAGCTGTCCGCAGACTCCTGCACCGCCGGCAGGGTCCTGATGCCCCACCAGGCGTCGTAATCCTCCGGCCAGGGGTGGAAGGAGTACCAATTATAATACTGGGACTCCCGGCTCTGGGCCGCCCCCAGCTCCGGATAGAATCCCTGGGCGTTGAAATACCGGCTGTTGCTGCCGGTGTGGTTGAACACCCCGTCCAGCATCACCCGGATGCCCCGGCACCCGGCCTCCCGGCACAGGGTGCGGAAGTCCTCCTCGGTGCCCAGCATGGGGTCAATGCGCCGGTAGTCCGCCGTGTCGTACCGGTGGTTGCTGTCGGACTCAAAAATCGGACACAGGTACAACGTACCTACTCCCATACTCTGTAGGTAGTCTAATCGGGAGGTGATCCCCGCCAGACTGCCGCCGAAGAAATCGTTGTTGCGGATGATCCCCTGGGTGTCGGGCCGCCACACCGGGGTGTCGTCCCAATCCTGGTGGACCACCCGGTCCCCCACCATCCCGGCGGGGTCCGGCCCCCGGGTGCGGCAGAACCGGTCCGGGAAGATCTGATAGGTGATCCCCCGGCCAAACCAGGCGGGGGTAGGGCGGCTGTCGTCATAAACCGTCAGCTGCCACCGGGCCTGGTCGTCGAAGCCGTGAAGGCCGTATAGCCTTTGCCCCTCCGGATACGAAAACCGGAAGGCGTACCACACCAGCTCCGGCTCCTCCGGGGCGGTGTATACCCCCTGCCACCGGCCGTCATCGCCGGGGGACAGGGCCACCTCCTGCTCCGTACCCGCAAATTCCCGCCGCAGGAGCAGCGTCACGCCGGTAACGTTTTCATCCCCCGGTCGAACCGCGAAACGGACAGTGGCGCCGCACACGGCGGCGCCAAAGGGGGACTTATATTCCGTATCGCGGGAGTCAAAGATCTTGCTCATGGAATGCCTCATTTCAGCAGGGTATTTTCGCCGATGACCACGGCGCCGATCTCCTCCTGGGAGAAATAGGAGTTCACAATGTCCACGGCGGTGGAGGCCAGGGCCGCACCGGAGCCGCCCTTCTCGATGACCACGGCCACGGCGATCTGGGGATCGTCATAGGGGGCGAAGCACACGAACACGCCGTTGTTGGTGTTGGCGATACCGGTTTCTGCGGTACCGGTCTTGGCGCCGGCGGACACCACGCAATTGGAGAAGTAGTAGGACAGGCTCCCGGTGGTCAGGTTGTGCATGCCCTCCTTCACCGCCTGCAAGGTGCTGTCGCTCATCTCCACGGTGTTCAGCGGCGTCTTGTCATAGGCGTAGATCACCGAGGAGTTGTCGTAGGATTTCACGTTTTTCAGCAGATGGGCCTCATAGTGCTGGCCGCTGCCCACCAGGGTGGCGATGTAGTTGGCCAGCTGCAGGGGCGTGAACAGGTCATAGCTCTGGCCGATGGCGGCGGTCAGGGTCTGGCCGTCGGTCCACTCCAGACCGTTGCGTTCGGCAAACTCCGGGGTGGCCATGGAGCCCTTGGCCTCGGCACTTCCCGCCCCGCCGATCTCGATGCCGGTATACTCGCCCAGACCGAACTGCCTGGCGTAGTCCGCCAGGGTCTTGATACCCGTCAACCGGCCCACCTCATAGAAGAAATAGTTGCAGGACACGGTGATGGCCTGGGACACGTTGACCCGTCCGTGGGTGCCGCCGTACTCGTTATAGATCCAGCACCGGGGCTGGGGAGATTTGTAGTAGTCATACACGCCCCGGTCCACAATGGTGGAGGAGGGAGTGATGATCCCCGACTCCAGGGCCGCCACGGCGGTACAGGGCTTAAAGGTGGAGCCCGGGGCGTATGCGCCGCCGATGGCCCGGTTCAGCAGGGGAGTGCCCACGGTGTCGCTGACCAGCCTGCTGTAATCCTGGTCAAAGGTGGACAGGTTATAGGTAGGATAGCTGGCCATGGCCAGCACCTCGCCGGAGCCTACCCCCACCACCACCGCCGCGCCGCCCCGGACGATGCCGTCCTTGGCGGTCATGGCCTCGATGGTCTGGGCCAGGGACTTCTCCGTGTCCTCCTGCACGTCGATGTCCAGGGTCAGGGCCACGGTGCCGCCGGGCTGAGGCTCCTTGGTGTAAAGCTCGCCGGTGATCTTCCCCTCCTCGTTGGTGGTGATGATCCGAGTGCCCTTGGTGCCGTGGAGATAGGACTCAAAGGCCTTCTCCGCGCCCTCCCGGCCCACCAGGGAGTTCATGGAGTAGCCCTCCATGTCCCGATAGCCGGTGATGCCGTTTTCCGGGTCGCCCACCCAGTCCTCGTAGTAGATGGGGCTCAGCCGCCCCAGCACATGGGCGGCATATTCGGTGTTATACACCCGGGCGGAGGCGGTGCCGGTGGATACCCCCTGATACTGGCCGTCTGCCGTCTGGCTGATCAGCTCCACGGACACGTCGTCGGCAAAGACGTACTGTGCGTCCGTCAGACTCTTCACCGCCAGCTCATACCGCACCCCGGCGATGGTCCGGGCCTGGTCGTCGGTATAGCTGCTGTCGATTTTGAACAGCTCCCGCAGCTTGGCCATGAACCGGTCCGGCTGCAGGGTGGGGGTCACCTGGGACAGCTTGGAATAGGGGATGCTTTTGTTCTTCAGGAACAGGGCGAAGCCCTCGCTGTCCTGGGCGTCGGTATAGCTGTAGGGCGCGGTTTTGCTCAGGGGCAGGGTATCGTTCCAAACGGTGTTGTTCTCGGTGCACAGGTCCGTCAGCCGCAGAATGGCGGCGTTCAGGTCCTGGTCATTCTCAAAATCCTTGGCGGAGAAGATCAGGGTATAGGTCAGCCGGTTGGACACCAGCACCTTGCCGTTGCGGTCGGTGATGATCCCCCGGGAGGCCTCCACCGTCTCGCTGGCGGCGTTGCTGGCCAGGGACTTGGCCCGGTTTTCCTCCCCGTGGAGGATCTGGGTATAGTACATCACCCCGGCGAAGGCCAGCAGGCACAGGCCCATCAGCCCCGTCAGCGCCCAGATGCGGACCCGCATCGGGTCAAATGCGTTTTTCTTCATGGCACGCCTCCTATCTCAGGATCCGGTTGTGCACGCTGCGCAGCAGCAGATACACCAGCGGCGACAGCACCACCGTCACGGCTAGCTCCCGCCCCGTCAGCGACAGGGCGGCGCTCAGCTCCACCCCCTGCCGGAAGGTCAGCAGCACCGTGTGCAGCAGGTCCGTGATCACCAGGGCCAGAGCCGCGCACAGAACGGCGCACAGGAATCCCTGGCTCAGAAGCCGCTTGGCGATCATCGCCGCCGGCAGCGCCGCCGCCAGAAACGCCAGGGTATAGAAGCACGGGATGACCCCCGGCATAGTCAGGTCGCACAGCAGGCCGAAGATGCCGCCGAACACGGCCCCCTCGGCGGGACCCTCCAGCATGGCCATGATCCCGGCGATCACCGGCGGCAGAAACGGGTGCACCGCCCACACGGAGATGCGGTTGAGCACCAGGGACTGCACCAGAACCAGCAGCAGCACCGCCCCGGCGTAGTACAGCCATTTGAAGAACATATCCCGTTGGTTCATGGATTGATTCATGGCCGCTCCTCTCAATCCACGATGGTGAAGTCCGTGATCACGAACACCTCCACCAGCTGGGTGATATCGGTTTTGGGGACGATGGTGGCGTAGCGGGTCAAGCCGTTGTCATCGGTTTTAATCTCCTCCACGGAGCCGATGACCAGTCCCGAGGGATAGTAGCCTCCCAGGCCGGAGGTGACGATCATGTCGCCGTTGATGAGGCTGGATTCCCCCTCCAGGTACGACAGCTTCAGCTTTCCCTGCCCCATCAGGGCCAGGTCCCCCATGGCCACCGTCACCTCGCCGGTGCGGAACACCAGGGCCCCCAGCTGGGAATCCGTGTCCAGGATGGTGGTCACGGTGCACCAGTTGGCGCCCGCCTCGGTGACCACTCCCACCAGATAGCCGTATTGATCCACCACGCAGTCGCCGATGGCCACGCCCAGGCCGGTGCCCTTGTTCAGGGTCAGGGTCCTGGACCAGTTGGAGGTGCTGCGCTCGATGACCCGGGCCGCCTCAAAGGTGAAGTCCCGCCGCTGCTGCCGCAGACCGTTCAGGTCCCGCAGCCGCTGGTTCTCCTCGCTGTCGGTCTTGGCCTGACGCGCATCCTCCTTCAGCTGGGCGTTTTCCTTGCGCAGCTCCTCGATCTCCTGGCGCAGGGCTTCCACCGTCTCGAATCGCTGGCCGATGTTCTGGAACCATCCGGCCACGGCGGAACCCGCCGCCCGGAAGGGATAGGTGACCACCCCGGCGGCGTTCTGCAAAAAGCCCGTCTGGTTGCTGACGGCGCTGGCGATACACAGCCCCACCGCCACCACCACCACAGCGGCCAGCATCATAATGCCGTTTTTCTGAAAAAATCGTTTCATAGCGTATTCCTTATCGTCGAGTTTATCAAAAAAGCCTTTTTTGATAAACTGGTCACAGCAGCGTCACGCCGAACTCCGCCAGCATCCGGCTCAGCAGCAGCACCGGCAGACCCATCACGTTGAAAAAGTCCCCGTCGATGCGCTCCACCAGCAGGGCCCCCTGGCCCTGCACGCCGTAGGCCCCGGCCTTGTCCATGGGCTCGCCGCCCCGGATATAGGCCGTCAGCTCCTCCCGGCCGGCGGGCCGGAAATACACGTCCGTGGACTGGGCCCGGGTCAGGGACCGCTGTCCCTGCCGCAGGGTAACCCCGGTGCACACCGTGTGCCGCCGCCCCGCCAGGTCCGTCAGCATCCGCAGGGCGTCCGCCTCATCCTTGGGCTTTCCCAGCCGCTGTTGGTCCAGAAACACCATGGTGTCGGCGGTGATGACGATCTCGTCCTCCTCCGACGGCACCGCCTGGGATTTCTCCCGGCTGATATACGACACGATCTCCGGGGGCGTCAGGCCCTGGGGATACCACTCCTCTACCTGAGGCACCCGCACGGTGAAATCCCGGATGCCGATCCGGGTCAGCAGCTCCTGCCGCCGGGGGGAACCGGAGGCCAGCACGATCCTTGCCATGGCCTCACCTCCCGGTGGAGCCGAAGCCGCCTGCGCCCCGCTCCGTCTCGTCCAGCGCGTCCACCTGCACCAGCTCCGGCCGCACCACCGGCACCACCATCAGCTGGGCGATGCGGTCCCCGGGCCGGATGGTATAGTCCTCCCCGGACAGATTCACCAGCCCCACAGAGATCTCCCCCCGATAGTCGCTGTCGATAACGCCCACGCCGTTGCTCAGGCCGATCCCGTGCTTGAACCCCATGCCGCTGCGCACAAACACCAGGGCCGCATAGTCCGGGGAGGGCAGGGCAATGGCGATCCCTGTGGGGATGCCCATCCGCTGGCCCGGGGCCAGGGTCACGTCCTCCTCCATGCACGCGCACAGGTCCATGGCTGCCGCTCCCGCCGTCTTATACTGGGGCAGCGGGAACTCCCGGCCTATTTTCGGCGACACCGCCTTGATTTTAAGCTCCATTGTACCACTTGCTCCTATTGAATATGAAAACAAACTGTGAAAAGATTGTAAAGGTTGATAACCGGGCGTATTTATTCCACGCCCCGGTAGAACAGCCCCCGGGTCAGCTGGTCCGGCCGGTAGTCGCTGCGGCCCTGATAGGCCCGCAGCACCCGCGCGCACTCCTCCGGCGGCTCCGTGGTGAACCGCAGCCGCGCCCGGGTCAGCCCCAGCTGCCGCCACTCCGGCTTATCCGCCAGGAACAGCACCTTACTGTTCTCGATCTCGCACCGGTGGCCCCACTGGCCCACCAGGGGGAACTGCGCCCCGGTGCGGTCCACCAGGACATTCTCCTGGCCGCACCGGCAGGCAGGGGAGCGGTCCGCATAGTCCCGCCCGGCGTCCCGGCAGCCCAGCTGATTGCGGATGACGCAGTTTTCCATGATCATCAGCGGCAGGCGGCCATATACCACCGCCTCGCAGGGCAGAACCTTCCGCAGGTCCCGGATCTGCTGCCACCGCAGCTCCATGGACACGGCGGCGGCCTCCAGCCCCAGTTCCTTCCAGAACAGCAGGGACTCACTGTTGAAAAGATTCAGCCCCAGGTCCCCCCACAGAGGCAGACCCAGCCCCTCGGTAATGGGCAGATGCCCCAGATTGCCGATGGCCACGGCGGAGAGCTTCTGCCGGTGCCGCTGCAGTAGGGCCCGCAGCGCCGCCTGGTCCTCCGTCCGAAAAATCCGGGGCAGAACGGCGCAGATATGGGTCATCTCCGCCCAGCGGTTCAGGTCAATCTTTTCCAGAAGCTCCGCCGGAACATACACCGTCTCGCACTGGGCCAGGGGCTCCGTCAGCTGCTCCGGCCGCATAATCGAACAGGTCAGCACCGGCGCGTCAGGCCCCGGCTGGGCCTGGGGCAGGGGAGAGGGGGTACCCGTCCGCCGCACCGGCGGCTGGGCCAGGGCGGCCTCCAGGCCCTCCAGAGCCTGCCGCCGCAGGGCGTTCACGGCGCTGGCCGGCAGCATCAGCCCCTCCTCCAGCTCCACCCGGGTTTCCCGGGGCCGGAACACGGTGCCGCCGGTTTTCTCCAGCCGGGATTGCAATTCCTCCGCCGTCAGAGCCCGGTTCCGGGCCTCCTCCGGGGTGGGACCCTCCGCCCGGACGACGTGTCCCCCGGCGCTGGCCGTCAGGGATACCGGCTCCCCGGCCCGCAGGGTGCAGACCATGTCCACCGGCACCCGGCGGCTGTCCTCCCTGCTGTACCCGGCCTTGGCCCGGGCAAACAGCTCCTTGGGCTCCGGGGCGTTCTCCGGCCGGGTGCCGAACATCTCCGGCCCGGTGCGCCCCTTATAGTATCCGTCGGTGAAGCCGCTGCGGGAGAAGGCGGCCTCCAGCTGCCGGGACTCCTCCCGGCTGGGTCCCCGCTTCTCATCCAGCAGACGGCGATAGATTCCCGTGATCACCGCCACATATTCCGGCCGCTTCATGCGGCCCTCCAGCTTCAGACACGCCACGCCCATCTGTTTCAGCTCCTGCACATAGTCCGCCAGATTGGCGTCCTTCAGGCTCAGGGGATGGCCTCCGGCGGTCTTTTCGTTGACGCCGTAGGGCAGGCGGCAGGGCTGGGCGCAGGCTCCCCGGTTGCCGCTGCGTCCGCCGATCACGGCGCTCATTTCGCACTGACCCGAGTAGCACATGCACAGGGCCCCGTGCCCGAACACCTCGATTTCCGCGGGACAGCCCCGGGTTATGGTGTGGATGTCCCGGCGGCTCAGCTCCCGGGCCAGCACCACCCGCTCCAGGCCCAGCTCCGCCGCCCGGCACGCCCCGCCCAGGGTGTGCAGGCTCATCTGAGTGCTGGCGTGGAGGGGAACATCGGGCGCAATTTCCCGGGCCAGCCGCCAGATGCCCCAGTCCTGGATGAGAATGGCGTCCACCCCCATGTCCGAGGCTTTTTTCAGGGCCTCGGCGGCGGCAGGCAGCTCCCGGTCCGTCACCAGGGTGTTCAGGGTCAGATACACCTTCACCCCCCGCAGATGGCAGTAGGCCACGGCCTCCCGGAACTCCTCGTCCGTGAAATTCCGGGCGCTGCGCCGGGCGTTGAGCCCGCCGAAGCCCATGTACACGGCGTCTGCCCCGTTCTGCACGGCGGCCACCATGGCCTCCCAGCCCCCGGCGGGGCTCAGCAGCTCCATCATTGGCCCCGGCCCTGCTGGGCCTTAAACAGCTGGCGCTTCAGCTCCGAGGCCTCATTCTTGGCCTGAGTGGCCTCGTCCAGATAGTTTTTCACCTGGCGGCGCAGATTCTCCGCCGCCGCCTGATTTTTCAGCAGCTCATCCGCCAGGTTCACCGCCGCCAGCACCGCCGCGTCCGTCTGGCTCACGTGCAGGGCATCCAGCACCTGGCGCATCTTCTCGTCCACCAGTGCGCCTACCTTCTCCATATATGCCGCGCTCTCGTCTGCCACCAGGGTATACTCCTGGCCGCAGATGTTCATTGTCACCTTATTTGCCATGTCGTCCTCCTATTTATGTAAACCGCAAAAAGAGTCATACCGATACAGAATCCATTATACCACAAAATCCCGCCGGGAAAAGCCTTTTCTGCCGAAAAGGAGAATTTTGTGAAAAACCTGCCTGGGCGGCTTTACGAACCGGGGGATTTCGTGTAAAATAAAGGGGTTCCGAAGGAAACAGAAGGGAGGGCGCGGCTATGAGCGGCTATATCCTGCGGGAAAATGACCCCAGCATCGTGCTGACGGCGGACCAGGTGGACCGCCTGGTGAAAAACGGCGACGGCGACGCCGCGCTTTTATACCTGCTTCTGATGCGGGCGGACCGGGGCATCACCGAGCAGGAGCTGCAGTCCCGGCTGCGCTGGAGCCAGCTGCGGCTGAACGCGGCGGAAACGGGCCTGCAGCGGCTGGGCCTGATCCAGCGCCCGGCGGAGACGCCGCCTCCGGCCCCGGCGGAGGAGCGCCCGGTATACAGCGCCCAGGACCTGGCGGCCCTTCTGGAGGACGACCGCTCCTTCCGGATGCTGATCCCCCAGGTGGAGGAGAAGCTGGGCCGCAAGCTGAAAACCGCCGACCTGCAGGTGCTGGCAGGGCTGTATGACGACCTGGGCATGCCGGCGGACGTGATCTATCTGCTGGTGAACCACTGCATCACCCGGTCCGAGGAGCGCTACGGCCCCGGCCGCCGCCCCACCCTGCGCCAGATCGAGAAGGAGGGCTACTACTGGGCCCGCCAGGGCCTGTTCGACCAGGACAGCGCCGCCCACTATCTGAAAACCTGGCGGGACAGACAGCAGGGCCAGTCCGCCTATATGCAGGTGCTGGGCCTGGGCCAGCGCCGCCCGGTGGCCAGCGAGGAAAAGTACATCTCCGATTGGATGGACAAGGGCTTCCCGCCGGAAACGGTGGCCCTGGCCTACGACAAGACCATATTCTATAAAAAACAGCTGGAGTGGCGGTATCTCAACGGCATCCTCCGCCGCTGGCACGAAAACGGCTGGCACACGCCGGAGGAGGTCCAGCAGGGCGACGCCGGAAAGCCCGCCCAGCCGTCCCCGAAGCCGGACAAGCCGGATCAGGACAACTCCCGCATGGAAAAATACATGAAGTGGTAATATAAAGCGGTAAAGGAGGGAACCCCATGCCCTACGACGGAAAAATTCTCAGCCGGGCCATGGCCCGCTTTGACGAGGATAAGCAGCGCCGGGCCCGGCAGTTCCGGGAGCGTCAGCAGCAGCTGTTTGCCCGGGAGCCGGAGCTGGCGGACATCGACCGCCGCCTGCGCGGCACCATGAGCCAGATCATCACCAGGGCCCTGAAGGGGGGCCGGGACCCGGTGCCTGCCATCCACGCCATCCGGGACGAGAATCTGGCCCTCCAGCGCCGCCGTGAGGAGCTCCTCACGGCCATGGGCTACCCCGCCGACTATCTGGAGGAGAAGCCCCGGTGCGCCCGGTGCGGCGACGCCGGGTTCCTGCCGGACGGCTCCATGTGCGCCTGCCTGCGCAGCTACTACGCCCGGGAGCAGATTGCGGAGCTGTCCCACATGCTGGACATCGGCTCCCAGAGCTTCGACACCTTCCGCCTGGACTACTATTCCACGGACCGGGGCGGCCTGCCCCGCTCCCCCCGGGAGGCGGCCCAGCGGAATCTGGAGATCTGCCAGTCCTTCGCCCGGGACTTCCGCCCCGGGAAGCAGAATCTGCTGCTGTTCGGCGCGCCGGGCCTGGGCAAGACGTTTCTGTCCGCCTGCATCGCCCGGGTGGTCAGCGAGGACGGCTTCTCCGTGGTGTACGACACGGCGGGGCATATTTTCTCCCAGTTCGAGGCCGCCAAGTTCCGCCGGGACGACGTGGACGAGCCGGACGAAAGCGTGGAGCGCTGCATGGCCTGCGACCTGCTGATCCTGGACGACCTGGGCACCGAGATGACCACCGCCTTTGTCCAGAGCGCCCTGTACCAGCTGCTCAACGGCCGCCTGCTGGCGGGAAAGAGCACCATCATCAGCACCAACCTGGACCCCGACCAGATCGGCCGCCGCTATTCGGCCCAGATCATGTCCCGGCTGGAGGGGGAGTTTGAGCTTCTGCCCTTCATCGGCCAGGACATCCGCCTCCTGAAGCGGGAGCAATAGAAGTCTCAAGAAATCCTGCACGGCTTACGCCGTGCAGGATTTCGCAGCTTGTCAAAAAAGCCTTTTTTGACAAGCTGTGTGCGGTTTTTCAGAACTTTTTAAGTTCTGAAAAACCTGTGATTGCAAACGAAAGACACCCCTGATGGGTTTCTTTCGTAACTATCTTCCTTTCCGATGGCGGAAGATTTCCGAGTTTTTCGACAGTCTCAAGAAATCCTGCGCGGCTCACGCCGTGCAGGATTTCTTTCATGCCTCCAAAACGAACTAACGACCGCAAACGTTACCAAGCTGACCTCTGCACGATGTATCATCTTTCAAAAATCTGCGCCGCCCTCGTGCGAACTCCTGCAAATTATTTCAACGCAATAAAGAATCCGCGAATTTTCCGTGAACATCGTAACGAAAATGTAAAGAATTTTTGTACAAAGTGAGAATTGATTTTTTCTGCAAAATAATTATCATATTGGACGGAATGCAAGAGGAGTTGCGTCCTTTTGCTCCAAAACATTATGATGTATGAATAGAGGAGGAGAAAAATGGTTAGCTTTCTGATTTGCCTGGCCTTGCTCATCGGCGGTTATTTCGTCTATGGCAAGGTGGTGGAAAACACCTTCGGGCCGGACGACCGCGAGACCCCCGCTGTGAAGATCAACGACGGCGTGGACTATGTGGTCCTCCCCCAGTGGAAGCTGTTCATGATCCAACTGCTGAACATCGCGGGCCTTGGTCCCATCTTCGGCGCTATGCAGGGTGCTCTGTGGGGCCCCATCGTGTTCCTGTGGATCACCTTTGGTACGATCTTTGCCGGTGCAGTGCATGACTACTTCTCCGGCATGATGAGCGAGCGCAACAACGGCGCTTCCATCTCCGAGATCTCCGGTATCTACCTGGGCGGCTTTATGAAGAACGTCATGCGCGTGTTCAGCGTGGTGCTGCTGATCATGGTGGGCACCGTGTTCGCCGTGGGTCCTGCCGGCCTGATCGTCACCCTGTTCAAGAACGGCGGCTCCACCGGCATTGTCACCACCACTCTGTTCTGGCTGATCATCGTCCTGGTGTATTATTTCATCGCCACCTTTATTTCCATTGACAAGATCATCGGTAAGATTTATCCTATCTTTGGTATCTGCCTGATCGTCATGGCCGTCGGCGTGGCCGTGGGCATCTTTGTCAAGCCTGAGTACACCATTCCTGAGATCTGGGATCACTTCGGTTCCATGCATCCCAAGGGAACTCCCGTGTGGAGCTTCATGTTCATCACCGTGGCCTGCGGCGCTATCTCCGGCTTCCACTCCACCCAGAGTCCCCTGATGGCCCGCTGCATGAAGAGCGAGAAGCAGGGCCGCTTCGTGTTCTACGGCGCCATGGTTTCCGAGGGCGTCATCGCCCTGGTGTGGGCCGCTGCCGGCTGCGCTCTGTATGAGGTCACCGGCGGCCTGAACACCGGCCTGGCCGAGATCCTGGCCAATGGTCAGTCTGCCGCCATCTATGATGTCTGCGTCAAGACCATGGGCAAGGTGGGCGTGGCCCTGGCTATGCTGGGCGTGATTGCCTGCCCCATTACCTCCGGCGACACCGCCTTCCGCAGCGCCCGTCTGGTGCTGTCCGACTGGTTCAAGATCGACCAGAAGAAGTGGAAGAACCGTCTGCTGCTGTGCGTGCCCGTTCTGGGCGTGGGCGCCGTCCTGGGCGTGGGCAATGCCCTGGGCTTCATCGACTACACCGTTATCTGGCGTTACTTCAGCTGGACCAACCAGACTCTGGCCATGATCGTCCTGTGGGCCGCTTCCATGTACCTGTACTATGAGAAGAAGAACTACTGGATCACCGCCGTGCCTGCCACCTTTATGAGCGCCGTTTCCGCCACTTACTTCCTGCTGGGCAACGAGTGCCTGGGCCAGTTCATCAACCACAAGACCGCCGAGGGCGTCACCGTGTACAACACCGCCTTGGCTTATCCCATCGGCATCGCCGTGGCCGTCCTGTTCCTGGGTATCTTCCTGTACACCATCAAGAAGCGCCATACCCAGCCTCACTACGAGACGCTGGGCAAGTAATTCGCCCCTTTTTCAAAACTTCGCAAAGCGGCAGGCCCCTCCTGCCGCTTTGCCCCTATGGGAGGAACTGCTATGATCTTTGCACCTGCACGCCTTGGCAGCGTCACGCTGGATAACGAGACCCTGGCGGCGGATAAGAAGGGCTGCCGCCGCTTCGGCCCCTGCGGCGTGGGCGAAAAGGCCCTGTATCTCAACAGCTTTTTCATCGACCGGCACTATTATGTGGCGCTGTCCTCGGTGCGCCGCGTGTTCAAGCGTGTGGCCATGAGCAAGGGCGGCTTCACCGGCAAGGGGGCCTTCGGCTCCATCCCCTACCTGGTGGTGGAGTACGACGGCGGCGAAAAGCAGTGCAATTTCAAGCACGAGGAGGACGTGGACAACCTGCTGGCCTACCTCTCCAAGCTCTGCCCGGACCTGCCGCTGCAAAGCCGCAAGGTGGAGCAGCACATGGCCCAGCAGCGGGCCGAGAACGCCCGCCGCTATCTCAAGGAGCTGACGCCCCAGGCCCAGGCCGAAAGGGAGCGCCTGGAGCAGGCCCGCACCTTCCTGGAGGATCACACCAACCTGACCCGCCGCCTGTCCCAGGCGGCCAAGGCCAAGCGGGTCAACGACCGCTCCAACCCCAGCTATAAGTGGGTGGCCCTGGCCATCGTCATCGCCGGACTCGTCGCCCTGGTATACGGCGTGGTGTCCATGATCCGGGGCGCCAACAGCGTGGGCATCTACTTTGCCCTGTTCGGCCTGGCGGCGGTGTTCCTGTTCTCCGGGGCCCATGTGCTGCCCACCGCCCGCAACAACAAAACGGCCCTGACCCGGGAGTGGGAGCAGGCCCAGGCGGATCTGGCTGCAGTGCTGCCGAAGGATTTCCCCCTGCCTGCCCGCTATGCCCACCCGGTGGTGCTGACCCGGATGATCCGCGTTCTGCGGGAGGGCCGGGCCCAGACCGCCGACGAGGCCCTGGACGTGGTGAAGCGGGACCTGAAGGCCCTGACCGCCGATGTCCAGGTGGAGCAGTGGGAGTATGACGAGGTGGTGGCCGTGAAGCCCATGTTCCTGCTGTCGGACTATCAATAACACAAAAATCTCCCCGCCCGGGGAGATTTTTTGTGCTTGACAAATACCCGGGAGGGGTATATAACTATAGATACCCCCACGGGGTATCATGAAACAAAGCGAGGCGGGGAAACTATGGAAGAACACAACTGCTGCCGCTGCTCCCAGCGGAAAAAGGAGCGCTCGCCGGAGGAATACAAGCGCCTGATCCACCGGCTCAACCGCATCGAGGGCCAGATCCGGGGCATCCGGGGCATGGTGGAGGCCGGGGCCTACTGTCCCGACATCCTGGTCCAGGCGGCGGCGGTGAACGCGGCCATCAACGCCTTCAACAAGGAGCTGCTGGCCAGCCACATCCGCACCTGCGTGGCCCAGGACATCCGGGACGGCAAGGATCAGGTCATCGACGAGCTGGTGACCACCCTGCAAAAGCTGATGAAATAGGAGTGGACCCAATGAAACAATACAATGTCACGGGCATGAGCTGCGCCGCCTGCTCGGCCCGGGTGGAAAAGGCGGTGGGGAAGGTCCCGGGGGTCACGGCCTGCTCCGTGAGCCTGCTGACCAATTCCATGGGCGTGGAGGGCACAGCAAGCCCCGAAGCCATAATCGCGGCCGTGGAGGCGGCGGGGTACGGCGCGTCGGAAAAGGGCGCGGCCCAGTCGTCTCCCAGTGCCGATGAGCAGCAGCTGGAGGACCACGAGACGCCCCGGATCCGGCGGCGGCTTATCTGGTCCGTGGGCTTTCTGCTGGTGCTGATGTACTTTTCCATGGGCCACATGATGTGGGGCTGGCCCCTGCCGCATTTTTACGACGACAACCATGTGGCCATGGGCCTGACCCAGCTGCTGCTGACGGGGATCATCATGGTCATCAACCAGAGGTTCTTCATCAGCGGCTACAAGGCCCTGTGGCACCGGGCCCCCAATATGGACACCCTGGTGGCCCTGGGGGCCACGGCGGCCTTCGGCTACAGCACCTATGCCCTGTTTGCCATGACTGCCGCCCAGGTCCGGGGGGATGAGGCCGCCGTCATGACCTATATGATGGACTTCTATTTTGAGTCCGCCGCCATGATCCTGACCCTGATCACCGTGGGCAAGCTGCTGGAGGCCCGGTCCAAGGGCAAGACCACCGACGCCCTGAAAAGCCTCATGAGCCTGGCTCCCAGAACCGCCTCTGTGCTCCGGGACGGCCGGGAGGTGGAGGTGTCGGTGGAACAGGTGCAGCAGGGGGACGAGTTCGCCGTCCGGCCCGGGGAGAGCATCCCTGTGGACGGCGTGGTGCTGGAGGGCTCCAGCGCCGTCAATGAGTCCGCCCTGGCCGGCGAGAGCATCCCCGTGGACAAGGCCCCCGGCGACGGCGTGTCCGCCGCCACGGTGAACCAGTCCGGCTATCTCCGCTGCCGGGCCACCCGGGTGGGCCAGGATACCACCCTGTCCCAGATCATCCGCATGGTCAGCGACGCCGCCGCCACCAAGGCCCCCATCGCCAAGATCGCCGATAAGGTCTCCGGCGTGTTCGTTCCGGCGGTGATCTCCATTGCCGCCGTGACCACGGCGGTGTGGCTGCTGCTGGGCCACCCGGTGGGTTACGCCCTGGCCCGGGGCATCTCCGTGCTGGTGATCAGCTGCCCCTGTGCCCTGGGCCTGGCCACTCCTGTGGCCATTATGGTAGGCAGTGGCCTGGGGGCCAAAAACGGCATCCTGTTCAAAACCGCCGCCTCCCTGGAGGAGACGGGCCGGGTGCAGATCGTGGCCCTGGACAAAACCGGCACCATCACCAGCGGCCAGCCCCGGGTGACGGACATCCTCCCGGCGGAGGGCGTCACGGAGCAGGAGCTGCTGACCCATGCCCTGGCCCTGGAGCAGAAAAGCGAGCATCCCCTGGCCCGGGCGGTGCTGGACCGGGCGGCGGGGCTTACGGCTCCGGAGGTGTCGGACTTTCAGGCCCTGCCCGGCAACGGCCTGACGGCTGTGCTGGAGGGGAAGGCCCTCTGGGGCGGCAGCGCCGCCTTTACGGCCAAGCGCGCCGCCGTATCTCAGAATTTGCAGGTCAGAACCGAGGAGCTGTCCCGGCAGGGGAAAACGCCCCTGTTCTTCGGGGCGGAGGACCGGCTTCTGGGCGTCATCGCCGTGGCGGACGTCATCAAGGAGGACAGCCCCCGGGCGGTCCGGGAGCTGCGGAATATGGGCATCCGCGTGGTGATGCTCACCGGCGACAACCAGCGCACCGCTCAGGCCATCGGGGCCCAGGCGGGGGTGGATCAGGTTATCGCCGGGGTACTGCCGGAGGGCAAGGAGGCCGCCATCCGCCGGCTGATGCAGCAGGGCAAGGTGGCCATGGTAGGCGACGGCATCAACGACGCCCCGGCCCTGACCCGGGCCGACACCGGCATCGCCATCGGCGCGGGAGCCGACGTGGCCATCGACGCGGCGGACGTGGTACTGATGAACAGCAGTCTGCTGGACGTGCCCGCCGCCATCCGGCTCAGCCGGGCCACCCTGCGGAACATCCACGAAAACCTGTTCTGGGCGTTTTTCTACAACGCCATCGGCATTCCTCTGGCCGCCGGGGTGTTCATCCCTCTGGGCCTGACCCTGAACCCCATGTTCGGCGCCGCGGCCATGAGCCTTTCCAGCTTCTGCGTGGTGTCCAACGCCCTGCGGCTGAATCTGTTCAAGCTCCGGGATAACCGGCACGATCATAAACGAACCAATCACTTAAACGACATCAAGGAGGAACAAACTATGGAAAAGACACTGGAGATCAAGGGCATGATGTGCCCCCACTGCGAGGCCACCGTCCGCACCGCCCTGGAGGCCATGCCCCAGGTGCAGGCCGCTCAAGTCAGCCACGAAAGCGGCACCGCCGTGGTGACCCTCACTGCCCCGGTGGAGGACGACACCCTTCGCCGCACCGTGGAGGACAAGGGCTACACCGTCACCGCCATCCGCTGACCCTACGCAAATAATGAGAAAAGCACGGCGCAAGCCGTGCTTTTCTCGTATAAATCTTCGGCTGAAAGAGGGTCCCAACAGCCGGATTCATCTTCAGGCTCTCTCCATGGCCTCCCGGAAGTCTCTCTGGTCGGTGAAAATCTCCTGCTTATAGGGGTTCTTCTTCTGTGCCTTGGCCCGCTTGATGATGCTGGCCAGGATCACCACGTTCACCACCAGCGCCACGATGGAGACCACGCCCTGGGCCGTGGGATTGGCCGCCGTGGGCCGGACGGCGGGGTTCATAACGCCGTCGGCATAGACGGAGGTGATGGTGGAGAACACGCTGTTGTCCTGGAACAGGGGGAACACCTGGGCAAACATGCACCACAGAGCCAGGGTGTTGGCCCGGTTCTGGATCCAGCCGCCCTTGTTCCAGAAGTGGTTGGCAAAGGTGGGGGCCAGCAGCAGGGCCAGGCCGCAGTACCAGGAGTGGGTGGGCAGGCAGTTGTAGGTATACTCGAAGTTCCACAGGTCATAGGCCAGGATATAGCACCAGGTCATGTCGGGCCACAGCATGTCCTTCTGATCCTTGGAGGAATAGATACCCCACCAGGCGGTCATGCAGAAGATGTTGACGATACCGGCGATGCCGTTGACCCAGTTCCACCAGCCGCCGTACAGCCACACGTTCTCGGAGGACAGCCACCAGCGGTCGCCGAACTCCTTCAGGGCCATGGCGCCCCGGATGCCGGACTCAAAGTCGCTGGCCACGGCGATGAGAATGTTGATGGCCACAATGGCGAAGGGGAACACCTTGAACCACTCCGTCTTGCCGATGCTCCACTTGTATTTGAGCATCATGAAGCCGATGCACCCGGCGGTGGCGGCATAGAGCTTGGCATAGTGGAACCAACTGTTCATATTGGTGTAGGTCTGGTTGTTCAGGGCCCATTCCGCGCCGGCCCGTGCGCCGATGGCGATGGCGATGAAATACACCGTCAGCGCAGCGGGCAGCACCAGAAAGCAGATGATGCCGCCGGTTTTGGTGCGGCGGGCGAACTCGTTGGCTAGCACCAGCCCGGTAAACACCAGCACAAAGCCCAGCAGCTGGTACAGGGCGGTCTCGCCATAGATCTGGAATAACATGTCCATTCCTCCTTAAAAATTTTCTGTCTCCTAAGCTCAGCCGCCTGGTCCAGCCAGAGAAGCCCGGACCATCGGCTATGTCGCCAATATAGCACAGGTTTCCTTAAAAAGTCAACTGTCACACGGAAGAAAGTGTTGAAAAAGCCGGAAAAAGCGGGTATAATGGAACCGAAATCGGCTGTGGTATGTGGCCATACCACAGCCAGAGGAGGAAGCGCGTATGGAGTTTGAAAAGCTGGTGTCCCCGTCTCTGAAGGACCTGTTCATCACCCACATCGAGGCCATGATCCTTTCCGGGGAGCTGCCGGTGGGGCAGCAGCTGCCGCCGGAGCGCCAGCTGGCCCAGTCCATGGGCGTCAGCCGGGCGGTGGTCAACAGCGGCGTGGCGGAGCTGGAGCGCCGGGGATTTTTAGAGGTCCGGCCCCGGGTGGGCATCTTCGTCACGGACTATCGCCGGGCCGGGACCCTGGACACCCTGAAATCTATCATGACCTATAACCGGGGCCGCCTGCGCAACGAGGAGATCCGCTCCATTCTGGAGGTCCGGGACGCCCTGGACAAGCTGGCGGCGGCGGGGATCATCGCCTGCGCCTCGGAGGAGGACATCGCTGCCCTGTTCCGGGCGGCGGAGGCCATCCGGGAGGCCGGGGACAACCGCCATGCGGCGGAGGCGGCCTTTGCCTTCCAGCATGAGCTGGCCATGCAGTCGGGCAACACCCTGCTGCCCCTGATCTTCCGGTCCTTCTATTCCTCGGTGCTGGTGCTGTGGGAGCGGTTCTGCGCCCTCAACGGCGTTTCCATGCTCTATGAGACCAGCGTCCGCCTGTGCCGCCACATCCGGGACCGGGACCTCTCCGCCGCCGTGGCCTGGATCGACTACTGCACCCGGGAGACCGTCTCCGGCAGCCGCCGGATATACTACTGATCCGGGAGCAGCAAAACCAATGTCACAAAAAGAAATCACCATCCCTCAGGATGGTGATTTCTTTTTGGAGCAGGGTACGGGAATCGAACCCGCCTCCTCGGCTTGGGAAGCCGATGTACTACCGATGTACTAACCCTGCGAACCGCTACCTGCTGATTATAGCAGACTCCCGGCGGTTTTGCAACCGCTTTTTTTGTCGGAACCGGGAAAACTGCGCCGCCCGGCCGGGGATGGGCAGTCCCGGGCCGGGCGGCGCAGGTTCAGATGACGTAGTTGTCCCCCTGGGGCAGGGACATCAGGTCTGCCAGGGTCACGCCGGAGAAGTATTCCCGGGTCACCCGGTAATACCCCTCCCACACCGGCAGCGTCCGGCAGTCGGCCGCCCGGGCACAGGCGCCGGCCCCGTCCTTCAGGCAGCTCACCGGGGCCAGATCGCCCTCGGACCGCAGCAGAATGTCCCACAGGGTGTACGTCTCCGGCTCCCGGGCCAGGCGATACCCACCCCCGATGCCGTGAACGCTCTCAATGAAACCGGCAGCCTTCAGGGCGGGCATCAGCTTCTCAATATATTTCAGCGAGATGTCCTGCCTTGCAGCGACCTCCTTCATGGGGATGTAACCGCCGTTGCGATGCTCCGCCAGGTCCAAAAGGATCCGGATGGAATACCGCCCTTTTGTCGAGATCATGCTATCTGCCTCCTTCGTCTCCCTCCATTATACCCCCAAACCGGTGGGTAAGGCAAACCTTTTTTGGTAAATTTCCACATTTTCTGTCGGAACATTTGCATATTCATGATGAATATGCTATACTGCTGAAAAATCCACAGAAATGAGGTGCTCTTATGGACCAATACAAGATCATCCAGGTAAAGGAAAGCGTTTTCGCCGATAATGACCGGGAGGCGGACCGGGTCCGCCAACAGCTGAAGGGCCAGGGGACCTTTCTGCTGAATCTGATGTCCTCCCCCGGCAGCGGCAAGACCACCACCCTGCTGCGCACCGTGGAGGGGCTGAAGGATCAGCTGCGCATCGGCGTTATGGAGGCCGACATCGACTCCGACGTGGACGCCGCCGCCATGGCGGGCGCAGGGGTCCGCTCCATCCAGCTGCACACCGGCGGCATGTGCCACCTGGACGCCGGCATGACGGAGCAGGGCCTGCAGGAGCTGGGGACGGAGGACCTGGACCTGGTGGTGCTGGAGAATGTGGGCAATCTGGTGTGCCCGGCGGAGTTCGACACCGGCGCCGTGAAGAACGCCATGATCCTCTCCGTGCCCGAGGGCCACGACAAGCCCCTGAAATACCCCCTGATCTTCACGGTGTGCGACGCTCTGATCATCAACAAGATCGACGTGCTGCCCTATTTTGACTTCGATATGGACAAGGTGGTGGAGTACGCCCACCGCCGCAACCCCAATCTGAAGATTTTCCCCATCTCCGCCAAGTCCGGCCTGGGCGTGGATGCCTGGCGTCAGTGGCTGCTGGAGGAGACCCGGGCCTGGAAGGAGAGCTGACCCCATGGAGCAGATTTTCTCCCAGCTGTTTTACGAGGTGGAAAAGCACCGGGACACGGTGCTGGTGACCCTCATCGCCGACCGGGGCAGCGCCCCCCGGAAGGCCGGGGCACAGATGCTGGTGGGGGCGGAGGGCCGCCTGGTGGGCACCATCGGCGGCGGCGCGGTGGAGGGCCGCAGCATCCAGCTGAGCCAGCAGCTGCTGGCCCAGCGCCGCTCCTGCATCCGGGAGTTCCCCCTGCACCAGGCCCCGGAGCGGGACATCGGCATGGTCTGCGGCGGCGACGTTACCGCCCATTTCCAGTTCATCCCGGCGGAGGACCCCACTTGGAGCGAGACCGCCAGCCGGGCCCTGGCCCTACTGAACCGCCGCACCGCCGGCTGGCTGGTGCTGGCGGAGGACGGCTCCGCCCCGGCGCTGCTGGACCGGGAGAGCGTGGTTTCCGGCAGTCTGCCGGAGGATACCGCCCAGGCCCTGCGGACCCCGGGCTTCTCCATGGCGGCGGGGTATATCTCCCTGCCTCTGTCCATCGGCCAGCGGGCCCTGCTGTTCGGCGCGGGACATATCTCCCAGGCCCTGTGCCCCCTGCTGACCACCATCGGCTTCCGCCCGGTGGTGTTCGACGACCGGCCGGAGCTGGCCAACACCCGGCTGTTCCCCACGGCGGAGCAGGTGATCTGCGGGGACTTTACCCGCATCAGCGACTATCTGACCATCACCGACGAGGACTTTGTGGTCATCATGACCAGCGGCCATGTCCGGGATTTCCAGGTGGAGGAGCAGACCCTTCGGGGGGACTTTGCCTATGTGGGGGTCATCGGCTCCCGTCGCAAAACGGCGTCGGTGAACCAGCGGCTGCTGGAGGCGGGCATCCACCAGTCCTCCATCGACCTGGTGCACACCCCCATCGGCACTCCCATCCTGGCGGTGACGCCGGAGGAGATCGCCGTCAGCATCGCCGGTGAGATGATCCAGGTCCGGGCCCAGCGCCGGGGCCCCACCTCCCACGGCTGCCCCATGCACGGCTGATTGCATAGTAAAAGCACCAGACAGGGCCTGCCCCTGCCTGGTGCTTTTGTTGTTCAAAGCCGTCACGGCCTTTCATAGCGGTATTCCAGCCCGAAATCCCGGTCATCCGCCTCCTGATGCAGGTAATCGTAGCCCTGCTCCGACACGATCCGGAAGCCGCATTTTTCGTGGGCCTTCAGGGACGCAGCGTTCTTTTTGCCCACGCAGTCGCAGAGCCGGAACGGCCCCTCCGCCTTCATTGCGTCCAGGACCTCCGAAAGGAGCCGGACGCCGTATCCCTGCCGTCTCCGGTCCGGGCGCGTCTCCAGGGCCTCCAGGTAATACGGCCCCTCCGGAATCCTACAGATCCTCAGAGCGCTGACCCACACGCCGCCCTCCTCAAGGACCCAGCAAATGGCCTCCGGCTCCTTGAAGAACTCGTTTTTCAGAAAGTCCAGAAATCCGGACTCCACCATGCGGACAGCCGCCTCCTTGTCCGGCTCCTCCGGACAGAAAAAGTCCGCGTTTTCCAGGTTGCTTTCGGCGTAGACATCCATCAGCCTTCTCTCGTCCAGCGCCTGACCGTCTGTGATTTTCAGCAGCATCTTTTCTCCTCCTGTTTCCGGCTCTCCCGCCTGTGCGTCATATCTCCCGCTCCATGACAATGTACCGGGCCTCGCCTATGGTCTGGAAACGATTTTTCGTCCAGAAAGCATGGCTCTGGGGATTGCCCTTGTCCACCCCCAGACGTATTTTTTCGCAGCCGCAGGAGGAAAGATACGCCGCAAGCCCGCTGACGATCTGTGAACCCACGCCCCGGTGCTGATACCGCACGTCGGTCATGAACAGGCCGATGAAGGCGATGCTTTTTTCGGGATAGCCCAGGATCAGGTCCATAATGGCCGCCAGGGACCCGCCGTCAAAAAAGCCGACGTAATATTTGTCCTCGCGGCTTTTTCCCGGCGGCAGGGCCTCCATGTCGTCCAATATGCTCTCTTTTGTCACAAAGGGCTCATGATACCGGTAAAAAATCCGGTTTTCGCGGCACAGCTCATAGATGGCGTCCACGTCATCCCTGCCCAGCCTCCGCACCTGATAGGTTTTTGAAAATTCGGATATCTCCACGCCAAGCACCTCCATCAAATCCCGTTTTCTGCTTTATTCAAACGCCCTGTTGAAGATAACCGGCAAACTTGAAGTTGTCAGTCCAAAATCAGGACGCCTGCGCAATCGGACATTTGTGCAAATGAAAGGTCTGGAAAATCTTTTCTCAGTTCCTCAACGACAAAGTAGATTTCATCATTATCCCATGTGTCTCCTGCCTTCAATTTACACTGTTCTAAGTCCTTTCGTGTTTCAAAGGCAACATCGCCGATAATAATTTTACCGGATTCTTTTAAGTAGTTACGCAAGTCTAACAGAAAGTCGTTCTTTTGCGCATCCGTCAAATGATGTAGAGAGTATGTCGCAACAATATAATCATAACGAAAGTTACGCAATGGTTCGACAAGCCCTTTTGAAAAGTCCCCCTGATATAAATGCGCATTTGGCATTTTCTCAGACGCCAACGCAATCATTCTTGATGAAAAGTCCTGCCCATAAATGGAACAGCCTCGCTCGTATAGTTTTGTCGTTAATGTGCCTGTTCCGAATCCAATATCCAGCACAGCGGCATTTTCAGCTCTCATTATGGCCTGAAAAATGAACCCAAGAACCTTTTTATAACCGGCAAAAGGGTATGTGTTTTCCTCATCAGAAATGCCAACAGTTTTGTCATAGCCATCAGCCCAAAGGTCGAACTCTATGTTGTTTAGCATACTTACTTCCTCCATCAAATTCCATTTTCTGCTTTATTCAAACGCCCCGCTGACATAGCGGTACTTGTCCAGGCTGGACGCAGCATTCCAGGTCATGTAGCCGCCGGTGTTGCCGGTTTCGGTCAGGGCCCGGATTTGGGCGGCGATCTCATCGGGGCCATAGGTGTTGTACGGCTCCCGGATGGCGTTGTAGCACTGGATCCAGGTGCGCACGGCGGCAGGGGAGGGGGTCTCCTGCTGGCGGG
>ERZ779729.716-NODE-716-length-29292-cov-13.781681_pt1 | contig 29292 bp, 28 predicted proteins | sample MGYA00511072_ERZ779729 | MGnify/ENA primary metagenome ERZ779729 (study PRJEB29588, sample SAMEA2156675) | human gut metagenome | biome: human gut; feature: human-associated habitat; material: faeces | place: Denmark | collected 2008/2010 ...
TTGCATGGCGGCTTTTCTGCAGCCACTGCACCAGAAACGGGCTGATCACCGCGCCGAGCGAGAGCAGCGCCTGTGACAGATTGATATAGCGCGCGCCCTTCTCCGCGTCCAGCTCGGACAGCACGGCAGACGATACGCTCTCGCACACACTGTAGCCCGCGCCGACACAGACCGCACCGATCACATACACGCCGAGGTTTTTGGAAAGCCCCGCCAAGAAGCAACCCGCGGCGAAAACCGCCGCGAAGATACACAGCACCGGCTTTTTCCCGATCCGGTCTGCCAGCACGCCCAGCACGACCGGCAGTACGACCGCCGCGACATGCTGCGCGGCCACCAGTCCGCCCATGCCCGCGGCATTCTGTCCGTATTCCCGTGAGACCTCGCTGATGACGAGCTGCACGCCGCCGAGGTAAAAGCCATAGAAGAACAGCACCGTGCAGAGCAGCGCCAGCACCCACCCGGGGCGCAGTTTTGTTTTCATGCTTCCTCCGCGACCTCCACAGCCGCGCCGGTCGCGCGGATCTCGTCCAGCTCCTCCGGCTTGGCCCCGCTGTCGGTGATGACCGTGAAGCGGTCGTCCAGACGGCAGATCCCGGTGAAGCCCGCGCGCCCGACCTTGCGGCGGTCGGCGGCGATGATCGCCTGATGCGCCTGCTGGATCATGATCCGGTTGACCATCGCTTCCTCCGCGTGATAGGTCGTGATGCCCTGCGCAGCGTTCACACCGTCTACAGACAAAATCGCCCATGCGGGCTGATAGCGCTCCAGCTGCTGCACGGCGTCGTCGCCGAACGTAAAGCCGTAGATCGCGTTGATCTCGCCGCCCAGCAGCACGACGTGCGTCTCCGGATACCCGGCCAGCACCTCCGCCGCGCGGATGGAGTTGGTCACGACGCAAAGGCGCTTGCGGGCGCAGAGCGCTTCGGCCACGCGCAGCGTGGTCGAGCCGGAATTGAGGAACAGCGTATCGCCGTCCTGAATGTGCGATAGCACCTTGGCAGCAATGGCGCGCTTCTGTGCGGCAAGCGCGTCCGGAGCGGTCTCCTGCACAGGCGGATGTACCGGCTGCGCCGGGATGGCGATCGCACCGCCGGGGATGCGCACGAGGCGGTTTTCCGCCGCCATCGTGTCCAGATCCGTGCGGATCGTCGTCTGCGTCGCGTTCAGGAGCCCACTCAGCTCCGCGACCGTTACCTGTCCGTTCTGCGCCAGAAGCTCCAGAATCCGCTTTCTGCGAATGTCGATCTTCAGTCTGCCTGCTGCCATAGCTTACACGTCCTTTTTCCTTATAGGGCTTTATGATTGAGCCGCTCGCCGACCGCTCCGCCCGGGTGGATGAGGGCGAACTGCTCGGCCTGATAGCCCGTTTCTTCGATGAGCGCCGCCTGCAGCGCGTGGAAGATCATGCAGAGGGCCGTCGTGGACGTCGTACCCTGCGCGTTCCACTTGTCCGTCTCGCGGTTGACGTGCTGCTTGAGCACGACGTCCGCTGCCTGCGCCAGCGGCGACTCCAGATTCTCTGTCACCGTGATGATCGACACGCCCTTGGCTTTGCAGATGTCCACGATGGGCAGCAGCTCCTTCGTCTTGCCGCCGCGGGAGGCGAAGACCATCACGTCGCCCTTCTGCAAAAAACCCGTCGCACCGTGGACGGCCTCGGCTGGCGAAATGAACCGTGCCGGACGCTCGATGCAGCACATGAGGTGTGCAAAGTGCTGGCAGATGATGCCGGAATGCCCGCAGCCCGCAGCGCCGATGCGCGGGGCCTGCGCCAGCAGATGCACCGCACGCGAGAACGCGACCTCGTCAAAATAGTCCTTCATTTCCAGAATGCACTGCGCTTCGATGTCATACGCGGCCCTTGCCGCCTGAATGGATTCCACTTTCACAGAATATCCCTCCTGAGATTTGTTCTGCGAACAGTGTAACACAAATATTATTTGCTTTCAAGAGATTTCATTTTGTGATTCGCTGATTTTCTATGCTGAATTTTGTGTAAAACGCAGAAATCAGCAAATATCATTGACGCATACGCAAATATGACTTATAATTGGGCTATCTGAGGAAATGAGGTGACCGTATGAACCAGCATACCATCCGCGCGCCGTTTTTTGAGATCGGGCCGAAATCCTACCTCTACGGGCAGGACGTTGTCGACCTTGCCATCGCTGCCGACAAAGCCTCTGAGAAATACGGCGTCGATATTATTTTCACAACTCCAATTATTTCGATCAGCGCGGTCAAAGCCGCCACCAAGCATATCCACGTCTTTGCCCCGCACATGGACCCGCTGGAGCCGGGCCGCGGCCTTGCCGATATTCTGCCGGAATCGCTGGTCGCCGCAGGCGCAGAGGGCGTCATGCTCAATCATGTGGAAAAGCCGCTGACGCTGGGCGTCCTGAAAAAGACGATCGAGCGCGCCAAGGAGGTCGGCCTGACCACCATCGTCTGCGCGGACTCCATCGTAGAGGCCAGCATGATCGCCAAGCTGGACCCCGATATCATCGTGGCTGAGCCCAGTGAGCTGATCGGCACGGGCCTCACCAGCGGCCCGGAATACGTGGAAGCTGCCAGCCGCGGCGTGAAAGAAGTCAACCCTGACATTCTGGTGCTGACCGCTGCCGGTATTTCCAACGGGCAGGACGTTTATAACACCATCATCGCAGGCGCTGACGCGACCGGTTCTTCCTCCGGCGTTGCCAAGGCTGCCGACCGCGCGGCCATGGTCGACGAGATGATCGCCGCCGTGCGGAAAGCATGGGATGAAAGACATACAAAATAATATATAACAAATTGATTTGGAGGTCAAACACAATGGAATTCAAGGTTTATCAGAAAGAACTCGAGCTGCAGTCCCGCGGCTGGATCCCCACCTTCCACGACGTTTCCCGTGAGGTCGTTGAGATCGTCAAGGAGTCCGGCATCAAGAACGGCACGGTCTGCATCGCGTCCCACCACACCACTTGCTCCGTCATGATCCAGGAGTGCTCGCACGACATCGACTCGTTCGATCTGGAATACCTGCAGCATGACCTGCTCGACATCATGCGCAAGATGATCCCCGACTTTGCCGAGGAGCATCAGTACCGCCACCCCGGCCCCATCCACGCGCAGTTCGGCCGCTACGTCAATGAGCCGGGCGATTACACCAGCATGAACACAGACGGCCATCTGCGCTCTGTCTTCTTCGGCCGCAGCGAGACCATGACCATCAAGGACGGCGTTCTGGACGGCGGCGAGTTCGCACACATCTACTTCATTGACTGGGACCACGTCCGCGCCCGTCACCGTCAGCTGAACGTCACCGTCATGGGCACGACCGAAGACGTGAATGACCGCAAATTCCACGGCGGCCAGACCATCAACACCCTCCGCAAATACACCGACGAAGAAAAAGCCCACGACGTCCACTACACCCTCCAGCTCGACGCGAGAGAGTTCTGAGTCTTATCCCATCCTGCAAAAGGCGCTGCTTCCGCAGCGCCTTTTTTAGAACCGCACCTGAAAGAAAGGAATATTACCATGGAAAAAAATATCCGCATTGGCTGGGCACAGACGGACATCACGCCTGACCGGCCGATCTATGTCATTGGCCAGCTCTATTCCCGCATTTCGAGCTACGTCCACGATCCGCTGACGGCGACCTGCCTTGTGCTGGAAAACGGCGAGGAGCAGATGATCCTCGTCTCCGCGGACATGCCCGGCGTGCCGACGATGCACATTTCCCGCATTCTGGAGCGGCTGGACGCGCCGGGACTGGACCGCAGCCGCGTCGTATTCAGCGCGATCCACACGCACAACTCCACCATGTTTACGAAAAATACCACGTATGAGGTCTATTTCAAGAGCGTTCTCGGCGATCTCTGCCCGGAAATGGAGGAGCCGGACGACATTCTCAAGGATGAGGAGCTGGAGGAGTTCTTCATCGGGAAAATGGTCGGCCTGATCGAAGAAGCATGGGCCACGCGCAGGCCGGGCGGCGTGGCGCTGGCGCACGAGTACGCGGCGGTCGCGTTCAACCGCCGCCCGCAGTTCCTTGTGAACGGCAAGCGCGAGTCGAAGATGTACGGCGACTGCTCCGAGCCGAATTTCCTTGGCTACGAGGGCCCGTCCGACCATTCCGCCGACATGCTCTATACCTTTGACGAGCAGCGGCAGCTGACCGGCGCGCTGGTCTGCATCCCGTGCCCGAGCCAGGTGTATGAGCTGCACCGTTTTATCTCCGCCGACTATTGGGGCGAGGTCCGGACGCAGCTGCGCGCGGAGCTGGGCAACATCTTCGTGCTTCCGCTCTGCGGCGCGGCAGGCGACCAGAACCCGCTCGACCTTGTCCGCATCTCCAAGGACAACAAGCGCGAGCTGATCGTCTGGAACGCACAGGAGACCGAGGTCGACCGCAGCTTTGACATGCTGCGCGAGTGCCAGCAGATCGGCGGCCGCATCTGCGACGCCGTCCTGCGCGGCTACCGGCAGGCGCGCAATGAGATCCAGACGCGCCCCGTGTTCCGGACAAACTGCTTTGAGATGGACGTGCCGCTGCGCACCGTAGAGAAGGCCGACGTCGACGCCGCCGGCGCGCGCATCGAGGCGGTCAAGGCCGCGTGCCCCGCGGGCGGGCGGCTGACCGAGGCGCAGATGATCCGCTGCTTCGAGGACATCGGCTATCTCAACCGCTGGAAGCTCCAGCAGGAGACGACACGCTTTACATTCCCGATCTTCGTCTTCCGCATCGGTGCGGCCGCGTTTGCAACGAACCCGTTTGAGCTGTATGTCGACTACTCCTACCGGATGAAGGCCCGCTGCAAGGCGCGGCAGGCGTTCATCATCCAGCTCTCCTCCAATGCCAAGGGCGGGTATCTGCCCACGCAGATCGCGGTCGACGGCGGAAGCTACGGCTCGAAGCCCGTTTCTACGATGGTCGGCCCCGAGGGCGGCGATGAGCTGGTCGAGAAGACCATCGCCGCCATGGACGCGCTGTTCTGAGTGTCCGTCCCCTTCCGCAAGCCCCCATAAAACACGCTGTGAGAATTCGTCTGTTCCTACGAATTCTCACAGCGTTTTCTATATTCAGGATATCTTATAAACGCAGATCAAAATGTTCGCCGGGGAAACACTCTCCCGGCATCACAGGAACACGCCGCGGTCGAGAAGCACGCGCTCCAACTCCCGCGCGTGCTCGGCGGCGTCCGTCCCGCGCATGGAGCCGAGCGTGCTGCATAGCGCGTACAGAATGGACAGGCACCCGGCATAGCAGGGAAAATACCCCTCGGCCGAGGCCTCGCACTGCAGCGTACAGGCGGCGTAGGCGTACAGCGGCGACGGTTCCAGGTCGGTCATGAGGACGATCGGAACATCATGCGCATGCAGGAAGGCCGCGCCCTCCGCGATCTGCGCGGTATAGCGGGAGAAGCAGATGGTGATGACCAGATCGTCCGGCCGGACGGTCATCAGCCGGTCATAATAATCACAGGCGCCGGGCAGAAGCTCCTGCACCTGAAGACCGAGATAGCGGAGCATCGAGGCCAGCAGCGCCGCAAGCGCGGCGGAGGCGCGTCCGCCCGTCACATAGACGCGCTTTGCAGCCAGAATGCGGCGCGCCGCATCGGAAAGCGCTTCGCGGTTCTCCGGCAGCGTCATCGTTTTTTCGATCGCGGAGATATCCTGCCGCATGGTCCGCTCAAACACGTCGCCATCCGGCGCCGGGGCGCTGGAGAGCTTATTCGTGATGATGAGCTTGGACTGCGCATAGGCGGAAAACGTGCGCTTGAACTCGGTAAATTTCTCAAAGCCGAGGCTGTTGCAGAATTTCACGACGGTCTTTTCGCTCACGCCGCAGTTTTGGGCCAGCGCCGTGATCGAGAGAAACGGGATCTGCTCGTAATTCTTCACGACATAGTCCGCGACCAGCCGCTGCGCGGCGGGGAAGCCGTAGCGGCCGCCCTTGATCCCGGAGAGGATCTGCTGTATTTCGTTCATCGAAGCGCACCTCCTTTGGACTGCCTGATTATTCTACACGAAAGGAAAGGAAAAATCAAATTCCAAGAAGGAAAAATATTTTTCTTCTTATCTTGAAAAAGGAAAATAATATGGTATAATCAAGATGCCGGCAGAACAAGGGCAACACCGCACAATTCGGCAAGCAGATTCGGCGAGAGATTTTTCGCCAAGCCAAGATTTGAAAAGCGCAGGAATCCTGTATGTACCCGCAAGGGGCATGCCGCATCCGTAAGGCTCCTTCGTCGCCAACGGCTGCGCAATATTTCAAGCTTTTCAAACCGCAGAATTGGCGGAAAAGATCCGTCGAAGCGCGCAGACGCAATTGTACGGTGTTGCCCAAGATAAGGAGAGAATCTATATGGAACAGCAGCACGCGATCCGTTATCTCGCGCTTTCGCAGGAGGAATTGATCGACGCAGGCGCATTTGACCTGCAAATGAGCATTGCAGCACTGGAAAAGGGGCTGCTTGATTTTGAAAAAGGAAAAATTCTTTTCCCCGATAAGATCGTCCAGATCTTCGATCAGGAGACGCAGGACCGCATCAACTGCCTCCCGGCGACGCTTCTGGAGGAAGGCGTCTGCGGCGTGAAGTGGGTGTCTGTTTTCCCGCAGAACCCGCGCAAATTCGGCACGCAGAACCTTTCGGCCATCATTGTGCTGTCGAGTCTTGAAAACGGCTATCCGGTCTGCGTGATGGACGGGACGCTCTGCTCCAATATGCGCGTGGCGTCGATGGGCGCAGTCGCGGCACGGAAGCTCGCGCGGGAGGATTCCGAGGTGATCGGCTTCATCGGAGCCGGCGAGCAGGCCAAGCTGCATCTGCTCGGCATGAAAGCAGCGCGTCCGTGCCTGAAGGTCTGCAAGCTGGCCTCCAAATACCCGGAGGAGGAGACCGTGTTTATCCGGCAGCTTTCGCGCTATCTCCCGGATATGCAGTTCATCGCCTGCAACGGCAATATGGAGGCGGCCATGCGCGATTCCGACATTCTGGTCACGGCCACGAGCGCACAGGCGCCGCTTCTGAAGGCCGACTGGATCAAGGCGGGCGCTTTCTACAGCCACATCGGCGGCTGGGAGGATGAATACGCCGTCGTGCAGAAGGCCGATAAGATCGTCTGCGACGACTGGCAGACCGTCAAGCACCGCACACAGACCGTCAGCCGCTGCTATAAAGATGGCGTGATCGGCGACAGCGATATCTATGCCAACATCGTTGAACTGCTGGATGGCAGCAAGCCCGGCCGCGAAAATGAGAAGGAGTTCATCTACTTCAACGCCGTCGGCCTCGCCTACACGGACATTTCCATTGCGTACGCCATGTACACGCGCGCCCGCGAGGCAGGAAAGGGACATATGCAGGATCTGCAGGGCAGCATGATCTTCGACAAGGCAGACCTCAAGCTGCATCTATAAGTTCCCGTTTCATAAGATCAGTCACGGCAGAGCCCCGAAAGCTGGGCTCTGCCGTGATTTTTCTGTTATGGAGATCCCGGCGCATCGGCGCTGCGGCCTCACAGTTATTCTGCCTTTGCCTTCCGCAGCGCGAGGATCCGGTTCATCTCGTTATAGACGATCATATAGCCTTCGTCCACACCCATACCGGGCTTTGCGAGGATCTGTGCCGGCTGTGTCGCCATGGCGCACTGCACGCAGACCTGCGCAGAGCGGTCGGTCTCATTGCAGGTGCCGCCCTGATATGCACCGATGCCCTTTTCCTTGCAGTAGAGGACTGCCTCGATGGTATTGTTGATGCCGCCGAGATCCGGCGTTTTGATCTGGATCATGTGACCGGCTTTGTGATCGGCGAAAAGCTTGATATCTTCGAGCGTATTGCACCATTCGTCAGCGACCAGCTCAACATCGATGCCGCGCCGGTCCAGCTCCGCGGTCAGCCCCGCGAGCGCCTCCATCTGCGTTTCACGGTCACAGTCGCAGTCCATCGGTCCTTCGATCCGCAGGTGGAACGGCTTTGCGGTCTGCTCCAGGACCGCCAGATAATCCGCCATGGCTGCATAGTTATGATTGCCGAAGGCTGCGCCGATCGTACCGTAGACATCGATATGCAGGACCGGGGCATAGTGCTCGTCCAGACGCTGCGCCAGGATCCGGTCACGAAGCCACGCCACATACTCCTGAAGCTTTTCGCCGTGCGCGCCGAGCTTCGTCTCCACGTTGTTGATCAATGCGTGCGGGAGCACCTGCGCGCCCTTGATGATCATTTTGTCCGCATTATCATACCGGTCGTCCCCGGACTGGGTAAAGATCGGGATCAGGTGGTCCGATACCGTGCAGCCGTATTCATCCGCCACGACCTCGCACATCATGCGCCCGCTCGCCTTTGCAACGGCGTCAAGCAGCGCCTGAGAAACACCATAGCGGATCGCCGTATGCAGCCGCTTGCCGCCGACCTCGATGGCTTCCATCCTTGCGGCAAGCGCACGGAAATTGTCCGCTTCCTGGCCGACCAGACACGGTTTGATGTACTGCTCAATAATAGGAATAAAATCCTTCGCCAAAAACAGCGGATCGCGCCCGCCTGCGCCGGAATACTGTACCGCTGCGCAGTCGCCGTAAGCGACCTGGCCGTCCTCCAGGATCAGCATGACCGAGATCGCCTCGCCTGCCTGACGGACGGCGGAAAAGCCCTCGGTGACAGGCTGGCCGATATAGAACATCCCGTCGTGCCCCGCGCCGCGCTTGATCGCGCGCTGATCGTCAAAATAGAAGCCGGTACGTCCGGGTGCGCAGACAACATTTTTGATTTTCATAAATAATACCTCCGTCGTTATCCATCAGTTTCTCGGCCGGCCGACCAGCCGCCCCTTACCGATCGCATACACATCATCGATGACCATCTGGAAGCTCGGCACACGCTTTTCATATTTTGCGCGCTCTGCAATGCGCGCGGCGTGGAAATCCTTCAGGTCCTGTGGGAATGGGAGATTCCCCATGTTCAGAATCCGGATCGCACCCTCGTTATCGCGGCAGGGAAGCATCTGCCCTGCGTTATAGCGGCAGGGCGCAAACGGCACATCCAGCACGCCTGCCACAACGCCGCGGCAGACCCCCAGCGCGATATCTCCCCTGCCCAGCTCAAAACATTTGTCGACAATACAGCGCGTCTCCCGGCGGATGATCTCCATTTCCTCGTCCAGATGCGAGTTTTGAAATATCTGGTCTGCCATCATATTGACGACCTGCTTTGTGCAGCGGAGCCCCTGCGCATTTGCCTCCATCGTCGGGATCCCGATCGCTTCGTGCGGGCTTTTTACGATGACCTTTGTGGCTTTGGAGAGCGCGGCGATCAGGCTGCCCGTGGAGATCACGCCGAAGGCCTTGGCTTCGTCTGCGGGGAAGCCGCCCATCCACTGATGCAGTACCGTGGTAACAACGACCTGATCGTACCCGTATTTGTGCAGATATTCCTCGGTCAGCTCCTCAAGCGTGCGGATGGCCGCGATGTCCTGCACGATGTTGCCGCACTGCCCGTAGCCGACGGTGATGTTGCGCACGCCCTGTTCGGCGGCAAGCAGCGCTTCGATGATGGCAGCCGCATGAGAAATGCACGGCGGCACCAGCGTGCCGGTCAGCGGTCCGTACGGTTCCCGATTGATGGAGATCCCCATTTCCTCGTACAGGCCCGTCAGACGGTCAACATACTGCCAGGAGCGGATGGTCGTTTCCATCGGAACATTTTTGCAGTACGGAAGATTGTAGGAAATGCCGCCGCCCTCATAGCTGGTAAAGCCGCCGGCATAGGCGATCTCCGTCAGCAGACGCGCGTCCGGGGTGCCATGCCGCACCTGCAGCGGCGTGTGGACGCTCTCGATCACGCGCCGGCAGCCGGCGACGCCGTGATTGACCGCGGGAAAGCCATTGAGCATGGCGCGCCCGAGTCGGATGGATTCCTGAATGCCGTCCTCCGCTTCGGCATAGCGGTTTTGCCGGGTGTAGCTGTCGATCGTGGTGGGCAGAAGGTCGGCCTCGCCCTCCTTCTCCAGATACTGCATGAGCTTGATATGTTCCTCGATCACCGGCACGCCGGCACGCGGCTGAATGAGCGTCCGCCCCGCTTTCTTGGCCTCCAGAAGCTTCGTGGAAAAGACACGTTCCGGCGAGAGCCGTTTCTGATAATCAGCGGCCTCCTGCAGGTCTACGTCCTTTCCCGTCGGCCATTGGCCAAGGACCTCCTGCCGTTCCTGCATGAAGACGCCTTCGTCCAGCTTTTTGTTCTGAATTTCCATCTATCTGATCATCCTTTTCATAATTTGAAGCGCCGCAAGCGGATCATGCGTGGAAAGCAGCCCCATTGCAGCGAGAATATAAGAGGAATCGATCAGGATCTCCGCGTTTTTCGGGCGCAGAGACGCCGGATCGGCGGGGTCATAGCAGAAATAAGACGCGATCTCGCGCACACGCGGTGAATGGATCAGGCTCCCGCCGGTCGCCACGACGCGCCGCACGGCCGTCAGATCCTTGCCCGCCTGCACGAACGTCTGCCCGAGCAGGGTATAGGTCTCTTCGATCGTCCCTGCATGGCGCTTTGCCGCCGTGCTGACCGCCATACATGCCAGCGCATGATCCAGCTGCGCCAGCTCCCCGTCACAGTCCGGGACGAGCTCCGTCTGTTCACTCAGCATCCGGCACAGCGTCTGCACCCGCTGCTCCGGGAGCCCGGACAGCTCTGCGAGGCGGCGTGCACCGACCGCATCCAGAATGCCGAGAACGGAGTAGCGCATCCCGATGTCTCCTTCGACGGTACGCTTGGCATACGGCTCCGGGAGCCCTTTGTAGACGGTGTTCATCTGCCGGGGCATTCCTTCGCAGATGGAGTAGACATCAGTCGTTGCGCCGCCTACGTCCACCGCGGCCAGCTCGCCGATCCCCGGCTCGCCGCCAAACCCGCCGGAGAGCAGCTCAAGCGCTTTGAGCACGGCTGCCGGTGTTGGCATGAGGATGTCGTTCATCCTTTCGGCCGCGTGGTCGAGCCCCTTTGCCTGAATGATGCGGCTCAGAAAAATTTCGCGGATCGCGGCCTGCGTCTGCTCCGTTTTGAGCAGGCCAAACTTCGGCATGACATTTTCACATACCCGCACGCGGCATCCGGCTAGGATCCGCTCGCATTGCCGCGCAGCCGAACGGTTGCCCGCGACGATGATCGGAAAATCCGGCTGCATGGCGGCCAGCATGTTTGCATTATGCAGAATGCAGGCCGTGTTTCCGCCGTCCGTCCCGCCGACGAGCAGAAAGATATCAGGCTTTTCCCGCCGGATCTGGTCGATATCCTCCTCCGTCAGCTCAAACGAGAATTGTCCGATCAGCTTTGCTCCGGCGCCGAGGCTGGCCATGCGCGCGGCCTCCAGCGTCAGCTCCGGCACAAGGCCCGATACGATCATCCGCAGTCCGCCTGCCGCGGATGAGCAGGCATAGCGCTCGGCGTATTCGAGCCTGCCGGTTTTCTCCTCAAGCTGCCGCAGCGCGGCGGAAAAGCCGTCATTGACATCTGTCTGGACGGTCGTATAGGCAGCTGCCGTTCCAAGCACGCGCGCCGTGTCAACGTCTACGGCCGTCAGCTTGGTATAGGTGCTGCCGAAATCCGTCAATAAAACAGGCTTCATACCGGCACAGCCTCGCTGCATGCAGCGGCATCCATATGCAGAAGCTCACGCAGCGCGTCGATGGTCGTTTCCGGCGGCGTTCCGGGCGGGAAAGCGCGGTCAAAGCCCATGGCGTGGAAGCGCTTTTCCACATCCTCAAATTTCTGCTTGCCGACAACGATATTTCCGCCGACGACCAGCGGGATCCCGAGAAGGCCGGCCTCGTCACACTTTTCCCGCATCCCGCGGCAATCCAGCTCCCCCTGCCCATACAGGCTGGAAACAACAATGGCGTCCGCGTCTGATTCGATGGCTGCAGAGATGTACTCCTCCTGTGACACCATAACGCCGAGATTAACGACATCGAACCCGGCTTCGGTAAATGCGTGATAAAGGATCTTGTTGCCGACGGCATGGACGTCTGCTCCGATCACACCGATCACAAGAACCTTTTTTCGTGTCTGCTCTGTTTGCATGGAAGGAACTCCTCTCAAAAAATGATTGGAAAATTTCATTTTCAGACCGTTTCTACCTATTATTGTAGCTTCAGCCACGGGGAAGTCAATTTGTTTTTCCGGAAATGCAACGAAACTTGCGTCGCTTGCAGGCCATGCAAGCGACGCAAGAAAAAAATTCATTTCGGAGATCGATTTGCCAGAAGCCGTTCGAGCCGTTCGGTCAGATAGATGGCAGAGCCCTCGTCGATCTGGTAGGAACAGGAGATCAGGCGCGCGTGTGCCGCAAACTGTGTCAGCAGCCCGAGCGCCTTTTGTGTGCAGAGCTTCTCATAGCCTTCCGGCACAAGGACCGCATCCTTGCCGCTCAGATACGCAGACAGCGATTCCGGCGGGTCAAAAAGCGCCGGTCCTGCGATTTGAAGCCCCTGCGTATATTCGTCGCAAAAGCTGCGCAGCAGCGCGCCGAAGCGCAGGCTTTGGCTGACGATCCCTACGCGCTGCCCGGGCGAAAGCTTTACGATCGGCGCAACGCTGGACGCCTGCAGGCGCAGGGCGATTTTTGCAACTTTTTCCGCCTGCCCGGTCATCCCGGCAAGCTGTTTTGCATGTTCGGTCGTCGTGATCATCACATCCATCTGCTGTGCGAGCCGCCCGGGGTGCTGCTGCACCTGCTCGAGCAGCAGGGTATGCAGCTCGATACCGTCCATATGCCGGAGCTGCTCTTTGAGCTGCGCAAGCACCTCGGGGTTGCATTCGACCAGCGCGACCTGCAGCTTGGGCTGCTGCGCACAGAAGCGGCGCAGCTGGTCCGCAAAGAGCTGTTTCATTTCATGGACGCTGATCCCCATCTGGTGCAGCTGCTGCAGCAGCGCATCGATCTGCTCCTGTGCCGCCTGCCGGCGATCGGCTGTCCGGTGGTAGCAGACGAAACTGCCGCGCCCGGGTGTTTTGATCAGAAGTCCGTCCCGTTCCAGCTCGTCATACGCGCGTTTGACCGTACCTTCCGCCACATGCAGCTGTTCCGACAGTTCCCGCACGGTCGGAAGGCGTGTACCGTCCGGGAGACTTCCGGCACGGATCCTGCCCGCAAGCTCCTGCCGGATCTGGTCATAGATCGGCGTTTCCCCTTCCGGTGCGCACAGATCAATGCGGTTGTTTTCCATTGCACTGCTCCAGATATGCCCTGCGGCCCGTCTCGTAGAGATCGTTTCCAAGGGCGTCGATGATCACGGTGACCGGGAAGTCCTCGACCTCCAAGCGCCGAAGCGCCTCTGCGCCGAGGTCCTCATATGCGATGACCTCAGCTTTTTTGATGCACTTGCTGAGCAGTGCGCCGCATCCGCCGATCGCGCCGAAGTAGACCGCGCCGTGCTGCTTCATGCTGGCGATCACTGCCGCATTCCGCCTGCCCTTGCCGATCATGCCGCGCAGACCAAGCGCGATGAGCGTGGGCGCGTAGGCATCCATCCGATAGGAGGTCGTCGGCCCCGCCGAACCGATGATCTGACCGGGTGCAGCGGGCGTCGGACCGACATAATAGACCACTGCATCCATCGGGTCAAAGGGAAGCGGCTTGCCTGCCTCCACCAGCTCGCAAAGACGCTTGTGCGCTGCGTCCCGCGCGGTGTAGATCACGCCGGTCAGCAGCACGCTGTCACCGGCGCGGAGCTTCCGCGCATCGGCTTCGCCAAGCGGCGTTTTCAGTCTGAGCGTCATATCAAAGCACCTCCGTTCTATGTCTTGCCACGTGGCAGTTGATATTGACAGCGACCGGCAGCCCTGCAATGTGCGTGGGCATGGAAAGCATGTGTACAGCCAGCGCGGTGGTCCTGCCGCCAAAGCCCTGCGGGCCGATGCCGAGCGCATTGATGCGCTCGAGCAGCTCGCACTCAAGCTCCGCGTAGAACGGATCCTCATTGTGCCCGCCCGTCTCCCGCAGCAGCGCCTTCTTTGCCAGCAGAGCCGCTTTGTCAAAGGTGCCGCCGAGGCCGACGCCGACTACGATCGGCGGGCAGGGGTTCGGCCCGGCCTGCAGCACGGCGTCCAGCACAAACTGTTTTACGCCGTCCAGACCGTCCGACGGGCGGAGCATGGCGATGCGGCTCATGTTCTCACTGCCAAACCCCTTCGGCGCGACAGTCAGCTTCAGCCGATCCCCCGGTACGATCTCATAATAGATCATGGCGGGCGTATTATCGCCGGTGTTCACGCGGTCCAGCGGGTCGCGGACCACGGACTTGCGCAGAAAACCGTCTGTATAGCCGCGCCGCACGCCCGCATGGATGGCTTCGTTCAGATCGCCTGCAATATGGACCTCCTGCCCAAGCTCAACAAAAACGCAGGCCATGCCAGTATCCTGACAGATCGGCTGCGGCCGTTCGGCGGCAATGTCCGCGTTTTCAAGGATCCGTCCGAGCACTTCCTTTGCGATTGGCCACGGCTCATCTGCATAGGCCGCGCAGATCCGCGACCTTACATCCTGCGGCAGCTGGCGGTTTGCCTCGACGCACAGCCGCGCAACGGTGTCCGTGATGTGTGAAGCTCTGACCTCACGCATCGTCATTCCTCCCCCTTTCGTTCTCCGATCGTATCCAGCAAGGTGCCGTCCCGGCCGATGACCTTTGCGATCACACGCCCGGCAGGCGGCAGCGGCGCCGGTGTGCCGGTGATCTGCTCGGCAAGCGCGCGAAGCTGTGTGATCTCCAATACCTGCATCCCGGCCTGCGTCAGCCGCTCGCGCAGCTCTTCCCTTCTGGGATTGACGGCGATCCCCGCCTGTGTGACCAGCACATCAATGTCCTTGCCCGGCGTTGAGATGCAGGTGACGCGGTCGCGGACGATGGGAAGCCGGCCGCGGAACAGGGGCGCCGTGATGATCGAGAGTTTGGAGCCTGCGGCGGCATCGCTGTGCCCGCCGGAGCCGCCCATGATGCGCCCGGAGGAATCGGTGTGGACATTGACGTTAAAATCCGTGTCGATCTCTGTCGCGCCGAGGACGGCAACGTCGAGCGAATCCATGATGGAGCTTTTTGCACCGGCGCTTGCGTACTGCGCCGCGCCGACCTCGCAGTGGTTCGGGTTATCGCGGATGGAGGCCGCCGCCTTCAGATCAAAGCACTGCACATCCATCAGTGCCCGGAAGCAGCCCTCGTTGAGCATATCGACCAGATACCCGGTAATGCCGCCCTGCGCGTAGCTGCCGTGGATCTGCTCACGGAGCATGATCTGCTTGAGATACATGGCCGTGGCAAGCGTCGCGCCGCCGGCGCCGGTCTGGAACGAGAAGCCGTCACGCAGAAGCCCGGAATTCTGGATGACCCGCGCCGCCGTCTGTGCCATGACGAGCGCGACGGGATTGCGCGTCATGCGCGTAGTGCCGGACACGATCCCCGCCGGATCGCCGATGGCGTCGATCTGCACGACGTAGTCTACATAGATCTCCGGGATCGACCAGCCGGTCAGCGGATATTCCGCCAGCTCATCGGTGATGACGATCACCTTTTTTGCGTACATCGCGTCCGGGAACGCATATCCAAGGCTGCCGCAGGCGGATCTTCCGTACTTTCCCGTGCAGTTTCCCATGCGGTCGGAGCATGGCGCGGCGATAAAGGCCACATCGATGGGGGTGATGCCCAGCGCAATATCACGCGGGCGGCCGCCGTGCGTGCGGAACTCGACCGGCTCGTCCATCAGACCGGCGGAGATCTGCCGGCCGATCCCTGCGGAGATGTAGTTTGTCTGCACCTTCCGCACAACGTGGTTTTTGATGTGGTCCAAAAGCGGCGCGTGCGTGTCAAACAGCGCGCTGGCATTCACGGTCAGATCGCGGATGCCCATAGCTGCGATCTCATCCATGACAAGATTCAGCACATAGTCGCCGTTCCGGAGATGATGGTGGAAGGAGATCGTCATGCCGTCCTTCAATCCGGCCAGCGCGATCGCCTCACGGATGGTTTTTACCAGCTTCGTATTCATGCAAGTGTCCCTCCCCGCTTCAGGATCTGTTCCGCATCGGCAAGCGTCCGTTTCGCGCGGGCGGCGATCGGTGCGTCGATCATTTTGCCATGCAGAGCGACCGCTCCGCGGCCCTGCCGCTTTCCTTCCTCCAGCGCTGCAAGCACCTCGTTCGCATGGTCGACCTCTGCCTGCGTGGGGCTGAAGCAGCGGTTGATATTGCCGAGATGGCGCGGCGAGATGGCCGCCTTGCCGGTAAAGCCGAGGCTCTTTGCGAGCGCAGCGTCCGCGCAGAGTCCTTCATCATCGTCAACATCCGTAAAAGGCGTGTCGTAGACATCGATCCCTGCTGCCCGCGCGGCCATGACCAGCCGTGTCCGCGCGTACAGGATCTCCGTCCCCTCTTTTGTCCGTTTGCAGTGCAGATCCGCGCTCAGATCCTCTGCACCGAGGAACAGCGCCTGGACCCGCGGGCTGGCAGACGCGATCGAAAACGCATTTTCTACGCCGAGCGCCGTTTCGATCAGCGCAAGGATGCCGACAGCTCCCGCCAACAGACCGTTTTCTGCTTCCAGCCGGTCGAGCGTTTGCGCAAGCATCTGGATGTCCTCCGCGGTACAGGTTTTGGGCAGCATGATGAGATCGGGCTTCTGCGGAACAACAGCGGCCAGATCTGCAAGGAACATGGGTGTTTCAATGGAATTGACGCGGACGATGACCTCGCTGCCGCAGAGATGCAGATTGCCGATGGCATAGCGCACCAGATCGCGCGCCGCATCCTTTTCAGTCGGGGAAACAGCGTCCTCAAGGTCAAAGATCACGGCGTCTGCGCCGAAAAAGCCGCAGCTTGTCATCATTTTCGGCGTGTTGCCGGGCACAAAAAGCATGGATCTTCTCATCGGTCAGCCTCCTGTGCGCGCGCAAGCGCAGTTTCAAGTCTCGCCCGGATGATCCAGTCCAGCGCACCGCGGTCGTGCAGCTCGACAAGCGCCGTGAGCTGCTGTGCATCCAACAGCTCGCCGACGGTCTGCTTCATGGCCTCACCGAATTGCGCGCGCAGCGCTGTATGGAGAATGATCTGTGTCTGATCTGCCGGTGTGACCGTCACGACGACGTCGCCGGATTCGTCCGTTCCCGCCGTGGCGAAATGCAAAAGTCCCCCCATGAAAATTCCTCCTTGTAATATATCAATTTGATGATATTATATAATACAATCAGGCTATTTGCAAGAGAGACAACATGCGCTATACTGGAAGAAACGCAAAGGAGGACTGCTCTATGCCGGAAAACGCGATCCAGCACAGTCATATTTACAGCACCTATTTTGCCCCGCGCGGCAGAAGCCGTATTTTCAACCTGGGCATTCAGCTCGCGCAGCTGTATTTATCGCCGTTTGACCAGATCATCGGTGTGATCGGGGAGGCCGGCTCAGGAAAAAGCGTGCTGATCAAAGGGATGTTCCCGGGTCTTGAGCTGACCAACGATGACGATGGCGTCAACGTGCGCCCGCTGCCGATCCTCGACCAGGATGCGGAGACCGGCTTTTTTTCCCCGCATACCTATCATATGGACATCCGCTTTGAGATGGGCTTTCATCAGCTCAGTGAGCTCGCGGATGCGATCCGGCTGGCCGTGCGCCGCGGCAAGCGCGTCGTGATCGAGCATTTTGATCTGATCTACCCCCTGCTGGGCGCAAATGCAAACCTTCTGATCGGTGTCGGCGAGGAGATCATCATTACCCGTCCGACGATTTTTGGTCCGGAGCCGCAGGAGGTCTATCAGCGCGCCTATGACTCTCTGCCGTATCGGCTGATGGCGCATACGGCAGAGGATCTTTGCGAGTGCTTTTTGCCGCCAAAGGAGCTGGAACGCTGCTCGCATGATGACGTGCACCACGGCTTTATCCTTGCCTTCCCGGACACAGCGCCGGAGCTGGATCTGGATCAACTGGAGCAGCAGGTCGCGGAGGTCATCGCGCGCGACGTACCGGTCGACTATGTGGACGAAAGTCATATCCGTATCGATCACGTGATCCACGAATGCACCGGCCCGCGTACCCACGTTCGTTCGACCGGAAAGGTGCAGGGCTTCCGCCTGCTCAAGCATTTTGTATTCGACCCATATACCAGACGCTATCTGCTGGTCGGCTGCGTCGGCGAGGATTCCGAAACCTATATGCAGCGTCTGGACCGGCTGTAACAGGCGCGCTTCACTCAAAAAAAGAGCTTTTGTCCCTCAGGACAAAAGCTCTTTTTTCGTGTATCATGTGAACACTTCGGATCAATTTCCAAGTTGGTGGCACAAAACTGTGACCCAGCGAAGCGGTCACAGTTTTGAAGCGAGGAGCAGCGGAGCAAGTTCGCACTTCGTACCCCTGCATCACGACCCAGCAACGCGGTCGCGATGCAGAAGCGAAGAAACGCCCCGTCCGGCTAAGAGACCTCGCCGCAAGGCGGGGGCTCGTGCCAAAAGGGGCGTTTCTGAGCTGTGCCATGCGAACACTATGGATCAACTGCCAAATTTGGAATACAAACCCGCAATCCAGCGAAGCGATTGCGGGTTTGAACGAAGAAAGACCTTTGCTGTCGAGATGAACGCGCTTGCGCGGTCATCTGACATACAAAGGTCATTTCTGAGTGTGTGATCGCTACACTATAGATGAACATATTACAGTGGCTGATTTCTGTAATTTATTCTTTCGACTTGTCTTTACTCGCAATCTCATCGGTCGCTTCAATCAGATTTGTCACGACCTGATTGAGCTGCGCGGCGTTTTTTGATGTAATAACCGGCACACCGGTCTGCTGCTCGATGGCTTTTCGTGCATCGCCCGCGACCTTACCGCCGGAGCGTGCAATCTCGACGTTTTCCCGCAAACCTTCCGGCGCTTTCTGCTTGGAAATCTCTGTTGTTGTGGCTTCGGCCAGCATATTGAGGACCAAATCCAGCGTCGTCATGTTGTCGCGCAGGTTTTCTTTCTTCAAGCCCTTGAGATTCTTATACTGCCGCGTGTTCATGCCGGACCACGCTTTTGTGATCTCGTCGGTCAGAATCGCGTATTCCACACCTTTTGAACGCCGCGCGCGTCCCATTCGTCGGTCAGCTCCTTGCGCACCTGAATCGCTTGCAGGCGCTGGTTGATCCATTCGCGGCTGTATCCCTTTTTGAGATAGGTTTCCAAAGCCCGGTCAATGGTCAGCTCCGGGTCGATCGTTTCTTCGATTCGCTCCCGCCCGACCTGTGCCAGCCAGATCTTGAACGGCTCGGCTTTTGGCGAGGGAATGGACTGAATGATGCGAAGGAGCTGCTCGGTGTCAGCTACGTCAGTCAAACGCTTTTTGCCGTCGGTTGCAGTCAATTTCAACTGCTTACAATTTGTAAGCAGTTGCCCTGCGCCCTCGTCATTCAAGCGTTTTTTTAATACTGCCCAATAGGTGCTGGCGTGGCGGGCATCCGGCTGATCGGTCAGAACAGCTACCACATCAACAATGGAAAAGTACCATTCTTCCTTTTCTGCATCCCATGCGGTGCGGATGCGCTTGTCCTCAAATAACTGAATTCGATCACTTTGCCCCATTTACTTCTCTTCTTTCTACACACAAATTCCTGCATTCTTCATGAGAATATCTTTTTTCTTTTCAAGAATGTCGCGGCTCTTTTTTGATATACCGACTTCTACACATCCGTCATAATCGTCAAACGGATGATCGTATCGTTTCTGACTGGTTAAGTCAAAATTTTTTCCGGTAATTCGATTGAAGTAATGCACCTGTTTTTTCCACGCATAGCGAATAATATCGCCTCCAAATATTTCCTGAACAAGCAACGCGGTTGCTGGGCTTTGACCTATGCTTGGATTATTGGGTTTCCATTCTGCATCGAAGCAAGTTTCTTCACTCCAACCCTTTTCTAAAAGCAGCTTGTAAAGCGCAGTTATGGTTTCAATCTTTTTTCCATCAACACGATACTCCTTTTTGGAAAAAAACTCGCCATCAACAATTTGTGACTGAAAAAAAGTTCGATCTAAATGGTAGTTTTTCACCGTATCAATGGGAAGAATTAGCTTGCTATTTTTCCTATATACGCCAGACCTTTTTTGCCTTGTAAGAAGCACCTTATATCCATCATCAATATTGAAATCAGGGAAGAAATTCTCTGCTGTTAGCAGCCCACCGCGTCCCAGCCAACCATCTGCATCTCCGACTTTTACTTCGATGATGCAAAGCAGGTTTTCTCCATAATCGCTGTTTGCTGAAGCGTTTCTATTGCGAACAATCCATCCGTGCTGGGATGCTGGTCTCAGGAAATAAGATGGCAGTGCTTTTCGCAGATCTACTGTGTACGCATCTTCACCGATATATACACCATTGATAGATGGACAATTCGTATCTGCCAGATATAAATAAATGTACATCACTCCATCTTGATCTGTTCGCTTAACGTATCTATGCGATACGGGATCAAATCGATATAGTCCAAACCAGAGTGCGCACCAATGGTTGTCAACAAAATCCATGCATCGCGTATTCGCTCCATAGTGTTGAAGTACTGCCTCTATGAGCAGTTCTTGATATTTTGTCCATCCCGCCACCTCTGGTTGATCCAGCCCCAAATAGTGTTGAAATCTCGTGTCGTTCATCAACCCGTTAATAATATCACCGGATACATAGCCTTGCCCTCGGCATCCACTTGGTTTAAGCCCCGGATAATTATTTGTCTGACCCCTATATAGAACTGTTCCGTTCGCGGCGTTAATGTGCTTGACATATCCAATTAGTTGGTTCAATTCATGTTGTGTACTTACTGAAAAAATCGGAACTTCCTCATTCTTCCACGTTCCTATCGCTATTGCGCCTTTGATCGCATTATTCTTCTTTGGAAATTCCTTTTTCATCGTTACCCTCCACAATGGCAGCAAGCAAACTGTTCGATTATGCATATATGAAATATCAATAAATTTGCGTAGGCCCAACGCTGTGATCCGAATTTTACTTGTAATATTATAGCATATTTCGGCAGACTCGTCGACGGTTTCTTCCACAAATGCCCCGTTCAAAATAATCTCCAAAAGTTCCTTCTTCGAGAGGTTTTTGACCGTAGTCATTTGTAAGCAGAGCATTCGCTGTGCTCTTGTCAAATCCGCTTCCATGATCACCACGTTCAGCGTCCAGCCGATTTTCATTGCCAGCCGGAGGAGCGTTTGGTCATTTTCGTAAGTCCTATAAAAGTCGCGCATCCGGCGCACATTGCGCGGGGAAAAGCCTGTGCGTTCAGGGAAATTCGCCTGTAAAAACTCTGCGGCTGCAACCGCAGCGCCTTTCTCCGGGCGCTGGCTGACAGCCTTACCGATAGCATGGATTTCGCCCATCTGAGGAAGATTCTGCGCGAGAATTGCGGTCAATTCTAGGTACATTGTGCCGTAATCCACAGGTTTTCTGACGTTCATGGCTACTCCTTTCCGCGCTGGTGCGCATTGGATATTCTGTTGTTTCACCGAATAAATACTGTTTTGTGTGCTTCAACTCGGCTTTTTCACAAGATTTGAACGGCGAACATGAAGCGTGCTTCGTGGAAGCATGCTTCATTTCGACATAAAATCTCCATAGTTGATCTATTATAAACTATGGAGGTCTTCAGAATGAAACCATACCCGGCGCTGCTCGCAGAGCTTCTTTCCGAAGAATTGTCTTCTCTGCGGCAGCAGAAGGCATTGACTCAGGAGGCCATGGCGGAGCAGCTTCGTATTTCCAGCCGCGCATACAGTGACTTGGAGCGCGGGAGATATGCCGCCTCAGCCCCGACCTTGCTGTTTCTCTTTTCTATGCTGGAGGCGGATGCACAGAGCGCGCTGGTTCAGCAGTTTATGAACCGTGTGCAAGCGCTGGAGGGGACGGATGCAGCATGAACGTCGTAACAGACATTGTCGAAGTATATGATCTGTTGTACCGACTCGGTTTCTCTGCAACCAACACTGCATTTTTCCATCTTTCCTACTCGGTCTATCTCGCCTCACTCAATCCGCATTGGCTGGTGAAACCATCGCAGCGGCTATATCCTGAAGTGGCAGACCAATACAACACCAATCCGCTTCAGGTCGTCCGAAACATTGACGGGTTTGCCTGCGCTTCCTGGCATGAAAATGCCGACCTCTTACGCAGCCTTACTTACCGTCCGCTGACGACAGCTCCGTCCTCTGCGCAGTTTTTACGGATTCTTACACACTACATCCGGAGGAAAACGGTATAGCGCATACTTTTGCGGAATATACAGCACACCCAACTGTTTTATCTTCCGCCATAGGCGCCTTTGGTCTTTTTTATAAGTCTTGTAAGAATTGCGTATCCGGCCACGTTGCACGGGGAAAAGCCTGTGCGGTCAGGGAAATTCGCCTGCAAAAATTCTGCGGCAGCGACGGCTGCGCCCCTCTCCGGGCGCTGGCTAATGGCCTTACCAATGGCATACATTTCATCCATCTGCGGAAGAATTGCAGTCAATTTCCGATATATTGTGCCGTAATCCGCGGGTTTTCTGACGTTCATGACTTCTCGCTTCCGTCTTGTCCTAATACAAATGTAAAGGGCTTCGGTAGATTCTCCGAAGCCCCTCAACTTTCAAACTGTATAATCCGAAAAACTTGTAAATAGTCCTGCTGCTCTCAACAGCTTCTCTCGTATATCTTCTCCAAATTCCAGCTTTCCAATTTGCAAACAACTAGTTCCCGCAAGTACATTACCAAAGATGGCGTAGTAAACTTTTTTTAATCTCTCATCCAACTGTATTTCTCCATGTGGATTTTCCTTCGTGTTAAAACTCTCTCCATGCTCCAATAAACAAGAAAACACACGATAATCAGCTCGATGCGCTACTGCAATCAGCGGCTCGTAATTTTTACCATCAATAAAATCAGCAAGCTGTGCGCTATCGTATATTTGCAATCCAATCATAACTGGCACAATAGTTCTTAAGCCAAAATGCAGCGCTTTTTCTTCGGGAAAGGCGTACTCATAACACCTGTCACCGTGGGTTTCCTGATATACTGCCGCTTTTACTTTCGGGAAGTATTTTGAAATCTCTCTTAATTCAAAACCAAATGCTTTTATGACAGCGTCAATGGTCTGATCAACTTGATAGAGTGAGTTTGAAAAGGCAATTACTTCATAGTATTTTCTCATATTTACAGGTGGAATGCTAATATGGAGGTCAAAAAAACGACTAAGGTATCGGCCAGCATCGAAATCGTCACCGTAATACTTGCGTATCGTTTTTTCTAATTCATACGTGTTTACTGAGAAAACGAAAGTGATCCTATCATTTGTAAAGTAGTGCTTAATTCGTTCAAGCAACTTTACCGCGTAACTCGGCTTACAGCGATCCAGCTCATCCACCATGATTATCAGGCGGTTCCCTTTTTCAGGTAAAAGACTATTGAAGAATTCATTGACTTTTTCCCGCAGTTCTTTTTTAGATTTCAGGGAATCAAGCGGTGATGCGCTTCTAAGTTCTTTTAGAATCTCGGCAATGTTTCTACCTGTAAAAAATTCTCCAATTGATGCAGCTATTGATAATACGTCCTTCCCCTCGGAAAAAGAATAATCAGAGTTGATGCCAGTTAAAATCGTATAGATCAGAGACAATACGGGATCTTCGTCATTATCATTTTCCCACGCATCATAGTATACACATACCTGCGGCTGCAGCTCGCTGTTCGCAGGTATAAATTTCTGGCATGATGTAAGAACTTTTTTGCGAACGTCTGCATCCATAACGGCCAAGTGCTCATTGTTGGCATCTAGCACCAGTTTTGCTTGTTTCACGAAAAAAGTCTTTCCACTTCCCCAGCGGCCATCCAGAGCAACCGAATAGCTGCAATCAATAGAATTCAGAATATTGACGAAGCGGAACACATCGGAATCTCTTCCAATTGTATCGTCAATAAGTGTTTGAACCAGGTTTTTGTCCGTTGGCAATATTTCATATGTTTTCACAGCGCGTCACCTCAATTTTACAATTATATATAAATTGTATCATATGTGTCTGTTTTAGTCGAGCTTTCCCTTAAGAACGCATTTTTAGCAGATGGCTTCAACCAAAATCTCCGCATTCAATGAATCTTATGGCAACACAATCTACAATTTACAACTGCGAGTGTGTACTGAACATTTCGTCGTTTTGCGAATAGCCTGCTACAACATTTTGTGGTATGATTGCCCCGTTCGTTTGATTCTTGCGAAGGGAGAGCAATCATGCAGTACACCGATAATGAAGCTGCCCTGATTGGCGGCCTGATTTCAACTTATTTCTTTCAGCCTGCTGTGTCCGCATCTTTGAAGGCTGCTTACCATCGCGTTCTTGAGCATCTGCAGCAGAATGCCCTCACTTTCTCTGACCTTCAGCAGATCCGGAAGGCCGTGAACTTTTTGATGCCCCTGTGTCAGTCCAACCGACAAACACAGCGGGAGCTCATGGCTGTCAATATGAAGACAACCGCGCTGCTGAATACATCGCGTCATTAAGCCCGCTTATTCATATGGCAGAAAAAGTACGGCTTTCGGTCGTGCTTTTTCTGTTTTAATCTGGATTATTTTATCGTTATTTGCTATACTTGTGTTAGCACTAACGATACGGGGTTGAATAGTTTAGCGTGGAGGGAGTTATAGTGTCAATTTCTAATTCTTTTCGCTTTAGAGAAGCAGACCTGAATGTGATAGGATCACTCCACTTTTTGCTTCCGCTATTTGAGTCTTCGTTTGGCCGAGAATATACTTTGGTGAGCCTTGTGAAATATATAACGACTCAAAGTCGTCTTGTCCAGAACTACAGATATGTTATCAGCCTATCCGCATACGTCTTTCTCTGGATAAAACGGGCTATTGGAATCAACTTATATTCCAGTTGTCGCATGAGTTGTGCCATTATGTATTACGGCAGTATCGTCTCAACACGTTCTATTCCAATGCGTGCTTATCATGGTACGAAGAGATTGCATGTACTGCATTCTCTTGGTGTGCTCTTAAGTACGCAGCTGTAAATTGGCATAATTGTGTTCTTTCAAAACAATGCCCAGATTATTCTCAATATATGAGCAGCTATCTTACGCATGAATTAGGGAAACCTTGTAATCATTGTTTTTCGTGCTGCAACACTATCGATCAACTGCTTGATTATGAACACAATCGTCAAGCTGAATCAGATCGATATTCGCAAAGGACTGAAATACGAACTCTATATGACGCGCTTGTCCCTGACTATGCTTCCGCAAAAGTTCTAGGCAATTATTATAAATATATGCGTTCCAATGGTGTGACTATAGACTTCAATCAATGGATGGAACACGAGAGCAGTCCCTTGCTTGCCGTTTTAGAATACATACAGCCGGTAAAGGACACTGATAATTGAGTTCTGTATGTATTTTTTGCATCAAGATATCAGTTCAAAGAAAAGCACGGCGTTGCAACCGTGCTTTTCTTTGACCCGTGGATTTTATAAATCGGCATCCTTGCCTTTCTGCTGCTGCAGATAAAAAATTGCTTTCTGCGTCTCAATCTCTGCACGAAGTTCTTCCTCCGTCGGAAGATAGAGTTTGTATTTTGTCGCAAATAACTGCTCATTGCCATTCAGGATGGAATACCTTGCGATGTCTGCATCAGTATCCGAACAGAGTACAATGCCAATCGTTGGATTATCGCCCTCGCTGCGTTTCAGCTCATCATACATACGAATGTACATATCCATCTGACCAACGTCCTGATGCGTGATCTTTTCGGTTTTCAGGTCAATCAGGACAAAGCATTTCAGAATGTAATTGTAGAAGACCAGATCGATGTAATAATCCTGTTTCTCGGTGCGAATGTGCTGTTGCCGTGCAACGAAAGCGTAACCCTTACCAAGTTCCATCAAGAATTTCTGTAAGTTAGAGATAATGCTGGTTTCCAAATCTGTTTCCGTAAAGGTCGCATCACCAGACAATCCAAGAAATTCAGCCACAACAGGGTTCTTAATGAATTCCAACTTCCGTTCCGCATATGCGGACGTTTTAGCCTTCATTTCGGATTCTACAAGTTCCGGTTTTTGTGTTTGCAGCATTCTGTAGTAATACTGAGACGAGATATTTCGCTGCAATGTCCGCACACTCCACATCTGCTCATCCGCCTCTTTCGCGTACCATTCACGCGCAGTGCTGTCCGGGACCTGCAGCAGCACCGCATAATGCGACCACGTCAGACTCGGCTGAGATTTTCCAGACGGCGTCTGGAAAATCTGCGGATAGGTTTTGTAAAACGAATAAAAGCTGTAAAGATTCGTTTTCGTAAAGCCTTTTCCGTATTCTTTTGATAGTTCTTTTGACAGTCTTGCAATCACGCTAGCGCCATACTCTGCACGGTTTTCACCGCTCAGTTCTTCCTCTGAGATACGATAACCGATCAACCAGTTGCGGCGAATCAATGTCACGTTGACCGCACGATATGCCGCGTCACGAGACGAATCAATAATCCCTCGCATATCCTGCAAAATATCATCCGTTTTTTCAAATGTGACCAGACTCTGCGTCTGCTTCATAATTTCAGGATTCAGAACTTTTTCCGTTTCTCTGCTCACACTATCGCACCTCCTGCATTTCTTTATAGATGCCTTATCGTTTGAACTAATTATAGATATTATACCAGATGCAGCGGTCTTAGTCGAGATGAAAGTACCGTATGACGGTGCCTTTCTCTGCCCTGTTTTATAAGATTCTTACCATCTGCTCATAGAGCAGAACATACTTTTCATCAATGATCCGATCGTCGTGGTAGTGCCCGAACAGCCAGTAGTGGAATCGGCTATAGTTGCGGATTTCTTCCAAGAAGTCTGTCAGCTTATCTGGCTTGAAATTGGCATTAATCTTCTGCTGAATTGCTGTCGGTGCGCAGTGTGTGATGATGTAATCGGTCTTCCAGTCCAGTCGTTCCAACGTCTGCTGGGCTTCGGCATATTCCTTGCCGGACGGCAATTCTTCCAGCCACCACGAAATATGGTTGATGCGGAACTGTCCGCGATTGCGGCGCATGGAATCGTATCGCTCATAAAAATCTGGGCTGTCCATATCCAGAATGCCGTCTGCAATGTCGTGGCTCTGTGCGCCGCCCATTGTGAAGAACGTGCGGCCTTGCAGCTCAAACGCCTGCCCGCGCATCAGATGGATGACGTGTGGGCGGATTTTATGCACCTTTCCACTGTGCCATAGCTCCACGGGATACTCGCTCAGAGCGTCAAAATTCTCGTGATTGCCGTCTACGAACAAAACCGTAAACGGCAGAGCTTCCAGCCGGTCGAGCTGAGGATCGTCGCTCTTGTCGCCGTTCCACACAAGCCCTGCGTCGCCGCAGACGATCATGTAGTCATCCTTCGTCATCCCGGCCTGTTCCGGAAAGTATTGCGGCTGAAATCGGAGAGTGTTTCCGTGAAGGTCGCCGGTTGCATAAATCATCTTCATCGCTCCAATCGCTGTTTGATTTCCGCACCGCCCTTGATCCGCACCAGAATTTCGTCGGCGGAGAGGATGGTCACACGCTCTACGATCTGCCGGACGGCGTTTTCGTTCCATTCTGGGATCGTGGATGTAGCGTTTTCTATAGCTTGCTCCGCCTGCTTCATGCGGGTGCAGACGCGGCTCGCGTCGGTGCTGCTTTGCAGGATTTCTTCCTTCTGCTTTTTGAGCGTGGTCTGCTCGGCTAGGATTTCCGCGAACTGAGCATTGCAAGCTTCTTTGTCTTCCGCATCGATAGCCTTCGCCAGCAGGTTTTGGAATTGCTCATCGAGCTGTTCCAGCCGATGTTCGATGTCGGCAAGGCTCATCGTCTGCCCCTGCACCGGCAAAAGCTCTAAGGAAACTGCATTCTTGATAAGGTCGAGCAGGGCAGGTTTATTGCTCATGGCGGAGTTGATGGCTGCCAGAATTGCATTTTGCAGTGGTTCTTCCTTGATCGTCGGGGAATCATGGCAGTATTTTGTGCCATAGTTCAGGCGGCTGGTGCAGCGCCAAACGGGATATTTTCGTCCACGGGACGTCCATGTACACCTCCGGTAGAGCGTCCCGCACTCGCCGCACACGAGCCTGTCCGACAGCGCATATTTGCTCGTATAACAAGAGCGTCCTGTCACAGCCGTTTTAGAAGGACTTCGCAGGGCGCTCCGACGCGCCATTTCTGCTTTTACTGCATTGTACTGCTCCCGGCTGACGATGGCTTCATGGTGATCGGGCATATAGTACTGCGTCATCTGGCCGACATTTTTGATGATCTTCTTGCTGATCACATCTGTCCGGAATGTTTTCTGGAGCAGCACATCTCCACAGTATTTTTCATTCGTCAGGATGCTCTTAATAGACGTCGCTGTCCATTTTGATTCTCCGAGAACCGTTTTGATCTGATTTTCTTCCAGCCAGTCTTGCAGATTTCGCAGGCTGGCGCCACTCTCATATCGCTTGTAGAGTTCGCGCACGATTTCTGCTTGTTCCGGTATGACGCGGAATTTGCCCTCTGTGTCTTTTTCATATCCATAAAGCCGGTAACAGGGAACCTTGAGCGTTCCAACTTTTGCGTGCATCTGCCGGCCGCGCCGGATGTTGCCGGAGATGGATTCACTTTCGGACTGCGCCATCGCGCCGTACATCGTAATCATAAATTCGCTGTCGGGCGGTAGAGAGTTGATATTCTCCTTCTCGAAGAGAACCCCAATCCCAAGCTGCCGGAGAATGCGCGTGTAGTTGATGCAGTCGAGCGTATTTCTTGCGAAACGCTGAATGGACTTCGTAAGTATGAGGTCGATTTTTTTCTGCTTGCATTGACGGATCATCCGAAGGAATTCTGTGCGCTTTTTTGTAGACGTGCCGGTAATGCCTTCGTCTGCAAAAATCCCAGCCATTGTCCATTCCTTGTTGGACATGATCTTGTCGGTGTAATACTCGCATTGCGCCTCATAACTGCTGGCTTGTTCTTCCTCTTTCGTAGAAACACGGCAGTACGCCGCAACGCGAAGTTGCTTTGTGACCGTGGTCGTTTGCTGTAGGTCTGGCTTTGGTGGGATTATAATGACGCGCGGCTTTTCGTCTGTCATACCAAATCGTCCTTTCCAATGATCTGTCCGTTTTTGAGTTGCAGCCGCACCGTTTGACGCATCACCAGCACGGCGGAGACGGCGCTTTGCAGCAGCTCCGCGTTGAGCTCTGCCGTGCATTCGAACGCCGCGAACAGCCGCCGCAGGCGCTCGGTTTCGTATTCTTCGTTGCCGATGGTGTCGTACT
>ERZ779729.721-NODE-721-length-29111-cov-4.420051_pt1 | contig 29111 bp, 18 predicted proteins | sample MGYA00511072_ERZ779729 | MGnify/ENA primary metagenome ERZ779729 (study PRJEB29588, sample SAMEA2156675) | human gut metagenome | biome: human gut; feature: human-associated habitat; material: faeces | place: Denmark | collected 2008/2010 ...
GTGCCGTTCGTTCCAAACCTCGTTTGAGTATGGGCAACTGCGCTGCTGCAGTAGGGAAGAGGGCCTCCTTGAGACCTTCGGTCTTTACGGCATCTAAGTACCAAAATGTGATTGCAAACATTTAAAAGGAGGCCCTCATGCCGAATTCTACTGGCTTTCAAAGCATCGTTGGCATCGACATTGCGAAGAGCGTATTTCAGGTCTACAGCTGCGATACCGACACCGGCGTCATCACGAACGAGAAGATCAAGCGAGACAAGCTGCTGGAGCGTTTTACCAACGTTCCGCCGTGCCTGATCGGCATGGAGGCCTGCGGCAGTTCCCAGTACTGGGCCCGTAAGCTCATAGCGCTTGGTCACACAGTCAAGCTGATGGACGCCAAGCTCGTCAAGCCTTACGTCGCTCACAATAAGAGCGACAAGGCCGACGCAGAAGGCATCTATCATGCGTTGATGAACGGCACGCGATGCGTGCCGGTGAAGAACGCAACCGAACGCGACATCGATACGTTGCTGACGATGAGAACACGCTTGGTCAAGCTGCAAACAGGCGACATCAATCACGTTCGCGGCCTGCTCGCTGAATACGGGCAGATCATGCCGTGCTCCAGGAAGCAATTTCTTGAAAAGGTCGACAAGTGCATCAACAGCCTTGAAGGCGATGCAGTTCAGCCGATCATTGATGAGATGCGCACTGCTGTAAGCGGCATTCGCGATCGAGAGATGCGGATCAGTAAGATCTCATCAACCATCGGAGACCTTGCGCAGAAAACCAAGCATGCGGCCCATCTCTTGACCGTGCCCGGCGTTGGCATCATCACGATGGCGTATATGTGCGTGCTTTTAGCCGATCCGACGGTTTATTCATCGGGACGGCAATTTGCCGCGTTCCTCGGTCTCGTGCCCATGCACACCGGCAGCGGCGGCAAGACCATAACGACGCATATCCCGAGGCGCTGCAATCAGCAGCTTCGGGCGCTGCTGATCGAATGCGCTCACGCCGTAGCCAGGGCCAAATACAAGACACCATGGGTGAAGGCTATTCTCGCAAAGAAGCCCGCGAAGGTGGCGCTTGTCGCCATCGCCAACCGCATCGCTAGACAGTGCTGGGCCGTTGCCGCCAAGGGCGAGGCCTGGAAAGATCTGTCCGTCACGGCTGCATAGGAGACAACATTAAGCCCGCCCGGATTGATAAAGCTTCTTTGATGTGAAATCGGTTACGCCGACCTCTGTCAAACCTGTAGAGACTTTAAGCAACCAGTTTGCTGCCTTTTAATTTAGGAGCAGAGGTCGGACTTCTCATCATGGCCACGTCGAAGGCGCATAGTCGCCGCTGAAATGACGATCAACAGGTCGAATAAGAACGTTCAATCCACCATTGACTTCGTAACGCATCGAATGCTTGCAACTGGACTGGGCTGCAACAAATAAACCAGTAAACAATTGAAATGGCGTTATACGCATATTTGCTGATGCGATTAATTGATCGCATTGGCAAGGATACGTGTTGCCTGAAAAAGGCTGGATCTATGGAGGTTGGCAGCTTGATGACAAACTAAACCGAGAAAGAAGGCCACGCCGCAACACCTTGTTTCACAAGGAAATTTTCCTGAATGAATCGCCAATGGGCGCCTTCAATCGAACTTTCGTTGGGCTTCAAAAAACCGGATAAGAAGTTGGGGTTTGAGTTTCGTCAAGTAGGTGCACCCCCCGATCCTTGACTTCTGAGGACATAAGGAAAGTCTTTTCGCTGCAGGGCGCGTTCTTATGCGTGTCAATGCTTCTTGCTGTCGTCCTCGGGCTGATCTACCGAAACAGAAAGAGCGTCAGTTAGCCGGCAACGAAAGTTGGGCAGCTCTGAGGCGCCGGGAAGCGCCTCCCGGAAGACCGCCGGCATTGTCGCCGAAAAAAGCTCTGATCGCAGCGGCCCCAGGAGATGCGGGCCGCCTGCTCATATTCAATCAGCGTTTGGGACTGCGAAGCGTCATGGGTTGTGAATCGCGTCAATGAAGTCCTCCTTGGCGCATTGCGCCGGAAGCCCTAAAATGACAGCTGTCTGCGGCTTTTGTCCCGCTTTTTTTTGCTTTCTTGGAGAATCTTCAATGTCCGATATTTCCGCCCAATGGGTTCAGGCAACGCTCAGTGATGCCGCCGACGCGCTTTCCGAAGCGCTGGCCAAACTGGAGGAACATCTGGACGAAGAAACCGCCGAGGACATCCTCAAGCATGACCTCGTGAACGTCTACGCCAAGCTCAACTATGCCGTCAATTCCGCCCGCCTCGGCCCTGCGGCGCTCTCTGCGCTTTCCGAAGACGAACTGATCGCCTGGCCGGCGAAGATGCCCTTCTATACGTTTGACGAAATCGACATGCTCGGCGTCGAGGATGAAGCTGACGAAGCGCTCGATGCGACGCAGACGCCCGCCGATCCTGAAAAGTAACGCGCACTAAAACGGCTTGCACCGATTGCAAAAGCCGGCACGCCTTTCGGCGCGTCGGCTCTTTGCATGCTGTGCTTTTGCCCTGCCCGCTGCCGACGCCCCCATGAACGCTTCGATCATCACCTACCTGATCTTTCCGGTGCTGCACGTGCTCGGACCCGTGCTCATCTGGTTCGGCGCCGTCATGCTGATCCCGTACGGCGTGAGTCTTTACAAGGCGGATGGCGCGGACTTCGTCTTTGCGCAGTCGGCGGCCGCAACGATCACGATCGGCCTTCTCCTTACGATTGCCTTCTGGAAATTCAAGCGAGAGATGACCGCACAGCACGGTTTTCTCGTCGTAACGCTCTCCTGGACGGCGATTGCCGCAGCGGCGACGCTGCCGATCATGCTGTATCTGCCGCAGTACAGCTTTATCGAAGCGTTCTTCGAAACGATGTCGTGCCTCACCACAACAGGGGCGACCATGATGACCGACATCGACGGGCTGCCGATATCCATCAACGGCTGGCGATGTCTTCTCGCCTGGATCGGCGGCATGGGGCTCATCGTTTTCTCAGTCGCGATCCTGCCGCTCTTGGGCGTTGGCGGCGCACAGATCATGAAGGCGGAAATGAGCGGGCCGCTCAAGGAGACGCGCCTCACACCACGCATCGCTGAGACGGCGCGCGCGCTCTACCTCATCTATTTCGGCCTTTCGGTCGTCAGCGCCATCGCCTACCACCTCGCCGGCATGGAATGGGACGACGCAGTGATGCACATGATGACGACGGTGAGCCTCTCGGGCATCAGTCCGCACGACGCGAGCTTCGGGTACTTCAACAATCCGGCTGTCGACCTCGTAGCCATCGTCTTTATGGCGATCTGCGGCTGCAACTTCGCCATGCACTTTCTCGTCTGGCGAAAGCGCAATCCCCTCCTTTACTTCCGCGACCCGGAAACGCTCGGTTGGTTCGGCGTTCTCGCTTCGCTCACGGCGATTCTCACGCTTGTGCTCATGCACGACGGCATCGAAACCGCGGCCGGCGACGCGCTTCGGACCGCCGCCTTCGTCGTCTTTTCAACAGCTTCGACCACGGGCTATACGCATCCCGACCTCGCCTACTCGGCCTGGCCGCCTGCCCTCACGTACCTTCTCATGGGTTCGGCTGCCTTCTCGACCTGCGCAGGCTCCACCGGAGGCGGCATCCGCATGATCCGCGTCATTATTCTGCTCAAAGAAGTTTCCCGCGAATTCAAGCATCTCTTGATGCCGAACGCGGTCTTCCCGCTGATGGTAGGACGCACGGTCATCAGCCGCGGCATTTTCTCAGCCGTCTGCGTCTACTTCATCGTCTGGATTCTCTCCATTTCAGCGGGCTCGCTGGCGCTGATGCTTTCGGGGCTCGGCACGATTGAAGCCCTCTCGAGCGCCTACGCCTGCATTACGAACCTCGGCATACCGCTCGGAGAACTCGAAGCGGCCGGCAATTTCTCGAGCCTCACGGACCTGCAGCTTGGCATCTGCACGTTCCTGATGCTCCTCGGCCGTCTTGAGCTCTTTACGGTTTTGATTCTCTTTACGCGCGCCTTCTGGCGGCATTGATGCCGCGTTAGCCGCTATTGTCGTAAGAAATTGAAGCAGTTTGCGAAAGTGAGAGCCGGCCCTAGGTACACGCATCGCTTCAGCGTGTGCATGAGAATCTCAAAATCGTTCAATGCAAGGAGAGGATGACCGCTGCCATCCTCCCTCAAGATCGAACTTCATCGGCTCTGCTTTCAATCGTTCACGCCGGATGATGGCGCTTCCGAGCGAAGCATCCATTTTTTGCAAGTCGCCGCTGATATGCCCGTTCGCTTTTTCAGTTCAGTCCAGGACATGCCTGACTGCCGAAGCGCAATGACCTTGGCTTTGAAGGCATCATCGTAGCGATACTGCTTTTCAGTAAGCTTTTCGGAAAAAGTTCCCTGCGAATATTTTTTCGACCAGTCTCGGACCGTATAGATCGAGAGGCCGAGCACTCTGGCTACGGTTCGGTAGCCCATTCCCTTGGAAAAGAGGAGCGCCGCAAAGGTCCGCTTTTGGTCTGACGGAAAGTCGGGCCTGAAACGCACCGATTCGATTCGATCGTCCGAAAGGACGTTGTCGGAATCGGTCATGGTGCACGCCATTTCTATGGTGCGCGCCTCGCTTCGCTATGCATGCAAAAACTGCGTCATATGCATAGCGAAGAGAGACGCGCAGCCTCGGAATAATGCCGGCGGCGGCCGAACGCTGTCCGATCGCCGCCGGCAGTTCTTTCGCTCTGATTCTTTTCGCTCCCAGGCTCGAACGCATTTCAATGCGTCAGCCTGAGATGAAGAAGCGATCAGAAGCGATAGCGCGCATTAAGACCGAAGGTGACGTTGCCGTCGCGGCTGCCGCCCGTCGAGAACCCAAGGTTGCCGCCGAAGGCCATATTGTCCTTTTCGGCCGAAATGCCGATGCGGATTGCACCGGTCAGATCGTCAGCAAACTCGGTGTTGACAACATCCTGCGCCGTGAGGCCGTTGGCGCCGATGGTCGTGTCGACATCCTTGTCGCCCGCAACAGGCGTTACGGAAAGATCGATCACGCCGCGGCCCGTCCAGCCCGACTTCGTTTCGGTCGTGCCCTGGAAGGCAACGCCGATCGGGAACTGCACCTGCGTGATGGAGTCAGTGTCGTAGTCAAAGGCATCGCTGCCACCCAACTTCGACTTTTCATCCGACGTATCCATCCATACCGCGCGAACGCCGACGTACGGCACCATCTGGGTGTGCTTCGAAAGCGAAACGTTGTATTCGCCCTTGAGACCCAGCGTATAGATGTCGTTCGACACGTCCATCGTGTGCTTGCCCTGCTTGGCGCCGAGCGCACCCGGAAGCGACTGCTCGAGATCGGAATCGATGCGCGTGTAGGCGAGCGAACCAATGAAGTTGAAGTTGCCCCAGGTCTTTGCAGCATAAAGCGCAAAGGTATAGGCATCCGCTTCATTGCTCGTCTTCACGGCCGAGCCGTTCGAGTCGATGTTGGCGTTCTGGTACGCAAAGGCGGCACCGTAGCGAGCATCGCAGGAGGCCATCAGATCGGCACCAAAGATGAAGCCGGTGTTGTAGCCGTCAAACTCAGCCGACGAACCCGAGAAGTCGTAGCCCGAAGCATCAACGCGCTGACCGAGCGCATCCGCCCAGAGACGGACGCCGTCAAAGCGCTGCAGCTGGCCGTTCTTGAAGTGAACGTCTTCGTAGCTGAGGTGGCGATCCGTGATGTCCATCACATTGCCGACAAGCGTCATGCCCTGAACAAGCACGCCGCCCGCAGCCATGATCTGGGCCGTGTCGTTGATCGTTTGGGCCTGGAGATCCTTGCTGAGGAGACTGTCCTCAATAGCACCAGCCAGGAATCCCTTGACACCCGCCGCATTAGGCGAGCGATCCGGATCTGCAATGACTTCGTTCACAAGATTAGGCACGGCGACATCCGGAAGCTTATCCAGAATGTCATTGCTGCCGACCACAAGAAGGACATTGCCATCCTTGTCGTACGTCACGGAAACGTCAATGTCTTCATCACCCGTATAAATCACGTTGCCATGTTCGAGCCAGCCACCAGCTTCAGCAGTACCGAAATCCTTGCTTACCAGGTTGTACTGACCCCAGCCAACGCTGTCGAGCTGAATCTGCGCGCCATCTTCAACCATGAAGGAGCCGCCTTCAGCTCCGACAAAGAGACCCTCGGAGCCGAGCGCAGCGGTGTTGAGGCGAAGGAGCGAATCAGCACCGAACCAGACATTGCCCGCCTCGGAATGCGCTGCAGCGTCCGAACCCACGGCAACAGAGCCAACTTCACCAAGATTGATCGGCTTTTGCGCGGCAATAAAGGTCGACGTGTAGCGATCATCCGCAACCTGATGATTCGACATCGTGTCCACGCCCTCCGTGAGCGTGCCAACGGTCATCGTTGCATGGTCAACGATCAAAGCCCCCTCAAGCTTGCCGTCCTTCAGGTCACCCAGTAGCACGTTCGAGCCATTGGTCGCTGTGACAGATCCAGTAACGGAAGTATTCTGACCAAGCGTAAACGTACCGCCGGCAACGTTGACGGCGCCGGAAACGACGCTGTCGGCACCTGCAGCAAATACAGCTTTTTCACCCGTCTGCTCATACGTGCCGTTGAGCTCAGCACCGTTGAGCACAGTCACCGAACCGGCATTGGTCGATTCACCGGAAAGCACCAGCTTGCCAGCCGTAAATTCGGCATCTGCCATATTGATGAGCTTCTCAACATTGGCCTCATCAACAGCAAACAAGGTCTTCGTGTTGGTGATGCTCTCTGCTGTGAGAGAACCCGTCAGCAGAGTGTCCGTATTGAGCAAGTCTGTTGCCGTGAGCGTTTCCGCTTCAGCGTATGACGTATTCGTGAACTGATCAGCGTCAATAGAAGTTGCCCAGAGCGTGCCGTCGTTGCTGACAGTTTCAGCTGTTAAACCCCCGGCCACATAAACCAAGCCGTCAGGCGCATTGGTCAGGCTGCCGACACCCGCATCACCGAGAACTTTGAGCGTACCAGCATTCGAGACTTTTCCACTATCGACAAGTGAGCCGGCTTCAAGAACAGCTTCAGCCGTATTGCGAATGTCCGTCCCCTTCATGGTGCCCTTAACACTGACAGCACCATCGTTGACAAGCGAATCAAAGTCAGCGTTTTCAAGCACGTTGAGAACAGCGTCAACTTCGTTGGCAAAAATGCCGCCGGTGCTGCTAACGAGATTCGTCGCAAGCATTTCGCCTGCATTAGTGACGGAACCGTTCACAACGAGCGTATCCGCGATATCAACACGGCCTTCGTTATGTAGCAAACCGTTTTGATCGACCGTGAGAACGCCGTCAACCTGGAGATAACCAGACTGTGCAGCGTTATCGGGAGCTACGATATTTTCGTAGCTTCCGCCGATCAAAGCCGTACCAACATGCTGCTGGCCGTAATTCTTCTGGGTTCCGCCTGCAAGAAGCTGGTAGTCAGAGACATATTCAGTACCGCCATTCTCTGCAACGCCGCTGATGACAGCTGCTCCCCAGTTGGCCTGCGCATTGTTGATAAGGCTGCCGCCAGCTTCAACGGTCAATCGATCGGCATGCGCCATACCGTCGTTTGTGAGGTTTCCGCCTGTGAGGGTAATACTCCCCGCTCCAAGCGTGCCTGCATTTTCGATTTCTCCGGCAGAGACGAGCGTTCCAATATTGAGCGTTCCAGCCTGAACGTCAAGACGGCCTTGATTATGAATGGTGGCTTCATCCACTTTATATTTGCCGCCATATACCTCAAAGACACCGCCGTTGCTGACATCAGCCAGATTGAGCCAGCCTTCGCCGTTGCTCAACGTTAAAACGGCATTGTCAACCGCAACGCTGCCGCCATCTGTGCCAATAAGCGAGTGGTTTTCGCCAGTTCCCTGCACAAGAGTCAAATGGGCGCCGTTAATGACGTTGACCGCATCAGTGCCAGAGATGTTCGAGAAGCCGATCGACGACGAACCTGCATCAACTCTGCCGTCCATCGTGACATTTCCGTTTTCGTCGCGACTGAACGCCCCGGGGACTGTCGGAAACGACGAAGCATCCAACTCAATATCGCCGAAGACGAAGTTCACATCCGAATCGATGCCGGCGAGTTTTTCATTGGCCCACGTCAGATCAAAATCACCGGATGCTTCGTTCTGCCCCGTGAAGGCAATCGTGACATGGTTCCAATTGCCGTCAAGGAAGGCATCGTCAATCGCGTTCGTGATCGTGTCGAAATAATGTGCATCGTCGAAAACGATGTAACCTCCGTTTTCCCCGAAAGCGATAGCCGTCTGCGCATTGCTCGAGAGACCTGAAACGGTATTAGCGCCAACACTGGCAAGTGCTTCGCCGTCTTCAACGCGATGCCCGAAACCGTCATCGTAAGCAACACCGTCGAAGATCTGATCGAGCGATGTTTGAAGCGCACCGCCATCTACGGTGATGTATTCGCCTTCTCTGCCGCCCATGCCCAGCGTATTGAACTTCAGCACGCCGCCCTCATTAATGACGAACGTGTTTTCCGAGGTCACGGCATCTGCAACAATCTGACTGAACTCCGAAGCCCAATCCGGATCAAGATGCCCGCCGTTTTCCACATTCAGCTTCTGATTCGATTCGACAATGTAGGTATTGCCAGTTCCGAGCTGATGCGCCCAAGCGGCACCATCAGCAATCGTGATTGTGGAATTGGTAACTTCGTCATTTGCAAACGAAATTTCTGCATTTGCACCACTTTGCGTGTAATTCACGCCGTCGAGCGCTGAATTGACAGTCACTGAACCAAAATTGACGAGCGTTGAGGTTCCTTCCGTAGACAAACTGCCAACTGTCAATGTGCCATTATTAACTGCATTTTCCCCAAATACACTCATCGCACCAGCAACGGTGATTGAACCATTGTTGGTCAAATCGTAAAACGCTGCTGATCCGCTAACTTCGGTTGCTGCATCACTTCCATTGACAAAAGCGAAGCCATTGTTTGCAACAACATCGGTTGCATAGAAACTGGCTTGATTTTCCATGCGGCCAGTCCCGGTCAATACGCCTGTCGTCATATAATCCTGATTGACGACAGTGCCATTCCAAATTGCAAGCGTATTTCCAATAACGGCTTGACTGGTTGCACCATTGCTACCTTTCAGATTTGTGAAAACGCCTCCTTCATCAACCACCAGAGTCCCAGCAATAAATCCATTGCTATTGGTGGTCTTATTTGTAACGGTTACAGTTGAATCCCCTGCCGTTACCCAGCCTTCATTCTGGAAAGTCGAGGAAATTGTCACATTGGAAGAGTTAACAACCACGTCGCTCAAGTTGGTCACATCGGCGCCAATTTCAGCGGATTCACCTGTTAATTTAAGCGTTCCACGGTTGTTGAAGATGCCCGTTTCATTCTGTTTGATCAGATTGCCCGCAAGCGTAAGATCGCCATAGTTTTCAACCACACCGCTATCGCCCAGCGTCAAATCCGAATCAATTTGGGCAGCGCCGCGGTTGTTAAATGTGCCCGTCCCGACGATCATGCCTTCGCCGGTCCAAACATGACCTTCATTATTCAGTGTGCCATCAACCGAAATAGTTCCCTGAACACTAACAACAGCATCGGAGTGATTGTTATTTAGAACCGTGCCTTCAGCAACTTCGGCATTGCCTTGAACATTCAAAGCGGCATTGATACCATTCGAATAGCTTCCATTAACTAAATGGAAATAATTCTGAACATTTGCAGTTGCTCCTTCATTCGTTGAAAAGTCAACGGAATGCGTTTCAGTGCCAATAATCAGATCGCCAAAGTTTTCTGTACCAGAAACTACATAGGTATCATCCTGAATTTGAACTATGGCATTTCCGTAATTCACAGAAGAGTTCGTATCTTTCGTCAGATCATTGATCAGGATTGTCAAAGGATCTTCTGAATCAGCGACAATGAACGAACCATTCGTAAGGCTCATTCCGTCTATGGTGAGCTCGTCCTTTTTGTTTGAAAGAGTCAGTGTGCTATTAGCAACTGACAGGCTTTTCAGATAGCTAGCGTCCAACGAAAGATTCTGATCCGTCTCTACGATCAGCGAAGTATTGTTGACGCCATTCTTGGATGCAATCGCAACATCGCCGGAAACCTCGGAGTCACCCGTGAACACCAGCTGGACATTGGTCGAAGCAGCACTAATTTTGATGGCGTCGCCGCTCTCGCTCGCCGTTACACTGCCAGCATTGGTGATATAGATTTGACCGGGAGCAGCGTCGGCATCCGAAGCAACGAGAATGCCGCTTGAGAACGCCCCCGCTTCAGACATGTCAATCGTGCCATCGTTGCGGACCTGAACCTGATTGCCGCCTTTGTTGACAACCATGCCAGCCGACATGAGACCACTGCCAGAAATGGTTCCGGTATTTTCAATTCGATTTCGCGTGGCAGAGCCTTGGCTGTTTGAAACCATGCCGTATGCATTATCCAAGACGACGATCGTGCCGGTATTTACACCATAACCATCATCAATGCTGATGCCTTTGCCTTTGCTTGGATTAAAACTAGTACTTGAACCGCGAACATAGATCGTTCCATTATTGATCACCTTTCCTTCGTGACCATAACCGACCGCTAAACCGCTGGCATAACCACTGGAAGCATCAACATAAATGGTACCGACATTTGTTGCGGTTCCTATCCCTGTAACTAAAAGTCCAGCAGAAGCACCCGGCCCAGTTGGGGCACCAACGATATAAGCTGTTTTTTGCAGATCATTACCCCAAGATAAATTTTGATCCGTTATTTGCTGGATTGAAAGATTTGCGTTTGAATTTCCATCTTTATTTACAACGACGTCCGCATCCGTTTTTGCACTTTCCCAATCAACATTAATATCTGCAGCCTGAACACCAACTGCAGAAAGAGCAGAAATTACAGCAAAAACAAGAGGCTTATACCCCCCCGTAATTGTATCACATTTAGAGTTTGACTGAGAATGTGACGATTTTGTTTCATCAACAGCAACAATAGTGCCGCGAGCCGCGTTGAAAATACGGCGAAAGATCTTATTCATAGAAAAATCCTTTTAAAACGCCGAGCCCATCTCGACGTCGGTTTAATTCTATGTTTCAAAATATTGAATAAATATTGAAAACAATATTTTCGCAACAAAGTATTTATCCCATAAATTTATGTCTAAAATATTTATAAGATAAACCAGACACCTCAGGTATACCTATTATGAAATAAATAAATTCTTAAATCCTCAAAAAATATACATAAAATATATCAGCTATTAACCATACACATCATTTTTATTAGTTTAGAGATAATCAAATCAACCGATTGCTATTCAAGTTTTATTTTCTATTCTTTGTATTTATGAGATGGCTTTCCCTCTCTTTGCTCAATTCATGCAAATATTAATTTTGTAGAACAATCACTGAACATCGAAAAATTCGGGAGAAACATCATATGAAACGGCTAATCGTTGCGCTCAGTGCATTCACTATCGGAACAGCAGCCTTTGCTGCACCCGGCGAAACAGACAACACAATCTTTCCTCAGACCACAATTGACTTTGAGGGGCGCATCATTGCAAACGCTTGCAAACTCAACACTGATCTGAACGGTGCCCCTGTTCAGCTCGGCACCTATCCGGCAGGATACTTCACAACGACCGATATTCAGACGGCGCCGGTAACCTTCAACCTGAAGATTGAGGGCTGCCGATTGGTTCAGAAGCTCAGCGGGGAGACGGATGAAATTGAAATTGAAACGTCTTCACTGACTTTCAGTGACCTTAACAACGATTACGAAACGATGGGCGTCTACAACACCAACCATCTGCTCGCGCCTATCGCCGAAGGCGGTGAACAATCGGCAGACAACATTGGCGTATTGGTGAAGTACGCGAAACCCGGAGAGAACACCCCCGATTTTGAAAGCAACGACGCCTATGCAATTAATGGTGCCTCCAACCTTGTCTCGACAGCCGACATGCGCGTGCTTGACGACGGCGTCACAATTCCCATGGCGGCTGTCATGCAGAAGGCAACCGACGGCGTCGTCACGCCCGGCAAGGTGAAGGCACGCATGAAAGTCGTCCTTCAGTACAAGTAATTCAACATGGTGCGGCTTTGACGCTTCTGGGGGCCTCCGATCCCACCAGACAACTCACAAACCGCACTGTTGCCATTTGCTTTCTGGCCGGCTTCTGCAACAGTCAAGCCGGCCGTTTTGACTACAACCGCAATCCGCTCTTGCAGAATGCCTTTATGCGTTTTCCATTCGGTCTCTGTCTTTGGGCTGCGCTCCTCATTGCCTCTTCAGAGGCCGAGAGCGGCGGCCTTTCCGTTTCGAACACACGCCTCATCATGCATGACGGTCAAACGAGCGCAGCTACGGTTTTTGCCAACGAGACAGCAACACAGTTTCTGACGCGCGCCTGGATTGAAGATCGAGCGGGCAGAAAAATCGAAGACTTCGTCGTAACGCCGCCTGTAGCGTTTTCACCGCCCGGAAAGCACATTCGCTTGCAAGTAACGCTGCTTTACCCTGAAAAGTACCCCGCCGACAAGGAGACGCTTTTCTATCTGCGAACGAACTCTGTGCCGGGGAGCTACGACAAGAATGCCAATACGCTTCAAATCGAATACGGCCTTCGCGTCAAGGTGTTTTACCGTCCGAAAGCGCTGTCCGGAACCATGCTGGACAGCATCAAAGGCTTGCGATGGCGAATCAGCGGCCGCCGCCTGATTGCAGAAAATCCGTCGAACTTCAATGTGACCGTTGCCGCCTACAGCATCAACGGCAATACAAAGCAGCTTGACGACTGCGTCATTGCGCCTGGCGCGGCTGTGCAGTTTGCCCTGCCAGATCACACGCCCGATGCCTTTCGGCTCGTCTGGGCCAGCATGGATGACTATGGAACAGCAGTGAAATCGGAAGCTGACATAAAGGACGAAAAGCCATGATGCGCTTCGCCACTTTCATTTCAGCACTCGCTGGAGGATTGCTTCTTATTGCTGAAACACCGGAAGCTGCCGAAATGACGCCAGCGATCGATTTGACTGCAGCACACCAAGAAGCCCCGATCCGCATTTTGACTTCACGCGTGATTTACGACGAAGATGCCGGCGCCGCAACGCTTTCACTCGAAAACAACAGCACGGTGTCCCTTCTCGTCGCGCTCAGCGTGTCGCCGTTTCAAAGCGTTGGCACGGCCGCTAAAGAAACGGAAGACTTCATGGCGTCGCCCGGCATCCGGCTCATTCGTCCGGACGATACCTACGCTTTTCGCATCGTTCGCCTTCGAGACGACCTTCCGAAGGACGTCGAAAGCCTTTACATCATCAACCTGCGAATTCTGCCTGCTGAAGCAGCCGCAAGTGCACCTGTTGATGAATTGTCGCGGCTGAAGCTCAGCTTCCTCGGCAGCATCAAGCTTTTTTGGCGGCCGAAAACACTCGCCAATGCTTTCAGCGTCGAAGAAGCTAAAACGCTTCTTGATGCAGAATGCTGCGATCGAGGACTTGAGATCAGAAATCCATCACCCTACTGGTGCACGGTGAGCTCCGTTCGACTTTTAAGCGACGAAGCTTCTGATGGCATTGAATGCATCCGAACAGCCATTCTGCCGATGATCGCCCCCAACTCAACGCTCACGCTCCCAGTGAGAAGTTGCCCGAAGAAAGTTTCCATCACGCTGATTGCTGAAAACGGACAAACAACTCTTCCGCGGATATTGACGCCATCTCAGCGTTCGTCACGCGCAACGCCTCAAGCGAAGGAGACGCATAAAGAAAAGACGCCAGGCGACCTGTCGACTATTTTCGAGAACCAGGGCGAACCATGATGCGACAGAACCATCGTCGGGCGCTGATGAAGCCGCTGATTCATCTATTCGCTGTTCTGTTTACTCTTGCCGCACAGAAGAGCGTTGTCGCACTTTCTTCTGCAAACACAAAAGCCGAGGACGGGAACGGCACATCAAGTCATGGCATTTCTGCTGCCGATGGAAGCGATGCCATTCGAAGCAGCTTCAGCCCCAGTGCGCTTCGAGACATTTTCGGCGAAGATGCCGCATCCGTCGACTTCACAAAACTCATTGAAAACGCAGACATTGGCCGAAGGCAGTACGACCTCTTTGTCAACGATCGTTTCATGGTGCGGCAGAACGTCGAAATCTTTCGCAAGCCCGACAACACGCTCGGCATCCGTTTCCCTGCCATGGTGCTTCTCATTCAGCCGTTGCGATTTGAGGAGCTCCCAAAGCTCAGCCGCAAAAAGCCGCTTGAGCTCGTGGAAGATATCGAAGAACTGCTGCCGGGCGCTTCCGTTACTTTTGACCCCATTACCCTGCGCGCCGACATTTCGATCCCCCGAAGCTGGTACAGCGCCTTCGGCATGCAAGACGACATTGTGCCGCCGCAGCGCTGGACTTACGGCGTGCCGTCAGCCGTCATCAACTACCGCGCCAACGCTGACTGGGAGCGTTACGACGACATTCGTCGCTCTCATGGCTATTTGGGACTCGATGCAAGACTCAATCTCAATGAATGGCGCCTTTACGCCAACGGCGCATTCTCAGCTGACTCCGGAGAAACGAACGATCGGGATTTCGAGCGCGGCAGTGCTTACCTCACAAGAGTATTCGGCGAAACAAAGACACGACTGCGAGCCGGCGAAATCTACACGCAGGCTTTCTATCAAGACGCGCTGCCGATTCTTGGCCTGGAGTTCTACGACGATGAATCAATGATGTCGACAATCGACCGCGGTTATTCGCCGATTGTCTCCGGCATCGCACGTACGGCAGCGCGAGTAACTGTTCGTCAGTTCGGTCGGATCGTATTCGAACGCAACGTCGAGCCCGGTCCCTTCTCCTTTGAAAACCTGCCTGGCCTCACCTCAGGCACAGATTTACAAGTAACAGTACACGAGCAAAACGGCGAGGAGCGCACGTTCCTGGTGCCTTTCAACCAGACGGCACTGCAACTTCGCGCAGGTCGTATGCACTACGCAGCCGCCTTGGGACGCTGGCGCGGCACAGCATCGAGCAGCGACGAAAAGCCATTTGTTGCAGCTGGCGCACTCGGCTACGGTCTGCCTTGGGACATGACAATCTTCGGCGGCGCTCAGATTTCAGAAGATTACTGGAACGCTGCCGCCGGCCTTGTCGCCAATCTGGGGCAGCTCGGCGCAGCATCGATCCAGCTTGACTATGCCGACTACTCGCTGGAAAAGAGCGACGACAAGAAGCGTACAGGCTCTCGGCTTGCTCTCGAGTGGCAAAAGCATTTCACATCCACCGGCGCGTTTCTAAACGTCAATTGGCGGCGCTATACATCGGGACGATACCTTACGCTCAGTGAACTGCTTTCGCGACGAGATGATGACGAATGGCTCTACTCGAACTACCTGGGCAATCTTTCGGACGAGCTTGCACTCTCGTTCTCTCAGCCCGTCGGCAGCCTGGGCAATTGGAGTCTGAGCGGCTCGCTCTATCGCTACGAGGACGACCGACGCAGGGAAAGCCTGATGACAGCTTTCAACACTGACTGGGGCGGCATCGGCGTTTCGCTCTCGCTGCAGCACGACCGCAGCAAACTTCCGGGCGGCGTCGATGATCGCGAAACGATCCTTTATCTGAGCGCCTCCGTGCCGCTCTCGCTACTTTTCGGCTACAGCGCATCGTCGCAGTATGCCAATTTCGGTCTGCAGCGCGCCGATGACGGCACGCTTTACGCTACAGAAGGGGTAAGCGGCACTTTCGGCGAGAACCAGCTTTGGAGTTATGCCTTATCAGGCGCTCAAGGCAACAGCCAGTCGTCTCTTAATGCATCACTCTCGCACGATACAGGTCGCGGCCGCTGGCAGATTTCAGCATCGCGAAACCACGATTCGACGCGGCTTGCAGCAAATCTTGACGGCAGCATCATCGCTGCCGAAGGCCAGATCATGCCGGCCCAGACGCTTACAGGTGCGACGGCGCTTCTTCATGTGCCAAACGCTCCTGAAGCAAAACCCGAAACTTATTCGGTTTCCGCGAAAAGCGGTGACTGGCTGGTCATCACTGGTCTCAACAATTACCGCAGCAATGACGTCTCGATTGATCCGAGCTCCATTCCGCCCAACGTGTTGATGCCCATCTATCGGCGACGGCTTGTTCCAGCTGACGACGCGATTCTTTCTGTTGAATTCGAAACGATGAAAGGCTGGCAATTTGTCGCCGAACTTAGAAATGGCGATGATGAAAAGCTCCCCTTCGGCGCCGTCGCCCGCCTGCTGGCCGAACAAAGTATTTCCACCATGGATACGGTCCTCAATGAACGATCGCGGGCTTATTTCGGCGCAGCCCCCGAAACAGGCGTCATTGAAGTCATCTGGTCGGAAAAGGATGAAAAGCGCGTCTGCTGGGCACCTTATTCACTCAAAAAAGCCATTGCAGCTCATCCGGATGCCCGGGTCATCAGGGAAACCCTCGTTTGTCATTTTTCTCCTGCTGACAACCCTCGCAGACCAGCGGTCGGCGAGGCACCTCAGAATGCGGAGCCGACGTCCAAACTCGACGCAACACCGCACGAACTGCCCACCGTGCAGCGTCCAGAAGACGACGCACCTTGGTTCGCCATTTATCTTTGATCGCCAGCCATATGTCCGTCACTAACCTTATTTGCAACAGGCCGCAAAAAGCTCTTGCCAGCCTTATTTCAATTTTTTTCGCACTTATGCCAGCAGCGCATTCCGCTGGCATCGCCGACATTGATCTATCGAGAACCAATCTGGGGACGGGAATTATTTGGAGCGGCGCACCGTCAGGCAACGCCGGAACGGATTATTACCTTGAATATCAGCCGCCAGAGCGAGCAAAACCTGAGCGCATCGGACTCATCATAGAAAATGAGGCGACAGGCAGACCCGTTGCAACACTTCCAATTCCGCTCGGCAACGGTTTGGCTATCGGGATAACTGGCACGCTTGAATATCAGCTCTTCGGACAAACTTACCGCTGGACGAACAACAACCCGCACGGAACAGGCACCTCAAGCATTCTGCCGAATGCGTCCCAAGGCGCCACGCTCGTGCTGGGCAATGCAATCACCGTTCCTCACAAGGCTCGAGCGCCATTTACTGCCGTTCTTAACAATCCAACGGACCTGCAAGGCGAAAATCTTCGCGTGTCTCTTGTCTGCACTTCGAAGCCCTGCCGCATCACAGGCACCACCTTCGTCTATCCGCCGCTTAAGCTCAAGATTTCAGGTGGCCTACGCGGCGAACGCACGACTGTCAGGCCCGCAGACTTCTACCTCACCCGAGGCGGCACAGCCCGCATCTCAAGCAGCTGCTCGATCGAGGCCAACCCGAACAGCATCAATTTCGGCCGAATTGTGCCGGGCAACCGCCCTGGTCCACTGGATCTCTCGCATGAAAGCACGGTCTCCATTCAATGTCGAAATGGTTCGAACGCTCGCGTTGCCGTTGCGATCGACGTGCCTCGACTTTATTACGACGGCAACCGCAAAGTTGCGGCTTTTCGACATGATGACGGCGAAAAGTTCCGCGGCCTCGGTCTCGTTTACTCATTCAACCGGGATACCCTCGGCTGCAGCGGCTCAACGCTTGACTGGCGCAAGCGTCAGACGCTCGGTCGGCTGATCCATGGAAAGACTGCCCAAACAATCTATTGGGGACTTTGTCAACTCGAAAGCGCACCCGATACAGGCCGCTTCTCGACAACTGCCACAATCCGATTTTGGGTTAACTGAACCGGAAAGCCAATCTTCAGTCCTTCGGTCGAATATCCGAAAGACGCCAGCCGAACAGATAGATGGTGAGGAAATAAAGGAGCGCAGCTGCCGCAACCATGCCGAGCACGCCCGCTGCACGAACCGTCCACTGCATGGCGGTCCAGTCAATGCCGCGCTGCCCGAACCAGAGGGCAACGCCCATGACGGCAGAGCCAACAGCAACGCGCAGGAGATATCGCGCCCAGCCGGACAACGGCGAATAAATGCCGCGGCGGCGCAAAAGCGTGAGGAGCAGCGCTGCGTTGACGCAGCTGCCAAGTCCGACGGAAAGCGCAAGGCCGGCATGCGCAAAGAGCGGCACGGCCACCAGGTTCGCGAGCTGCACAATGACGAGGCTCAGAAATGCCACTTTGACAGGCGTGCGGATGTCCTTTCGGGCATAAAAGGCCGGCGCGACGATTTTGAGCGCAATTAAGCCGATGAGGCCGACGGCATAGCCCACGACCGCGGCGCCCGTCTTCGCCACATCGTCGGGCGTAAAGCTTTTGCCCTGAAAGAGGAAGGCAACGAGCGCATCGGCCGTGAGCCACAAGCCGATGCTCGCTGGAATGCCGACGAGCATCACCAGCCGCAGTCCGTGGTCGAGGAGCCGGTTGTAGCGGGCGTCATCGGCTTTGGCATAAGCGGCCGAAAGCCCCGGCAGCAGCACCGTCCCGAGCGCCGTGCCCAGAAGCGCCGTCGGAAATTCCATCAGACGGTCGGCATAGTTGAGCCACGTCACGGCGCCGTGCCCGAGATGCGAAGCGATATTGGTGTTGATGATGATCGAAAGCTGCGCGACGCCGACGCCAAAGAGCGCAGGCACCATGAGCTTCATCACGCGCCGCACGCCCTCGTCGCTGAAGCTCTCGCGAAGCCCGCGCGGGCGGATGAAGACGCCGAGCCGCATGAGCGCAACGACCTGCGTGCCGAGCTGAAGCACCCCGCCCGCAATCACGGCAAAGGCGAGCGCCCAGATGGGTTCGCTCAGGCGGGGCGCAACGAGAACGGTGAAGCCGATGAAGGAGATATTGAGCAGCACGGGCGTCGCCGCCGGAATCGCGAAATGCTTGAGCGTATTGAGAATGGAAGCCGCAAGCGCCACGAGGCTCATGAAGGCGATGTACGGAAACATGAAGCGAGTGAGGCCTGAAGCCAGATCAAAGGCTTCCGGATTCGAAGAAAGGCCGCTTGCAATGAGCCAGACAAGGACCGGCGCCGCCAGCACGCCCAAAACGCTTGCAGCAAAAACCGCAAGGCCGAGCACGGTGAAAACGTGATCGATGAAGCGTGCGCACCGCTCGGGCGACGCGTTTTCACGCACGTCGGAGAGCATCGGCACGAAAGCCTGCTGAAAGGCGCCCTCCGCAAACAGGCGGCGCAGCATGTTGGGAAGCCGGAATGCTACGTAGAAAGCGTCGGTCGCGGCGGTCGCGCCAAAATAGCGCGCGATCAGCATGTCGCGGATTACGCCCGTGATTCTTGAAACGAGCGTCAAACCCGAAATGGTGGCGGCGGACTTCAGCAGAGACATGGTTTACAGTTCGGCCTGCGAGCCGAAGAGAAAGATGAAGAAAAAAACTGCCGACCCATTGTCCAGCAGTTCGAAATTTGGTATAGTTTAGGACTTTTCGAGGTCGCTGAATTGAAGCCGGCACGGACAAATTCGTCCGGTGGCGTTCGATGGAACCAACGGCTTAGAAAACCTGATGAATAAATTACCGGCCGAGCCCACGCTCGCGATTGTTTGCAGCGGCGATCGGCACAGTAACTACTGATCGTCGACTGTTTTTAGGCAAGGACACTTAAAAAATGGCTAATACCAAGCAAGCCCGCAAGCGCGCCCGCCAGACCGTTGCGCGCAACCTGCATCTCGCTTCCCAGCGCAGCCAGTACCGCACCGCCATCAAGAAGGTGCGCAAGCTCGTCGCCGCCGGCGACAAGGCCGCCGCCCAGGAAGCCTTCAAGCAGGCCGAATCCGTGATCGATTCGATGGCCCGCAAGCGCGTTCTCCACGGCAACGCCGCTGCCCGCCACAAGAGCCGCCTCGCGGCCTCGATCAAGGCCATGGCCTAATTCGGGCAAGACCAGGACGGCATTCACTGCCGTTCTAGGGCTGAGAGCCTCGCCTCCCTATGGAGTCGAGGCTTTCTTTTTGCCTGCAGATTTTTCTCAGAACCGCATCAGTCCTAGTTATGCGGTTCGCAGGCCTGCGGCGCAACAAGAAAAGGCGACGACGGATCGTGCCGGTCTAGATTCGCCAGCACGCTTTTCCGACTTCTATTCGCATAGCAGTACGCGCAGAAATGCGCGCAGGTGTCATAGGCGCCAATGTCTTTGCTGGCAATGCAGCCGCAATGCGGCCGCTGCCCCCGATCCTTGAGCCGCCTGCAAAGCCTGATGGCTGGGGGTGTTCCGCCGACCTGGACGAGCGTCTCCTGCGGCTCGGCTTCATCATCGTCCAACATTTTTCCCGTCATCAGATAGCGCCGCAGCTGCCGGTCTTCCGGAAAGAGGCGCCAGAGACGATCGCCGTCGATGCAGCATCCGTGACCGATGCCCCAATCGGACAAATCGGCCGCTTCCGCACAGGTTTCGATCAAAAAGCTGGGATTGATTTGCCGCCATCGCGCTGCGAGCTCCGATAAGCCCGCGGCCAACTCCCTGAGCGCATCGGCGTCCGGCTCTGCGGAACCCACCGTTTCCTTGGAAAACCAGTTGGTTTCACGCACGAGACTGCGGCGCACCTTGGCGTACCGCATGACGTCAACGAAGCTGATGACCAAGCGGTCTGTCGCGCGTACCAGCCTGTCGCCTATGGCAGCGACTCGAGCAAGCAAATCCGCCGGCGTTGTTGCTGGCGTCAAAAGAAGCGGATCGAACCGCCATACGACGCGCCCAGGACCCAAACGCTCGGCAAGCCGCAGGAATGCTTCTATTCGCTTTTCGAGCGACGGCAGCTTCGGCTCCAAGCCTTCTGCCTCGTAGTCGTTCAAAGTGAACTGGAAATAGAAATTCGGCAGAAGCGCCTCAATTTCATCCAGTCTTTCGAACATGGGCGCAGGATTTTTCGTCCAGAAAACGGCCGCGCGGACGTTCTCAAAAGAAACGCGGTACGCACGTTTGTTGAACGGATTCACCCAGCCGCACCAGCCCGCCCGCAGCCGGTTGAGAAACCATTCTGAGAAAAAGGCAGGCACGTCCGTTGAGCGGCTCACAGAGAGAATGACGGGCTTCAGAGTTTTGACCATAAGAATCAACGGGGGGGCATCCGAAACTGCCTAAATACGCAAAGAAACGGCGCAGCGCATTATCCGTCTTTTCAACGGCCATGAGCGTCTGGCGCCGTTTCGATCCGCTGAAGCTCAGCAATCCGACACCACCTTGAAGGCTTGAGCACCCTCAAGGTTGAGTGTCGTATGCCAGCGTCAGCGAGCGTTCATCGCCTTATCAATTGAGAACGGCCAAGCCTGATAGCCCGAGCAATTCTTCAACTGAATTTCAACAGAAGGCTCCTTCGCGCCCCACTTAAATTCTTCGATGTAGGGATTCGGCGAAGAGGTAAAGGCGCCCGAAGCCAGATCGAAAGTTGCGCCTGCCGTTGCAGAATAGACAAAGATCGAATTCTTGTCTGCCTGGTATTCGGTGAGCGACGTCACGGGGCTGTACCAGTCGTGGCCGCGTTCCTTGCCGTATTCCCAGATCTGCTCGACCGTCATTTTCTTTTGATCGATCTTATAGATGACGGCTCGCGAATACTTCATCTCCGGCAGTGCCGGCTGTTCCATGCCGCGCGCATCACCGTTGTCGAAGGCCGACAAATAGAGAATGTTCCCTTTGCTCTTTTCGTCGATTTTGAAGGCGGTGTGCTGCGTCCAGGTCCAGTCGAAGTTGCCTTCGCACTTGCTGCCAGCGCACTTGATCTTGTTGCCGTTCTTGTCGACAGGCGTCAGAAGCTTCTTCGCCAGATCGCCCTTCCAGCCTTCGGGCGAGCCAAGAATCCATTTCACCTGCTTGTCGCGGCCGATTTTGATCATGGCGGACTGATGGCGGCTCGAGATGATGATTGAATCGTCTTCCGGATCGTAGTCTACGGAGTTGACATGCGCCCAATTGCGCCCAGCGCCCGTGCCGACGATATCGCCGAAGCGATCGGACTTGTCGAGCGCCTTGATGTCTTCATCGGTCAAAGTCTTGCCGGCCTGAGACGCATCAATGTTGAGGCACACGGCGCCCTGATCCAGCACCTTCAGCACGTTGTCTCGATAGGGATCCAGAATGTCGGCCAATCGCCATTCGTCAACAACCACGCCTTCCTGATCGATTTCAGCAATGACGTCGCGAACCGTATGTACATTCTTGCCGTCCGGCCGCTTATAGTTCGAAGCGGCCACGCGCAGGAAGTAGTGCCCGTTCTGTGCGTCGTCCATGGAATGTGAATAATCCGCGAAGCGCAACGGCAGCCTGCGGTTGAATACTTCGCGACCCATGATGTCGTACTTGACATAGCGCTGCCCGTAGCCCCAGGTGAGCATGCCGTCGTCATTCTGCTTGAAGCCCATCATGACCCCAGCCGAATAAATCGAATTCAGGTCGTAAATCGGATTGGCGAACATGTACCAGCGCACGCTGCCCGTCGTGTCGAGAATTGTGTTCTGCGGCCAGAAGTTCCACTCGAGCGCCCCGCCGGACGGATTGTTCCAGACAACACGGGTGCCAATGCCGGATTTTTCTGCAATGTTGTTAACAAAATAGAGACGATCCTTGAATTCGGGATCAACCTTCTTCACCTCAACACCATACGGCACTTCCTTTTCCATCGTGATGCCCGCAACTTCGAAATAAACGGAAGGCGCATATAGCTGAATGGTGTCCGTGAACTTTTCCTTCTTGCCACGAAGCTCGCGCGTATAGGAAAGCTCCACCTTGTTCACATAGTCGGGATAGAGACCGAAAATCGGAATGCCGCCGTGGGTGAGCAGCTGGCGCTCGGAAACTTTGTACTTGATTTCCTGGCCGTTGAGCTTCGGCAAGACGCGAACCGTCACATTGCTCAACGTATATCCGCCGTCGCGGACGATGGCGGTCAAAGGCGCAATGCCATAAGGATTCATCATCACTTCGCCCAAATGACCTTGGAGGTGATAATCAACCTTCGCCCCAGAAGGGCCGCCAATGGCAAAAGCAGCAAAAGGCATTGCCGCAGCAGCCGCACAAGCAACAAGCTTCATCTTGAGACTCATTCCTCTCTCCTTGGAATTCGAACCCGCTCACGCAGGAACGGCAAGCGCCGGTCGATCGTGCCGAAAGGCGGATGCCGTTGAATTGAAAACGAAAAGCCGTGCATTCAACGTTTTTTGCCGATGCGCAGCAATTCGGACGGACGAAGGAAGTCTCGCCGCTTTCCCATTCGGCGAGTAGAGGCATTTTCGTCATCAAGAATGGGTTAATTTGGGACAAGTGTTTGCCGAAACTGCAAATCACTTCTGCCAGCATGCAGCTTCAGAGAAGCATGGGCACGTCCTCAGGGCTGGGCAGCGGCGGTATCGCTGCCAAAAATGGCTGCGAAGCCACTGGAGCGCAGGCTCTTTCTCTGATTTTTCATGCCAAACAAGCACTGGCTCAAAGATCGGTGCATCCGCACTTCGGCCAAGAATGACGAGTTTTCGTCCAAGCCGAATGAAATTGTTGGCTAGCTGTAGCGGCATGACTGCGATGAGATCCGTTCGGCTCAGCAACATTGGCAACAGCAGAAAATACGGCGTCCAGACCGCTGTCTGCGCAGCACGCAGCTCAATTTGGCTCTGCATTTCGGAAAAAGGCTGAAGTCGAATGTCAATCGCAGGTGCAACGCTCACGCCGAGCTTGCGATAGCGGTTCACTTCTTCGAGCCGCAAAGCTGCCTTGCCCTCAAGCCGCCGCCGTGCAAGCGGATGATCGGCCAAAACGGCATAAACAAACGTATCGCGGCAAATCACCTGCGTGCGGAAGTTTTCTAGTCGGCGCGAGTATGGAAACAAGGCAAGATCCAGCGCACCTGATTTCAGATCATCAGTGAAAGCAGGATGCAACGGCAGAAAGTTCACGCCGCAGTTGGGCGCGTCTTGCAAGATCCGGGAGAGCCCGTGAGACAAGTAACAGAAAACCCCTTGATCAACGGCGCCCACGCGAAACATCCGCGACTCTCGTGCCGGTGAAAAAATGTTTGAAGTGCTTCGCAGCATTTTTTCATAGCTGCGAAGCAGAAAACGCATGTCGAACTCAAGCTCTCGTGCACGGGCAGTCGGACGCATGCCGTGCGGATAGCGATGAAAGAGCTCATCGTCAAGCGCCTCGCGAAGCTTCGAGAGCGTGCGACTCGCCGAAGAAACGCTGATGCCGCAGGCATCCGCCGTTTTTGAAAGATTCAGCGTTTCTAAAAGGCTGACAAAAATCCGGACGGCTTCAAAGTCGAGGTTCGGCAGCTGATTCATGAGAATACTTTCGGAATTTTCGTACACATAATCCAAGTTGGTTAAGCGTAGCCGAAATTTCCGTCAAAATAAATTCTTTCCTCGCTTTTGCCTCTGCCGCAGAGAAATCTAATGACGCAGCAAACCTCAACCTGCGCTGGGTATGACATAAAAGAGCACTGCAAAGAACTGCAGCGCCGTGCCGGCAAGCACAAAAAGATGCCAGACGGCATGATTGAAGGGCAGCTTTTCCCAGAGGTAAAAAATGACGCCCGCGCTGTAGGCAATGCCGCCCCCGGCAAGGAGCCAGAGGCCCGCCGGCGGCAGTGCCTCGACCAAGGGCTTGATCACGAAAATCACGCACCAGCCGAGCGCCAGATAAAGCACGCAGTTGATCCAGTCGGCAATTCGGATCAGAAGCGGCTGCAGGAATGCACCAGCCAATCCGATCGTCCAGACGACCACGCAGAGCACCGTCCCCGTAGTTCCGCCGAGCGTCACGAGGCAAAACGGCGTGTAGCTGCCGGCAATAAGGAGATAGATGGCGCTGTGATCGAGCACCTGCAGCACGCGCTTGGCGCGGGCGTACGGCAGCGCGTGATAGAGCGTTGAAATCAGATAGAGAACGATCATGGACGCGCCGAAAACCGCCGCGCTCGCAATGACGAGCGGGCTGCGGTCGTGCGTCACGGAGCTCACGACGAGAACAACAAGGCCGGCAATCGAAAGCGCCGCCGCCAGGCCGTGCGTTATGGCATTGGCAATTTCCTCGCTCGGCGTATATCCGCAAGCATTCCGACGCGGCCGACCGACAACCTCGGCAGCAGCGCCGCACGCTTCATGCTTTCTCAATTTCGCTTCTCCTTCCCTTCAATGCATTCAGCTTTTTATTGTGCGGGGAAGATTAACGCAAAATTGTTACTTGGATTAAGCAATAACCCTAGTTTCTAGCAAAGATTTGTATCGGATTCTTACGCCGCAGAACTTCCTGCGCTTATGCGCCGAGGAAGACCGGTTCGGGTTCAAGCGTAACGCCGAAGCGGCTCTCGACTCGTGCAATGATGCGGCGCGAGAGCGCTGCCACGTCTTCGCCGGTCGCATGGCCGCGGTTGACGATGATGAGGGCATGCTTCGAATAAACGGCCGCATCGCCGACGGCTGCCCCCTTGAGTCCGCAAGCATCGATGAGCCAGCCCGCAGCAAGCTTCACGCGGCCGCCGCCGATCGGATAGGCGACAAGGCTGCCGTTCTGCGTCAGCAGTTCCCGAGCCTTCACGACCGTGACGACCGGATTCTTGAAGAAGCTCCCTGCGCTCCCGATTTGAGCCGGATCCGGCAGCTTGGCGGCTCGGATTTCACGCACGGCTTCGGCGACAGCCGCCGGCGTGACGCCGGCCAGCGCTTCAGGATCCGCGAAGCGTTCAGCAAGCGCTTTGTAGCCCAGAACAGGCTGCCAGTCCTTCGGGAGACGCAGCGTTGCGTCGAGCACCACGAAGCGCCCTTCGTTCTCCGGGCGCTTGAAGACGCTCATGCGATAGGAAAAATCGCAGGCCTCGAGGTCAAACTCGCGGACCATGTCGTCTTTCGCATCGTAAACACGCGCGCTCACAAAGCGCTCGGCAAGCTCGAGCCCATAAGCGCCGACATTCTGCACGACAGCGCCGCCGATGTGACCGGGAATGGCGCTCAAGTTTTCGAGTCCGCCCGCACCGCGCGCGAGAGAAGCGCGAACAACTGCGTCAAGCGCCTCGCCCGCACCAGCCGTGACGAGAACCCCAGCGTCGTCCGTCTCAAAGCGGATGCCCTTCATGGCCGGATGGACGACAAGGCCCGAAACGTGGGGCATCGCCACAATGTTGGCGCCGCCGCCAAGAAGCTTCACGGCAAGCCCGTTTTCCCGCGCATAGGCGAAAGCCGCCCGAAGCGCCTCAAGCGAATCTACGGCAACGTAGGCTTGCGCTCGAGCAGCAAGGCGGAAAGTCGTAAGCGCGTCGAGGGGTTTGTCGAATTCGATCTGAGGCATGCTGCGCACTGCTCCGGTGGGGCTGAAAAAGACGGGAGGCCGACGGACGCCGGCCTCTCAAAGGGACTTGCATCCCAAAGGGATCATTATACGAAGGCGGCGGCGGTCTCGAGCGTCTGCTTCGCGAGACGGCGCCGCACAGCAGCCTCAATCGCTTCGGAGGTAAGGCCGAGCGAGCGAAGCACTTCGTCGTGCGAGCCCTGCTCAACAAAGACGTCGGGCAGCCCGAACCGCATCACGGGAACCACCACGCCCGCCTCTTCAAGCACTTCCATGACGCCGTCGCCCGCGCCGCCCACGAGCGCGCCTTCTTCAGCCGTCACGATGAGGGAGTGGGAAGCCGCCGCACGCAGAATGACGGCGCGGTCGAGCGGCTTGGCAAAACGCATGTCGATCAGCGTGCCGTCGAGCGCTTCCGCCACGGGCTTCAGCACGTTCGTCATGGCGCCGAAGCCGAGAAAAGCGACGCCGCGGCCGGCGCGCAGCGTTCTCGAAACGCCGACGGGCACAGTTTCAAAGGAAGCGCTCACTGTCACGCCGGGGCCTTTGCCGCGGGGATAGCGAACGGCAGCAGGCGTATCCATCGCAAAAGCAGTATTGAGGAGCAGACGGCACTCGTTTTCGTCCGAAGGCGTCATCACCGTCATGTTGGGAATGCCGCGAAGCTCCGCAATGTCGAAAGCGCCCTGGTGCGTGGCGCCGTCGGCGCCGACGACGCCGCCGCGGTCGACGGCAAAGACGACAGGCAGATTCTGAAGCGCCACGTCATGAATCACCTGATCGAGCGCGCGCTGCAGAAAGGTTGAGTAAATGGCAACCACCGGCTTCATTCCGCCGCAGGCAAGCCCTGCAGCGAAAGTGACGGCGTGCTGCTCGGCGATGGCAACGTCGCGGTAGCGCTCCGGAAAGCGCTGCTCGAATTCCACGAGCCCCGAACCTTCCCGCATCGCGGGCGTAATGGCATAGAGGCGCTTGTCGTGCTCAGCCATGTCGCAGACCCAGCGCCCGAAGACTTGGGTGTAGGTCGGCTTGCCGCCGGGCTTGCCGGGTTGAATGCCCTTGGCAGGATCGAAGGGGGAAACGCCATGGTAGAGCGTCGGATTTGCCTCCGCAGGCGCATAGCCCTTTCCCTTTTGCGTTGCCACATGGAGCACGAGCGGCTGATCGAGCTCACGCAGATTTCGCAGCACCTCAATGAGTTCCTTGAGGTCGTGCCCGTCGATCGGCCCATAGTAGTTGAGGTCAAACGCATTGAAGATCGCCGAAGGCGGACTCACGAAGTTGATCGCCTGCTTTTCCATGCGCTTGGCGATGTCCCAGAGATAAGGCACATGCTTCAGGGCGCGCTTGCCGCGCTCGCGGGCGCTGTTGAAGGCGCGCGTGGAAACGATTTTCGCGAGGTGCCCCGAGAGCGCCCCCGCCGGCGGCGAAATGGAGCAGTCGTTGTCGTTGAGGATGATGAGAAGCTTCACGCCGGACTTATAGACGCCGGCATCATTGAGCGCCTCAATCGCCATGCCGCCCGTGAGCGCCCCGTCGCCGATCACGGCAACGGTCCAGCGGTCCGTTTCGCCCTTGAGCTTGTCGGCAACGGCATAGCCGAGCGCGGCGGAAATGGATGTCGAGGAATGCGCGGTGCCGAAGGCATCGTATTCGCTTTCGCTCCGCTTGGGGAAGCCCGAGATGCCGTGGAAGCGCCGCAGCGAATCAAACCGTGCTTTGCGTCCCGTCAGAATTTTGTGCGCGTAGGCCTGATGGCCGACGTCCCAGATGATGCGGTCGCGCGGCGTATTGAAGACATAGTGAAGCGCAATGGCGAGTTCCACCGCGCCAAGCGAGCTTGAGAGATGGCCGCCCGTCTTCGAGACGCTCTCGACCATGAAGCTGCGAATTTCCTGCGCGAGCGCAGGAAGCGCCGCCTCCGGCAGGCGGCGCAGTGATTCGGGCATATCGACCGAGTCGAGGAGCGGCCACTTCGAACCTGAAGCTGCGCCGTGCGCGCCGTTTTCAGCCGATGACGCCGCCTCGGACGCCTGAGGCGCCGACGACGCCGTCCGCTCTTCCTCTTTCTGCGCCGCCTTCGCGACGCTCGGTTCGCTCGCTTCACTCTTCATACCATGCATCCACTCAATTCTTTTTTACTTGACCGCGAAAAATTCAGTGCGAGCGCTCAACAACGTAGCGCGCAATCTCTTCGAGCCGCCGCACGGCGCCCTCATCGACTGCCGAATCCGAAGCAATGAGCCGAAGCGCTTCGAGCGCATCCTCAAGGAGCGCCTTCGCGCGCGCACGTGCGCCCTCGAGTCCGAGAAAAGAGACCCACGTGGGCTTCTCGTCCTTTTCATCCTTGCCAGCCGTCTTCCCGAGCGTGGCCGTATCCTGCGTGCAGTCGAGAATGTCGTCGACCACCTGGAAGGCAATGCCGAGCGACTGCGCGTAGCGCACGAGCCCGGCTTTGGTGGCAGGCGCAAGCGCGTCCCAGTCGCCCGCCTGCGCGCCCATGAGAACAGCGGCAAGAATCAGAGCGCCCGTCTTCATCGACTGCATGCGCTCGAGCTCCGCTTCGCTCGGGTGCCCGCCAACCATTGCAAGATCGAGCGACTGACCGCCGCACATGCCGAAAACGCCTGCACCGCGCGCGAGCGTTCCAACGAGGCGCATGGCTGCGGCTGGATCGTCTTCAATCCCGGCGAGAATCGCAAAGGCCTCCGTCTGCAACGCATCGCCCGCGAGCATCGCTTCGGCTTCGCCGTACTGCACGTGCGTCGTCGGACGCCCGCGGCGAAGCGTGTCGTTGTCCATCGCGGGCATGTCGTCGTGCACAAGACTGTAGCTGTGAATCAGCTCCAGCGCGAGCGCGGCCCGGTCG